>Ga0190286_1001030_pt1 | contig 10637 bp, 9 predicted proteins | sample 48691834_MG_FD_183241 | JGI IMG/M metagenome (GOLD analysis project Ga0190286, IMG submission 183241) | Hydrothermal vent microbial mat bacterial communities from Southern Trench, Guaymas Basin, Mexico - 4869-18-3-4_MG | ecosystem: Environmental > Aquatic > Marine > Hydrothermal vents > Microbial... | reverse complement strand
CGGAGGACAGTTTGTAACACATTGAAATTAAGAGGGCGCAGCATGCGGCGCCCCTACGCATGGCTCCGCCATGCACAGATCGTGGCACGATTGGTACGTCTTTCCGGGTTTTGCGACAGGCTCTGAAACCCGTGGCTATTCACAGTGCGCCCCAGCGGGGCGCTGCTTGGTCAGTACTTCCCATTGGTGGGCCAATTGGCATAATGGCGCGACGGTGTCCAGCAAAAAGATATGGGACATGCTCAGGGCAGAGCCTGGGAACGAGAGGAAAAGACTTTGGGAATTATTCACTTGGCAAAGGGAGCTAGAGGATAAGTATGAATATTGAAGCCTTGGCATTCGTCATAAGCAGTGCAGCACTCTTCGTCTCTGCCGTATCATTCTATTTTGCTCGCAAGTCTTGGTTCGAGGCCAACCGTCCTATAGTGACGGCAAGGGTTAGACCTATTACAGATCATGATTTCGCGTTGGATTTGGTACTCCGAAACACTGGGAACCGTCCCGCCAAAGATGTAGAGTTGTCTCCCTTGAATTCCCGTGACTTTGAGAGGAAGATAATTGCCGATGGAGACGACACTAAACGAGAGTATGTGAAAAGTTGCTTCCAATCTGCTATCCCGATTATTGAAAACGGGACGGAGATTTCGGCAAACTTTGGCAGTCTTTCTACCAATCTCGTTGACAGAACGTGGAAAGATGACCCTTGTGAGATAGAAATCGAGATCAATTATAGAGACTTGGATGAGCGGACGTTTCAGCACCGTCAAAGAATCAGGATGACCTCTATAAATTCTTTTGGCAAAGGAGTGTGGATCGAGCAACAATAGTCCTACCTTTGCCAAGTGCATAGTTCCGAAGACTTTTATGCTTCGTTGTCGCTCTCGTGCGATGGGAGTTGGTATCAGTCCATCCGCGCCAAAGCGATTCCAATCCATGACTGAGACAGAGATTCTGGACACGAAGGAGAAAAGAATGGCCCCGGGCGCGTCAAGAATGTACCGGAGTCCGGTTGACATACTCCAACGCCTGATCCGGTTTGACACAACCAACCCGCCCGGCAATGAAGCCGAGTGCATGGGTTGGATAGACGATTTGCTCACTGAATCAGGCATTGATACGAGAATTCTGTTTGAAAAGCCGGACCGACCCAACTTGATTGCGCGTCTTAGGGGACGTGGAGCCGCGCCTCCCTTATTGCTCTACGGACATGTTGACGTTGTGACCACCGCGAATCAGAAGTGGACCCATCCGCCCTTTGCCGGCGCGTTGGCCGACGGCTACATCTGGGGACGGGGCGCTTTGGACATGAAGGGTGGAGTGGCCATGATGTTGGCCGCATTCATGCGCGCCGAAGCAGAAGGGCTTACTCCGGCGGGCGACATTGTGTTGGCTGTTCTGAGCGACGAAGAAGCGGGCGGTGAACTTGGCGCGGATTTCCTTGTGGCGAAACATGCGTCGGAGTTCGAAGGAATTCGATATGCTATAGGTGAATTCGGCGGTTTTGCACTTCGGGTGAGCGGCCGCAAGTTCTATCCTATCCAGATTGCCGAAAAGCAGATTTGCTGGATGAAAGCGACCATCCGGGGTCCGGGCGGACACGGGTCTCAACCCATGCGGGACGGGGCCATGGCAAAACTGGGCCGAATGCTGCGACAACTCGATCAAAATCGACTGCCGGTGCGCATTACACCGGTTGCACGCCGGATGATCGAGACCATGTGTTCAGCTTTGCCGTTTCCTTCAGGCCGACTCATACGTTTGCTCCTCAATCCCCGATTCACCGACATGGCGCTGCAGCTTATGGGAGCAAGGGGGCGGATTTTCGATGCCATGCTCCACAATACCGTGAATGCCACGATTGTTCGAGGCGGGGAAAAAGTCAATGTCATCCCCAGCGAGATAGTCGTGGAAATGGATGGGCGACTCGTTCCCGGGTGTAGTCCGGAAGACATGATGGCTGAGTTGCGGGGGATCATGGGCGACCAGGTGGAATTCGAGGTAATCCGGCATGAGCCGGTCCCCGGTGAACCGGACATGGGGCTGTTCGACACGCTGGCGGACATTCTCAGGGAGGCCGATCCCGGAGCGGTCCCTGTTCCTTTATTGCTCAGCGGGGCTACGGATGCCCGGTTCTTTTCACGTTTGGGGATCCGGAGCTACGGCTTCTTACCCATGAATCTGCCCGCGGATTTCAACTTCACCCGAACGATCCATGCTGAAGATGAACGCATTCCCGTGGAATCCCTCCATTTTGGAACCGAAGCGATCTATCGGTTGCTGCAGCGCTACAATGGGTGAGAGTCCGATTTCCCATGGAGGAAGAGCAGCATGGGCGTTAACTTAAGAAGCCCATACCTCTTCTCTCGCTCGTCACCCCGGCGAAAGCCGGGGTCCAGTCAAACAATCGTCCAGTACAAATCTTACCCCACAGGAAGAAGTTTCCGAGGAATGCGAAATTAAATTTGGAGAACCACTATATTCATCGGTCTTCCGGTCGTCATCTGGATTCCGGCTTTCGCCGGAATGACGTACAAGGAACGGCAGTCGTAGTAAGTTAACGCACATGGGGAAGAACAGAGTGAGGGCCTTTCTGCCATAGTTTATGGAGAGACTCCTGTGGATCTCCTCATTGACAAGGATAACGATCATAAGATATGGTTATAGCTTGATAGGAATCTGTCAGCGAATTCCCGGGTTCCCCTATTGCCACCCAAGGCTTGAGATTCCAGCGGATCCGCTCATCCAGCGAATTGACCGAGGTCCTCCTTGGAGCAGTCTAGTGCGGCTGCTGCCGGAGTCCTGTTTGACTTTAGGACAAGAGCGCAGTCTTAGGAATCAATGTCACTTGGGAAGGAAGAGATGTTGATGGCACGAACGTTGTCAATCTCAAAGGTGTCGCAAGTTTTTTTTGTTTTGGTATTTGCCCTCTGTGCATCCGGTGTCCGGGCAGAGGAACGTGTAGTAAGGATACCTGTCCCGGATGGCACTGATCTGCCCGGTTACTTCTTTTGTCCGGAGAAGTCGGACGCGAGTCAGCTTCCTGCCGTGGTTGTGGCCGCGGGCGCGGGCGGGGTCAAGTTGACTCAGTATAGGGCATATTGTCGCAAGCTGGCGAGCAGAGATTTTGTTACTCTACTTGTTGACGGATCCAACTTTCCTCAGTCCCTTACGCCTGGAGCCGATACCTGGCGCAAAATGCCCTATCATCTATGGTCTTGGGTCAATCACGTGATGGTGGCCTTCAGACTGGCCTTCGACCACGAATGGTATGTGAGGAACGTGCGGGCGGCTGTAGACTATGTGTCATCATGTCCTGAAGTACTCCCGGGAAAAGTGGCTGTTTCCGGATTTTCGCAGTCGGCCAATGCGGCCCTGGCCGAGGCAAGTCTTGATCCCAGGGTGAAGTGCATCGTATGGAACAATGGTGGATGGCCATGGATAATTCCGTATGATCCTGATCGGTTGCCCCCTGTGCTCATATTCCATGGAGGGAAAGACGGAGTGTACGATGTGAAGTACGCTCGGGAGCTTGAATCTCAGATCAAGAGCGTGGGACGGGATTATGAATGCTACATTTATCCCAAACAGAGACACATGTTCACGGTCTTTTTCGATCTCGAGAACCCCCCGAAAACCCCTGAGCATGCCCTGAACTCAAGTTTTGAACGTCTGGTGGGGTTCCTGACCAGGATACTGTCGGAGCGCGCCAGCACGGCGAAGCGAAGAGTCGCGGTTCACCGTGAACCGTACAAGCTCCCGGAATTACGTATGGGGGAACCATGACAGCGAAGATGCATCGGACCCGCCAAAAAGGGAACCGGGAATAGAACCGATGAACCATCAGTAGCAGAGAGCAGGTTTTACGGTCGCTTGTCATCGAGGAGGAACGCAATCAACCAGTCGTTGAACGCGGACTGACCCGAATCATGCGGCGTGCGGTGAATCTCCGGGAAGGAACTACTCTCCATAAGTCCCTCTCTCCATGGGATTCAACCGCAATTATTGGCCTGCGGGACTGTGTTTGAATGATCTTCAGTCCACGCATCCATGCTTTGACGACCGAGGGCTTACCACATGCCACGTCGAGTGCGTAGACCAATCTTTCGCGACCTTTTGGATCTGAGCGTTCGCCGAGTGTCCAGGAATCGGCGACGATACAAGAGCATCATAATTACTATGGCATGTGGAATCGCGGGCCTGATCACGGTGGTCAACCTGGGCGATGCCGTGGAAACCAAAATGGCCCAGCATCTGACAATTCTTGGACGATCCACAATCATAGATATTGAAATGGTTGATGACAACAGCCTGCATCCAGGGGTGTTTTCCGATCAGGACGTGCGCCGTCTGAAGTTGATCCCTCACATCACTGAGGTGGCGCCCCACGTATCGCTGCCGACGATCGATGCGAGTTTCCGTGCGGAGACCATGGCTGTCCGAATTGCAGGAGTTCATTATTCCTTCTGGAACACCATTATGGCCTCGCTTCTCGAAGGAAGCTTCACCAATTCTATTCACGAGAAAAATCGGTCGGCTGTTTGCGTGCTGGGAACCAATGTCGTGCAAGAGCTTTTCAGAGGCGCCAATCCTGTAGGCAAACAAGTCCGAATAGGTGGAATCAGCTGCACGGTAATTGGAACACTGGGTGGAATACAGAGCCTGAACACGCGTAGAACAGCATTTGTTCCTCTGGCGACCGCGCGCCATCGTTTAGGGGGCTTGTTCAAAATCAAGACAATTCGGCTTCGCGTAGACCATTGGACCAACATCAAATTGGTTGTAGAGCTTCTCGGAGAGGATCTGAGACGACATTTCCACAAGGAAATCGCCAAGTCAATCAGAGTTTACTACTATCCGGAGCGAATCCAAAAGGTGGAAGGATCGGTGGCAATGGTCAAGAATCTGACGGTTTTTGCTTCCACTGTGACTCTGGTCATAGGGGGGGTAGGGATTGCAATCCTACTGCTTGCCGCGGTTCGAGATCGGAGGCGCGAGATAGGCCTGAAAAAGGCACTTGGCGCAACCGACCGGACAATAATGGTGCAATTTCTGTTGGAGGCGGCGATTATCAGCTTGTTGGGCGGGGTCACAGGAGTGTTGGCAGGCACTGTCTTTTGTCTTATCCTTCAGATGGCGATCGGATTGCAGGTCGCCCCACTGGTGCTGGCAGTGAGCATACCGGGGGGCTTCTTGGCGGTAGTATCCATAGGGATCATGGCCGGCCTATATCCGGCGAAAAAGGCGAGCCGCATGGATCCGGCAATAGCGATGTGTCCGGACTGAAAACGTCCGAGGCATCTCCAACGGTGTCCGGCCTACTCGAACCGCATGGCCTGCGCGGAGTCAAGGTCGCCTGCTCTCTTTGCGGGGACCAAACCTGCCGCGGCGCCTAGGATCAGACCAAACAACAGGCCACCCACAATACTGAGTATCAACATTTCATATCCCGGCGCGGCTTGGAGTGGGCGCTTCAGGGCTTGCACGCCCAGAACGCCGACAACCACCCCAACCAAAGCTCCAGAGAGACTAACGTAGACAGCCTCGGCCAGGAACAGCAACAGAATTGCCCTCGTTGTGGCTCCCACAGCCTTTCGGAGGCCGATGTCCTTTGTTCTCTCCTGAACCGCGGCGTGCATCGCGCTTGCTATCCCAAGCCCACCGAGGAAAAGCGTGGTGGCCAAGGCCGTGACCAGGAGACTCTTGACAAGAAAGACCGATTTCTTGATTGTTTCTATCTTGTTGGGGAAGTGTTCCACCTCGATATACTCTTTGTACCGAGATTGATTTTGGTGCAGCACGTTGGAGACCTGCGCTTTCAGCTGGGCAACATCATCCCAGTGCCCTGCCCGCACATAGAATCCGTCGATTCCGGTCACTCCCGATAGTTGTGTCAAGGCAACTGAGATCGGCAGAATCACGGTCCTAGCCAGCGACCTGTCCTCGATTCCCCCTATGACTCCCACAATCTTCACAGCAAGCCCTTCGGTCCGAATCGTTCGACCCAACACAGCGTCGGCGCCTGGAAAGAGTTCGGTCCAGATAGTCGTTCCTATCACACATACCGGTTCTTTCGTTGCCACGTCAGCGTCTGATATTCTTCGCCCACAGGCCAGGCGCAGATCGAGCGAATCAAAGAAGTCGGAATCCACCCCAATCAATCGACCGACGATCTTTCTCCCGGAGCAATAGAATGGGTGAACGGGCCTGCGAACAAAAGGTGTTACGTGCCGTGCCGGCGGTATCTGTCTCAGAGTATCAAGGTCTCTATCATTAAAGGTGTGACCATCCCTTTCATTGACACTCCGGGTTCTCCATCCGGCCTTAATGAGGCAGGCCCGTCCAAGAATCTCCAGGTTGCGGCCTATGGCCAGCTCTATGGATTCCCCGAGCGTAGCCACGACAATCACCCCGGCAATCCCGATGCTGATGATGATCATGACGCCCTGGTATCGTGTCCAGTTTCTAAGGACTTGCCGAAATGATATTGTCACGAAGTCGGAAACCAACATCCGGATTGCCTCAAAAAAACGCGGAGTCCGTCAGACATCCGCTGATGTGCGGATTGCCCGGCTTTGCAGCCACTCCGCGGAATACCAAGGTTGCATCATACCGCTAAGATAACGCGTCCGCAAGCAATTGATCGGGACCTGAATCCAGTCTTTTGCGTAATACCGCTTCGCCATTTATAGCAAGTGCCAATAATTCTGTCCGAAAAAGATCGCACTGCTGGACGAGCCGGCAGTGGCACCCAAGAATCAATCGGTCACTATTTTGGGCAACTGCTGTAACAAGTAAAATCTCGGGGCCTACGATGGGGGATGCTCGAAGGGGGAGATGGTCTCCCCCTTCGAATCCAGGCGCAGCGTGCGCGCTCTTCACACGCCTGTCCGAGGCGAAGCCACGGACTACTGAACAGCGGAAAGGACTTTAATGCTTTGTTGTCGCTCTCTTGCGATGGTAGTTGGTGTTGGAATCCAATTGATGAATCAGCGTGACCGTGGGCTTTGTCACGACAAAGACTGTTCTTGAGATTTTGTGATGGGTTCCAGCAAACGGAAGTCTTTGACTCGAGGTTTCTCGGCTGTATCTCGTAGCGCATCAATGGACTTCACAGTCTTGAATTTGAAGTGGAATTCCGTCCCGTTGGACCTTCGGATCTCTGTTTCTGCACGGATCTGCTCTGCCAGGGCTCTTACGAGACGCAGGCCGACTGTTTTCGCGGAAGCCAAATCCACACCCTCGGTTAGACCCACGCCGTCGTCCCAAACTACAAGTTCCATATCTTGATATTCAGTTTCAGTTAGGTGAATGCCGATCACGCCTTTTCTTTCATCAGCAAAGGCATATTTGAGCGAATTTGAAACCAGTTCATTCACGATCAGTCCGCACGGAATAGCGGTGTCAATTCCCATTGACACCGGCTGTACGTCAACCTCCAACTTGACTTTTTCAGAGCTCACGTCGTAGGACGCAAACAGATGAGTCGCGAGACCTTTCATGTATCCCGTAATGTCGATGTTCCCAAAATCCTTGGACTGGTACAGTTTTTCGTGAATATATGCCATCGCTCGCAAGCGATCCCTGCTCTCCGCGAACATCCGCTTATAGGTTTGATCCGCGATATTTCGAGACTGAATGCTCAGCAAACTTGATACGATTTGGAGGTTGTTCTTCACTCTGTGGTGAATTTCTCGAAGGAGCAGTTCCTTTTCTCTCAGGGACGCCTTGGTTTGCTGCTCCGCCTGCTTCCTATCCGTGATGTCGGCTATGTTCCCCAGAGCGACTGATCGTCCTCGATAGCGAATGGTGGCTGCACGAATTTCCACCCATCTGAATTCACCATTCTTGCGCAATACACGGACCTCCTGTTGAGGCACCGAAGTACTCCCATCGACTTCGACTATTGCGCTCCGTTCAACCATCTCTGCGTCGTCGGGATGGATGAATTGCTCAACCCGTCTTCCCAGCATCTCATGGGGAGCATAGCCCAGCATTTTGCCCAGTCGCTCATTGACATAACCGAATCGGCCCCTTTGAAGCACAAACACTCCCACCAATGAATTCTCGGTCAATTGCCGATAGCGTTCCTGGTTTTCCCGCAGAGCGTGTTCCATGCTCTTGCGCTCTTCGATTTCCGCCCGGAGATTCTCATTCAGTTGCTCGGCTCTCTCCTTTTCCTTGGTCAAAGAAGCGATCAGGTCGTTATTGTCAAATCGCAACTTCAGAACGCCCGAGTTCACTCGGTTCATATGCTCGGCCGTAAGAATAATGACCGCACCAATTCCGAGGAGAACCGCGCCAACGCTCACGTGAAGCTTGTCGCCCTCATAGAAGTGCCGCGCTGCAAGCGGCAACATTAGTGCAAGGATCGCGGGCAGGAAAGATCCCACCCTCGGAGCGTAAACCACGGCGACGGTGCAGCTCAGACCCGTAATCAAAAGGGTTAAGAATGACTGGTGATTCACGGAATCGACCGGAAACAAGAAGACCGGAACCATGCCCCACGCAAGCCCGGAGATCGCGGTGGAATAATCCATCCGCTTTCCCCAGGGGATTACAGCGTCCTCACTGGGGGCTACGCTACGGAATGCCGATACCAGCGCCATTCGGCCTACCTGAATGGCTAAACTGCATCCCAGCCACACAATCAGGCCCCGGTGGGAGACCGCGCCCCAGAGTGCCGCCACCATGATTGTCCCAAGGAATATTGAACCGAGGTGTTCGATGACAGCCTGAGAATAAAGCTGTTGTACCTGCGCGATGCGCAGTTGGCGCGCTTCAACTCCCAAACGATCATCACGAATTTGAGCTTGATTCACTCCAATTTCTTCCATGTTGATCTCCACAGGTTGCGGATGTGCGCAGCCAAATCCGATCCGGAACCGTGAGCATTCCAACCCCATTAGATCCTACACGGCAAAAGCCGCAGCGTCAAAAGCCGCAGCGTCAAAAGCCTACGACTGATTTCTGATCTCTTTCAAGCATACGGTGCTTTTGGACACTTGCTGTTCATCGGCGCGCCGGCTTGTTTGACTTTCCCGTGACCTATGGTAAGTAGGAAACGTAAGTGTACCCGATCAGATCTCGTTGCAAGAACCTTGGGAGACCGCCTTGAGTTTGCAGGTCGAATCTGAACCGGAGAGGTCATTATGAAAAAAGATCATTCAAACAAGATTCCTCTATTTGAACATTACCCACTGCTCGCGGACAAGCTTGACCATGTGTCATTGGGTGCATCCACCACACCAGTGGAGAAGCTGGATCGTTTGGGTGAAGAAATCGGCGTCAACAAGCTTTACGTAAAGCGAGACGACCTGAGCGGCTCGATCTACGGCGGAAACAAGATACGGAAACTGGAGTTTACCCTGGGAAGATCACTTCGTGCCAAGGCCAAAGAGGTGTTGACTTTCGGTTGCGCGGGTTCCAATCATGCGCTCGCCACGGCAATTTATGCAAAACAGGTGGGGCTGAAGAGTATCTCAATGCTGCTGCCACAGCCCAATGCCAGGTACGTGCGGCGCAATCTTCTCATGAGCCGTTGCTCAGACGCGGAACTACACCAACACGGAAATACCGCACTGCTGGCCGCGGGAACCGTTTATCAGCTTGTGCGGCATGGAATTAAGACCGGTCGATTCCCACAGGTCATACCTCCCGGGGGATCTTCGCCTCTTGGAACAATCGGTTTTGTCAACGCGGCATTTGAGTTGAAGAATCAAATTGAACAGGGGGAGATTCTTGAGCCTGAATGTGTCTACGTTGCACTGGGCACCATGGGTACGGCTGTAGGGCTGATGTTAGGCCTCCGGGCCGCGGGCCTAAAAACCCGGGTGGTCTCGGTTCGGGTTGTATGGGAAAAAATGGCCCGGGCAGACCAAATGGAGCGACTCTTTCACAAGACCAACTCTATACTTCATTCGCTGGACAGATCATTTCCTATGTTTGAGCTTACGGAAAAGGAAGTGGACCTGAGGCACGATTTCTACGGCCGAGAGTACGCCCTGTTCACTGAGGAAGGAATGCAAGCCGTTGATTGGGCACGGAAGTGCGAGGGCCTCAAGTTGGAGGGGACATATACAGGCAAGGCCATGGCCGCGCTTATTGATGATGCCGGAAAGGGAGCTTTGAAAGACGGGACGGTTTTGTTCTGGAATACGTACAACTCCAGAGATTTTTCGAACACAGCGGATGGTGTCGATTATCACGAACTGCCCAAAGTTTTTCACCGGTACTTTGAAGATGAAGTTCAGCCCCTGGACAGGGAGTCGTGATACCAACTATCATCGCAAGAAAGCGACAACGAAGTATGAAAATCTTGGGGCAGCTTGTCCGTGGCTTCGCCCCGGATGAGGTAAGCGGTTCTGTAAATACTTTAAGAATCCAGTCATCCTTGGAGGGGAGGCCCTAGCCGGGCCGGCATTTCAACGTCATGTTACCGACAGCTGTCATGTCACGCAAGCTGGCCGGGGCCCGCTCATTCGCCCCACGCGCAGTGGCTCCCCTCCAAGCCCAATGCTGGTGACTTAAGCCGTATACCGTTGATCCGGATACTATTGTCCGTCATTCCGGTGAAAGCCGGAATCCAGTTCTTTCAATACCTTCTGGACCCCGGCTTTCGCCGGGGTGACGACGGGGAC
>Ga0190286_1001029_pt1 | contig 10642 bp, 8 predicted proteins | sample 48691834_MG_FD_183241 | JGI IMG/M metagenome (GOLD analysis project Ga0190286, IMG submission 183241) | Hydrothermal vent microbial mat bacterial communities from Southern Trench, Guaymas Basin, Mexico - 4869-18-3-4_MG | ecosystem: Environmental > Aquatic > Marine > Hydrothermal vents > Microbial... | reverse complement strand
TCCGGGTGGGGTGGTTTACTATCTTAACAACCCTTTTTTAACTTTCTTGGTGTATAGGAAAACATAAAATTCGTACAGATTCTCGTAGATACCCCCCTCCGGCCTGTAAGCCCTATGGGCTGGAAGGCAGAAAATATTTTTTTATTTGGTATACTTGACAAGGTATTAACACCAAAAACCAAAAAAGGAGCCATTTATGGATTATACCAAACAACATCTGTATATACAAGGAGGCATTATCAAGTACAGCGAAACAATCTCATAATGTCCTTCTTGGGATGTGATGGAGGCTTAACCTCCATCATCTCGCTCCATCACTGCATCAACTCAAAGGTCTTTTTCAAGCAGCTTATCACCTTGTCAATATCACTATTTTACCCAGATATGTAATCACAGGATTTAGAGAATTATTTGAATTCATCGATGATTTACTAGACATCTCTTCCTTTTATAGGGCTAGAAAAAGGTGCGAAATTTGAGTTACTTAGTATAAGCAACAATTTCCTTTACAAGCCTAAAGGAATTTCCGCAGCCTCATATTGTCAAAATTGGCCAATTAGAGCAGATTTCTGTGACAATAAATGAAAATCATAATGTCAAAAAAAAGTACTTGACTGAATTCTTAAATCTCTGTACAACCGAACAGTGCTTGGTACAATTTAGGGATTAATCTCCGAGTTTTTCAGGTGCATAAGGATGCAAAGGGGTAGCTATATCTAACAGCAAATAATGGACTGGTATAGCAGGTATGTATTATCTTGGAACCATCATCTACTTTAGAAGTAGATTTTTGCATAAATGCCTTAAATAAGGCGTTTTTTGAGGAACCCTTTATTGTATAATTAAGTTTAATTAAAATCAGAGAAGAGGTAAAAGGAGAGGAATCTGTCAAACTTCCTTCCGGAGGTTAGGAAAAAGGGGAGGTTTTAAAGAAAAGAATGAGCGTAATAAACGAGTTAGAGAAGAAAGAGAATTTAAAAAGTCTCAATCCAGGTTCTTCAGATGATTTTAATAAATCATTATCTTTATTAGATTTGAAAAAGACAATTGATTGTTTGAGAAAGCTAACAGTAGAACTAGATAAAAGCATAATGCAAGGTGAATACCCACAATTACCTATTTCAATAAATGAAAGGGAACTTTTGGATTATGTGATTAACTTTGGCAAGTTTTTACAAAAGAAAGGGATTATTCCCTCAATAAGAGATCCTCAAAGCCGTCATGAATGGCTCCATTACGCCCAGGCCAGTATTTGGTTGAAAAACCTTATAGAGTCTCTGGACGATCCTAGAGAAGAGATGATTTTAAAAGTGCCAAAAGTAAAACTAGATGAATGGGAAAAATTAAAAGTATTTACTAATCTAGCTGACTTTTGCATAATAACTAGGGAAAATGTTTTAAATCAGATTATGACCTGGGTTAAGCGGTTCAACCTGCCCGCCATGCGAGCCCGCAAGGCGAGGCGGGCGGGCGTTCACGGTTCCCGAGTGCTAAATCTGGTTTATTTGATGAGAAGTGGATTGGTCGGAAGGTGGACAGAGATTTTTTGAGATATCTGAAAGATAATAATATTGATGTTTGTGGAGAAAACGGTGAATACCACACATTTGTGACCAATGGCCCCATTTTCAAGAGAAAAATAAAAATAATTAAGAGCAAGCCAGTTAAGAGAGGTAGCTACTGGTTCTTAGATACTCTTAAATATTCATTACAGAATTCGTAATGGTTTACTACAGAGCACAAAATCTCTGACACGGATTTCACTGATTGTGCTGCTCTTTATTTCATAAATGCTGCATTTATGAAATGGAAGCATTGTTTGAACAATGACACCATTGTTCAAACAATATAAACCTAATCCGTGTCCATCCGTGTAATCCGTGTCTAAAATGGAAATTCCTATACTATTTAATTATTTGACTATTTAACGATTTGGGGGGGGAAGATGGAAAGAGAGGAATTGTTTAAAGAAATTTCTATTAAGAGTCCATCAAAGATCATCCTTATTGTCTTGGATGGTGTAGGGGGAATACCGTTTAAAGATGGTAAAACTGAATTAGAATATGCAAATATACCAAATTTGGATGAACTGGCAAAAAAATCTGTGTTGGGCCAGACCGACCCTATTCTACCTGGCGTCACCCCGGGTAGTGGACCGGCCCACTTAGCCCTTTTTGGCTATGACCCACTTAAATACCAGATAGGTCGAGGCGTCTTAGAAAATCTTGGCTTGGGAGTGGAGATAAAAAAAGGTGATATAGCTATTAGAGGAAATTTTTGCACCTTAAAGGATGGACTAATAGTAGATAGGAGGGCAGGCCGTATCTCTACAGAGGAAAATAAAAGGTTGTGCTTAAAGTTAAGAAAAAGGATAAAAAAAACAGAAGGTGTAGAGATCTTATTTACCCCTGGGATGGAATACCGTTTTGCTTTGCGTTTAAGGGGAAAAGGATTAGGAGCAGATGTATCAGATGCCGATCCCCAAATAGTAGGGAAATCTCCTGTTGTACCTAAGGCCATCAGTCGTGAATCAAAGAAGACAGCCAAAATTGCTGAAAAAATTATTAACCTGGCAAAAGATATTTTGCAGGATGAAAATAGGGCAAATTTTATACTTCTACGTGGATTTTCCACTTTGCCCCCTTTACCTTCTATGCAGGAGCTTTTTAGGCTAAATCCAGCGGCTATTGCCACTTACCCCATGTATAAGGGGCTGGCAAAATTAGTAGGTATGGAAGTATTAAAAGTAGATGGGATGTCTATAGAAGATGAAATAGAGACACTCAAAAAAAATTATAAAGAGCACGACTTTTTCTACTTTCATATAAAAAAGACAGATTCTTATGGAGAGGATGGAAATTTTGAGAGAAAAGTAACAGTAATTGAAGAATTTGATAGATTTTTGCCAGAAATTCTTTCCTTATCTTTTGATGTTTTGGTCGTGACTTCCGACCACTCTACACCTTGCCTTTTAAAGGCACATAGCTGGCATCCAAATCCATATCTCCTTTATGCAAATACCATTATTCCAGATGAACAAATAGCATTTTCAGAACGTGCCTGTGCTAAAGGGGGCCTGGGGCGCTTTTTCTCAGTAGATGCCATGGGCTTAATGCTTGGTCATGCCTTGAAACTAAAAAAGTTTGGTGCATAGAAACCCAGTTTTGAGGCACAAGTGGTTATTTTTTTCTCTCATTATTTCCCTCCCTCACTCCCTAACTGATTAACTGACTAACTGAAATAGTCTACAATAGCCTTTATTAAGGCATCTATAGTATAGGTATTGGACATAATATCTACTTTCAGTCCTAAGCCTTCGGCGGTATTTTTAGTGATAGGGCCAATGCAGGCTATAGCTACATCTTTAAGTAAACCTGTATCACCACCTAAAAGCTCAGCTAAGTGGACAACTGTAGAAGAACTGGTAAATGTAATTACATCTATTCCTTCTCTAAAGATATTTTTAAATATCTCTTTATTTTTTTGAGGAAGCACCGTTTTATAACTAGGCACTACATCTATTTGGGCGCCCATTTTTTCTAAGGCCTTAGGCAGTATTTCCCTGGCCTTTTCTGCTCTGGCCAAAAGGATTTTTTTATCTTTTATATCGGATCTGGCCAGGGCCTCTACCAATGCCTCAGCCCTGAATTCACTGGGCATTAAATCTGCTTTGATACCCCAATCCTTTAAGGCACTGGATGTCTTTTCCCCAATTACAGCAATCTTTATACTCCCTAAAGCACGTGCATCCTTGCCCAATTTCTCCAAACGTTTCCGAAAAAAATAGACACCATTCACACTGGTAAAAATCAACCAATCATAATTAGATAGATTAAAAATGGCATTATCCAAGGGGGCCCAGTCTAAAGGAGAAATAACTTCAATGGCAGAAAATATATGACATTTGGCCCCTAATTCCTCTAGTTTTATGGCCATTTCCCCTGCTTGCTCCTGGGTTCTGGTAATAAGGATTTTTTTGCCAAAAAGGGGCTTTTTCTCCCACCAATTAAGTAGTTTTCTTAAGCTTACTACTTTACCTACTACAATAATAGCTGGTGGTTTTAGCTGATTTTCTTTTGCCAATTTCACAACATCTTCCAAAGTGCCTATAATTGCCCTTTGCTCTGGCAAGGCGCCCCAGCGGATAATAGCTACAGGGGTATCAGGAGAACGCCCATTTTCCAACAATTGCTGAACAATAAAAGGCAAATTTCCTACACCCATTAAGAACACCAATGTATCTACACCTGTAGCCAGTTTCTCCCAGTTTATAGAAGAATCAACTTTAGTAGGGTCTTCATGACCAGTAATAAATGCTACTGAAGAGGCATAAACGCGATGGGTTAATGGAATGCCTGCATAAGCAGGTACAGCAATGGCTGAGCTTACTCCTGGCACTATTTCAAATGGCACACTTGCTTTGGCCAATGCCTCAGCCTCTTCTCCTCCCCGTCCAAAGATAAATGGATCTCCTCCTTTAAGGCGAATAACTACCTTGCCCTCCTTTGCCTTCTCAATAAGTAATTGATTAATCTCTGTTTGGGAAAGGGTATGTTTTCCTGCGGTCTTACCCACATAGATTTTTTCGACAAAAGGAGGGGCATAATCTATTGTCCTAGGGTGGGCAAGGTAATCATAAACAACAACTTCTGCCTTAGACAGAAGTCTTTTTGCCTTTAGTGTAATAAGACTTGGATCCCCAGGGCCTGCACCTACTAAATAAATCTTACCTCTCTCCATAGACCTCTGTTAGTATCTCCTTTGCACCGGCATCAAGAAGCGATTCAGCCAAGGCTGTACCCAAGTCCTCAGCATGTTTAGGCAAACCGCTAATTTTCTGTTTTAATAAACGCCTTCCATTTGTTTTTGCTACCATCCCAGTGAGGGAGAGCTTACCATCTTTGATCTCAGCATAGGCAGCAATGGGCACTTGACAGCCACCATGTAGCCTCCTCAAAAATGCCCTCTCAGCCATAACAACCAAAGCTGTGGGCAAATGATCTAAAGGAGAAATAATATCTTGCCACTTTGTTTCTTCTCTAATCTCTATGGCCAATGCCCCCTGACCAATGGCAGGCAGGATAACCTCAAAAGGCAAATACTCAGTAATATTTTTTTCAAGGCCCATCCGTTTAAGACCTGCACTGGCCATAATAACAGCGTCTAAATTTTCATTTTTTAATTTTCTTAGACGTGTATCAACATTTCCTCGCAAAGGAACAATTTTAAAATCCGGTCTTAGATGTAAAAGTTGGGCCTTACGCCGCAGGCTGCTTGTACCAATACAGGCATTTTCAGGCAATTGGGAAAATAAGATACTATCTTTGCCGATCAATACATCCCGTGGGTCTTCTCTTTCTGTGATAGCCCCAAGGCAAAGGCCACTAGGCAAGTCTGTTGTCACGTCCTTTAAGCTATGGACGGCCAAATCTATATTTTCTGATAATAAAGCCTCTTCTATCTCTTTGACAAAAAGGCCTTTTCCTCCTATCTTGGCTAGCGGTGCATCTGCAATCTTATCTCCCTTTGTCTTAATGCAAACAACCTTTATTTTTGCATTTGGATATAGCTTTTGCAGGTGCTGTTTTACCCAATAGGTCTGTTTTAGGGCAAGGGCACTTCCTCTTGTGCCTATGCGGATTTTAAGGTTCCCGGTCATCTAGTGATTTCTAATTTTGCCTAACGGCAAATAGGGCAAGTGCCAGTGGTGCAAGTGGGACAACTGTTTGCACTTACATTACTAGAACTTTTGTCTCCACTCACACTAAAACTAGAAATCAGCCTCTTTAAATGAGGGCCCTTACACTTAGGGCAATTTACCTTCTCACTACCAAATACTAAGCTCTCAAAATGGTATCCACAATCCTCACATTTAAATTCGTAGATAGGCATTTAAAACCTCCCTCAACATTAGATTTTTTGATGAATACTAACTATAAAATGATTCCTTCCTAACATGGAATCCATCCCTTAAAAATGACAAAGCTCAAATGTCAAAGTATTTTTGTAAGCGTTCACAGGTTCAGCGTTCAGGATTGCTTTTCAGGCTGCAGGCCTCAGGCCTCAAGCCTATTTTTTGTAGTCTGTAGCTTGTGTCCTGGAGCTTTTCTCTAACCTTGAACCCTGAACCTTTAAACCCGTGAACGGTTACGTATTTTTTTAGCACTTTTTTTAGTGGATGCAAGACTAAAAAATATCTCCTCTACCAACTCACAAACTATATGGCCTATAGTTATATGGACCTCTTGGATACGAGGTGTGTTTTTTGAATTTACAACTAAGGCTAAATCTGCAATTCCAGCCATTTTACCACCTGTGCCACCGCTTAAGGCCACTGTCTTTAGCCCCATCTTTTTGGCCTCTTCCAAGGCCAAATTTACATTAGGAGAATTTCCACTTGTGCTGATGCCCCAGGCTATATCACCTGGTTTCCCTAATGCCTGTATCTGCTTTAAAAATACCAAACTAAAATCATAATCATTGGCAATGCTTGTTAAGATAGAGGTATCTACAGTCAAGGCCAGGGCAGAAAGTGGATGCCTCTCTTTTCTGAAACGATTTACAAACTCTGCTGCAATGTGTTGGGCATCGGCTGCACTTCCCCCATTCCCAAAAAGCAAAATTTTCCCACCTTTTCTAAGTACATCCAAAATTAATTGAACCAAATAGACAATCTTTTCTAAATTGGCATTAAGGGTAGCCTCTTTCAGGGCAATACTCTCTTTAAAGGCATTTTTAATTTTATCTTTCATAGTAAGCCTTTATACTCTTTTGGTCTTCTTCCTGTCAACGCATTTTGCATTGTGTATCCTGCATCGTGAATCTCATCTAGGTTTTTTGTCCCTCATAAATACTGACAATGCCAAGGGTCAAATATCTGTACTTTACCCTTCTAAAGCCTGCCTGCTCCATAAGTTTAAGCCAGGCCTTTGGTGCATAAAACTCTTGAATAGACCTAGAGAGATATGAGTATGCTGTCTTGTCACCACTAATAAGCCCTCCAATTTTAGGTAAAACATAATTCAAATAGGCAAAATAAATAGGGGAAAAAATGGCATGGGTAGGACGGGAAAACTCTAAAATGGTTACCTTGCCTTTTGCTTTTAATACCCGATGCATCTCTTTAAGCCCTTCCAGATAATTAGAAAAATTTCTTACCCCAAAGGCTACCATAATGACGTCTATTGAGGAATTTTTTAAAGGAAGGGACAGCGCATCTCCGCAGACCAAGGATAAAGGATAGTCAGAACAATGTTCCCTGCCATATTTTAGCATCTCCCAGCAGAAATCTATGGCCAATATTTTTCCTCTAAATTTGTTATTTTTGAGCAAGGCCTTGGTCATAGGCAATGTGCCAGCACACAGGTCTAGCACCATGCCTTTAGTATTCTCTAACCTCTTAGCAGTTACCCGTCGCCAAAAGTGGTCTATGTCTAAACTTAAAAGGGTATTTAAAAGGTCATACCAGCGGGTAATCCCACTAAATCTCTTTTTCACAAATTGTTTTTTATCCATCGTTTTTAATGATTATAAATGCCTTCTCCTTGACTAGGCAAGTAGAAAAATTATACTTATTTTAGTGATTTTTATGAAAAAGGTTATTTTATTAAGCATTCTTTTGTTTTATGTATGCCTCCCAACTGTTGCTATAAGCAAAGAAATGCCTGAAAAAATAGCCATTGTCCCTTTTACCATTTATGCTCCATCCGATGTCCATTACTTAAAAGAAGGTATTTACAGCATGCTTGCTACCCGCCTTGGTTGGGAAAATAAAATAGAGGTAATGGAAAAAAATATTGTAAAAAAGGCTGCTATTAAAGAAAAAATAAAATCCATTCCCACAGGACATCAGGCAAAAGGGTTGAGTAAAAGATTAAATGCAGATTATATACTTTATGGAACTGTTACTATCTCTGACAAAGAGGCAAGTATAGATGCTAGATTATTAGATATAAGAAATGATGTAATTAAAACCTTCTTTAAACAATGTAGCAGTTTGAGTGAAATAATCTTGAAAATCAATGAAGTGGCTGAGGAAATCAATGAAAAGGTATTTGGGCGTGAGATAAAACTGGCAGGGCTTTCTCACTCTGGAAAAACATCAGTGCCAAAAGCACCTTCCCTTAAAGACTCCATTTCTGGACGGCTTCAAATGTCTACAACTAAGTTAATTTCACAGCGTTGGTATAGCCACCAGCTCCAATTAGAGGCAAGTGGACTAGATATTGGCGATGTAGATGGAGATGGCCAAAAAGAACTTATCATAATAGATAAACATAACTTATGGGTTTATCGATTCATGGATGAACGGCTGTTTATGGTAAAGAAAAAAGAGGTTCCTTCTACTTATGTTCTCGTCGCTGTAGATTTATACGATTTAGATAAAGATGGAAAAGATGAAATACTTCTTTCATGTATTCAGGGGAGATTAGTAGCCTCTATGGTCTTGTCATGGTGTAAAGGAAGATTGATAACTATAGCCCAGGATATTCCATGGTATCTGCGGGTAATGCGCTTGGCTCATGGAAGGAGAGTGGTTTTAGGGCAAAAGGGTGGAGTAGAGCAACCTTTAGGTCTCTCCGAGCAACCCCTTAAGCCAGGCATTTTTAGATTGGCTTGGGGTGAGACAGGCTTTGATACTATAGAGGAGGTATGTTCTTTTGACAATGTTACAATCTATAATTGCCTTTTTGCAGATTTGAATAGAGATGGGGTAGAAGATATATTGGTGTTGGACGACGAAAATTATTTGGTACTTTACACCAAAACTGGTGGCAAGAAGTGGAAAAGCACAGAGCGCTATTATGGCTCTTTTTATTGTACAGAAGGGAAGTCCATAGATAACCATGCCATAAATCCATTGGGGAGTATTTATATCCCTGGTAGGATGCTTTTGCTAGAAAAATCGCCTTTAGAAGTAATTGTTTATCAAAATTATACCCGTTTTGCTCATGCTTCAAGGAAATTTAAAAGTTTTAGTAGTGAAGTCCAAATCTTAACCTGGACTGGCCTAAAAATGGACATAAAATGGCGCTTACCTAAACTCCGTGGTTTTATTACATATTATCAGATAGGCGATATCAATAATAATGGGAGTCCTGATTTAGTACTTTCTTTAGTAAGGAACAGGCGCACCGCTATGCTTTCTGGAAGCACTATTATTGTGACTTATGAGTTGGGTATAAAAGGTAAATAATGTTTTGGCTATGTTTATACCTGGAGATTTAAGAAATTAATGAGCAATTAACTTTTATGAAAATCGGTTAAGGAGATTAAAAATGATTAGAGAAAATGTACAAAAATTATTAAAAGAGATACCAGAGGGTATAGCATTGGTTGCGGCTGCAAAGACCAGGCAGCCTTCAGAAATCCTTGAAGCAATAGAGGCAGGGATAAAGATTGTAGGTGAAAATTATGTTCAGGAAGCAGTTAAGGCAAAAAATGTTATAGGAAACAAGGCAAAATGGCATTTTATTGGTCATTTACAAAAAAATAAGGTGAAAAAGGCTGTCTTTATATTTGACATGATAGAAACCGTGGATTCTGTTGAACTGGCAGAAGAAATAGATAAACATTGTAAAAAGATGGAAAAGACAATGCCTGTATTGATAGAAATAAACAGTGGCAGGGAACCACAAAAGTTTGGGGTAATACCAGAAGAAACAGAAGGATTAATAAAAGCCATTTCCAAGTTTAATAATATAAAGGTTATGGGTTTAATGACCATGGGCCCCCGTTTTGGTAATCCAGAAGATTCAAGGCCCTATTTTATAGAGACAAAAAGAATATTTAATAAGCTAAAGAAAATCCATATACCTAATGTAGAGATGAAATACCTATCTATGGGAATGACCAACTCTTATCGCATTGCCATTGAAGAAGGGGCAAATATTATCAGAATTGGTACAAAACTCTTTGGGAAAAGGATATATGCATCAGCTTAAAATTGTGGAATTTTGACCAGACCCGCCTGCCTAAGCTGCCTGCCATCGTCCAGGCAATAGCGGGCAGGCTTGGCTGTGGCAGGCGGGCCGCTAGGCTATATTTTGCAATTTTTTAAAAATAGCAGCATGTAATTCTATATGGCCTAGTTCATGGGCGAAGGTAAATCTACATCTGTAAGGTCTTTTTTAAATACAAATTAAGGCAAGATTTTTTTAAAAGGGGAGACAAAACGCCTGCCCACTAGATGGCCAAATAAGAGATGGTCTAAACACAAGACAAAGGGTCATTAACAGTATATCTATGCCTGAATTGGGAAATTAGAAGGTAAAAGTCACAGTAATCCACCCTATAGATTATGGCAATTTTTGGGTTAAATATGCAGTGGAAGTTTTAGAAGGATTATGGTAGATTTAATTGGCAAAGGTTAATCCATAGTGAGGGATAAACAAAATAGGTTCGAGTTATCTTCTATTTTGGAGGGATAAAATCCTAGTGCGATTATTTTAAGTTAGTGGAAATTTGTCCAAAATAGCCTTGAAGGCATACGTTTTGAAGTCATCGCAAAGTCAAAATGAAGCTAATACTTTATTGCTTGGTGCCGGCTTCTCCCATGCTTTTGGATATCCTCTTGGAAACGATCTTAGTGAAATCGTTTTCAATAGCCCTTTGCTTAATGATTCAACAAGTATGTTAACGA
>Ga0190286_1001028_pt1 | contig 10642 bp, 15 predicted proteins | sample 48691834_MG_FD_183241 | JGI IMG/M metagenome (GOLD analysis project Ga0190286, IMG submission 183241) | Hydrothermal vent microbial mat bacterial communities from Southern Trench, Guaymas Basin, Mexico - 4869-18-3-4_MG | ecosystem: Environmental > Aquatic > Marine > Hydrothermal vents >... | reverse complement strand
GGTGAGGGGGTGGCTTGCCAACCTGTGGAGGTTGATCCTGAGGGTCTTTCAGATCCTCTCCCCCATCTCCATCCCCAACCTGGAAGAGGAGGTCAGCTTGACCACGTGAAAAACTTGTGAAGGAGCGATACTCCCGAGCAGGGATCCCTCCTTCCCCTATCTCATCCGGGGGCTTAGTCCCCAGATACTTGGTCTTGACCTTCCCTTCCTGCTTCATCACCAGGTAGAAGTAAGGCCCATGGCCCCTATCCCCAGGTCTGGCGCAGTGGCAACCGGATTTGCCGCACTTCACCCACTTAGTGACGACAGCATAGGTGGGGAAGGATGAGCGGAGCTCCTCCTCAAGCTCAGAGAGCTCCTTGTCGATCTCCTGGAGCCTCCTTCCCAAGGTTCTTAGTCCTTCCATAAGCCCCTGCCTGAGCCACCTCAGCGTGTCCGTGCTCGGTAGCGCTTCCTTCTCATCATCTCGTTGGGCTCGATCTTGTCTTCTGTCTGGGTCTTGGGCCATCTTGTCTTACCTCCATGGATAATTATATAAAGTAGGACAAGAAAGGTCAAAAAGCACCCCATCAGCATCGATGTGGATCCTTGAGCCGTCCGCAGGACCCTTCCCTAGCCCTTGAGGCCGAGGTGGGGCCCCAGTTCCAAGTTCCCAGGAACTCCTTAAGCTTCTCGGGCTCCGAGGTGACTACGAAGATCTCCTGGACCGCACCTTCTCCCTTAGCGAGAAGCTTCGCACCTGAGGGAGTGGGATACTGGAAGGTGATCTCCCTCCGGCCGGGCCTGCCCGTCGACTTCTTCCGCTTGATCCTGCCTGGGATCACGGCCTTGACATACTCTAAGCTAGCGATCTCCTCCAGGGGCTCCTCAAAGCCCTTGAGGATCTGATGGACCCTCTTCACCTTCTTAACCCTGTGCCTCGGCATCCTGGCGTGCTAGATAGCTCTTACTCAGTCAGTCTTATAGCTCGCCCCTCCCCTTTATTTAGGCCTCTCTTCTGTGAGGCGCTCATAGAGCTTCTCCATAACCCAGAGCCTGATCAGCGTGGTATGACCGATCCCCATGAGCTTCGCCAGCCTCTTTAGGGCTTTAAGGGCATTCTCAGGCAGGCGGAAGTTCACCTGAACCATCTGAGAGGCTGACCTTGTGGCCTCAACCTCCTCAGGCTCAGTCTCCTCAAGGAAGCCTAAGGGATCATGCTCCTTGAAGAACCGCGCGATCTCCTCGTCGCTCCACTGGTCAAGATCCCGAGGCAGGCACACCCCTTCCACTTTCGTCTCCTCTTTCTCCCCTTTGATCTGGTTCATACCTTACTTAGCTCTCTTCTCTTCCCCTCCTCTTGAATCTCGCTCATGAGCTCTTTATCTGACCTTGACCTGGCTCCTGTAGTAGCGCTTATGCTTCTCCTCCATTTGCCATGCGGTGATCACTCTGACCCAGCCATGTCCGAGGTTGCGCACAAGGCATAGGATATATCGCCCATTCTCAGCCCGGCCATAGACCTGATAGAGGTCCTTCCCCTTGAACCGGCGGACCACTCTAGGATAAGCCCTTGATGTCAGGGCTTGGCGGACCTCTATATCCGTTAGGTGATGCTTCCTTTCGAGCTTGAGTGTGTCTGCGCTATCTAGCGCCCTCGGAGATCAGCACATGTTCGATCCTGAGCACGAGCTCGCCTCACAGCTCCATAGCCATTGTATATGAATCGTTATACGAAATCAACTGGGTGCGAATTTGGTCCTTTCTTTGCCGAATCCGCGCCGCCGTGCCGTTCAGCTCACCTGAGCCCAAGCTCGTCCAATCTCTTCAGGATAGTAGCCCTCGAGACATCCAGGATCTTGGCCATCATCCTGTGGGAGACGCCCTTCTGCTTCAGATCCCTCAGCACCTTAGGGTCGATCTCCTTGCGGGGCCGGTGGCAGATCTTACCCTGCTTCTCTGCCAGGGCACGACCCGCCTTGGTCCTCTCGATCAGGAGCTCCCGCTCGTATTCTGCAATGGCAGATAGGATGTGAAAGAGTAGCTTCCCGTTGGATGTTGAGGTGTCGATGTTATCCCCCACAGAGATCAGTTGCTTCCCATGCTGAGAGAGCTCCTCGGCGATGTTCGCTAGATCCCTCACCGATCTCCCTAAGCGATCCAGCTTGGCCACGATCAGCCCGTCGGCCTTCCCATCCAGGACCTGGGCCTTCACCCTCTGGAATACCGGCCTGGCCTTGATAGCCGACTCTGATTCCTCCTCGATGGAGAGGAGCTCATACCCATGGGCTCTGCAGTAGCGCTCTATCGCCTCCCTCTGGGCCTCGAGGCTGTAGCCCTCCCTCTGCTTCGTGGTCGAGACCCTGACATAGCCGATCAACTTCAACTTGGGAGGAGTCGGGGTAGCACTATCGCCGCCCATTCACACCACCTCCTCCTATCCTGGTCTTGGTTCTGTTCCTGTATGGTGATCTGGTAAAGCCCTTTGAGTCAGCGCTCGGTAGCGCCTCTGGAGTCCCTTACTTATGAGTCTGTGCTAACTAGCGCCGGCCACCTCGGCGGGGGAGATGACCAACCTTTACTCACAGAGCTTACTAACCAAACCAAACAAACCGGCCCCCTTTCCAGCCCTCAGGGGACAGTCCCTGGAGGACCAGGGAGGTGATCTGGACGGTGATCAGGTCCCCCGTCTCGGTCTCATACCCGGGGCCGCCCTGGCCTCGGCTTGCCTCATTTTGTCCTCTTTTGTACATTTAGGGGGAGCCAAGATCTCAAGGAGGAATGATGAGGAGAAGGATCTCCATAAGCGAGGCGAGGAGCCGCCTATCCAGCCTGATCAAGGAGCTCCAAAGTCAGCCAGATCTCGTTATCGAGATCACCGTCCGTGACCTGGTGGTAGGGGAACTGCGTGCACCCTCCAGTGCAAAGCTCGTCCGACCGGGCTCGGCACTCCTCAAGGCCCTCGAGAGGATGGAGGGGATCGAGCCTGATCAGGAGGTGGAGCCTGGGACCCCCACGGCCAGGGAGCACGACCGGTTCCTCTACACCCCCAAGCGATGAGAGGTCAGGCCATCTTCGTCGACACCTCTTTCTTCTATGCCCTTCTGGACGAGAGGGATGCCGACCACGAGGAGGCAGTGAGGCTGGCTAAGGCGGTGCATCATCGCCAGATCCCGCTCCTCACCACATGGGAGGTAGTGGTCGAGACCGTCACCTTGCTCCGGGTCCGCCACAGCTACCGTGCTGCCATGGTCTTCATCGAGGAGATCCTGCCCCACCTCAACGTCATCTATCTGGACGAGGCCGGCCGCTCCAAGGCTCTTGAGGCCTTCAGGAAGCTGAGCCGAGACAAGGAGATCTCGCTCTGCGATGCGATCTCCTACGTGGTGGTCACAGAGTCCCCGGAGCCTTTGCCCTGCCTGGCTTTCGATGAGGACTTCCAGCGGATGGGCTTGACAGTCCTGGCTGAGATCCCCGACCGAGACCGAGGGCGCTAGATAGCAGCTACAGCTTTAGTCCCTGTCAAGGAGCGAGGCTCTACCGAGCGCAGACCTAATCCCTTCAGTGACTTACTCTACACCTGCTGGGAAGTCACTCACTTCTGAGACCTGAGAAGGGGATCATGGTCCTAACCTAAGGTGCCGGGAGGGAAAGACCTCTCTTAAGGGAGGCTCTCCCTGGCAGGTAGGCCTACCGCTGGACTGTCTTGTAAGTGACTTTTTGGACTCAATTGAACACGACGGGCAAGGGGCACGATGTGCTTGATCTGGACCTCTCTTCCGGTCACTTCCACCTCCTCCACCAAGAGCTCCACCAGCTGACGTCGCTCCTCGAACCCTAGCCCCCTTAATCCCTTCCCGATTGATTTCCGGAAAGCTTCCAAGCCAAGCTCCGGAGCACCTCACGCTCCTCAACCCTCCTCCGTTGCTGTTCCCTCAATCCTGCAAGCTCCCGGCGTAGATGGAGGGTCCAGCCCCGGCTTCGCCCTTAGGGGGCGGGCTTGCGGTGCTCGATGAAGAGCACAAAGTGTCTCAGTGCCACGGCCGCGCTCCGGTTTCCCGCTCGGGCTGAACTGAAAGAATTCAACTTCCGCGTCCTTCCAATTCGACTTGTGACCGCTGGGGACTTCGGGCTACCCATTAAGTGAGGGAACCGTGATGGTCGATCTGCCTGAGGAGGTCATCCGCCGTGCTCAAGAGGGCGATGCTCAGGCCTTTGAGCAGATCCTTACTCACTATGAAGAGCTGCTCTATGGGGTGGTGGCGCGCTACTTTTCCCGCGAGGCGGATCAGGAGGAGGCTCTGGCGGAGGTCTATCTGGCCTTGGTGCGGTCCCTGCCCCGATTCGCCTTCCGGGCTAAGTTCTCTACATGGCTCTATAGTTTAGCCCAGCGGACCTGTTTCCGCCTCCTTCGAGAGCAGCATAGACGTCAGCGGCTTTCTCACCTCGAGGTGGGTTCTAGCTCGATCGACTCCTATCAAGGTCCGGCCAGTGGTTCAGCAGCCGAGCAACGGGTGGAGAAGCTCCGAGCTGCCCTGGAGCGGCTCAACGGCGACTATCGGACCGTGATCCGCCTGAGGCTGGAGGAGGGCCGGACCGTTGAGGAGACGGCCCGGATGATGGGCAAGTCCTACACGGCCGTGACAACCTTGCTTTATCGGGCACTCAAGACCCTGCGCGCCTATCTGGAAGAAGAAGAGGAGGAGGAAGAGGAGGGAAGTTCGAGGTGAATATGGACATGAGTGAAGAACGGCGGCAGATTGAGAGGTTCCATGCGCTATTGGCTGTGGTCGAAGCGGAACCTGAAGTGGGAGAGCCCCTAGAGCTTGCGGCGTTGGCCGAGGAGATCCGTCTTCTGAGCGCACCCCGACCTCGACCTCGGCTGAGTGCTGAGCGGCGGGCGCGGGTCCGCGAGAGGGCTCTGCAAGCGTTCCATGCACAGTGGGCTTCTCCGTCTCCGGTGACCGCGGAGGACGAGCAGAAAGAGAAAGAGGAGGAGCTCCCAACCTCATCTATGCCGGGGCTCGATCAGAAAACTCTACGGCGCATCCAGGAGGAGCTGGCCAAGAGCCAGGAGGGGTGGAAGCAGGCGGCCAAGCGTGCACCCACACGACCTGCGCTGAAACCGGTGTGCCCTGAGCCCGCCGGGGAACAGGAACCCTCGGAGAGCCTCTGGAGGCGGTTGCGCCTTGAGCGACGTCAGCTGTTCAAGGTCCTGGGCCTGGCAGGGCTGGCGACCTTGTTCAAAGGCCTCTTCACCAGGGCATATACCCTCCCGCCCGCCTCTGCGACGGTGGCAGGTGGCATAAGCGAGGCTCACCTGCAAGCGATGACAGTGAAAGCCGTGGTGCCCGATCCCTTTCGGGGGACGACCAGTCCGCTGCTGCTCTTGGAGGCAGCGAACATGCCCGGGCGGATGCTGCCCATCTGGATCGGGCAACCAGAGGCAACGGCGATCTCGCTCGTCTTGGAGGGCAAGACCTTCCCCCGGCCGATGACACATGATCTCCTCCTAAAGGCTCTGGAGGCCGTGGGCGTCCGGCTCGACCATGTGCGGATCACCCGCGTTGAAGGCGGCACTTATTATGCCGTGATCGTGTTGCGGGATGGGGAAGGCGGGTTCAAAGCCGTGGATGCCCGCCCCTCGGACGCGGTGGCCTTGGCCCTGCGCGCCGGTTGCCCGGTCTATGCAGCGGAGGAGGTGCTGGAGCAGGGAGGGATCTCCGTGGCTGCTGAAGAGGACAAGCCGGAAGGGGAGTAAACTTGCGCTCCTCTTAGCGCCACGATCATTCCCTTGGCTTGATCTCGGTCGGCCTGTTGCCATAGGGGTTCGCATGGTGTAGAATGCTGAAGGTTAACCGGCCTATCCTTTGACTGTCTAAAAGCTGTGGAGGCGGATTCGGCTCCACTTCCTCCTGCACGGTGTCCGGTCCTGAGGCCAACCCGATGGGGGGAGTGTGGTGGGGCCTGCACGAGGCAATCAGCCGGAATCATCGCTGCACCGAGCTGGAGGAGCTCCTTTGCTGGGCTGAGCGCTACCTGAGCCGGAGGGGGAGGGAGCCTAGACCTCCCCGGCTCGGGAGGGTCTACCGGGAGTTGGAGAGGGCCCCGCCGGAACCTGCCAGTGTCCATTTAATGTGAGCATCTATCTAGGATAGTTTCCCCTTTTTTGCTCTTATCAATTCATCACTCATATTTGCTGCGTATTAAGCTTTAAAGGACTTGTAATTGGGTGACCTAAAGTTAGTTACTATCGATCAATTTGACAAGGTCACGCGGGTTCTGTAAATCTAAATTTTAGAGTTGTAAGGCTTTCCAATCGTGAGGAAGAAATTGAAGTGGATAGCCGTAGGAGTGATGCTCTTGCTCCTGATATTAGGGGTATTGCTTACGCGATCTGGGGGTAGATTCATCTCTATCGAGTTTGCCCATTTCCCTGAGGAGAGGCTGAAGCCTTTGATGGTCTTAAGCGTAAAAGAAGACGAAATAGAGTTAGGCGGCGCTATTGAGGTTACAACTAACGCTCGTTGGTATTGGTTAAGCAAGAGGCTCTTCCCCGGGATCTTTTGGATAGAGGCAAAAGTCAATGGGCGTAAAGTCAGCCTAGTCCTCGATACAGGGACTAGTATCACGATCCTTGATCCCCAGCTGGCTGTGAATGCCAGGATTACTCTGATCAGCAGAAAGGAAAAGGAGGAAGTTCATGGAATAACCCGAGAGAAAGAGCTAACAATTCCTGCCTACCTGGGCCGGCTTCAGAAATTAGAGATCGATGGCCTGGTAGCTCGCAACCTCTCTGTGAAAGTATTGGGGATACAACCTACCGTCAAGTTGTTGGGCATTCCGATCTACCAAGGCTATAATCTTCTGGGTATGAACTTGCTGCAACATTTGGCAATCCATTTGGATCTACAAAAAGGTGTGGTCACCCTTAGTCGTAACCCTTTCCCTTCAAAAGGTCCCTCCGCTCCCTTGCATGTAATTAAAGAGCCACAAGAGGAGCTAGGAGAGGTAGGGATGTATCCTCCCCTTCCATTCGTGGAGGGCTTTATAGGGGATTCAGGTCCTTTCCCCTTCCTGATTGACACTGGTGCCTCTGGACCGGTATTGATTGGAGAGGAGGTCTGGCAGACCCTAGGATTAGGGGAGGAAGAGAAAACTACCTTGTCAAGGATACAGCTTGGGGGAATTGAGCTAAAGGAAGTCCCAGCGGTCAGATTGAGCGGAATGGAGTTTCGGAAGAAGATCATAATACTGGGGAATAACATCTTCCTGGCCAATGGTTATAAGCGCCTGACCCTGGACTTCCTGGCAGGTAAGCTCTATGCTGAGCATTGAGGGTTAAAACCGCTCCTTGATGGCAAAAATTTGACAAAAATTAACATATAACTCACTTAAAGTTGGCCGTTATCAACGATTTCCTCCTCCCTTAGTGCTATCCTGAAAGGGTCCCATAGGGGTTACCACGACATGAGAAGATTGCGCCTCAGGAGATGGTTGCGTTTAGCCTCCCTTGCCCTCCGGGATGGGTTGATCCCTTTCCTTCCTCAATCGATCAATCGCAAGCTCCTAGCCCCGGCGGACTTCGCCTTCCTTATCCATCCCCGAGATCTCCAGGATGTCGAGCGCCGCTATCCCGCCTTCCGCCGCCTCTCGCCAAGGCTGCAGAATTGGATCCTTCACCACCCTCCAGTGGTCTTAGATAGAATTACTGTGCGGGATCGGCTAGGACGCCACATCTGTGGCTACCTCATCAGCATCTCCCTGACGGCTGAGCAGATGCTCCGCAAGCGCTCCTTGGCCAAGGAGAAGATCCTGCAGGCCTTACGGTTGGCGGAGGCGCTGGGATCCAGAGTCATAGGTCTGGGAGCCTTAACAGCTTCAGTTACCGACTCCGGTAGATGGCTCCTAGGATGGATACAGCGCAATATGTCCTTTGCCCTCACTACCGGCAGCGCTTACACTGTGGCCGTCGCTCATAAGGACATCGAACAGCTTATCGCGCATTTGGGACTTGAAGATCCACTCATCGCCATCGTCGGCTGCTATGGGAGCATAGGCGAAGCGCTGACGAAGCTCCTTGGACCTAAGTATCGACTCCTACTCATTGGCCGGGCTAAGGGCAGAATCTCCGCCTTTTGGGAGTGCATAAAGGGTTATTTGAGCCGAGGAGCGATGATCTCAACCCGGCTAGAGGATCTAAAGGAAGCGGATCTCATCATCACGACCACGAATAACCCTTCTCTGAAGCTAAGGGCGGAGATGCTTAAGCCAGGTGCGGTCGTTTATGATCTAGCTCAGCCACCGAATACCGATTATCCCTCACTCTGGCATTCTAATCGCGTCCTTTGCGTAGATGGGGGTCTCGTTGAAGCGCCTGGGGTAGGACCACGCTTCGATTTTGGCCTTCCAAAAGGCGTGATCTTCGCCTGCCTCGCTGAGACTATTTTACAGGCACTGGAAGGCGATTTCCGGCACCATATAGGCTCTGTTAGCCTAAAGCATATAGGTCTGATAACAGATTGGGCTAAGCGAGCAGGTTTTCAGCCGGCTCTCGTCACTCGATCCCTGAAGAAGGGGAGTTTGCAAATAGGTATGTCGCAATCTATCCGGGCAACCGAGCTAGGAGGCCAAGGGAGATTCTCCTTTGCTACCGAAAAGACTCAAGAGTTATCCCCTTTTTGTTAGAAAGCGGTCACTTTTTAGACCAACTTTTGAGGTTTTATGGCAGCTTGTTATCTGGCCATTTAGCAACTGAACTACTGCAAAGTTTGGTACCCTAGTGGTGGCGATATTGCCTTTTCAGCAGGGATGGAATAGCATGGGCATGGAGGTGTATCTCCATGAGTCCGATCATTGGTATCGACAAGGAGCGGCTAGCTGCTAGAGGTCAAGCAATCTACGAGAGATTGAAGGAGGAGCTTGAATCGGCCTATCCGGGCAAGATCGTGGCCATCGAGGTCGAGTCTGGGGAGTATTTTGTGGGGGACAGCGTGGTAGAGGCGGCCAAGAAGGCCCGGGCAAAGCATCCTGACAGGCTCTTCTACTTCGTCAAGGTCGGCTCACCGGTGGTGCATGTCCGCCGCTGAGCCTGAGCTGAGATGAGATGAGATGAGATGAAAGATGGCCTCGATCCAGGAGGAGATGAGGATGAAGGCCGGGGTCTCACCCTCCCATTGGTGGTGGTATCTGGAGAAGCTCTCCCAGGTAGAGCCGGAGAGAGTTCCTTAAGTTAAGCGATGGCGAGGGCGCACCCCTTACTTCTTTGGCCTTCGACCAGAGGTCATCATGCCTGCCCATGGCCTCATGTTGTAGTTAGAGTATGGTCTTGGCCATTACCGGCCGATTGACGCGGAGCTGCTGGTGGGATAGAATCTTATCAGGTAACCACCCTCCTGTCGTTCTTGGATCGCTCACTGTCGTTGCCAGCCCCTGCCTTAGAGCGAGGCGGGGGCTCTTTTACTGGACTGGCTTAGCGGCAGATCCCCGCTTTAGCTTGGAAACCGAACATTCTGCCCCTCTTGACTTCACCTAGGAATTTGTGCTATATCTTGGATGGCAACGGCAGTGATGGAGCCCTTCTCGCAGCCCTCTTCAATTCCACCAGATAGCTTAAGGGGGTGATTTTTGCCCTGGCTGCACCTCAATCCTGGCAAGGGGACAGTGAGTGCCAGATAATGCGGACTCGATGGAGAGGTTAGTGATGCTGTGTTGGGAGTGCTCGGCTAGGTGAGTTGAGGGAGGCTCCTCAGGGGGTGAGTGAGATAGAGAGGGATTCATGGAGGCAGATAGTTTTCTCTCTTTCCGCACCATGATCAGCCCCAAGCTGATCATATTCCTCTATCTGCTGGGGGCGATCGGGATCACGATCGCGGGTGTGATAGTGATCATAGGTGCTCTCACGACTCGCCAGGTCTGGGGCGGCACGGCGATATCCTGGAGCGGGGTCTTGCGGGGCATCGGGATCCTCGTCCTGGGTAACCTCCTCTGGCGGGTCTTCTGCGAGGGCTTGATCCTGCTCTTCAACATCCACGACTTGCTGGATTCCATCGAGAGGCGGTTCCAGTCCCTCAGCCTCCCGGAGACCTCGAGCGTGAACACGACGCTCACCACCATCGTCAAGGAGCTGAGAGGAGGGGCTTCGCGGCTGCTCTCCATCGAGAAGGCGCTCAAGGATGGCCTCCAACAATTGCAGAAGGCCCAATCTCCACCCTCTCCGCCGACTCCCGGACCCGAGGAGGGGTCACCGGCTCGCCCAACCTCTCCCCTGCGGCAGCAACCTCCACCTCAACCCTCCCAGCAGCTCCCTCAGAATCCCCCTGCCCCGCCATCACAATCCCCGGCCATGGCTTCAGCCTCGGCACCGAAACCGGGAGCGGGCACGGTGGAGCGCAAGCCCTGCCGTTGGGCTCGGTGGTTCCTTCTGGTCTTGCTCCTGGCCCTCGGGGTATTTGTGGCCCTGCCCATCGCCAGCGGCCATGCCAGACCGGGTTTGGAACCACAAGCATTCAGCAAATTCCTCACCGGTATCTGGGACTACTGGGTGCAGGTTGTAGGGGGATTGGAATAGCAGAGAAAGGGGTGATGGAGATGAGGCTCGGATTTTTATTTTTGGTGTTAGCAGCCCTCCTCCTGGCGGTCCTCTCCACCGGCCTGCTGAGGT
>Ga0190286_1001027_pt1 | contig 10642 bp, 14 predicted proteins | sample 48691834_MG_FD_183241 | JGI IMG/M metagenome (GOLD analysis project Ga0190286, IMG submission 183241) | Hydrothermal vent microbial mat bacterial communities from Southern Trench, Guaymas Basin, Mexico - 4869-18-3-4_MG | ecosystem: Environmental > Aquatic > Marine > Hydrothermal vents >... | reverse complement strand
AGAAAAAGCCCAGGGTGATGGAGCATTCATCTCCGGCCTCCTGGTAGAGCATCTCGTAAGTGCTCAGGCGAGCCCACCCCTGGCTCCTTTCCGGCGTGAGGAGGACATCCTCGATGACGAAGGGCACACCATCCAGGGTCAATGGCCTTTTGTAGATATAGTGCTCCGTCACCGAGTAGTTGAACGGCGCCAGGGCCTCCTCGGAGAGGGTGGTGAAGCGCACCTTGTAGGTTTCCTCGGGCGAAACCAGGGGACGCTCATCCTGCCAGGTGAGCTTTCCTCGCAAGGGCGAGACGGTGAAGGGCTTGAGGGAAGCCGCTTTGTGCAGCCTGGCTGCGATCTCCTCATCGGCCTCCCGCACCAGTTCTAAGAACAGGGCGTGGAGGGAGCGTTCGGGCGTCTTGCCCAGCCTGGCGTTATTTAAGGGTTTAAGGTGCAGTATCACGCTGGCGAGCATATTCGCCCCTCCAAGTTGATATGCACGCAAATTGAATTGATAACCCTTCAGTATCGGATCTCGCCATTATCCTCTCAAGACGGGCTCAAAGCTAAAGATGAGAGGGAACAGCTCCCCAACTGGCCGCCCTGTCTCATCGTAGTGGGTCCCTATGAATTCGATATCTTGGTCGCCATGCAGGCAGGCCAGCACCATCCCCAGAGTCATACTCCTCACCCCTGTGGTGATGTCGGCTATCATCTCAGGAGGAGGAATTCCTAATCGCGCCGCTTCCTGAAAGACTCTTTGCACCTCTCGGAAGGTTTTGCCCAGCACCAGGGCATCGTCGTCCAGGGGTATGGTATATTCCCCGCCATAATGGAATTTGCAGTTCACGCCCTCTCTCCGCCGCAGATACTCGGCCAGCACGCGAGCGTAGGGCAGAGAGCCGGTAACTTCCTGCCCTCGTGTGGCCAGGAGCCAGCAGTGCTCCAGCCTGCTGGAATGGGCGAGGATAGCCTGTATGGTGGGCCACAGGTTAGATTCCTTAACCTGCAACCGGTCGAAATCCAAGGCCTTGGCTGCTCTCAGGCGTTCTTCAGGAGTCAACTTCTCAGCCTCTGTGCCCCGCCTGGGGGTATAAAGGGGCACGAATCCCACAAATCCACGTCGGGCATACTTTTTCGCCTCCTGGGGTGAGCGGATGGTCAGGGGAGATTGAATAGCTACGTCAATGCCGGGGGGCTTCCTCAGGGAGAGGAAAAAGCCGATCAACCCTGCCAGGACGGCGATCCCAGCCACCCAGGGAAGGAGCCATATCCACTTTTCTGAGAGCCAATTGGCGAATACCGAGAGCAAAAGACCAAAGCCCAGGCCCGCCAAGCCGGAAAGCATCTGCTGTACGTGCAGGAAGCGGCGTATCCTGTGGGAAAGCATAATTCCCCTCCTCCTAAGCCCGCTGTCTCCGGGCGTGATCCCTGAGCGCCTGCAGGTTTATCACCTCCGCCACCTCATACTGGGGCGGCGTGCTCCCCTCCACTGGCCTCAGCCGGATGGCGGCGGGGAAATACCCCATCAGCCCGTGCAGGTAGGCCAGCAGGGTCACGGCGATGAAGTTGAGAGCCGGAGGATGGATGATGATGGGCAGAGTCTGCCATTCCTCGGGCGAAAAACCGATGGAGTTCACCAGTTCTCTCACCTGTTCGGCGAAGGGACGAGCGTTATCGAACTGGGTTTTGACGGCAATGACCTTCTCCACCTTCTGGCCGGTGATGTTCTCGATTTGGGCTATGTGCTCCTGGGTCAAGGGGTGGGAGAAGTTGATGATGAGCATTGCTCTACCCTCGCTTTTAGCCAGTGTTCTCTGTACCAGGTTATGAAATCCCCTGGCGTTCCCATTGGCAATCCCACTTTCTCCGCCAGGCCGGGGACTTCCAGAAAATGCTTGTGGTTTAAAGTTACCAGGTAATCAGCCTTGGCTTTCAATGCCGCTACAAGGATGGGCACGTCTTCCCGGTGAGGCAGCAGAGTGATGTAAGAGGCCAATTCTTCAGGTGCCGGGTCAGGCACAACCTCGACGTTAATCTCCCGGAGGAGCAGGGCATAACGGCCCAGGACTTCCGGGGCCTTGGCTCTGAGACTCCGCTCCGTCTCGGCCAGCACCTGCTGGCTCACAATGAGCCTGAGGTGCTTCCCCTCGGCCAGTTTCATAATAAGACGGGCTCCTCTTATGGCGGAGAATACCCCGGCGAACAGAACGCTGGAATCGAAGAAGATCTTACACTTTGGCTGCGTAGCGCTCTTCATAGTACTTCTCCCGCTCCTCCTGGAGGCTGTGGAGCATTTCCTCTAAGGTCACGCCCTGCTCCCGAAGCTTTTGGGCGATTTCGTCGGCCAGCTTGTCCACGACGGAGACTTTGGGGATGAGGACGAAGGTACCGCCAAGGTCCAGCAGGGTCAGCACATCACCGCTTCGGATGTTGTATTTCTCCCTCAGTTTTTTCGGCAAAGTGAGAGCACCTCTTCTGCCTACCTGGACTAAGATTGCTCCTTCAGCCATTTTTCCTCCTCGCCGCTTTTCGGATTATCCGCTTCAAGCATTATACAGCTAAATGCTCTTGATGTCAATAAGTCAAAAGGTAAGCTTTCGTCCGGCACGGGAGCGGACATTATTGGTTTGCATGAAGTAAAGGCTTCTCCTACCCCTGGACCAATGCCGCCCTTGATTTAAGTTATGCGCCCCTGGGTCAATACGCTTTAACTGGCAAAATCTTGTGTGCGAGCCTCTCTTGCCGCATCACGTAATTCTTGAAGATTAATGGTTTGTGCCACAATATAGCGGGTACGGTCTATGGGATCCTGATAGATCCATGCCACTTTAGGAAACCCGCCCCGAAGACCATGGATATAAGCTAATAGAGCTGCAGCGCCAGGTGCGATCCCCGGAGGTATAAGATAAAGAGATTTAGTCGACCATTCCTCCAAAGTTAAGCCTATCTCTTCGATGGCCTTTTCAATCTGAGGTCGAAGCTCCTTCATTGCATCAAAGTGAAGCGGATACTCAATCAGTTCTTCTATATAAACTTCGGTTTCTATTTTGGCCTTTTGCTCTTCTGTGAGTGGGTGAGCGCTGAGATTAATTACAATGACAGGTGGTAAGGCTTTCCCTTTGGCCATCTCTATTATCTCCTCTGGCGTAGCACGATATGTAGCGGTACCACGACGTATGTATACATCATTTTGTTTAATTTTTCCACAATCTTTGATAAAGCTGTGAGGGCGTCTCGATGAGCGCTTGATGATGACCACGCCAATATGGCGTCCTGTTTCAGGATGTTCTATTTCTTCATAATCAATATCAGGTACTCTATCGCAGAAATAAGTTAAAGCGTCGATCATCTGCCTATGCAATGCATCAGGATCCCGAGATTGAAACCCTATGATGTAATCCTCTGGGTTGTCACTAGGACGCCTGCTGGCATCTAGAACTCCAATGATAAGAAAGCCATCGCCTCCAGGAGTATTAGCTATTGCAGTCACATCCTTGACAAACTCCGCTCTTTTTGGTCTATCAGATAAATCGAGAGTCTGTTTCAAATCTACTTTGGGTGTTTCTCGACCAGATATGACATATCTTCTAATGCGGCGCCATAAAGGTTGCACATCCATCACAACACCTCCTCTGACTTTAATTGTGTAAGCTGTTGAGTTCCGCTAACAGTTTTTTTCCAACTCTTTAAGGAGAAAACGAGCGTCTTTGTCAGATGGATTAATCTGGAGATATTTTCTTAGGCTTTGGATAGCCTCACGGTCCTTCAAGGGGACCGAAAAGCTTATCTGAACCATAGCCAACTCATACCATGCCTCTGGATGTTTCCCCCAGCATTGTACAGCTTTCTTCAAAGCATCTTCGGCATAATCTATCCAACCAATCTGAGAATAGGCTTTTCCTATCCTAAACCATAAATCCGCTACTTCTTGACGTGAGGGTCTATCGAGGGGTGTTGCTTCCTGGTAAATTTCTATCGCTTCTAGCAACATTTTCTCTGCATCTTCCCGACACTCACGAAATTGAAGCAATATCTCCCCTTTCTTGGCTAAATTGTTTGCTTTGGTAACGAGCTTTTGCCATTTTGAGCGTTCTTCACGTTGATGTCGCTTCTCCTGTTGCCATCTAAGCCACACCCCAGGTAAACTCACCAACAGCAAGGTGAGTATACCTCCTACAAGTGCCCAATTATGAGTTAGCCAATCCATTAAAGCAACCAAGCTCATAATTGGTTTACCTTCTCGCCTTCGCTATCCTCACCCCCCAGCCCCAGGCTCTGGCTTTATCGAGCTTGGAAAGGGATGGCTGCCAGCTTCTCCATATATCCCCCAGGTTCTTGAAGTGCCGCTGGCTGCGGCGGCTGCGTGGTGGAGGGTCCTCGGCCATCATCTCCAGGTACCGAAGCATCGCCTGGTCGTCGCACCCTTTGTAAACGTAGTAGTCGCCCACCTTCTCCGCCTCGGCTAAGTCCACCCCCAGCCGCCGGAACTGCGCTGCCAGGCGCTCGGCTTCGCGCATGATGGCTTCCCAGTCGGTCATCGGCTCACCTCCCACACGGCGCTAATAAGCCCCCTCAGGCGAGGGGCGGTCGAGATTCTCCTCTCGCAGGATGCGTCGCAATTCATCGAGGGCTCCGCTGTCCAAGAGTTCTTCTTCCTCGGCCTTTTGCACCCATTCCTGCACCTTCTCCTGAAGGGCATCTCCTTCGAGATGCTCCGCTGCCTTCCCCATGCGTCCTGAACTCCTGAGGTCGCCAGAGAGGGCTATCCTCTCCACCTTCACCTCCACCGAGCCCATCCCCACCGGCTTGCCCGCCCCCACTTTCAGCAGGAAGGGCTTATCGGGATGCTGGCCCAGCGCCGCCAGCAACAGGCCCATCTCCGCATCGGAGAGGTTCTCGAAGCGGATGCGGACCTTGAAGGTGGATCCCGCGCCTGCTGCCACCCGTGCATCGGGGCCTTTCGCCATCGTGCCGTGGTAATAGAACTTGCGCCCTTTGACTTCTTTACCCTTTAAGTAGCGAGGCGGCAAGCCCCGGCGGCTTCTGGCCGGAGCCCACAGAAGGGGCGTGCACACCACAACGGGTCTCCCTTCCACCATCACAGCGTCCTCAAAATGCACCTGCCCGGCGTAGTTTTCCCGCCTTCCCCCACTCATACCGAACAAACGGCAGGCTGGGCACAGGTTTTTCATCCGCGAACAGGGGTTCATCCTCTTAGGGAGAAAGGGGCGCGTCCGCCAGCCTACAACCCGCACGCAGGAAGGCGAGATGGCCTCCACTACGCTGCGCACCGCCCCTTTCAGCGAGGAGCCGGGGATGACGTAAACCCTGCGGCGGATTTTCGTCATCAGGGCCACCGCCGTTTCCCCGCTCTTGAGCTTTACCACATCCATAAGCCCACTGGCCACCTGCACGGGCCGCCGTGCAGTCAGGGTTATTTCCATCATCCCGGTGTGCTTACCCGCCGTTAAAGCGAAACGGTGATGCCCCACCGGCTCATCACGGTTCGGTTCCGGCGGGAAAGAGACGAACTCATAAGGCTTCTCACTGTAAGGCATTTTTAGCCTCCTTTAATCCCAGAGCTTTTTCAGGTCTTGGAAAGGGCTGGGCCTTCAGTTCTTTTGTCTTGCCTGGGACAACCTGATACAATCTGGCGTAGCGGACGGCCTGGAGGCGATGGGCGCTATCGTAATATAGCTTCACATCGGCCACCCAGGCCTTGTTCAGGTCGTCATTGTCCAGTTCGTAATTCAGCTTGCGGGGGAACATTACCTCTCCTCTGGTCTCACCGTCGGGCAGGCGGAGTTTTTGCCCCCACAGTATACGGTGTCCATCTTCCACGACAAATTCCGCCCTGGAGACAATTTCCACGCCTGGAACGCTTTCGGCGGGTTCCTGCTCCGTAAGGAGCCAGCACCCCCGGGTGCGGCCCCGGCGGGCCAAGCGGAGTTCGGCCCTTGGGGAGAAAACTCGCACCACGTCCCAGGACTTGTCCAGCTCCGAAAAGTCCCGCAAAATTCCAGGCAGCTTTATCTCCAGCCCGTTCCAGGCAAACCACCAGGTTTCATCCTCGGGGAAAAGGCCCTCCTCCCGTAAAGCGGCTACGAGCTCAGAGAGGGATTTATCTGTGCGCAGAGTCAGCCAGAAACCTTCCCCTCTCATTCCTTCACCTCCTCCGGCCATCGCCCGGCCACTTTTTCCAGGAGCTCCCGGATGCTGGCGTCCTCTTCCAGAATCGCTTCGTAGAACCCTCGCACCCTGCTTGTGGGAACAGTCCAGGGCATCCGCTCGCTTTCCTGGGATGGTAATCCGTAATCTCGCCGTTCCTTTTCATCGGCCCAGAAGCCCACTCCCCGCAGTTCGCCTTGGGGGTCCTTGAGGGTGCGCACCGCAAAGCGGCGGAAGGCAAGCTCCACCCTCCCCATCCCCTTGGACTTGCCGAAGCCGATGGGAACCAGGCCGTCGCCGATGTCCAAGAGCGCTGCGGCCAGGAGCCCCAGTTGCCCCAAGGTAAAGTTGCGGATGGCAATGACGCCAGAGAAGGTGCCCTCGGTGAGGATTTCAAGTTGAAAGAGAGCTCCAGGGACAACCGCTCCTGTCACTCGGTCAATGGCCACACCGTAGCGCCTCTCCAGCGTCGGTTCGTCTTCCAGGTAAAAATCCCCCACCCGCACTCTCCCGGCCAAAACGACGTTACCAAATAGACGACAGATGTAGCAGGAAATCTTGAAGGCTTCGGGGCCAGTTAACTCCGTAGCCTTTTTCTTGCCTGTAAGCCTTTGGATTTCCTTTTCATCGGTACCGCAAGCCCTGCGCAGCCGTCCAGTACCCTGGGTATCCGTAGGATCGCAGATGGCTGTGGGATCGGGGACAACCGAGCGCACAAGCTTCTCCGCATAACTGCGGATGACGCCTCGCAGGGATGAGCCGGGGAGGTAGACCTCATACCGCCCGTTGCGGCGGGTGCGGACGAAGTTCATATCGGGCAATGTCGGGTCTATGGCTGCCCCGCCCTCGCCTCCGGCCTTGATAAGGAGCGGCGTGCGGGGTTTGAGGGCCAGCTCTAATATGGCCTCGTTGTAGAATTTGCTCAGCATCACTCACCTCCGCTTCCTATCTTTGTCAAAAGGGCTTTGAGCCACCTGTCGGCCTCCTCCAGAGGGATGGGTTTCATTTCCCCCCGGAGCAGATACGTCTTCAGGGCTTCGGGATCGGCGGCGTCTATGCCCTTTATCGCCAGTTTCTCCAGCTTCACCTGCCCCAGGCCCCGACCTTTGAAGCCCCCCACATGGATGTGACCTCGCTCCAGCTCCCGGATACCCAGCCACAGGAGCCCCCGCTCTTCCTCATCCAGGTTTTCGGCGACGATGCGAAGTTGGAAGCGGGTTCCGGCAGGGACGGCTTCGAAATCATACTTGTTCGCCACCGTCTCCTTCTCCCGGTGGATGGAGACGCCATCCCTCATTTCAACGGTGGTTTCGCCGATAAGGCGCAGGTCGGCCACTTTCACCCGAGAGGCCAACCAGGGGCTGCCGAAGACCTGGCACACCCGGCAGGATTTCCCCCATACCTGCTCGGCCAGCCAGAGGTCTCCTTTTTCCCTGGCCTGCTCTCGCAATTCGGCCATCTGGTCTTTGGTAATGCACCATTCCTTCTCAACCACCGGGTTGCAAGCCCCTTTGCCATCCCCGGCGCTGTTTTCGAGGGTTCTCACGATGCGTTCCACGTGGCTTCTCAGGACGCCCCGCAGGGAAGAGCCGGGGATAAAGGGGTTGCCCTGGGCATCCTTGATGAGGGGCAGGTCCGAGGCGGTGGGTTCGGCAGCCTCGCCGCCCATCCCCACCCTCAGGCCCGTTTCGGCCACCAGGTCCGCTGTAATTTCCAGGCGACTTTCAAAGGTATCCCACATATTGCCACCTCCTTAAGGGTCCCGGATCTTATCCAGGTATTCGAGCCCGATGAAGGCACGCCGGAAGTAGCCCAGGTACAGGGCCACGTTTTTCATCAATTCCTCTGGCGAAGATTTCCCCTTAATCTCGTTCACGTCCGCCGCTATGGCCTCGGCCAAGAGCTTGCCATTTGGCAGAGGCTGGCTCCAGAACTTATCTCGCTCCCTTTCTCTGGCGGCCTGATAACGCAGCCAGTTGATGAAAAGCAGCGAGGATTCGGCAGCCTGGGCTACTTCTATGGCTTTAAAGGTCTGGGTTTTGCCCACATCGGGGGCTTCTTCCCATTTGGTTGCCTCCTTCAGGCTCCGGATCAAATCCTCGGCCCTTTTAACCATCCATTCTTGCAGTTCAGCCCTGTTCATCTTTCACCTCCATAGCAAATTTCACGTGGAAGGGGTCGCAGGCCACGACCTCACCCCATCCTTCGGCTCGGCGCTCCCCTAAGCCGTATTTCTCCACCTCCTGTAAGAAAGCCAGCACGGCTTCTTTCTCTCCTTTCGGTGCCCGGAAGGCCAGGACGGACCCGGCGGCGACGGCTGTGACCACCGGTTTGGGCAATCCCCACGCCGCCGACCACCCCGACCACTCCTCCCGCTCTATCACCGAGGCTTCCCTCAGGAACTCCAAGCCCTGCGGGATTGCCGAAACGTAATCCTCCAAAACATCCTTTTCCAGACGAGTTGTAGGCCGCCCTTGCTTGTCGTATATGAGCAAAGGAGACCGGAGCGTGAGGGCGAAATACCAGTGGTCAGGGTCAAGCTCGTGCCCGTCGGGTCCTCTGGGCTGGAAGTCCTCAAGGCGCTTTTCAAGGGGCGGCAGCGCAGGGGAGGATTCCTCCACCCATCGCAGGGTTACGGCTCCCATCCCCCTAGCCCTGGCCGTGCCGATGCGCAGGGAATAGCCCTCGCCATCCTTGGGGACGAACTTCCCCAAGAGCCCTTTTAAGGCTTCCCATTGCTCATCGGACATCTGCCAATAGCCAACGAAGTGCAGGAAGCGGTCTTCTGCCTCTACACGTTGATGGGGCGGCAGAGCCTCTTGGGTGTAGAGAATGCCTCCTTCCGCCGTTTCGGTGAGGCGGTTCAACCCCACCCTGACCAGGAGGCGAGGGTGAACCTCGACCCGCCTGTAAGTATCGCCTATCCGCGCGACGAACCCCCGCAACCGGTCCAGTGGCTCCCCACAGCCGCATTCCCCTCTTGTAGGGGGCTTTCCCTCCACCTCGTATCGCAATTTGTAGAGAAGCTCATCCCAGACACCGTGCCCGTCTTCAGTTTTAAAACCCTTGTGAGCTTTGCAGGTGAAAGCCGTTAAGGGAAGGGGGAAAACCTCAGTTTTCTCCGGGTCTTCGCCTTTTCTGATCCATATCGGATAGAGGAAACCGAAGCGAGCCGGGGGCTTGGCCAGAAAAACTTCAGCGAAGCCCTCAGGCGGAGAGGCTTCAGGGGTTTCGCTTTTCAACCCTATCTCGTGCTTCCACAGGCCGAGGGGACGCAGGATGGCTCGGGCCAGCGTACCCCGCAGCACGCTCCCGGCGATGAAATTGCGGCTGGTTTGGATGTTCTCCACCGGCAGGCCACTTCCCAGGAACATATGCTCCTTGGCTTTTACAATCACCTTAATCTTCGGCATCGCCGATTACCTCCTCAAGCAGGTCTTGGGGGGATTCATTAACCCATTTTCCCTCCTTGGCGTCCCACCGCTTCACATCAACCGGAATGAAACGGACTTCGCCCAGCCCTCTGGATTTATCCCCTCCCAAATGGGTTATTAACTTGAGGGCTGCCACCAGCCAGCCGGCCTCTTCCCGGCTCAGCCACCCCTCGGCCTTGCCGGTGAACCGAAGACCAGAGGGGGCTGTTTCACTAAAGAAAAGCCTTTCGGCCTGGACCGTGCCCAGCCTGCGGCTGATGCCCACGCCGGTGCGGGTAGAAGATTCCTGGGATTCATCGTCCAGGTGGAAGTCGGAGAACACAACCCCCGATTCCCGCCAGGCGCTCCCGAAGATGCGGCAAGCCAGGCAGTAGGGTTCACCCCTGGCAGCCAACTTCTGGGCTACTTCCTGATTGTGGGGACACATGTTCTGCGGGATGGGCGGGCGGCAGACGGGCTCGCCCCTGGCTTTCAGGAGCCTTTCCAAATGCGCCCGCACCCGTCCCCGTATCAGGGAGCCGGGGATGAAGGGGCGGCCCAGGGTATCAACCTGAAGGGGCCGGTCGAGGAAGGGAAGCGTCCGGCCCGGCCCTAAGGTGTGGAAGCCGGTCAGGGTCTCCACTTTCAAAGCAATTCGCCATCTGCTTCGCTCGGCCATTTGAACCTCCTACAAACCTCCTGGACTTCGGCCCTTTTAGGATTAGGACGCAGATTCACGCAGATTTTCGCAGATATTATTTAATTTTCTTAAAGATATTGTAGCTCAACTTAAGACTATCAAAGCCTTGGTCGAAAGAGCCAGACTTCGGATTTTTGACTTCGCTCATATTGGCATAGACGCCAACGAGGCTTCGCTGGAAGGCCAGGAGCTCAAAGCTCCCGGCTGAGCAGGAAAAGGGCGCTGGAAGCATCCTGAATAGCCCGCTTCCAGCGGGCTTTCATCGCTCAGGATAGGGCTTTTAGCCCTATCCCAAGCTTGGCCCAGGTCGTGTTGGCTTCTCCAATATAAGTGTTTGACTTTATTCACTCCAGGACCTTGATTAGCTCGAGAATAT
>Ga0190286_1001026_pt1 | contig 10654 bp, 10 predicted proteins | sample 48691834_MG_FD_183241 | JGI IMG/M metagenome (GOLD analysis project Ga0190286, IMG submission 183241) | Hydrothermal vent microbial mat bacterial communities from Southern Trench, Guaymas Basin, Mexico - 4869-18-3-4_MG | ecosystem: Environmental > Aquatic > Marine > Hydrothermal vents >... | reverse complement strand
ATGAGGATGTGAGGGGGGAGTACGGCTTGGATGACCTCAGGCTTGGAGATTTCATAGCGATAAAGGATGCAGACCACTCCTATGGGAGGATATACCGCAAGGGTGCAATGTCGATAGGGATAGTTGTCCACAGCGACTGCGTCGTCTCCGGGCATGGACCAGGCGTGACAACCCTCCTAACATCTGGTAAGGGGAAGATCAAGCCTAGAATAGATGATGATGCCAACATAGCTAAGGTGTTAAGGCTGAGGGATGACATCTAAAGGATTAGATGATGCAACCTCATCCCATACGTCAAAGGAGAACCGAGTTTAATTGATGTGATGATATCTCACTCGAAGAAGGTCTTAGCCTCCTCATAGAGGTTTGGGGTTACATTCTTGCTCTTGCTCAAGGCCTTCGATAGGGGTACCGTTACTATCTCACCCCCTCTAAGGGCTACCATCATCCCAAACTTCCCATCCCTAACCAAGTCGACAGCCGCTATACCGTATCTGGTCGCCATCAACCTGTCGAAGGCTGTCGGCGACCCTCCCCTAACTATGTGGGCTGGGGTTATAGCTCTCGTCTCGACGCCCAGCTCCTCACGTATCTTCTTGGCCAGAAACTCCCCTATCCCGCCTAGGCGTACATGTCCGAATTGGTCGACCGATGTATCCTTGGTTATCGGACCCTTATAGTCAGCTATTAAAGCTCCCTCGGCGACAACTATCAAGATTGACCTCTCACCCATGGCGACCTTCCTCTTTACAAACTCAGTTACGTCTTTAATCTTGAAGGGCTCCTCAGGTATGAGTATAAGGTCTGCACCTGCGGCTAAGCCTGAGTTTAGGGCTATCCATCCGGCGTATCTTCCCATTATCTCGACGACTATAACCCTCTCGTGGGATTCGGCTGTATCCCTCAGGTTCTCGATTATCCGCATCGCCGTGTTCACGGCTGTGTCGAAGCCTATCGTCGCGTCGGTCTCGGAGACATCGTTATCGATGGTCTTTGGTATACCGACAACCTTCAAGCCCACCTCGCTCAAGGCCTTAGCTACGCTTAGGGTGTCGTCTCCGCCTATGGCTATGAGGGCGTCTAGACCCAGCTCCTTGAAGTTCTTCGAGACTATCTCGATCCCGTTTGGCTGCTTGAGGGGGTTCGTCCTCGACGTCTTGAGTATGGTTCCACCCCGATTTATCGTGTCCTTAACATCTTTATATGTCAGTTTTACGGTGTCCTTCTTCAGCATGCCCGCCCAGCCGTATCTGATACCTACAACCTCGTAGCCGTACTTCTCACACCTCTTAACTACAGCCCTTATCGCAGCGTTGAGCCCTGGAGCATCTCCCCCACCTGTTAAAACGCCGATCCTCATACTCTCCAACTCCTATGTTAACTCGGCTGCCTCCTTGAGGCTGTTTCCCTATCTTAAAGGGAGACATTAGGAATAAATCTTTCGCTTCCAGGTTTTTAGAGTTCTCCACCGCGGCTCCACAACTTGAAGAAGGTTTTAATAGAGTCTGTGGAGTATTCTATTGTTGTTGGCGGGGGTTTCTGATGGTCAAGTTCATATTCATCACGGGTGGGGTGTTGAGTTCTGTTGGTAAGGGTATAGTCACATCATCCGTTGGGAAGATGCTCCAAGTTAGGGGCTTCGATGTGACAGCTATAAAGATAGACCCATACGTTAACGTCGACGCTGGAACGATGAACCCCTACATGCACGGGGAGGTCTACGTCACAGAGGATGGGGGAGAGACAGACCTAGACCTAGGCTGGTATGAGAGGTTTCTAGATATAGACCTCCCGAAGGAGAATAACATCACAACAGGTCAGGTCTACCGGACAGTTATAGATAGGGAGAGGCGGGGTGACTATTTAGGCAGGTGCGTCCAGATAATCCCTCACATAACCGACGAGATAAAGAGGAGAATTCGCAGGGTTGCTGAACGGTCGAACGTTGATGTTGTCCTGACGGAGTGCGGTGGAACCGTCGGGGACATAGAGGGCCTACCCTTCCTAGAGTCCATAAGGCAGATGAGGCTTGAGGAAGGATTTGAGAATACATTATATATTCACGTTGCTCTCGTCCCGATCCTCGATGTAACCGGTGAGATGAAGACGAAGCCGCTCCAGCACAGCGTAAACGAGCTACGTAGGATCGGAATCCAACCTGACATAATCGTCGCAAGGTGTAGGAAGATGATAACGAAGGAGGTTCTGGAGAAGATAGCCCTCTTCGGAACCATACCGAAGAAGGCGGTCTTCTGCTCCTATAACGTCCCAACAATATATAAGGTTCCGTTAATCCTCGACGAGCAGGGGATGGGTAACTACGTATGCAGGAGGTTAAACCTCCCGAACAGAAGCCCTAAATGGGGTGAGTGGAGGAGCTTCGTCAACTCGGTTGAGAACCCAAAGTACGCGGTGAAGATAGCTCTCGTCGGGAAGTATGCGGGCCTGGCTGACAGCTATGTAAGTATGAATGAGGCTCTAAGACATGGAGGAGCGGCTTGTAACACGAGGGTTCTGATAGACTACATAGAGGCTGAGACCTTCGAGGAGAACCCTGAAAAGATAAGCATATTGAAGGAGTATGATGGCATATTCGTCCCTTACGGCTTCGGCCCGAGGGGAACGGAGGGCAAGATCATGGCCATACAATTCGCCCGGGAGAACGACATACCATTCCTCGGCATATGCTACGGCTTCCAGTTGGCGATTGTGGAGTTCGCTAGGAACGTATGCAACCTTAAGGAGGCTAACAGCACGGAGATATCGCAGGATACGCCCCACCCAGTCATCTACCTAATGCCGAGGCAGAGGGGACTAAAATATAAGGGAGCAACGATGCGCCTAGGGGCACATAAGGTCATAATAAAGAAGGGAACCCTAGCCTATAAACTATATAAGAGGTCGGAGATATACGAGCGTCACCGTCACAGATGGGAGGTAAACCCAAGGTACTGGAAGATACTTGAGGAGCACGGCGCCGTCTTCTCCGGGAAGAGCCCTGATAGGAGGAGGATAGAGATAATGGAGCTCCCGGACAGGTTCTTCTTCTTCGCATCCCAGTTCCACGGGGAGTTTAAGAGTAGACCCGGGAAGCCTGAACCGGAATATTACGGATTCGTGAAGGCATGCCTAGACAGGAAGCTGGGTAAGGAGAGGCCGGAATTCTGAGGGTAAACCTAAATTTAACCTCTGACAGATCAAACAGAACGGCGCAAACTTAATTAACCAATTAAGGATGAAAGATGAAATAGGAGATTGATGCGGAGGCCTGGAGATGAGTAGTAAGAGGGAGAAGCGCAGGCGGAGGAGAGCCCCGATGCCTGCGACGGGTGCGGGACTCCTCAGGTTCTTCGAGGAGGACACACCGGGCATAAGGATTAGACCGGAGATAGTCGTCGTCCTCGCCATATCGCTCATAGTTGCAGCTATATTGGCACAGCTTCACATGGTTCCATTAACATAGAAGACGGAGGGAAAGAACGCATCCCTCATCCTTCTTACTTGTGCAGTATCTCTATCCTCTGAACTGAGTTCAAGTTGATAAATATCTCGCTTCTCTCTTCCCTACTCACAACTTGGGGTATCGGCTGCGCGATCGTCGACCTCAAAACCGTAGCCTTAGCATCGGAGAGCCATATCCCGGGGGGATCCCTGGTTACAGCCGTTAACTTACCCTCAAAGCCATAAGACGGATCAAGTATGACTGAGATCCTCTCCCCGAGATGCTTCTCGAGCATGTGAAACACTGTAACTGGAGGCTGTGAACCCTCAGACATAGCTCTCACTAAGATTTCACATTAGATTGTAGATAAAGTTTTCTATCTTGAAGGATAAAAATTTGATGGATTTAGGTAACTCTATGCGTGTAAGAACGCCGCAAGGTTTCCAAGATCATGTAATTCTTAAGTTTGAGGCCTTAACCTTTTTGAGTGGTTACTAGAGAATTATTGTGGAGGTTTAAGATGGCGTCGGAGCCGGCGGGAAGGATAGCAGGGAGATACTCATCCCTATTCACCCTCCCAACGTTCAAGGGCATAATCACGTACCTAGCCCTCCTATGCCTCCTAGGCGGAACCATATTAACATGCACGGTCAATCCGACGGCAGGCAGCATCCTCTTGGGTTTAGCTTACGGGATACTCCTACTCGCAACATCCACACTAACCGACTACGCAACCACAAAGACGATCATGAAGGGTGAACCCATCCTAGACTTCAGGAGATGTTCATTCCTATCACTGGTGTCATCCCTAATCCTAACCCTATTCATAACTATGGCGAACCTGACCCTAAAGCTCACGGGAGGCATGGGAGGATCAGATCTATGGGTTAAGGTAACCTCACTCGGTTTATTCGCGGCCCTAACCCTGAGGTTCATAGTATTCTTCTCAGTCTCCTCGCTGGGCACATCGAGGGCCATAACATCATCAACAGTTCAACCCGTACTCTTCATGATGGTAGCTTCACTACCGACATACACCAACCTAAACCTATCATTGATGAACATTATCCATCCCGTAATCGCGACTGCTACAGCTTACATAGGGGTCTACGCATATACCAGGATACTGAACAAGCCTCTAGGGGTAGAGTTGAACTTTCGCCCCCTAGAGCTCTTCAAGGCCTTCCTAGCGAACTGGACCGAGAACCTGAACGAACCCTTAGAGAGGATCTTCGAGGAGATGGGTGAGGAGAGGGAGATCAAGATATCCCTACTGAAGTTTAAGGGTGGAAGCGGATTAAAGGCTTTAATGATCGTCCCATTGATACACCCCGGACCCTTCAAGAACGTCGGAAGCAGCAACCTTCCGGGTGTAATCCAAGAGGCCCTAGAGGAGAAACTGAAGTGCGTCGTCTCCGTCCCCCACGGACTCTCCGGACACGGACTCGACCTAACCTCCCACAGGAGGTGTAGGGATGTCCTAGAGGAAGTATTAGCCATGATTGGAGACGATGACGGAAGCGGAGGGGCTACACCCTTCATACGCTTGGATATTGATGGAGCAAAGGTGAGCTGCCAAGTATTCGGGAAATGCGCATTACTAACCCTAACGCTTGCCCCGGAGATGATGGAAGACCTCCCCCCAGAACTGGATGAGGAGATAAATAGGGAGGCTGAGAGGTTGGGCTTCGAGGCCGCCATAGTCATAGATGCCCACAACAGCATAAACGGCTCCTTCAACTTGAGGGATGCAACCAGGAGGCTCAGAAGGGCGGCGGCAGCCGTCCTAAAAAAGGCTGGGAGGCTGAAACCCTCAAGGTTCAAGGTGGGAGCCTCAAAAGTTCTATTAGAAGGCTTCGGGGTTAAGGAGGGGATCGGTCCGGGGGGTATCACCGCCATCACAACCGAGGTTGGAAACCGGAGGTTCGCTTATGTAGTCATAGATGGAAACAACATGGTCTCAAACCTTCGCAGCGAGATACTCGCACGCCTAAAGAGGCTTGGAATAGATGACGGTGAAGTCTTGACAACGGACACGCACATCGTGAACGGGGTTGTCATGGTCGATAGGGGATACTATCCGATCGGCGAGGCTATACCCCGCAAAACGGTGATAGAGGGGGTTGAGAGGGCGGTAAAGGCGGCCTTGGATAAGCTCGAACCAGCTGAGGCCTCATGGTGCGTGAGGAGGATGCGGAATGTGAAGGTTATAGGTGAGAGGCAGATAGAGTCCCTGTGCCGAGTTGCAGATGAGGTGGCAGATAAGGCGAGGAGGACAGCGATCATACTATTCCCAACAGTAACAGCGATACTGATAGCAATACTCACAATAATCTAGAGAAACTCTAACCGCAAAAATATTATAAGGAGGTAAACTTTTCTATATTAATTAACCTTACTGAACAAGGGATTCAAACAAATTTAGAGAAGGGGTAATGTGCATGTCTGGGGAGAGCGAAACGAGTGAGAGCCTCGTCTTAATCGGTAAGAAGCCCGTTATGAACTACGTCGTCGCCTGCCTGACCTTCCTAAACGCTGGAGCCAAGAAGCTGGTGATCAAGGCTAGGGGGAGGGCGATCAGTAGGGCAGTTGACACAGTTGAGCTGCTACGACGCGCATTCGTCAAGGATCTCGAGATCGAGAACATAGAGATAGGAACCGAGGAGATAACCAGACCTGAGCAACAGCAGAAATCCAACGTCTCAACGATCGAGATAACCCTAGTAAGGAAGGATTAGACGAGCGGGCTGGGGTTCAGGAGCTTTTTATATCAGCTCCCTCTAGAGAGGTCAGTGCACCAGAGGATAACCTAACCCTCCCATCCGGATCCCTAGTGACATATACATTTTTTATCTTTATTTTCGTCCCAACCGGTATGGCTCCCACCAGCTCCGCTGGATCCCTCCACAGTGAGACCTCAACCCTACCCGTCCCATCTGATATCTCGAAGGATGCCATCTTCACCTTGTCCCCCCTGGTGGTGGTTACCTCCCTCAGTAAAGGCATGGTTGTTATCTCACCCTTAACCGTCACCAGCCCCATCCCACTTTTGAGCTCGGATATCCTCGTCAGCCTCTCCTTGTAGGTTGGGGGTTTTAGGGAGCCCTCAAGGTTTGGGTTGATAATGATCTCACCATGCTCCTCTAAGCTTAGGATCGGCCTACCGAACCTCTCCCGCGTGTAAGCTCCCTTAACCATGACGATGTCACCTCTCTTTATTTTGGAGTACTCATCAGCCCTTTCATTCCACAGGTTCATTTGTATCAGGCCGGTTTCGTCCCCAATCAGCAGGGTAAATAGACGGCTCTCGCCTGCTCTACGCTTGACGGTCCTTAACCTTCCAGTCTCTACAACCTTCGCTAGGATGTTGAGGCTTCTCATCCCAGGCTTCAGTTCACCTATCTTCATAGTCTTGTATTCCCCTTTTATGGCTGCCACGTTACTTGAGCTGTCTACGTGTAGTTCGAGGCTTCCATCTACTCGTTCCCTGACCCTTGCACCCATAACCCTCAGGCGCGTTCCAGGTTTAACATCGCGGATGGCCTCAGCCTTCTCATCCCAGAATACCACAGTGACCATTCCGGTCTCATCGCCCAGTTCCAACCTGCAGTTCTTGCCTTCTGTTCCATCCTGCCTCTTGAAGGTGGTTATGGGGTGTATGGCCAAGACTGTTCCAGCTGTGTTTACCCTGTAGTCCTCCCTGCTTATCTCACCTATTCCCTTCAGGAAGCTGCTCAGCCTCGGGTAATCCTCCTCTCTCACATCCGGCGGTGATATCTCGATCGAACCCCTCGAGCCTATGTTCAGTTCCAGCTCTCCACCCATCCTCTCCCTAACATACCCATGTGAGAATCTGACAATCCTCCCAACAAGGTCTTCATTTACCTCCGGGTTCTCCGCCTTATCATCCCATAGGATTACGTTTATCTCCCCACTCCTATCGGCTACCCTTAACCTCCTAAGTGAGCCTTCTCTCCCATCTCGGCGGGTGAAGTGGCGGATGGGCGAGACCGAGATTACACGCCCCGTTATCGTCACATCATTCAGGCCTGAGACCAAGTTCTTGATTGACATCCCGTAGTGTAGGGGTTCCCCCTCCAATTCGACTCCCAGCTCTGAGGCTACTATCCTCGCTATGCTCTCGCGGGTTAGGTAGCCCCTGGCCCTAGCCTCCTTCTCCTCTATAAGCCTCAGAACGTCCTCCTTAGCCATGTCCCTACGAATTGAGAGTATCCGTTCAATTATCTCCTCTAGGGTCATCTCTTCCACGTTGCTAGTTAGCTTCAGTTATCAGATGTTAAAGGTTACTTAAAAACTATGTAGAAAGCTTGTTGATTATGTCCGTGTCCTTACGTCTTTGTTTGGGTGGGAGCTTCACAAGTAAACACGCACATGATGCAAAAAAACATCAATTTTTAAATAAAATTTAAATATTTCTTGCAGTCAATTATTGTCTGAGGCTGATTGATTTGTTTAGGAAAGGTTTGATCTCGGTGTTAACCGCCCTCCTGATGTTCGTGATCGTCACAAACCCTGTCTACGCACGAGTAATCGACCTTGAGGTCACCGTGGACAAGAACGTAAAGGTTTATGACGGCGATGGCGACGGGGTTAAGAATGACGCCTTAGTAACCGGAAAGGTGACGGTTAATGGCTATAAGAAACTCGCCGTAGTCTTAGTTACGCTACACCTGGAGTACAAGGTTGATGATGACACCTATGTTGAGGTTTACGTTAAGCATAAGATTCTCCTATTTAGGAATGTGCAGGGTTCCGCATCGAAAGATGTCGCCTTCAACCTCAAAGACCTTAGTGGCGGTTGGTATAGGGCTTACCTGACAGCTCGCTATTTATGGAGAACCGCTAGGTCCGATTACACGTATGACTTCGACCCTCCGGGTGGAACAGTTGGGCCTCCTATGGATTGAGTTGTAACCACACCAAGTTTATAGTAACCAGGATAATACTGCAAAAATGAATGGGTGAGGGAAGGTTAGTTGATGTTATCTAGGAGAGACCTTAGAGTTCTGTCAGCCCTCGCTGAAGCCCCTTTGGGAACAGTCAAGGTCCTCAGCAAGCTCGCAGGTATGACCCCTACAACCTTCTCAAGGAGGCTTGAAAGGTTGGTCAAGGATGGCATATTGATATCGGTCTCAGCCGAGATCTGCTATCCAGTTTTGAAGCTGGAGCCCTTCCTCTTCTTCCTCCGCTCCCCATTCAAGCACTTGGAGGAGGTTGAGAGGGCTCTCGATCTCCACCACTACACGAGGTATAGGGTTAGGTGTCTAGGCTTCTATAATGGGATATACGCGATCTTCGCCATACCTCAGCATACTCTATCCTTGCTTCTGGAGTTCATCGACGGCCTCTCAGAGATGGGTCTGATAAATAAGTATTACTACGACACTCCGGTTGCTGGCTGGGTCTACACCGAGAACAACTTCAACTATTACGACCCGGAAGCCGACTCTTGGAGTTTCGATCTTAAGGATTGGGAGTCTAGGATAGAGGAGTTGGAGTCTCCACCCCCATTAAGGAGCTATCCACCCCCAGTACTCCATAAGATGAATTGTAAGGACATGCGGATATTGAGGCAGTTGACGATCAATGCGAGGGAGAAGTGGAAGGTGATAGCGGAGAAGGCTGATGTGCCCCAGTACCATCTAAGCAGGAGGTTGAGGTTCTACGAGGAGCATAAGATAATCGATACTTATAGGGTTATAGTCCACAGGAACGCATCAAGACTCTTCGCAACCTTGATATTTGAGTGTCAGTGTCCGGTGAGTGTAACTAGACGCTTCGCCGAGGCAGTCAAGATGCTCCCCTTCCAATCAACCTTGATACCGACCCGCAGGGGCTTCTTCCTGCAGACATCGATACCACCACTGAACTTTCCAAGGTTTGGGAGTATACTCCAGAAGTACTGTCACGATGTTAGGGTTTTGTGGAGCGACTACGAGTCGAGCATGAGGTATTGGTTCTGGCATGAACCATACCAGAGAGGAGGATGGGTTAGCACCAGAAGATACATGGTTGATGAGGTTCTCGACAAGTTGAGGAAGTCGGAGACAAACTTTGATGTTCCCGTTTGATGCTGAGGGATGGGCTTTGTCCGCCACCAGGGTGGAGAGACAGAAGAGAAGGTTCAGCCAACTCCTAGTTGAGTCGATATGTGAGAGCGTACCCTTCGCCGAGTGGATATTGAACTTCATAGAGATGACCACCTCCATAAGGAGGGATGAGATAGCTGAGAAGCCTGAGCTTTTCGCTAAGGAGCTGGAGAAACTCCTGGGGGAGGGAGCGAGGATCGTGAACAGGGAGATAGTTGAGAACCTCTATGGTAAGTTGGGGATAGAACTCGACGAGATAGATGACCAGGATCTACCCAGATATATAAGGTATGCATCGAGCGTATACTTGGAGAGAGCCGAGAAGGGCGAAACGAGGTGAGCACAGATTATTAACTACGAGTTAAATTTTAATATTTTTTGTTAATTAATAGGGAAATGTTAATAAGATTGTTTTGCCCTCAACTTCTTGATGCAGCCTTTACTGGTGGAGGGGTTAGATAAAGTTCAGCTGCTCAGGGTCTCTTTGGCCTTGTTCATCGTCTTCATAGGCGGCTTATTTACTTCTCCCCGGGCATTCTATAAGCCCTATGGCGGGGATAGGATATGCATCGCCGTAACCATACCCCCACAGGTTGAGTTCGTCGAGAGGATTGGGGGAGACAGGGTTTACGTTACGGTTATGGTTCCACCGGGTTATAACCCTCACACATACGAGCCGAGGGTGAGCCAGCTTAGGGGGGTAAGCGTGGCTAGGATATACTTCCAGGTGGGCTCAGGTGTCGAGTTTGAGCTGGCTCAGATGGATAGGCTCAGGTCCCTGAACAGGGATATGCTCGTCGTGAACTGCTCTAGGGGGGTAAGAATAGTGGATGGGGATCCGCACGTTTGGCTCTCCCCACGGAATGTGAAGGTGATGATTGAGAATATCTATGAAGCCCTCGTCCAGGTTGATCCGGCTAATGAGGAGTATTACCGAAGGAATATGGAGGCTTATCTCAGGGAGCTCGATGAACTTGATAGGGATATACGCCTAGCGTTTATGAACGTGACAAATAGGAGGTTTATGGTTTATCACCCCTCCTGGGGTTACTTCGCCAGGGACTACAACCTGACGCAGATCCCGATCGAGTCTGAAGGTAAG
>Ga0190286_1001025_pt1 | contig 10655 bp, 2 predicted proteins | sample 48691834_MG_FD_183241 | JGI IMG/M metagenome (GOLD analysis project Ga0190286, IMG submission 183241) | Hydrothermal vent microbial mat bacterial communities from Southern Trench, Guaymas Basin, Mexico - 4869-18-3-4_MG | ecosystem: Environmental > Aquatic > Marine > Hydrothermal vents > Microbial... | reverse complement strand
ATCATCACGTTGCTTATAAAGTTGTTAAGATAAATTTTGTTGTTCATGGATTTAAAGAGGTCGATGCCTCCACCTAGCGTCCTTACACCTATAAACCCCTTATCAACGTAAACACCGCCGTTATTCGATATATCATTGTTCATGATATTATTATTGTTTGAAGATTTCAAGCATATACCATAACCGCGCTTATTGTTCGAGGCTTTGTTGTTTAGGATGGAGTTATTGTTTGAAGATTTCAAGCATATACCATAACCGCGCTTATTGTTCGAGGCTTTGTTATTTAGGATGGAGTTATTATTTGAAGAATCTAAGTAGATGCTGCACTCAGTATTGGGTAAAGCGGTGCAATTTGTGATAGTGTTGCTGTTTGAAACATCCAAATTGATGCTATAATCGTGGGTTAAAGAGCAATCATTGCTAGTTATGCTGTTGCCATTTGATTTATAGAGTGAGATGCCCACAGAGTTGTTGGAGCAGTTGTTGTTCGTTATGTTACAGTAATTTGCTTTAAGGTATATTCCAGCGCAATAATGATGAAGTATATATTCTAACACAAAAAATGGATCTCCCGATTCTACTTTTTTTTCCGTAATATAGCAACCATTTGCCCCTTCCACCGTGAATCCGCTTATAATTACATAATCCGCAGTCACGTTAAAGACATGGTCAAATGGATCTTCCGCCTGAACGATCGTTGGATCGGAACCATTCTCAGACCGAATCGTTAGGCGCTTATCCACTTCTACATTTTCGGTATAAGTTCCATCCCTCACGATTATCGTATCACCGGGTGTAGCAGCATCAACCGCCTCTTGAATCGTTAGATAATCATCAGGTACGTAAATCGTGGCTGCAGATGAAGAAGAATTTACCTCGCTTTCGGATACATCCCCCGCGGAAGGCATCGCCGCGCAACTTACACCTATCCCAAACACAATTACAACCGCCAATATCTTACAAATACCTTCAACCCTCATTTTTTTATCGCCTCCCCCTTTACCATTTATCCCGAAGTTATCGTTGGTATCCACTTTTTATAAACTTTTCCAATTTCACTCTTATTTTATCGGTGGTATTAGAATCTCTATTACGTAAAATGTACTGAGTTACGGCTTAAACTGAGATTGTTGTTATACACCTACCGGATATGCATGTGTAAGTTTCTTCTCCACTATCTATTTAGCAGAGGGTCTAATAGATACTATTGTAATATTGGCAGCTTCTTTTTTGAAATTTAGTTCATTTACAGCTATTTCTGATATATTATCCCCAGTTAAATCCGAAACTGGATATGCCGCGGCTAAGCTATTGCTCATCGTTTTGCTGAATAACTCGGTATGAGTTAAACCCTCAAAGATGACAATTCTGGTAGACTCTAACTCTGGACCCCAAACGTTCATGATAATCTCGGAAACATTATTGTTTGTAAGGTCTGTGGCGGGATAAGTCGCAGCCATGCCACTGGCGGAGAAATTCCATAATATCGCACCGTCAAGTCCGTTTACGATAAGTACCTCGCTTTCAGATAAAATTCCATTTGAGAAAAGCCATGAATTTATTATGAGCTCTGAGGTGCCATCTTTGGTTAGGTCTGTTGCCGGATAGACGGCAGATAAGCTGTTATTAATTGTTTTGCTCCACAGCAGAGTGCCATTAACACCATCCACTACTTCTATGATAGTAGAAGGAATCTCATTAAAGGCATTGATTGCGAGTTCTGTAATGTTGTCGCCGGTGAAGTCTGTTACAGAGTATGCTGCTGCTAAATATCCTACGCTAATAGAGCGATTCCATAAGAAAGAACCTTCATTGCCATCAATGACAAATATTTCTGTAATAGGTTCAGGTCTATCAAATCTCCATGTGTCAACTACCAATTCAGTAACATTGTCTCCATTTAGATCAGTTACGGGATATGCCACTGCAAAACAGTTAGCAAACGACTTATTCCATAACTCTGAGGCGTCTGTCCCCTTAACTATCTCCATTTTTGAGAACGCTGCTTCATAACCTTCCATAAGCCATTTATTAATCAATAGCTCTGATACATTATCTCCATCGATATCTGATATTGGATATGCTGCGGCGAGACAATTGCGGATTGAGATGTTCCATAACTGGGCACCATTTGAGCCATCAAAAACATATATCTCTGTAACAGGGATTTCAACAGGTGGAGAAGGATTAAAATCCGTATAATTATAGTGTGATGTGTTATAATCTGCTTCGTCTATCCGCGCTTCCGTATCATAAAGTTGCAGCTCTGCTTTAAAGCTCCCATTGTATTCGGAATTATATATCCTCCATCCATCAAACTTTAGCGTGATATTGTTGATGCTTGCCTCAAGGTATGTTCTGTTCCAATCACCGCCGATGTATTCCCAATAACCATCATTTTCATCGTAATACCGCAAATCCCCACTTAATCTATATTCTCCAGCCTTTGTAACGTTAATCTCTGCTTCTACTACAAGATAGTTGTATAGACTATCTTCACCAATGTCAAGTCCATAATCATCGAAATTACCAGTGAATTCTACTGGTGATCTCTCGAAATCGGTGTAGCTGTAATAAGAGGTTGTGTTCGTTGTCGAATCTAATATTCTGTCATTATCCACATCATATAAATCCATATCCACATCGAAATTACCAGATTCCTCTGAATTATATATGCTCGGTCCATAGAACTGTAGTTGTACGTTCTCCAATCCCACATCCAAATATGTGGAATTTGAATCGTAATCAAACCATTCTCTGGATGGAGACTCAAGCGATCCCGATAACCTGTAATTCCCAGCTTCTCTCACTATTATCTCTTTCTCGATTACCAGATAATCATAGAGCGAGTTCCCGTCTGTATCCAATCCGTAAGCGTTAAATCCAGGTGCGAATTCCGCTGGTGGCCTCTCGAAATCGGTGTAGCTGTAATAAGAAGTAGTGCTAGTTGTGGAATCTAACCTTCTCCCGTCCTTCGTATCATATAAATCCATATCCACATTGAACTTACCAGATTCTCCTGAATTGTATATGTCCGGCCCATAGAACTGGAACTTCATGCTGTGCAACCCCACATCCAGATATGTGTAATTTGAATCAGAACCAATCCATTCTCCAGATGGCGATTCAAGCCAACCACTCAATCTATAATTCCCTGCTTCTCTCACCTTTATCTCTTTTTCGATTACTAGATAATCATAGACCGAGTCCCCGTCTGTATCCAATCCGTAATCGTTAAATCCCGGTGCAAATTCCGCTGGTGGCTTCCGGAAGTCCATATAGTCATAATCGTTGGTAAAATACTCTATTTCATCTATCCTGTTCCCTTCTTCAGTCTCATAAAGACGTAACCACACTCTAAAGCAACCGCTATATTTTGAGTTGTATATCCTAATACCATCAAACTGAAGCGTGATATTTTGGATACCCACTTCAAGGTATGTCTCGTTCCAATCACCGTCAATATCTTTCCAATACCCCTCTTCTTCATCGTAATACTGCAAATCACCCTCTAATTCATATTCCCCTTCCTTTGTAACGTTAATCTCCACTTCTACCTTGAGGTGGTCGTATAATCCATCTTCGTCTGTATCTACGCCGTAATCATTGAAATTACCCGTGAATTTTCTGTCAAATTCGGCGTGGTTATAATATGACGTAATATAAGCATCATACTTGTAATCAGCTCTGTTCCATTCGTCATATAATTCCACATAACGAAGTAAGAATGGTCCATCAACACCATTTCTGTAGATCTTATAACCACCGAACTGTAACGTGAACTTCTGTAAACCTCTGCTTAAATCGACTTCATCTCCATCTGAAGTTATGTATTCATCCGCCTTATCATTCAACTGTCCATATACGTTATACTTTCCGTCCTCTTTGACATTCACACCCACATCTATCGCAAGATAATCATATTTTCCATTTCCATCCGCATCAACACCATAATCTGCATAAGCACCTGTAAGGTATGTTGGTGGCTTATCGAAATCTGTGTAGGCAAAATATGAAGTAGTATAAACGTCCCATTTGTCATCAACCGCATTCCAATCATCGTCAAGCAATTTCACATGACCAAGACTAAAGAATCCGCTGACTCCATACCTGTATATCTCATAACCATTGAACCCTAACGTGAGTTTCTGCAGCCCCTCTTTCAAATAGGTGCCATTCCAATCATAATTTATACCGTAGCCATGACAATCGTCCAACCAACCTTGCAAGTTATAATAGCCCACCTCTTTGACACTTACCCATACATCTATTGTAAGATAATCGTACTTCCCATCTCCATCTGCGTCTATTCCATAATCGGAATACACGCCTGTAAGCAGTAACGGCGGTTTATCAAAGTCTGTGAAGTAATAAAAAGAGGTAGTATAAGCATTATGCCTATGATCAATTTCCCTGTTCCCCTCTTCATCATCTAATTCGGTATAACCAAGACTAAACGGCCCATTAACCCCGTTTCTATATATGTCATATCCATTGAATTTCAAAGTGATTTTCTGTAAGCCTGTGCTCAAATAGGCTTCATCCCATTCAGAAGTTATGCGTTTACCATTACTATCATCCAAACGACCATACACCCAATATGTTCCTGCCTCTTTGACATTCACCCAGACATCAATCGCGAGACAGTTGTACTTTCCATCGCCATCTGTATCAATACCATAATTAGAATAAGAACCTGTAATATCTGCTGGCGGCGCATCAAAATCTGTGAAGCTGTAATATGAAGTAGTGTACGCATAGTCTCTGTGGTCTAGCATATTCCAATCTTTATCATATACTTCCAAATCTTCTAAATCAAATCTTCCACTGGTTCCATGCCTATAAATCTGATACCCATTAAACCTTAGCGTGACATTCTGCATGCCAACATCCAAAATCCTATCGGTAGAAGTCCCTACTATATAGTCTCCAGTGCTACGATCATATAAACTTCCCTCTACACTGTATTTCCCCGCTTTTTTAACATTCACACCCACTTCTATCGCAAGATAATCGTATTTTCCATCGCCATTCATATCAATGCCATAATCAGCGTAATCATCCGTAAAAAACACATCGCCCAGGCTCCTCATGGTCGTGAGATTAAATTTGTTTTCTTCCCTTGGAACACGATCAATTTGATTTGGACTTTTAGGTATTAGATTCCTACTGTTTGGAACATTGACCACATACTTTGTATTCTCAATCCCACTTGGAAGTTTCGATTTTTCTGATGTTGAAACTTCGAATCCAAAAGAGACGTTAGAATCTGAAATACGAGAGGCTGAATTAACCCCCTTCACCCTCGCCACTTGAATGCGTGAGTCGTCATGTTGGGCGGAGGTCGCGGCAGGTGTTGACCCTTCCTCCTCTATGAAACTGTACGAATTAACGACAATTTCCGTGATTTTATCACCGTTGAAATCAGTGCATGGATAAGCGGCTGCCAAGCCGTCTTCATCTTCCCATTTCCAGAGCTCAGAACCATTAACGCCATCCAGGACAAGTATTTGAGTTGCCCAATTTCTATCAATATCCCAGACATTAACAATGAAATCAGTAACATTGTCGCCATTTAAATCTGTCGCTGGATATGCAACAGGAATACCAGCACCAAGCGACCTATTCCAGAAAAGAGAGCCATCCACGCCATCGACAACACGCACTTCGCCTGAAATATAACCATCCTCAAAAGTCCATACATCAATTATCATCTCCGAAATTTTGTCTCCAGTGAGGTCTGTGACTGGATATGTAAATGAAAAGCTATTGTTAAATCGTTTCTTCCATATTTCTGTTACACTTATATTTATTGGATGCTTGTACTCAAATATTCCTAAGTCAAAGGTTATATCGCCTTTTATATTAACGGTGGTGTTTTCTCTTGTCTTAATCCGCTCTTTTAGCCACTTTAGGATGGATTTTTGATATATCTCTGATTCAAACGCTAATTTCTTCTCAGACCGTGGCAAAATCAAGACATCCTCCTCGCTTTGTCCGCTTCCAATCAATATGTCATTCACGAAGAGGAAATATTCAACCTTTTTAAATTTGATGGGAAATATATTTGGGTTATAAAAAACAGCAGTCGAGTGTATCTGTGTGGAATTATAGCCAATCCCCTCAATATTATGCTGTGGTTCCTTTATCTCAGGGTAATCTGGTAGAATCCCTAATCCCCCTGAGACTGTCATCGCTGCACAACTCCCAATCGTCACCAAAACCGCTAAAACTACCACTATTTTCCAAACGCCCTTTTTCTTCATTTTTTATCACCTCTTTTTGAGTAAGACATTTCATTACCTTAACTATGCTATTCCTCTTATGGACAGCCCGGCGAACCGATTATTTCAACCGTTGCACCAACCGACCCTTCTGCTCCTTTGTTGTCCGTTACCGTCAGAAAAATATCGTGAATACCTTCACCGAGATAATAACTGAAATCTCGTGAACTACTAATAAAACTGCCGCCAATACACCACTTATAGCTTGAGATCGAACCCTCAGGGTCAGAGCTTCTGGAAGCGGAGAAATCTACTTTCGCTGTCCCACCGGATGGCACAGTGAGTTCAAGCACTTGATTCTCATATGCTACTTTTGAACCGGATTTCATGGTTATCCGAGCTATTGGAGGCTTATCCAGGGTACATGTTCCAGGAGGAGCTAATTTGATAAGCCAAGCATCAAGATTACCAGCGCCATAAGACCCTGTCCAGCCGGCAATAGCATAACCACCGTCTGATGTCTGAATGATAGACTTTACTCCATCTTGATCATAACCTCCGACTGTCTTGTTCCACTGTTCGTTGCCATAGCAATCTGTCTTCACTACCCATGCTTTAGTACCAGCGCCATAAGACCCTGTCCAGCCAGCAATAGCATAACCACCGTCAGAAGTTTGAATGACTGACCCCGCATAACCACCATAACCTCCAAAAGTCTTATTCCACTCTTCGTTGCCAAAGCAGTCTGTTTTCACAAGCCAAAAATCAGTGCTGTCAGTGCCATAAGACCCTGCCCCTCCGGCAAAGGCATACCCACCATCCCATGTCTGAATGACTGAATATGCAGTATCATAATCATAACCCCCGAATGTTCTGTTCCATTCTTCGTTGCCATAGCAATCTATCTTCACAAGCCAGGCATCGGCAGCACCATAAGACTGTGTCCCTCCGGCAAAGGCAAAGCCTCCATCAAATGTTTGAATGGCTGCCAATGCCATATCAAAAGAACGCCCTCCAAATACCTTATTCCACTGCTCATTACCATAACCATCTGTCTTCACAAGCCATGCATCGCCATTGCCAGCAGTTACTCCTGCAATAACATATCCCCCATCTGATGCCTGGATGACTGACATTGCTTCATCCTCAGAACGACTTCCAAATACCTTGCTCCACATTACATTGCCAGATGAATCGGTCTTAACAAGCCAAAAATCTTCACTACTGTCTGTACCGTAAGACACTGTATATCCTGCAAGGGCATAACCACCGTCTGATGTCTGGACGATTGAGGATGCACCGTCTCCTTTATAACCCCCGAAGGTCTTATTCCACTCTTCGTTACCATAACCGTCTGTCTTCACAAGCCAAGCATCAGTGCTACCGGCACCATAAGACGTCGTCCATCCACCCATAGCATAACCACCGTCTGTTGTTTGAATGACTGCCTCAGCATAATCTCTACCATGACCACCAAATGTCCTGTTCCATAGTTCTTGAGGAGCAGTAACTGGTGGTGGCGTTAAAATCCTAAATGAAGTAGTGTCAACCCTTGTAAAACCATCCATTGCAGACGCTTTTACATCATAAATACCAACCCAATAAGTTTTACGAAAGCTATTGGTATAAATTCCATCGTCAGGATATATATCTTTATGGGTACCATCGTCATAAAGCTTTAAAGTTTCAGAAGAACCATCCGGCATTGTTATTTCTGCAAATACATGTGTACCGGTTATTGGTTTATGGTCGTCCATCAGTTCTGCTGTTATTAGTACTGATTCTCCACCGTCATAGGTTGCTCTATCTGTTCTCACACTCAAGGTTATAGGTGTACTTGCCATAACATGCATTGTGAAATTCTCATAATCTTCTGGAACATCTTTACCGTAGATTTTTGCTGTCCAGGCTCCAGGCTCAGGATGTATGATTTCATACCATTCAGGTTTTGTATTTGGACCAGAATACCTAACCTTAGCATCTGGCACAATATATTCCCCGCTTGGATTTTTAAGCCCTATGTCAAGGTCACTACCACCCCAATTTAGCATCGCTCTAAACATGTCTATTGTTGCATCTATAAAGAAAGGCAGAGTTATTATTTCATCTTGATGTATTTGGTTTTTTTCGATTCCAAGTGGTGTTAATCCAACAACCCTACCAGAAAGCTCTAAATAAATGTTTTCGAGTTCTTCCGGTGATGGAACATAGTAATATTTTCCACCGGTATTTTCCGCAACATCCGTTAAAAAATCCTCTTTAAGATTGCTTGGACCACCATAACCTAATGAATATATCGTAATGTCATTATCGGCTGCATCGTTTACGGGACCGGTTAAAACTTCATATTCTCTCATCCCTGTTGTAATATTACCGTCTGTCAGAAATATAATTGCTTTTGCTGCTTCTGGTCTCCCAAGGGTCTTCAGTTCGTTAACTGCTTTTGTTAGTGCATCTCCTATATTTGTATACCCTCCTGCGGAATAGCCATCTATGGTATTTTTTGCTCGGTGAAAATCATTTGTTAAATATAGATCAAAAGTGGCACTGCCAGCAAATGAAACTAATCCAACTCTGTCATTTGTTTTATCCATAAGATTTAAAAATGTTTTTGCTGCCTTCTTTACCGAGTCAAGTTTTCGCTCGCCTTTCCATTCCCAATCCATAGAGCCTGAAATATCGGTTACTAATACGATGTCTAGTGGTTCATAGAGGGTCTTTTTTACCTCTATGTATTTCTCCGTGCTATTTACTTCTCCTTCATCATCTGTTACTGTTAAGCGTATTTGATAAGTACCTTCTGAATAGAAGGAGTATTTGATGATTTCTTTGTCTGTGCCCTCGTCTATATGAACTAATGGGAAGGGTACATATTCTCTTAGCTTATAAAACTCCCATCGGTAATAGGAGATAACTCCGCCGTTTGGATCACGAGAGGCTGAGGCATTAAAGGTTACTTCCTCGTCAACGACAGGTTTTTCAGGTGAGTAGGTGAAGGAGGCAATGGGAGGAGATCCCCAAGATGTGGGACTTTTAACCCTTACTATGTCAAAATAATTATAAGGGTTGTGGTAGCCGTAATTTTCTGCTGAACTAGGAGTATATCCCCAATACAGTCCTCCACCTACTGGATTGTGTAGTACATTTCCATCCTTAATCTCGAAATGAAGGTGCACCCCCCAATAGTTTGGATTTCCATATCCTGAGCCACCCATTATTCCAATTATGGTACCTTTATTTACATAATTTCCCATGCTTAAACTATCCTGTATAGAATCTAAATGTGCATATAAGCTATAAACAGTACCACCATTTTCTAATATGTGTTCAATTATAACGGTGTTACCCATTCCATGGTCATTCTGTCCATTTTGCTGAATTGTAACTACTTTTCCATAAGCAGAAGCATGTATAAAGGGTTTACCACTATATGGTGAGTAATCAACTCCGGTATGATACCATCCAGATTTAGCACAATTTATGGAGTTGTATCCACAATTAGGATGCCGATAAACATCAGAAGGATCTACGGGAAGTTCAAAATACAAATCTTCTGGAGGGTTTTTAGTACTAATACCTACCTTCACCCCGTAAGTCTGCACATGCCATGATACAAAATCATTCATAATTGAAAGAATGCCGTTCATCTCGCTTTGAGAATTCAAGTTCCAGTCAACTATCCATCCACGCACCGTTGCTCCATGGTAGTGACTGCCAGCGTTCCTTATCTGCTCAATATAGGGCGTACCATTATGATACTGAGCAGTACCGGGATTGTAGACTTGCCCAGTAGGCATGAGCACAGAATATGTCCCAGAATTTAGCAGATAATCACATTTTATGAATCTGGAAACAACATCAACACATTCATCCGCAGAGTTAAATTCCCAAGCCTTGTCAGGATTGGAATAAACGGCACCATATCCAAAGTAATTGTACCTTGTGTTCGCATAATTTGATGTTCCCCATCCACTTTCCCATGCTGCTAAAGCCATTAAAAATATGGAATTTATGTTATGGGTGTTGCCAGCTTTCACAAGGGGATTCGCTAATGGGTTCATACTCGTCCTGCCCTTATGCGCAAAATACGCTTGAAACTTAGATGCATCTACATTTGTTATTTTTGTGTTCAAGTCATCATCGGCAGTAAAACTTGTAATGTAGACAGAAGCAGTGGAAGCTGGTTCAGCAGAAACCGCCATCACCACACTCATCAAAACCAGAATCACAACCAAACAACTTAATACCTTCATCTTCTTCGCCGTCATCTTCTTCCCCATTTTCTTATCCTCTCCCCCTAAGATTTTATCTGATTTTTGAGTTCCAATGTAACAAAAATCATAACCCTAATAGTACCATATGACACCTAGTTACCCTTACCATCTATATTCACCTCCATTCTATTTAAATGCATGCTTTCCGGGTAGTATG
>Ga0190286_1001024_pt1 | contig 10659 bp, 17 predicted proteins | sample 48691834_MG_FD_183241 | JGI IMG/M metagenome (GOLD analysis project Ga0190286, IMG submission 183241) | Hydrothermal vent microbial mat bacterial communities from Southern Trench, Guaymas Basin, Mexico - 4869-18-3-4_MG | ecosystem: Environmental > Aquatic > Marine > Hydrothermal vents >... | reverse complement strand
GTTGTAAAAGTCATCAAAGGCTCGAAAGTACTGATTAGATAAATGTGGCAAATAAGCTTGGGTTTCTGCTTTTGTGCTGTTCAAATCATTATGAACACTTATCGGAGCTGGGAAAGATGTTTATTAACGGTGAAGCGTTGTGAATATGAGTAGATAGTATAGAACATGCTCCCGCTTTATTTATTAGAATTTATATTGAGCTACCGTCTCCTTTTAGCTGCTTCAAGACATCAGTAAACGTGCTTTTATCCGCTACTATATCTACCTTCATGCCGTCTTCACGTATTGTTTCTGCAGTTAAATTGCCAATAGCGGCTATTTTCGCAGTAGCTAAGACATCACGAATCTGTTCGCGCATTCCAAACTTATCTGCAAGTCCCAAAAACGTTTTAAACGTTAAGGAGCTTGTAAATATAACGTAATCCGGCTCATAACGTACCAGATCAGAGTACAACCGCTTCTCTTCTGTACAATCATTCATTTGCACTCTATACACCGCTATATCCTTTACTAAAGCTCCTCTTTCGCATAAATGTTCCACTATCTCCTTGCCGCCTTCAGCACTGCGAAGAAAAACGATCCTTTTAGCCTCAAGTCCTCCTTGCGCATACAGTAGCTTCTGAAGGCCTCTTGCACTGTACTCTTCTGGCATAAAATCTACACGTACACCGTATCTCACCAGCTCTCTTCTCGTTGCTGGGCCAATAGCACAGACCTCAACACCCTTAAGCTTATCTTTCAAGTCAAAATCACCTTCGCAGATGCTAAATGATTTCTTTATTCCGTTCAGACTGGTGAAGACAGCCATGTCTACACCCTCTTCAAAAGCTTCTTTTATCTCTTTCAACGCAGCTCTTCGCTCTACCAGTTCAAACACCGCGAACCCAAAGAACTCAAAGCCGTGCCTATGCGCTTTTTCACTCGATTTTTTCAGTACATTTTCGGGTCGAAAAGCCGCTATCTTTCTCCTCTTCGTCTTCATATCAAAGAATTAATCGTTCTTTAATGTATAATAATGGTAAACTTTTTACCTTTTTGATGCCATGTTCGCAGCTAAGAAGAGGGAATAATTCCATTGTAACATCTGCGGGTTATCACATCGTATCGGGAAATAGATCGCATAATAGCGGTAAAGAAATTGAAAAGTACTCCCTGATCGTTATCAGCGGTTTATCACGAGTAATGATGTTATACGCCCTCCAGAGGTAGGGCGGAGGACGAGCCAGTAGTTCCTCAAGTCTACTATCGCTATCAAGGTAACCGACATCTATGAGCTCTCTCCTGGCTTCAACTCTGTACTTTTGCATGATCTTGCCAATTGGGATGTCCGCGCTCATCAAATCGGCTTTGAATGCTGGTTCTAACCTTATAAGAGGGATATAAGAGCTTGCGTAGAGTAGTGACGACCCATCTGACTTTTGAATAATCACGATTTCACGCTCGTTTGTCTCTTCTCCGGCAGATATCGCAAGTAGCTCGGCTGCTTCTTGTGGGCATGGTACTATGGATTGCTTAATTGTGCGAAGCGCAACTTCAGTGCACGAGATCAACTCCAAAAGTTCTGTCATGGAGCCATCGTGACCCAACAAAACCCTATGGATCGGTTGTAGTCCATAGATACTGCTCAGCGACCAAATCTTCTCCTTCGTGGCTTTTACATGCCTCAGTTCCTGTTCGCTCATAACTTTCGTATTAAGGTATTATTAGACATTAACTAATTAAATCATTGCTTTACCTTCTTGATAGGAAAGCAAGTTCAAGACAGTTATACGCAAGTAAATGCGTATTCTACCGCCATTTCCAAAACTGCTTCGTTAGCACCAAAAGAAATTATAGTATATTTCAATTTTTATAGTGATACTTTTAAATTAAATTTATAATGTGGTACATATAATAACTCAGTGCATTGAATAGAGATTTGGTACCGGTATAAATTGTTTAGTTTTTAACCGTCACAGGGTAAGCTTTATATGATAAAACATCCTATTATAGAGTATGGAGAAGAATAGAGGAGTGGTCAAGGCTATACACCTTGTGCTAAGCCTGTCATTACCCGCAGTTATTGTAGCGATACTGCCAATGCCCGTGATGGCATATACGACCGACGGCTACTTAGATGACTGGGGTGTAAACCTTAGCGAGGACTGGAGCCTGGAAGAGACGTGGGTACCATCAAGCCCAGGTGCTTATTGGACTGTGGAGGACAATATAGATTGTTCGCAGTACTACTCAAAAAACTATTGCGGCGTCCATATCTCTGGTGTAGGCACCTCATATACCCATCACGCGGAACCGAGGATAATACTGTGGAAAAGGGGTTGGTGGGTTTGTAGCTATAAACAACCATATCATGAACGCGTATGGTCCGCCCGCTCTCGTGAGCTAAATGATATAGAAGCAATGTATTTCGACACCAATGAGACGCATGCATTCTTCGCTATCCTTACTTCTATTCCCCGGGATACAGTGATGGGCGATTTAGCTATTGATCTCGATGGTGATCCGAATACGGGTAAACACGGTTATGAGTACGGCATTGATTTAGAGGGGGGAAGCACGAATAATGTGTATCTCAATTCTAATTGGTCAGATACCAATCGCTTTAAGGGCAGTGGACCCTATCGTGTGACTGACGGTACCGTTATCGGCACGGCTAAAGTTGAATACGTTGATCAAGACATACATGACCATGGTTATACCAACTGGGTGATAGAAGTTAGCGTGCCAAAATCGGTATTTGGCGATTTTGTGGGTCCTGGTAGAATACATACCACATTATATTGCGGTAATGACATTGTGGAGATAACACAAACACCACAAAAAGAAATTCCCGAATTCTCTCATATCGCTATACCGCTTACTATAGCTACTGTACTATTTTACTACTACAGTAGAAAAAGACGGAGAAGGTAGTTTTAACGAGGTATTTGTACATTCACGTTGTGTTGAAGAAAGGACTTCATTATGCGGGGGGCAGGATTCGAACCCGCGAACCCCTACGGGAGCAGATCTTGAGTCTGCCACCTTTGTCCACTCGGTAACCCCCGCATGGGACACAGACAGAAATTACACTATTATCGTAGCTGCCGATGCTATTGCAGAGAAGCGTTCTACCGCTTCCCTCGCTACTGCCCCTCGTATCTCTGAACCCTTTGGTGCGCCCTTATCATCCACGATAATCGCAGCATTGTCCTCAAACTTCACCCGCATCCCGGAAGGACGTCTGTATTCTTTCCTCTGCCGTATTATCACCGCTTTCAGTATCTGCTTCTTTATCTCTGGCCTTCCTTTCTTCACTGATATCACTATCATATCGCCAACTCCCGCTTTTGGATACCTGGTTTTTACTCCTCGATAGCCTTTCACCGCGATTATCTGCACTACCTTTGCACCGCTATTATCTACACATTCTAAACGTGCACCAGCTGGCAACGCTTTCGTTATCTTCGATTTTAATCCTTTCATATTATCACCTTGACTATGATCCTTAGCAATTTATCTATCTATTTATTCACGGAACCCGCTTCTCCACCACAACAAAACTTTTCGTCTTACTCAGCGGCCGGCATTCCATAATCTTCACCATATCGCCCACTCTTGCATCTATACAAGGCGGATTGTGCGCATGAATCTTTGACTTCCTCTTCTCATAGCGTTCATATTTAGTTATCTTCTTCATGTAAGACCTCATAACAACTACCGTCTTCGGCGCTTTGTCGCTTATCACCTCGCCTTCTATTATCTGTCCCCGTACTGACAACCTACCATGAAACGGGCAATTTTCATCTTCACATTCCCTCTCCGGCATCGTAACGTCTATTCCTATATCCTTCCTCATCTCCTTCGCACTCCTTTCTTTATCCTATCCTCAGGCCTCGCAACCAGCATATCCCCTCGCACCCGTACTCGTACTCCCTCGTTCAACTCAAAAATGAACGTGTTCCTGCTTTTCTGTATCCGCTTCTCTCCATTTTTCTGCTCGGTCTCTATAACAAACGTATTCCTCGTTTCATCCACCACGAGTCCACCTAAACCAATCATACTATTATTACTGCTTCCTTCCACTTCTGCTCTTAAGCCTATCAGCTCTTGCTGTAATATTGCACGTGAGTCTAATATTATTTTCATCATTCACCTTCTTCCAGCGTATAACCCATCACGCCTAATACTTTCTTTACCTCTTCTCTATGATTGCCCTGTAACTCAACACAGCCATCTTTTACCGTACCACCGCATGCACATTTAGATTTCAATTCTTTAGATAGCTCCTTTAAATCCACCTCCTTCTCATCAATTCCTGTTATCAGCGTTGCAATTTTACCAAACCGTCTCTTTGCCGTTGTGACATTTACTACCTGCTGCTCTTTCGCTATCTCTTTGCAAATACATAAATCAACAGGTAAACCACATTTATCACAGATCTGCTTGCTCATTTCTCCTCCCTTCTTATTTCACTTTCTATCGTTCTTATGCGTGCTATTGTCTTTCTTATCTCTCCTACTCTCCCTGGATTGTCAGGCGCACCACCAGTAGCTATTACACCCCGCTCTCGCATAAGGTCTAACATCAAACTCTCCAACTCCTCTTGACGCTCCTTTTCACTCATCTTCCTTATATCTACAATCCTAAATATGCTCATTCTTCCTTATCCTCTTCTCCTTCTTCCTCCCCTTTCTTATTCACATGTATCAAGCGAAACGCATCGGGTCGCGCAGCATCAGATTTCACTATCCAGACCTGTACACCAATAACTCCTGCTTTTACCTTCGCTATTGCATATCCACGGTCCACCACCTCCTCTGCCACCTCGCCACAATGCTTTATGTATCCGTCTACCATCTTCTCCATCCGACCTCGAGGCCCTTTGAGCTTACCAGTCATTATAATCTCACAACCTAATGCCCCCCGGTCCATTATCCGCTGCAGCATTGACCGCCCTGCACGTCTGAAATGCCAGCCACGCTCTATAAGCTTTGCAAGTCTATTTGCCATCAGTGTTGCACAGAGGTCAGGTATCTCTATTGGTTGTACATCTAACTGCGGGTTGTCCATATCCTGTCTCTTATTTACCTCTGTTGTTAACTCCTTTATCCTCCGACCATCCTTTCCAATTACCATCCCTGGCTTCTCAACGTTCACCGTTATCTGCGTGCCCATTGGTGTCCTTTTTATCTCCATGCCACCATAACCCGCTCGCTCCATCTCTTTACTGAAATATTCGTCCAATCTCACCTTCTTTATCCCTTCATTCACAAATAACTTCTCTATCACTTTCCCTACTTAACTCCCCTTCTCCTTTAATATTAGTTCAATAGTAACCGTATCCGTATTCTTTGGCGTTGCACGTCCAAAAGCCCGTGGGTATATCCCTCTTAATGCTCTTCCATTCTTCGTGGCTATATGCCATATTGTCATATCTTCTGCCTCCAGCCCCTTGTATTCTGCATTCCTTTTCGCATTGCGTACTATTTTTAATATCTCTGCACTCGCTTTCACTGGATACCCGCCTGCATACCACTTATTTAGCCCTCGACGATGTGCAACTTTCTTCTTATGCCGTTTATAAGGAATTGCTTCCTTCTTTTCCAATACCGCCTCCAGATATCGCTCAGCAGCTTCCACTCTCTTACCTTTTAGTGCTCGACACACTTCTAACGCATGCTTTGGCGAAATGTGCAGCTCATAGGCCATTGCCTTTGCTGTCGTCTCAGGCGTAGCATTTTCCGCCGCATCAACATCCATGCAATAACGTACCTTTCCCATTTCTCTCCTCTTTTGTTAGTTAATTAGTCACTTCAGTGGTACATACTTAGAAGACCTCGTAGCACCTACACCTGCTGCTCCATGCGTTACTCTGCTGCGGGTAAGTGCAAATTCGCCCAGATAGTGCCCTATCATCTCCGTCTTTATCTCCACGTATTCAAACCCTTTCCCATTGTGGATTCCTACCTTCTTCCCTACCATACTCGGCAGTACGATAGCATCTCGTAGATGGGTCTTAACTCCTTCTTTCGTGTCTATCCTGGCCAGCAGCTTCTCCTCCCCTTCTCTCAACTTCCGCTTTAATTTCCTCCGCGGCTTTGCAGGCAATAAATGTACAAAATCTGACATCTCCATCTTCTTTAGCTTTGCCAGTGTATAACCCCGATACTTGAACTCCTCTTCCTTCTTCTTCATTGTAGTCTTAGATTTACGCTTTGCCATTCTACTTCACCTCACTCATCTCTTATAGCCCGTCCTCTTTGCTGCTATGCTTCCTACTTTTCTACCGGGTGGTGCACCTCTACCAGGCGTCTTTGACTTCCCTACATGTTGATGTCCACCACCACCAAATGGATGGTCAACTGCGTTCATTGCCACACCTCTTACTGTGGGATATTTAGTCGCATGTGTCTTCATCTTATGATATTTCTTTCCCGCTTTTATAAAAGGCTTCTCCGTTCGCCCTCCACCGGCAACTACTCCTATCGTGGCGAAACAATCAGATGATAGCCATTTCTTCTTCCCGCTCGGCATTACCACGAGCGTTCTATCCGTTTCCTCTTCATGTGCTAACAACGTAGCATAATTGCCCGAAGCCCGTGCAAATTTACCTCCATCATTTGGTCGTGCTTCTAAGTTACAAATTACTATCCCGTCAGGAATACTGCGAAGTGGTAGTGTATTTCCTCGCTCTATCGCCGCCAATTCTCCATAAGCCATTTCATCTCCTTCACCAATACCTTCTGGTACGATTACAAAACGCTCATCAGCTACTTTCCCTCTACCGTTTCCATTCCCTTTCTCTATCTGTATACGAGCAATAGGAGCACTCCTTGCAGGATCATGCAATAGCTCCGTGACTCTTCCCGTTACTGTCTCATCCTTATTTACTCTCACATGCTCGAGATTAGCTTTGTAACGATGCGAGGGTGCCCTGAAGAGGGGTGACCCTTTTCCTCTACGCTGTGCTTTTATTCTCTTCCCCATTTTCTATAATACCCCCAGTGATGTCCCTATTTCCCGTGCCTTACCTTCCTCTTCCAGTTCGACTATTGCTTTCTTCTCTCCCTTGAATGTGATCATCGTCCTTATATTCTTTACTGGTATCTCAAATACGCTTTCCAGTGCGTTCCTTATCTCTTCTTTAGTCGCTCGTATATCCACGATGAACTGGAGTTTGTTCTCGTTATCTAGCACAAAGGTTGCCTTCTCCGTTACTATAAGATGTTTTATTATTTGTCCCGTCTCCATTTCCTATCTCTCCGACATAGCAAGTTTTGATATTGATGACTCAGTCCAGATAGTCAATCTGCCTGGATGTGTTCCCGGTGCAAGCAATTCGGCATTCAGCGCCTCTACGTAAGCGACATCAACACCGGGTAAATTCTTTGCTCCTGTGATTATTCTCGCGGTTCCATTAGCCGCAGACCCAGTCTCATTGCCGGAAACGACAATTAAAACACTCTTTCTCTGCTTGTATCTCCTGCCACGCATTTTTCCTTTACCCGCCCGTACTTTACGTTTCTGTGCACGAAGTAGGTCCTCTCCAACACCTATGCTCGTTAAGTATTCCTCCACTTCTGCTGTTTTTACTATGTCTGCGAACGTATCTTCCACTATTAGCGGAAGGCCCACACCCTCACCGAATTTATGCCCCCTGCTCCTCACGATCTCAGTATTTGTGGTAGCAGCAATAGCAGACCTTATAGCTTTTTTACGCTCTTTTACGTTTAGCTTCAGCTTCAGTACTTTATTATGCTTTGGTGGATGTGCTCTTCTACCACCAACTGCTTGCGGCACCCGTGCAGCTCTCCTACCGTTCTTTATACGTGGTACTCTTGAAACTCCTCTACCTGTACCCCAACTCTCTGCCGACGTCTTCCTACCCGACAGTAGATTGGGCCCTTTTGGCTGTAGCCGATTTGACTGCATCACCAGCACAGCTCGTTTTATCAAGTCAGGCCTATACTCTTCCTTAAATACCGCAGGTAACGTTACTTCTCTTAGTGTATTATTGGAAGAATCCAATACCTTTGCTTTCCTCTCCGCCATCATCTCGTTATCTTCTCTTTCTCCTCTCTTATTTACCCTGTTGTGATGCCCTACTTATATAAGTAATCTCTGGTGAGCCTAATACAGGATAATGTCTTATCGCATGAGAGATCCGAACAAGTCTCTTCTTTGGCCCTGGAATGCTCCCTTTCACCATAATATAATCATTCCTCACAATGCCATAATTCATGATGCCACCCTTTGGTGTGATCTCTTCACCATCCTCGCCCACCTTTAACACTCGCTTATTATATTCCGTCCGCTGTTGATAACCTGTTTGTCCAAGCTGTGGTACCCGCCATCTCACACGCCGAGGTGTCCAGCCACCGATACAGCCAACATGACGACCGCGTCCAGACCGCCGCGCTTTTGCGTTCTGTATCATAACGCCCCATCGCTTCACGGGACCTTGAGTACCTTTTCCTTTTGTCACAGCGGTGACATCCACGAAATCGCCTCCTTTGAACACATCGCCAACCCTTATATCCTTACCAAATACTTCACGTGCGTATTTAAGGTCTTTTTCTATCTCTCCAGTCAGCTTTATCTCCATTATTTCGTGCTTCTTCTTCGGCACGCCAGTTACGACCTCGGGCAATGTAGAAGCAATCATATTAATGCTAAAGTAGCCATTCAAGCTTTCAATTATTCCTGCTATTTTATCCATGCTGTTCCCATTCTCCGCCCATACTTCTGCTATCGCTTTCTTACCATACATAGTTGCTTTATATAGACGGAAACCCGCTGCTTTCAGCGGTGGCGTTTCTATTATCGTAGCAGGAGTAAATATCTCCATTCCCTTCGTTATACTATGAGGAACGTTATCAGTCTGCATGAGGTGTGTCATTCCCGCTTTATAACCTGCAAAGCTCTGAAGTTCCTTATCTACTACTCTATCTTCCCTTTTCAGCCTGCAAGTCTCACTCCTTACACGTTTCCGTGGTGAATATGCAAGTGAGCCTCTCCTTGGTCTATGTCTTTTGGTCATTTTGTTTCTTGCTATTACTATAAAGTAAGACTATATAAAATAATCATAGATATTAAAACGCAGCCTTTACGCATTCATGCGTTCTGCATAAATTCACTTTAGCGCGTCCGCAGATAAGTGGTACGTATCGCAACATCTTACCCGAGTTCGTCATTACGCAGTTGTAATTCTCAAATGCCGGTGACACCACGAAACAGGTATCGCAGATTACCTTGACGCCGTAATTCTCTATCTGCTCTATTATGCGTTGCATCCGGGTCTTTATCTTTCTGGCAGTGAATAAAAAGAAGTCCTTCTTTACCTTACGCCCCTTTGCCTCCGTTTTCAACAGCTCGTATATGCGAATGATTTCATCAGAAGCGCAATGAGGACAGCCTATCGCGATTACGTCTGGTTCGCAATTTTCTGCATATACCTCTTCCAAATTGCACTCTTCTATCTCTATCCTATCCACGTGCTCTACCCGTGCCGTGATTGCTTCTGGGGTTATATCACGTATATGATACATACCTATTGACCCTGTTGCACCAATAGCAGCGGATAAATGCTTCAGTTCGACACGACCTGGCGGAATAGCAGAATAAAGCTCAATAATCGGTATTTTAGCTCCTGCAAGCTCACCTACAAGAAAACCGAGGGCGCTGTAATCGGCATCTTCAATGGCACAGGTTACACCGATTCTCAGATCAGGTACTCTGTTTTCTGCTTTGTGAAGCCCGCAAAACGGGGTCTTTCCTACTAATGCCGCTGCGAGAGCAGATGGTGCACCTTCCATGTTCGTTCTCGCACCCAAAACCGAGTTCGCGAATAATACCGCGGAAGATTCTGCCCATGCGATGTGCATACCTTTTTTGGGCGCTCCTCCTTCCAGAAGATAGGGTATGCAGGTACACTCGGGAGCGATACCAAGGTTTTTATACGCATTAAACACATCAATCTGCTTATTCGCGAATTTTTCAGTGATATTCATCTCTCTCCATAGCTCCCTATCCATGCCCATAGGGTTCAAGGTGCTTTTTACTTCTACTGTGCCCCTAAGACTGCTTATAAATTCAAACGCATCTCCTATGGTCTTGTAAGATACGCCGGACACGTGCGCGCTTTCTATCGGAATCAGTTCAGAGGCGTTGTTTATTTCGCCTATCGCTACCAGGATTTCCATTGCTTTCTTCTTCGTCCAGCCTTCTTCTCCTTCGTATATCCGCTCTTCTTCTTTTGTCAAGTGCATAAAGATAGAATTAACGTAAGCTATTTAAATAGTTAAACAAATATTGATATTGGTGATACCGGAAATGGTAAAAGTATCTTTGGATTTAGAAGAGGGTTTGCATAAGGAGATAAGAAAAAGAGCGATAGATAAAGGGATAACAATGAAAGTCTATATAATTGAGCTTATCGAAAGGGGTAAACAAGCGGAAGAAATAGAGGCTATGGAAAAGGGTGAAGTATAATTAGATATTATAGAGGTTAGCAGCGGCAAAAGTCATATAATATGGATTATATGACATTCTGTAAGAAAAGCATTGAGAGCGTTCTGTTGGAGCGTTCTAACAGCTTTTTGACGATTACGGGATTATATGACATGGCGATGCAGGATTATATGACATGTGGTGCCCACGGGTTTCGCATGCGCCATC
>Ga0190286_1001022_pt1 | contig 10661 bp, 9 predicted proteins | sample 48691834_MG_FD_183241 | JGI IMG/M metagenome (GOLD analysis project Ga0190286, IMG submission 183241) | Hydrothermal vent microbial mat bacterial communities from Southern Trench, Guaymas Basin, Mexico - 4869-18-3-4_MG | ecosystem: Environmental > Aquatic > Marine > Hydrothermal vents > Microbial... | reverse complement strand
GTCGAAATACGTAACCTAACAGTTTCGTATCGTGAAAATGTAGCGTTGAAAGGTATCTCACTCAACATAGAAGAGGGTACGTTTCTTTCGGTAATAGGGCCCAACGGTGCAGGTAAGACAACATTACTTACAGCTATCAACGGGTTAGGTAGGATACTTTCCGGTACTGTTAAGGTCTTCGGCATGTATATGACACCACGTAATGCGGTACGGATTCGCAAACGTATCGGTTATGTGCCACAGAATCTATCCATCGATCCTAGGTTTCCCATCACTGTGGAGGAGGTTGTAAAGCTTGGTAGGTTCGGTAAGGTTGGACTATTTCGGCGTTTGACTAAACAGGATGACGATATTGTCCACCATGCTATGGAGCTTACTGGGGTGTTGGAGTTACGTGATCGTCCTATTGGTCACCTTTCTGGTGGTGAACAACAGAAGGTATCACTTGCACGTGTGGTAGCACAGCAACCTGAACTCATGTTGCTGGATGAACCCACATCCAACCTCGACCCCAAAGCTCAGGAGGAGATAGTGGGGTTGATTGATAAAATCTACAACGAGAACCACGTGACGGTTGTATTCGTGACACATATATTAACACATATACCACGTTCATGCAGGCAGGTAGTTCTTATGAAGCACGGTACCATTCTATGGGCTGGCGATATACAGCAGCTGGATGATAAGCTACTTTACGAACTTTACGATCACCCAATGGGGCCACTGACCATCAACCGATAGACGAATGTTTGATCTACTGCAATACGAGTTTATGCGTAATGCGATACTGGCATCAATATTCGCAGGTGCAGGTTGTGGTATCATCGGTGTATGGATAATGCTATTGGGTATACCGTTCATTGGTGTTGCGATGTCACATGCAGCGTTTGCAGGCGCAATATTTGGGCTACTCCTTGGTGTGAACCCACTCGCTATGGCGATCATGTTCTCACTTGCGGCTGCTGGGCTTGTTGGCCCCATGGCTGAACGTGCGGAGCTCGATCCTAACGTATCACTTGGCATCATATTCTCGATACTGTTGGGTATTGCATTCCTTGGTATGGGGTTACTCAAGGGGCCCAAAACTGAAGCACTTAACTTCATCTGGGGTAACATACTGCTGCTGTCACGTAGTGACTTGATATTCTTGGTAATAGTGGTGGGTATTAATCTACTGTTCCTGGGGGTTATGTTCAAGGAGATCGAAGCCACTCTGTTCAATCGCGAGCTCGCACGTGCTGTCGGTATACCTGATAAGCCAATCTTCTACGTGATGCTGTTACTTGCCGGTATGACAGTGGCGTTGAGCTTAAATACAGTAGGTGGGTTACTGATATTCAGTTTGATAGTTAACCCACCATCTGCGGCTTATCAACTTACTTACAGTTTAAGGACGATGTATATGCTATCGGCAGCCTTTGGTGTAGCTTCTTGTTTGTTGGGCTTGCTATTCTCGTACCTGTTCAATGTACCATCAGGTGCAGTGATCATTATCGTATCATCCGTAATATTTGGATTAGCACTGATGTTATCACCTAAGAGACGAGTTAAACGTAGGGTGGGTTGAACCGCTTAACTTGACACAAAAAGCTAGAAGTTATATTAAAAAACTATGTTAAAATGAATAAGAAGGAGGTAAAGTGTGTATAGTTTTAGCTCTTATCTGTGTGAATTTAACTCAATCGATGTTCCTAGCGACCGAGCAAATAACCATGCATTCCAAGACGGGATTTGATTCACTCAATGTACGATTTGTGGGTAGTTACGATACACCTGGCAATGCATGTGATGTCTACGTATCAGGAGGTTACGCTTATGTAATCGATTTTGAGTATGGTTTACGAGTTATAAATGTGAGTGCTCCCAGTAATCCAGAAGAGGTGGGCTACTACGATACACCTGACTGGGTATGGGGTGTTTACGTATCAGGAGATTACGCTTATGTAGCTGATTTTTGGGGTTTACGAGTTATAGATGTGAGCGATCCTGAAAATCCAGGAGAGGTAGGCCACTACGATACACCTGGCGTTGCATGTGGTGTTTATGTATCAGGAGATTACGCTTATGTAGCTAATGGTGATGCTGGTTTACGAGTTATAGATGTGAGCGATCCTGAAAATCCAGGAGAGGTAGGCCACTACGATACACCTGGCGATGCACTTGATGTTTACGTATCAAGACGTTACGCTCATGTAGCTGATTCTACTGGTTTACGAATTATAGATGTAAGCGTTCCTGAAAATCCAGAAGAGGTAGGCTATTACGATACACCCGGGGTTGCATATGGTGTTTATGTATCAGGAGATTACGCTTATGTAGCTGATTGGGATGGTGGTTTACGAGTTATAGATGTAAGTGCCCCCAGCAATCCAGAGGAGGTAGGCTATTACGATACACCTGGGGTTGCATGTGGTGTTTACGTATCAGGAGGTTATGCTTATGTAGCTGATGGTGATAGTGGTTTACGAGTTATAGATGTGAGCGATCCTGAAAATCCAGGAGAGGTGGGCCACTACGATACACCTGGCGGTGCACTTGGTGTTTACGTATCAGGTGGTTATGCTTATGTAGCTGATTGGGATGGTGGTTTACGAGTTATAGAGGTGAGCGATCCAGCAATCCAGAAGAGGTAGGCTACTACGATACACCTCGCTGCGCAGAGGGTGTTTACGTATCAGGAGATTACGCTTATGTAGCTGATTATCGTGCTGGTTTACAGATATATCAGTTCTACAGCATTGGGGGTTGCTGAAACGTCTACGTTACCCAATAAGCTTGTACTTTACCATAGCTGGCCGAATCCAGTACGTTAGTGGATGATGAGCTATCACCTGGCTACTGTTTGGTTGAATGGCATGCTGATAACGATGTTGGGCAAAAAGTTACCCAAGGTGTATACCTATGTGAGTTAAAACTACAAGCTCGTAGGATGCATACACGTTGTATGGGTAAGTTAATATACATCAAGTAACACTTAAAAGCAGTAAGTTCAATCCCCTACACTACATGCGGGTGGGTCGCGACACCCCTATGAGCTCCAACCCTTTACCGAACACATTATTCAACCCCTTTATAAGGCATAACCTTGCAAGTGATAGGTCTGGCTCCACACCCAACACCCTATGGTGCTCGTAGTAGTGATGGAAATTGCGTGCCAGTTCCATCAAATAAAACACGATAAGATGTGGCTCACGTTCGTTAACCACATCCTCCAGTATCTCTGGAAAATATATCAGCTGCCGCATAAGATCTAACTCCTCTTTCTCTTTCAACAACTCCAGGTTAGCCTCCGTCAATCCCTCCATCGATATACCAGCCTTTTCCGCTTTACGCAGTATACTGAGTGTCCTCACATACGCATACTGTACGTAATAGACAGGGTTCTCCATACTCTGTTGTTTGGCCAGCTCCACATCAAACTCCAGCGGTTTGTCCCATTTACGCATGAGGAAGAAGAATCTCGCCGCATCGGTACCTATCTCATCGATAAGTGAGCTGAGCGTTACGAACCTACCTTCACGTTTGGACATCTTCGCTTTACCGCCACCTGTCAACAACGTAACCTGCTGTATTATCAACACCTCCAGCGTATCTTTTGGATATCCCAGCGCCTCGATAGCAGCTTTCATCCTTGGCACATACCCGTAATGATCTGGCCCCCACAGGTTTATGAGTTTATCGAACCCACGCTCAATCTTATTAAGGTGGTACGCAATATCAGGTAGAAAGTACGTATATTCGCCGTCCTTTTTGATTATCACACGATCTTTATCGTCACCAAACCTTGAGGTCCTTAACCACAGCGCACCATCATGCTCGTAAGTTAGCCCTTTATTTTTCAATATCTGTAACACTTTGTCTATTATCCCAATCTCCCTTATTTTACTCTCGTGTATCCAGTAATCGAACCGTACCCCGAACCGTTCCAACGTACGTTTGTGTTCCTCCACCATGAGCGATACACCAAACTCCACAAAATCCGTACGCCCCTCGTCTAGCATCCTTTGTGCTATCCCACGTACGTAATCACCACGATATCCATCTTCAGGAAATGGATAGTCCTTACCCTGTAACTTATAATAATGTGATTTGATCGATTCACCTAACAGTTGCACCTGTCGACCTGCATCATTGACATAGTATTCACTTGCTACGTTATAGCCACGAAACCCAACCGTACGTACAAGCGTATCACCTACCGTAGCGGCACGTCCATTAACCACATTCAGCGGTCCGGTGGGGTTAGCGCTAACAAACTCTATGAGCACAGATTGGGGTTTGGGTTCACCCCTACCATAGTTTTCACCTTTGTTGACAATATCTTTAAGTATCGACCGTAGGAACCCTTCTTTAAGATAAAAGTTGATATACCCCCCTACAGTTTGTACTTTGTCCACAAAATCCGGTACCTTTATTTCTTTAACGATCCTTTTGGCAACCTCATCGGGTGTGGATTTCCTTTCACTCGCCAACCTAAACGCCACATTGGTAGTGTATTCACCAAATTTAAAATCCTTCGTATGTGTGACGATGATATTCGGTATTTTAAGTGATTCAACCAATGCTGCCCGTATTTTATCCCTCAACATTATGGTATGCTATATTCGATAAGCCTTAATGTATCGTCACCCACTATCTCACGTATGATACCGACATTAGGTGCATAACTACGCGTAAACCGATATACACAGGTATCAACTACGTTTCGCCAGCTGAAGGTTTCGACAAATTCATACTCTACCGTAAACACATCACCAAATGTCATCATATTTTTACATTCACCCACCTTTATGTTCCACGTAAGTTGCCAGCGATAGGATTCACCCTCAATCTCACCTGAGTTGCTGGCTTCTCCCGTTATCACATCGTTGGCCACAAGCGGGTATCTCAGAAACGGTACCCATTTACCTGCCACCTCATACGGTGTACCATCGTAAATCACAATATGTTGCCAATATCTCTCAGTATATCGGTCATTTTGCCACCAATACTCCAGGTTACCAAACCTATCAACTATCGAAGCTTCACATCCTCCCACATATGTGGTACCCTCAACTTTCATGCGCATCGTATCATCTTCGGTATTAGAGTATACCCAGTACGCACCTGGCTTCATTATCGGGAAATAGTCATCACCTACTCGCCGTTCCAACACACGGCCACAGCCTGTCAATATCAACGCTATCAATAAGCATCTGCTTATAACCGACATCCCACACTCAACCTCATATGTATTGATGGATAATAAAGCCCCACACCCACGTATCCTACATCCAAGTATTTATACCACGTAGCAGTTACAAGCCATCCAAATTCCCGTAGATCCCCTAACTTCAACATATAGCCACCACCACCTACTTTGATGTCCCAGTTCCCTTTATTTAAAACTTTTCGTTCTATGCTACATTCAACTCTATCCATACGTATCCCATAATGGTCAAACTCATATATTGCAAGATTGTATTTGACATTTGTTTCGTAACTTACGAACAATCCATCACCTGCAGGGTCGAACCTCATCAAATTAGAAACCGGTATCAACAAACTCAACCCCACATTCCAGCATCCCCACACAAACAATATCAACGCCATTCTATCCAGAAGTTGATCACCTCAACGTCTGGCTCCTTTTGTAACAGCTCTCTTACCCCATTCACGATACGTTCAACCCATTTCTGTTCACCACCCACACATGCAATGCCTAACCTTGCCCTCTGCCATACGTTATCGTCACCAACCTCTGCCACCGCTACGTTGAAACTATTACGTATCTTATCCTTTATACGATTCATAACCCTACGTTTATCTTTAAGCGATAAACTATTCCATATATGGAGTTCAACCTCACATATACCTACTATCATGCAGCTAACACTTTACGCTTTTCGTAAACCTCCAGGATATCACCCTCCCTTATGGGTGCTTTGGGGTCACCAAGCCCTATCCCACACTCGTTGCCTGCACTTATCTCGTCTTTGTCTTCTTTGAAATGTTTAAGTGAAACGATTTTGCCTTCAAAAACTTTCTTACCATCTCGCATCACACGTACCAGGGCACCCCGCTTTACTTTACCTTCGAGCACCTCCACACCTGCAACCTTACCCACCTCACGTATGTTGAAGATGGCCTTAATTTTTGCTTTACCTAAAGTTACCTCTTCCTCTTCCGCTACAAGTATACCAGCTATTGCTGCCTCAACTGCCTTTACCACATCGTATATCACCTTAAACGTATGTATTTCGACATTTTTATCCCTTGCCAATGTATGTGCCTGTGGCATCACCCCTACATTAAACCCTATTATAGGGGCTTCGGAAGCTTCTGCCAGCAACACATCCGATGGGTTAACATCCCCTATACCTTTGTGGATTATCTTTATTTCTAATCTCTTTTTAGTATCTATCTTGCTGACCGCATCCGCCAGCGCCTCAAGTGTACCTGTTACGTCTGCTTTCAAGATGAGTTTCAACTCTTTCACCTTACCCTCCTGTATCCGCTGTTGTATACTTTCGAGCGATATCCTCGACTTCATACGTTGCCACTTGCTCATCTCTTCAATCTCTTTCCTTTTCTGTGTAACCTCTCTTGCACGCCGTTCTTCACTTACCACCACAAACTTATCGCCCACCAACGGTAGCTCCTCAAACTCCGCCACCTGTGCGGGCTCACCTGGTCTACATACCTCCTTTTTATTACCCCACTCATCCCATAAGCAACGTACTCTACCCCATGCTGTACCTGCAACAAATACATCACCTATTTTTAGTATACCTTCAAATACCAACACGGTAGCAACTTTACCCTTACCCTTATCAATGTGTGATTCCAATATTACACCTTTAGCTTTCACATCGTATGGCGCTTTGAGATCGAGCTCCTCTGCTACCAATACTATCGTATCGAGCAACTCATCTATACCTTCATGGGTCTTCGCCGATACGTAACACACAGGTACCTTACCACCATACGGCTCTACGTCTACCTTGTTCGCATATAGCTGCGATACTACCTTATCTACATTAGCTGCAGGTAAGTCTATTTTGTTGATAGCTACGATCATAGGTATGCCGGCTTCACGAATATGGTCGATCGCCTCTATAGTCTGTGGCATGACACCATCGTCTGCTGCTACCACCAATACCGCTATATCAGTAACCTGTGCACCACGTGCCCTCATCGCTGTGAATGCCTCATGTCCAGGTGTATCGATAAACGTTACCCCATACTTACCGTAGTTAACATGATATGCACCTATGTGTTGTGTGATACGACCATACTCACGAGCTGCCACATCCGTATTACGGATGGCATCCAGTAACGTCGTCTTACCATGGTCAATATGTCCAAGCACTGACACCACCGGTGGACGTGGCCTAACTTCTTTTGGTTCTTCTTCTACGAGCTCCGCTTCAATGCTGACCTTTTCCACGTCATAACCCAGATCCTGTGCCAGTATCTGTGCAGTCGTAAAATCGATCCTCTGATTAACAGTAAGTGTAAGTCCAAACTCCCGTAACGCATGTGCAATAAGGTCGACGGGATTCATACCCAAAATTTCGGATAGCTCCTTCACCGAAATAACCTCTGGTATACCTATGACTTTCTGTTCCTTCTCCTTCTCTCTTTTTTCATATTCGGGGCGCCTTTTCTTGTGACGTTTGAACGGCTTGGACTCAATCCTTGCCCACGTCTGCCGTATTTCACGTTCCGCTTCGTCACGTGATGGTTCCTCCTTATACTCTTCGTATGGTAACAATGTACGTGGTTTGTGGAATTTACGCCTCTTACGCTCCTCTATTTTATAACGATACCGCTCTTGGTCCAATCTCTTACGACATGCTTCAATCCACTCCGGTGGCACTACACTGCGGGAGCCACCCTTCACTTCGTAACCAAGTTCAGCCAACAGCTTACGTAGCGCACCGGTTGATAAGTGTAACTCTTTTGCCACCTCAAACAGCGGTTTACCACCGTTACTCACTTGGTACCTCCCTTAGCTTCAGCTGACGTACCTCATCTTCGATCTTCTCCGCTATCGTGAATATAAATTTCAATTCCTCGCCGTTGAACTCACCCATTTCACGCAAATCATCCTCATTCCTCAATATAGCTCTTGCCGTGAATAGGTTATGTTTTATCAACCGTCCCTTTATATCATCTGTGAATTCAGCTATATTAAGTACACTCTCACGTTCGTATTCTTCTGGGCTAAATATGTCGATATCATAATCCACGAGCCTCGATGCAAGGTATGCATTTTGTCCACTCTTACCTATGGCTTTAGGTAGGTCTTCAGGTTCTACCACCACAGTGATCTCCTTCCTTTCGTTATCCACCTTTTGTGTGATAATACGTGCACCCGACAGTGCACGTGAGACAAGTACCACCAACTCATCACTCCACTGTAACACATCTATCTTCTCGCCCTGCAATTCCTTCACTATTGGTTTGATTCGCCATCCTTTGTTACCAACACATGCACCTACGGGGTCGACTTTTGGATCATTTGAAGCTACTGCAACCTTAGCTCGTTTACCAGGTATACGGGCGATAGCTTTTATCTCTACTACACCATCTGCAATTTCGGGGATTTCAAACTCCATCAACCTTTTGAGAAAGCTTGGATGTGTACGTGACAGTATAATGTTGTCTTTTTCGTCTACCCTCAACACTACTGCTCTGATGTTACCACCTTGACGAAAATAGTTATGTTCACCTGGTATCTCCTCGCTTACAGGTAATATTGCTTCAGCACCTCCTAAATTAACAAGTATATTGTAACGATCAATTTTCTGAACCGTACCAGCAACCAATATTCCCACCTTCTTACGGTACTCCTCTGCTATCCTGTGACGTTCTTCCCTTTCTATACGTTCCAACAGCAACTGTTTGGCAACAATAACAACACTTCTCGGGAAATCCTCGGGTGCCAACGATATTTGAATAGTGTCACCAACTTTTGTGTCTGGATCATATTTACGTGCCTGCCTTAACGTAATCTCACCAGGTTCTTTGGGTCTATGTACTACTTTTTGTGTTATAACTATCCGTATATCACCTGTAGTCTCTGATGTCCTAATCTGTATATCGCCTGTAAGGTCCATCTTTCTGGCTATCGCTTCTTTTAAGGATTCCTCAAAGATTTCACGTACCAGCTCCCAAGGTAGCTGTCGCTCATCCGCTATATCTCTGATAGCTTGTGTTAATGCTCTCGACATCAATACCTCCTTTTGCGACCACCTGGCGAGGATACTTCCAGCGTGTAATTACCTATGCTATTGTCCATATCGAGATATTTCTTAAGCTCACGACTAACATAAACACATTGATCTATTGTTATGCGGTGGGGTGTGTCCACAAACACCCGAATATAAGCGTTATTTACAGTACCATGGGCTTCAATATCCACCAAGAATATATCGGTATTCTCGATTACTCGTTCCACAAGTGAACGCACCTTGGCAATAATTTCTGACTTATTGAGTCGCATCTTGCATCTCCTTTATAATATTCAACACCTTATCTACACACATCTCGTGCTTAACTTTGATCCGCTCATTTGTAGCCCGTATTTTAATTTCCACCATTCCATCCCTCCACACTTTCTCACCCAATATTAAAATAACTGGAATACCGATTAAGTCATCATCTTTAAGTTTAATCCCCGCACTCGTGCTGCGGTCATCATAAAGTACTTCAATATCTCTTTTCATCAACTCTTTATATAAATTATCAGCTACCTGTACGAGGTCGTAATTCTCCGGGTTAAGGGTTGTAACAAGTACCTGAAAAGGTGTCACACTTTGCGGCCATACGATACCATGTTCGTCATGATGCGTTTCAATGATTGCCATCATCGACCGCTCTACCCCTATACCATAGCTACCCATAAGTATAGGTTTATTTTTACCATCGCGATCGAGGAAGGTTGCCCCCATGGCCTCTGAGTACTTTGTACCCAACCTAAATATGTGGCCAACTTCAATAGCGGGTTCAATTATAAGCTTATCACCACATTGAGGGCAGCTGTCACCAGGTGCTACCTTCGCAATATCCATGTATTCGTTTACCTTGATGTCACGCTCAATGTTCACCCCTTCGTAATGATAAAGGTCCTCGTTTGCCCCCGTTATCAACCCCTTTCTACCTTTTAGACCTATATCTGCGTACGCTGGGATATCTGTACCTATGGGGCTTATATAACCGATGGAGGCACCCATCCACTCCTTCACTTCATCCGATGTAGCTGGTCGTAAATTACCTAACTTCAATATCTTTACTTCACTCACATCATGTGCACCATCCACCAACAGAAATATCGGTTGTTTACCACTATCTGTCTGCTTCACATACAGCAAGGATTTAAGCAACCGCTGTGGAACGGTGTTGAAGAACTGTGATATCTCTTCGACCGACCCTCCCACTGGTGTGTAAACCTTACGTAGAGGTTTATCTTCTAACTCCAGCTTCGGTGGTACACCACGTGCTATCTCGTAATTTGCCTTGTAGCTACAATTACCACAGTACACTATTGTGTCTTCACCTACAGGTGAGGGTACCATAAACTCCTCAGTCTCTGATCCCCCCATTATGCCACCTGATGCACTGACTATTTTGAATTCCAACCCCAATCTTGTGAATATCCTAATGTAAGCATCACG
>Ga0190286_1001021_pt1 | contig 10663 bp, 1 predicted proteins | sample 48691834_MG_FD_183241 | JGI IMG/M metagenome (GOLD analysis project Ga0190286, IMG submission 183241) | Hydrothermal vent microbial mat bacterial communities from Southern Trench, Guaymas Basin, Mexico - 4869-18-3-4_MG | ecosystem: Environmental > Aquatic > Marine > Hydrothermal vents > Microbial... | reverse complement strand
GACCTGTTGGATAAATGCCACACCCGGAACCTACTATATCAAAATAGAGGGCTATGGAGATAGCACTGGGAATTATACACTCTATACTTCTATTACTCCGAACAATGATTACTGTTGTGGTGCAATTCTCATACCGCCGGGATATTATGGTGCAGGATGGATTTCTCCCGCTGGAGACATAGACTGGTGGAAAGTAAACATTACGGGTGACGGAAGCTTAAATGTTACTTTAGATGGTCCAGATGATCAGAACTTCGATTTACATCTGTATGATTCATGCGATGTCGCAGAGCCCTTGTGTGCGCCGCTTGAACCAGATGCCGATGAAACATGTATAATAGATGTGACCCCTGGGATGTATTATATCAAAATTGATGGTTATGGAGATAGTACGGGGTATTATGAAGTTCGGTTCTCATTCTCACCCAGCCAAGCTCAATCAGGCGTTGCCAGCTCAGTATCTGCCTTTACCTTTATTTCGGAGCAGGAAAAAAATCCGTATAACAAATACAAGACTGAATCTGATACTTCTTACATAATGGCAAATGCCGGATTTAATTTTTCTGAGATTCATACCACGTTTGCAAAAGAAATCGTTGATAATGGCGATAACTTGCTGAATTTAAAAATAAACGCACCCACAGGGGTAAGGGTTGGGGAAACTATTCCAATAAATCTAACTGTGTTTAACAATGGTATTGTGGAGGAAATAATGAACATTTCCCTTAACGTATCAAGGACTCCTCTTTACTCCCGCACTCCAGAAATAATGTATACAAATACAACAAGCATCTTAGTATTTCCTAACTCTGGGAAGACTTTAACCTATCCTGTTTATATCCCCAAAAATACATCTATGGGTCTTTGGGACATCAACGTGGATACGGATAAGGGCGTTGGAGCTAAAGCAGTTTTCGCTGTAGAGGACGCGTTTGACCTTAATTGCATTCAAAACATAACAGTAATACAATATTCACCGTTTACATTTAATGCAACAATAACTAATACTTGGGATACAACAGTACACGATATTAACATTACAATTGACCTTTTCTATAGTTTTAATACATCGGAGTCCGTAGAAAAGCAGATTGGAAATCTTTTGCCGGGAGATAGCAGAACAATAAGTTGGCAATTGAATGCAACCTCTTCAGGAGAACTGCCAATAGAAGTATTGGTAACCTCCGATGATGGCGGTAGTGATACCGTAAGAACCACAATAACATCACTTTCACCACCTGTCCTATGGATACCGAATATTATCACACGCACAAGTGCTCCCGACATCGGCACAAATAAGACCGTTTTTTTGAATGTCACCATTCAAAACTTGGGAGATTTAACTGCAAATGATGTTCAAGTCCAATTACTTTTACCTGAGAACGTTACCTCCACTGCTTTAACGCATGATATTGGCGATTTATTAGGAGGAGAAAAAAAGAATGTCACCATAGATCTTACTTTCAGCATGCAAAAGGATTTTGCTTTTGATGTAGTTGCGGAAGATGATGCGGGTCATAGTGCAATAGGCTTGATAATGATCTCACAATATGTATTTGTGACTATATTTGACACAGGTGAAGGAACCTATCCGAGCATCTTCGGAACGCATAAAGGCGAAATAAAACCATCATGTAACATCACTGTTAGCAAATTATACACATATCCATGCCCCGGCACAGGCGGGCATACCGAATCCATTGAATTAGAGGAAAACGGCGAACTGATAGCAAACGGCACCTGGAACGGCTACCAAGGCGACTGGCATAACATTACATTACATAACGTAACCGGTGCTCCTTACGTCAGGCTGTTGAAAGGTCATAGATACAACTATATCATCATAACAGGCTCATATCCACAGATAATACATGAACACGAATACGAAAAAGCAACAGGAGGAACTATTACTTGCAGTTCTTTCGTAGATACTAATGGGAAAGTGTATTATGATTGGATACCTGCGATTAGATTGGAGTGAACTTCAAAAATATAAAACAAAAAGGAGATGAAAAAATGGGAAAAAGGAAGAAAATAGAATCGGCAGCATTTGTAGCGATTTTAGTGTTCTTGGTTTTCGCTACTATATCAATTACAACGGCAAGTCCCGATGATGTGATTCATGTACCTGATGATTATTCCACGAATCGAGATGTAGCATTAACATATTCTGTATATACAAACACAACTGTAAGTTGGGAAGTTATGGATGTGACTACGCCAAGTGGAATTCAAAGAGGTAACATAGTTGACATTTTAAAAGATGGGCAACTGATAGCAAGATTTGATGCTGGAATGTCAGGGATTTATGTCTACAATAGCTCTTGCAGTGCTTGCTCATATTTAGGTGTATATTACAGAGGTTGTCATAATGGACCGAGTTATTATCCCACACAAATCAATCCAAAAATAGAGGAATGTGGGTCGAAATGCGTGTTATCCGTGAATAGCAGTTCCAATAACGGTGCGATTACAGCGCACTACTCATTTACGATTTATCCGAATGGCAGTATTTATGTTAATAAAACAGCCGATGTCCCAAATTCGTTATGTACTGACGAATGTGGTATTGAAGATGGGAACATAGGTTTAACCTTATCTCTTGTTGGTGGTCAGCCATGTGACAGAAATACCTATGCAAAGGTATGCGATAACAACACTTGGTATGCTTGGAATCCAGCAAGTTGCAGTGGTTATGGAAATATAGATACGAGCCATACTTTAGATAACGGAGATCGATTTTCTGTAAATAGGTCAAATACAACGTTTGAATTTTATACTGAATATACTGAAGGATATGACAATAATGGCAAACCTTCCTCTTTAGCAGCGGTTGTGCAATATGGTCAGGGTTATCTTAAAACATTGGTAGGAAGAAAGGGATTAACTATGTACCATCCAACAAACCTTCCCGCAGGGCAGTATATAACAAGAGGATGGCTTCTAACATATTGTGCTGGCGCTGAGCTTCCTGAGTTAACCCTTTCCACAGACGACATCACTTTCTCAAATCCAACTCCCACAGTGGGAGAGAACATAACAATCAATGCAACAATCCACAATATCGGAAATGCTAATGCTACAAATGTTACGGTTCAGTTCTTTGATGACGGAACGCAAATAGGCTCGAATCAAACAATAAGTTCTATAAATGCTGGTGGAGTGGGAACTACACAAGTAAATTGGACTGCCACTTATGGAAGTCATAATATCTCGGTCGTGGTTGATCCTTATAATGTAATTGCGGAAAATAATGAAGCGAATAACATCGCATATAAACTAATAACAATTGGTGATTTCTCCGCCTGGCAATACACTCGCACCTTATACATAAAAGAAAACTCTGGTAATGATTTGACAGACTATCAGGTTCTTATTAACTTGTCGGGAAATAACTTCCCAACAGAAGCAAACGAAACTGGCGCAGATATAAGATTTGTGGATGAATACGGGAATATACTGAATTATTGGATAGAAGAATATAATCATTCAGCAAGGAAGGCAAGGATTTGGGTTAAGGTTCCTGAGATACCTGCGAATAAAATGGTAACATTGCAGATGTATTGGGGTAATCCTGGTGCAACTGCGATGAGTGATGGCGATGCAACCTTTGAGTTTTTTGATGATTTTTCTATTGAAACCATTGGCTCAAAATGGCAAATCAATAGCGGTTCGTTATTGTTAGAAACAGAGACAGCTTATGCCTATATAGATTCTCCGAACAGCCGTGCCGTAATAGATAGTGTTGAGTGGCAAGGTTTTATCACTAAATCAGCAACGTTCAGTAGACCATTGATAGCTGAAATGAAATGGAACTTTGCTGGTGCTTTTAGTGGAAAGGAGTATACAGCGGGTATTCAATATTATGACCCAGCTATAACGCTAGATTTTAATAGGTATGCATATCATGCTTATGCAGAATCCGATGGAGCATATATTAGATACGGATATGCATCATCCTATACGAACTATCCACCCTCTACAATTTATATTGTTCAAACAGATACTTGGTATATTCAGAGAATGGTTTTAACAGCGAATGAAGTGAGGAGCGAGATTTTAAATCAGGACTACGATGTTTTAAGCTACGCTAACATAACAAATGATGACTGGAACGACAAAAAGCTGGGAATGGACAATTTTAATGATGGCTCTGCCGGTGAGAAGCTATACATCGACTGGATTCGTGTTCGCAAATACACTTCTCCAGAACCCACTGTCACTTTTCCTATAAGAAAACCACATGATTTCTTTGTAACCGGCGACTCAAGCGGCAACGTTTATATTTTCCCGAGTTATGGCAATGGTAGTTTTGCGAGTAAACAGCTTGTTGGGTATATTGGAAGTAAATGTTTGGGCACAGCAATTGCAGATTTTGATAATGATGGGGATTTGGACTTCACAATTCAAAGTCATGATGGTAAATCCTATCTTTTCATTAATAACGGTGTTGGTAACTTTACGGAAACAATTGTTGCAGAAGGATTATCGTTACACGGCTGGGGCCAAGATGCTACAGCAGCAGATTTCAACAACGATGGATATTATGACTATGTTGTACCAAGTTCAGGGTCGTATATCTATCTATTTACAAATAATAAAAACAACACGTTTTCCAAATCAACCATCAGTGCAGAATGGCTTACAAATCCACGAGAGTCGGATTTCCTCGCAGGTATAGACGCTGGTGATTTTAATGAAGATGGGAACATGGATTTTTTGGTAGTGGAGTATAATCTTTATTCAACTCCTAATCCTGTTTATTTATACACCGGAAATGGAAATGGAACATTCACATACCGATTGGCGTTTACTAACTCGAATCATGGTCATGAAACACTTGCATTGGTGGTGGGCGATTTTGATAATGATGGGCATCCTGATGCCATCGTTGGTCAAGACGATGATGGAGATCCTGGACAGACTTGGCTATATAAAGGAGATGGCACTGGAAATTTCACCTATTCTGGCGAAGCATACGACACTAATCCAAGTCGTGAATCAGGAAGTGAATACTCCGGCAGTGGTTTTGCCGATGCCTATGATTTCGATGGTGATGGCAATTTAGATGTTGTTGCGAATGCGGAGCCTTATGGTGGAGGAGATTATGGTACATTTTTCTTCAAAGGAAATGAGAATGGAACTTTTCAGACTCCGGTTTTAATAGACGATTTTATAGGGCATGGGATAGCGGCACCACCCTTAGAAGTGACCCCCGGTGAACCACTACCAGACCTAACCATCACATCCTCTGACATCACTTTCTCTAACCCAATCCCTGCAATAGGAGAGACAATAAAAATCTATGCAACAATCCACAATATCGGAAATGCTAATGCTACAAATGTTACGGTTCAGTTCTTTGATAATGAAATGCAGATATGCTCTGACAAAACGATAAGCGCCATAAATGCTGGTAGAACTGAAACAGCAGAGGTAGATTGGACTGCAATTCATGGGAGTCATAATATATCAGTTAAGGTAGATCCTTACAATTCAATTATAGAGAGCAATGAAGATAATAACATTGCATTTAAATCAATAATAATTGGCGAATTTTCAGATAATTTTAGCACAGATTCTGGAATGTGGACATACATAGGTGATGCTTATCGAGATCCAACAAATAAATACGTAGTTCTTACAGAGAATAAAAATAGTCAAGTAGGTGTTATTTGGTTTAATCAGAACATTGTGTCAGCGTTTACTGTCAAGTTCAAGTATAAAGCAGGTGGCGGCTCTGGCGCAGATGGCTTTGTGTTTATGTTTTACAAACAAAAAGATTATACTCCGGGTGGCGGAGGTAGTTTGGGATTCATAGGTTCTAATAATGGTGCATCAGGTTATGGTATTGAATTCGACAATTGGTGTAATGATGAGCACTCTGATCCGTCATCAAACCACATTGCGCTTATCAAAGACCATGTAAATAATCATCTAAAATCCGTTAACGATGCCAGAACAGAAGATAATAAGTGGCATGAGGTTTGTATTACGGTTGGGAATTCTACAATCACTGTTATTATTGATAATGAAACCGTACTCGCATGGAATGGGACGATTGACAGAACCTACGGTGGTTTTGGTTTTTCAGGGGCAACAGGGCTATATAATAACTGGCATATAATAGATGATGTTAGAGTGATATACACCCCATTACCGTATACTCTTTCCGTCACAGAAAACCAAACAACAACCATTGGCGGAAATGCATTATATACCATTAAGGTACACAATCTCAATAGCACACCAATCACGCTTAATCTAAGCATAAGCGGACTCAACGAAAGCTGGTACACCTTGAGCAAGACCTCCGTATTCCTTATTGCCGGTGAAGAAGAAGATGTTATCTTAAACATAACAGTGCCAGACGATTGCAACAACACCGGCACCTACCCCTTTAAAGTCTTTGCGGACTCAAAGTCCGTAACTGCTGAACTAAAAGTGGTAGCGGAGCCAATCATCTCGAAGCTAACACCACCTGATTCCGCTATACTTAGTTCAAACGATGTGTTATTCTCGTGGAGAACACCGGTAAACAGCACCACTGAAGTGTATATCAAAGCAGAAAACGAATCTAATTTCACACAGGTAATTGGCGATAGTGGTTTTATTCATGCAGTAACGATATGCGATCTCACAAGAAATACTAACTATGAATGGTATGCAAGGAGTTGCTCTGCCTGTGGTTGCGCCGTTAGCGACACCAGAACCTTTTACATAGACAATGGTATTGTATTCACCAAAGACCGGTATGATTTCACGGTTGAGCGTGACTACGACCAGCGTGTAAGTATCACAGTTAAAAACATGGATTCGGAGCCGCATGATTTGCTTGTGCAAGCGATGAACCCGTATGAAGATTTAATAGTAGGATTCGTTGGAAATGGTTCTGTTGACGAGATAATAAGCCTCGCTCCAGGCGAGACCAAAGACATTGAGTTTGTGATACATGCGCAGGATGCTATGCTTAGGGAATATGAGTTCCCGGTTAATTTAACGAATATTGGTGCGGAGAATATTACTGATTTTGCGGTTGTGCATGTGAATATCAGGGTACCTAATATTGATTTTGACATAGTAGAAGTTGATTCAGACCCTGTTACACTGGTAAAAACATTCAGGATAACGAATTATGGTGATACAATTACAGATTTAAAGGTGTTCGCGGGGAATGAGTTGAAGGATAAAATCATTTTTGAGCCATCAATCGATCATGGCAGGCTTGGAAGTGGGAGAAGTGTGGACTTTAAGGCAAAGTTAGTGGTAAAAGCAGGTTGTGTAGATGGTGATTGTTATGGCGTAAATGGCACAATCTTTGCGCAGGGAACTGGAAAAATGGTTAATGTATCTGCTAACTTTACCTGTGAAGAGGGGAAGAAGTTATTCATTGGCAACGTTGCAAATTATTCCCTTTCATTTTGCAAGGTATATGATGAAGACGATTCGCCCAATACTAATCCCATGAGTGGAGAAGAAGTAGAATCTTATTTGGTTAATGACACTAAAATGTTTGCTGCTCAGGTCATCTTGGATGTTCACAAAAACGGAAAACCTGTTTATGGTGCAAATGTGTCTTTGCGAGTTTGGAATTCATCTTCAGAGATGGTTTTAGACGGAATTAGTGATAAGTTGGGAAAAGCGCTATTCAGTATCGTGGGACCTTCAGATAATTATTCTTATAAGGCAATATTATCCGACTACGGAATCGAAACCGGAACAAGAAACTTTTCAGTAAACGAAACCGTATTGTATGAGATAATTCCTCATAATATTAGATGGGTATCCATTTCCGACTCTAATACAACCTATAATATTACAGAGGATTTCAATGAATCGGTAATTTTAGATAATTCGCCCTTTGTTTTTAGGGCTGAAAAAGATGTAGTAGAACAAAACGAATCAGCTTATTTAATATTACAGTGGGATATAGACAGATTCAAACATATTTTGGTCTCTGGTACTATTGAAAATGGCACTTTATTGTTTGAAACCAACAGCATTCCGAAAGGGAATTGGACTGCGGGAATAATAACGATATCAGATACTAATAAAGTATCAATTTCCAAGCGAATAAATATAACAAACAAAGATGAATTTGCAATTTATAAACAATTAAACTACTCTTTTCTAAATCCATTTCCGTTCAACGAAACTCACATGATTACTCTGAAGATAGATCATTCATTTTTATCAACCAGTAATGAAACAATTCTTGATCTGTATGATATAGGGCCTGAAGCAAATAACTCAGTGTATAAATTTACGTATGCTGTTATATCGAACGAAACAAAGGATACGGTCTTAGAAATAAAAGTTAATTCTCCAAATGGGACGTTATATAATTACACCAGCAATATATCATTAGAAGCCTTGGAACCCGAATTTATCAATGTAACAGTTCCTGTTTTTATCAACGGTAGTTTAATCGAAGAATTTAATATTACTGTATCCGTCGGCGCATCCCAAGTTTTTATCACCGTAGACCCTGCCAAACACTACATATATGACAACTTTATTTGGGTTGGTTCAGACAGAGGAATATTTGAAGGGCTATTTGGCTTCTTCTATGAGCACCCATTAGGCGTGTCAATCAAATGCGGAGCTGAAACTGGATTATTTCTTAGTGGTTTTACTGCAACTAAAAATGTGGCTGTAATCATAAAAAGAATGGACTTTGGAATGTCAGCAATGGATACAATTTATGAACTTACTGAGGGGGAATGGGAGGGGACGGCCCAAAGGATTGTCACGTATGTAGTTAAAATAGACCTTTTATCAAAAGGTCTTACCGAAGTTGCTGAAATCTTTGGGCAGGTTATGGGAGTCTATAATGTGATTAATTGTGCTAAAAATATGTGGGAGGCGCTTGAGGTGGGTGAGTTATTCGAATTAACCGGACAGTTGATAGCTTATTACACGCGCAACAGATATTGCAACAATAGACCCTATGTCGAAAGCACTGTTGATATATCAAGCCCGATAAAAGAAGAAGATGTTAAAGCAGCGCATTTAATTACAAACTACGAATTGCCATGGAAGAGGAGTTCTTATAGACCGCATGATGTTCATATTAAAATTAACGGCAGGGAGGTTGGTAATATCACTAACACAATCCCTGAGGGACCTTATATATTTACATTTGATCCGTCTTTGCTTAACTATCCACTCATAGGCGTAGCAAAGAATGTCATTGCTTTGGATACGAGACATATGAACGGGGGTCATTATGTGGTCTCCGGCGACATGAAAATTTTGCTCGAGTTAAAGAATACCTCAATGATTGTTTGCGCTTCAAATCAATCGGAAGCAGATGAACTCATTAAGCAAAGAAGCGATTCATTTTCACATAAGCCCGATTTTGCAGTACACCCAGCGCATATAGAGTTTTCAAACAATTATCCCATAGAAGGCGAAGAAGTAAATATAACAGCAAAGATTTACAATTTTGGAACAAAAGAAGCGTCAAAGGTCTTAGTCCAGTTTTTGGACAACGGTGTGGAAATAGGAAGAATGGTTGGTTATATGTCAAAGATAGGCCATGAAGACATATTTGTTAATTATTCATGGAAATGCACACAAGGCTGGCATAACATCACTGTAAAGATAAATCCGGACAGAACAATATCTGAGCTGGATTACACTAACAACGAGGCATCCAAAGATATTTTTGTCTATGGTGCGCCGTATACAAAAATAGACGTAGGAGTTACCTCTAACATAACCTTAGCCAGTCCCAGTGATTTAGTACCCTATCTACCTCCAGAATATGCTGGCACCGATATAAGCGATTCGATAGTGCTTAACGTAAATATAACAGACAATACGCCTGACAATCTAACCGATGACGCATACACCGACATCACAATAAAAGCTGGCGAACTCGATATAGAAACATGCAAAGTCTTCAAAACTGGAATTGGATTCTTACCAGAGGTTGACGATGTAACCACGCGTCCAACGGTGTCTGGCGACCCTGCGTTCTCAAGAGATTTGGTTAATAAAACAGTTACTGTCAGGCTCTATGTGGGCGACCCGCTTCTTGGTGTGATACCCCCAGCTGCTAAAGCAATCTTCGATACCGGCGAAGGTACTTACCCGAGCATAATGGGAACGCACAAAGGCGAAATAAAACCATCGTGTAACATCAACGTTAGCAAATTATATACTTATCTCTGCCCTGGAACAGGCGGGCACACCGAATCCATCGAACTATACGAAAACGGCGAATTAATAGCAAACGGCACCTGGGAAGGCTATGCGGGCGACTGGCATAACATAACATTACATAACGTATCAGGTGCTCCTTACGTCAGACTGTTGAAAGGTCATAGATACAATTACACTATCGTAACAGGCTCGTATCCACAGATAATACACAGGAAGGAGTTCAATGCAACCGGAGGCGAAATTACCTGTACTCAATTCGTAGACGCTAACGGGAGGGTTTATTACGACTGGATACCCGCTATTAAACTATCCTGACATTTGGAAGTTCGGAACAACCAATAACAAATAACTATAGCAAATTATTTACTGCCCTCTCGCTCATTTCATTACATACCCGATAATTTTACATTGATTGACTTAAACTTTTGCACTTGCCCTTACCAATACGGACTTGTATGGATTTTAGTTGAGGAAGTGAAGAAGATAATTGATC
>Ga0190286_1001020_pt1 | contig 10668 bp, 11 predicted proteins | sample 48691834_MG_FD_183241 | JGI IMG/M metagenome (GOLD analysis project Ga0190286, IMG submission 183241) | Hydrothermal vent microbial mat bacterial communities from Southern Trench, Guaymas Basin, Mexico - 4869-18-3-4_MG | ecosystem: Environmental > Aquatic > Marine > Hydrothermal vents >... | reverse complement strand
CATGAGGCCGCTGCGTCCAGGATGCAGTCGACAATGTGATCTGGAAGCAGGTTCACCTGATCGATGTATAGGACGTTCTGATTCGCCTCGGCCAGTAGGCCTGGCTGTAGGGCCTTGACGCCCTCCGAAACCCTATCTAGGTCTAGGGTTCCCACCAGCATGTCATCCGTCACCGATAGGGGCATCTCCACAATCTCCATGGGAACCCTCATCGTCGGCAGCCTTTCACCGCTTTTGAATCTCTCTAGGCAGCTGGGGCACATATTCGTCGGGTCGTGGGGGCTGCATCTGAAGGGGCAGTCGGCTACGACCTCAACCTCTGGTAGGAGCTGCCCAAAGGCCCTGACGAGCGTCGACTTCCCAGAGCCCTTAGGCCCTGAGATGAGGACTCCGCCTATCGTTAGGTCTATGGCGTTGATGATGAGCGCCCTCTTCACCCTCTCCTGACCCACGACGGCGGGGAAGGGGTAGAGGGGCCTTCCACGGGGCATCAAACCACCTATCGGGAGGCCCTCTCCATGGCTGAGCTGAAGGCCTCCCTGATCTCCTCAGGCCTAGCAGGCTCCTCGAAGCCTCCACCCCTCGTTCGGTAGCCGACGGCCATGGCGGCCACCCTCAGGATGTCCCTTGGCTCAACCCGTGTTCTCCCCTCAAGGGCGGCGAGGGCCTTGGCGGCCCTCACAGTCGCTATGTCGGGTCTATGGCCGTCGACGTGGAGCGTTATGCAGGCTGAGGCCACGGCCCTGAGAAGCTCATTGGGGACGACGACCTTTCTCAATAGCTCCCTGGCCCTGATGATCCTTCTTCTAAGCTCCTCCTGCTCGCTTCGCCACCGCTCCTTAAATCCAATCGGGTCTTCGCCGAACTCTATGTTCCGCTTTATGATCTCCATGCGCTGCTCCTCATCATATATCCCCTCAACTGAGATGTGGAGGGCAAACCTATCGGCCAATTGGGGTCGGAGTTCACCCTCCTCAGGGTTCATGGTTCCGACGAGGATGAACCTAGCGGGATGGGCGACGGAGACGCCCTCCCTCTCGACGACATTCCAACCCGAGGCCGCCGCATCTAGGATGCTGTCGGTTATATGGTCGGGCAGTAGGTTCACCTCGTCGATGTATAGGATGTTCTGATTCGCCTCAGCTAGGAGGCCCGGCTGTAGGGCCCTCACGCCCTCGGTGATGGCCTTCTCTATGTCTAGGCTTCCGATGACCCGATCCTCCGTTGACCCTATTGGGAGGGTGATGACCCTCATCTTACGCCTCTCAACCTCCAGGGGGTCTCCACTCTCATATCTCTCGAGGCAGCTCTCACACATATTCGTCGGATCATGCGGATTACAGTTGAAGGGGCACCCCCTCACCACCTCGATTTCGGGGAGGATGTCGGCGAGGGCCCTGACGGCTGTGCTCTTACCCGTCCCCTTAGGCCCTCGGATGAGGACGCCGCCGATGAGGGGGTTCACGGCGTTCAGTAGCAACGCCAGCTTCAGCTCCGATTGGCCGACGATGGCCGTGAAAGGATAGACGGGCCTCTCCACCACCAAGCCGATGTAGAATCCCGATGGGCGGGAGAAAAACCTGTCGTCAGAAGGTTAGGCCGCCGAACTTCCTTCTAACCTCCCTGATGTGGAGGCCGATCCTCTCAGCTATGCTCAGATATTCGGGGCTTAGATAACATCCTAAGAGGCCCTCGCCTCGGAGCCATAGGCTTCCACCAATCCTTATCGATTCCCCCCATCCATCGGTGAAGATGGAGATCTTTAGATTCGGATGGGTTTCCAGGAAGCTCTTCACGGCGTTCAATAGCTCCTCATCGCCGTTTAGGAGAGCCGCCAGCCGCATGTGGGGGCATCCCTCCCACAGCTCCCCCTCCGATGGAGGTGCGGCCTCACCCCTCAGCGTAGGCTCCTCTCCTCTGCCTCTAGGCACAATCCATTCAACGGCCTCAACCCTCCTCCGGAGGAGGCCTCTAGTCCGCCTCTCCGTCTCAGCCATCACCCTTCCAGAGAGGACATCCCTTATGGTTCCCCTAACCGCGTAGTCAACCCTATAGAGGCCTCCAGCTCCGCTGTAATCAACCCTTGAGAGGAGCACTGCGGCGTCGAGGCCCTCGCTCTCCAGCTCTATGCAGATTCCACCTCTGAGTTCATCGATCCTCCCATGGGGTATCACCCTAGGATTCACTCCAAGCCTTCTCAGCGCCCCTAGGGCGTCGTCTAATACATCCATCGAGTCTATCGGATGGTGAAAGGGAGAAAAGGGTTACCGTCATCATGTAAGAAGGGGCGTGAGAGACGTCACCCTGGTCAGGATCGGCGATGAGGTTGACTGCCCCCTGATGGGGTGTATAGCCTTCGGGGTAATCGACAGGGGGACCAACCTACTACAGATCAGGCCTACAACCCTCTGCCCCCTCAACTGTATCTTCTGCTCCACCGATGCGGGGCCGAGGTCTCGGAGTAGGCTGGCGGAGTATGTCGTCGCCCTCGAGCCCCTCCTGGAGTGGGTGGATAGGGTTGTGGAGTATAAGGGTCGGAGGGGCATAGAGGCCCATATAGACACCGTAGGGGAGCCAGCGACGTATCCAAGGCTCATAGAGCTCATCCAGGGCCTCAGGGAGATAGAGGGCGTTGAGACCATATCGATGCAGACTAATGGAGTCCTACTCGATGAGAGGCTGATAGAGGAGATGGCTGAGGCGGGGATGGATAGGCTCAACGTCTCCATCCATGCCCTCGACGAGGAGATGGCGAGAAGAATGGTGGGCGCATCAAGCTATCCGCTGAGGAGAGTCCTGGAGCTCTGCGAGCATATCGTCGACGTCGGCATAGACCTCCTCATCGCCCCGGTATGGCTTCCAGGCGTCAACGACGGTGAGATGCCGAGGATCATAGAGTATGCCAAATCGATAGGGGCCGGCCGGAGGTGGCCTCCACTTGGGATACAGCGCTACGAGGCCCATAAGAGGGGGAGGAGACCCAAAGGTGTGAGACCCATAAGCTGGTCGAGGTTCTACCATGAACTTAGGGAGATGGAGCAGCGATACGGGGTGAAGCTGATCCTCCGTCCAGAGGACTTCGGCATCCACCCCAGGAGGATGTATCCCATACCATATAGGAGGGGGGAGATGGCGAAGGTGAGGGTGGTCGCCCCAGGCTGGAGAAGGGGTGAAGCCCTCGCAGTTGGGAGGGGGAGAGCCATAACCATCGTCGGCGTAAGGGCCTTCAACATAGGGGAGAAGATGAGGGTGAGGATCATAGGGAATAAGCACAACATCATACTCGCAAGGCCGATATGACGACACTACAGCGGCTTAGCCTCCTCCCTCTCATGCCGGAAGAAGTGCTTCAGAATCGTCACCAACCCTGGATTCGAGGATTTGAAGGCGGTCTCAAGGCTCTCAGATGTGAAGATTGTGTTCCCCTCATCGGCGATGAGGATGAGGCATTTGAAGGGCGTCTCCTCAATCCTGTAGAGAGCGAACCCCCTCAGGCTCCTAAGCCTTTCATCCTCCACATCAACTATCACCTCCCCCCGGGCTCCCCTGAGAGCCTCATAGAGATCGTTCAGTATGCTCCTTGGGAGTATCATCTCTATGTGGGAGGCCTCCTTGATGAGGCTCTTAATCTGGCATAGTATATTCTCCCTCCCCTTTATCATCCAGATCACCTCCTCCGAGGCCTCGAGGACTCCTCGACCCTCATAGAGGGTTTGAAGCCTCCCCCCGAGGCTTCTCAGGGCCTGATTTACGGCCTCAACCCTCGCCTTAAACCTCTCCTCAAGGCTTTTAAGCTGCTGTCTATGCTCCTCCTCCAACTCCCTCAGTAGATGCTCCCCATATCTCTCGAGGGCATCCCTCGGCGCTACGGCCTTGAAGATCATCGGCCTCGCCTTCTGAACCTCCACGAAGCCCTTCTCCTGCAGTCGGCTTAGAACCTCATAGGCCTTCGAGTAGGGTATCCCACTGATGCTGCTCAGCTCCCTCGCCGTCATCTCCCCATACTTCACTAGGGTGTGATAGGCCTTCGCCTCATAGGGGGTGAAGCCGAGGACTCTCATGTTTTGAAGCACACCTGGCTCCATATATTTACCACTATAATTAAAATTTAGTGGGAAAATCTAATAAGTGCTTCCAATCCTAATCTCAGCGTCATGACGGAGGATGTAAGGCTCACGAAGATGACGAATGTCCTCCCCATCTGCCTCGCAGCCTTCTTCAACGATATGGGGGCCGACATGCTGTTCGCCTTCTACCCCATCTTCTTCGTCCAGGTTCTCGGCGTCGCCGAGATGAAGGTTCTCGGCCTCGTCGACTCCATAGCTCTGTTGACCGGATTCCTGATAATGCCCCTCGTCGGCAGATTGGCCGATATTAAGGGGAGAAGACACCTCATCTGGGGAGGCTATCTGCTCCTCCTCATCTCCAGGATCACCCAAGGCCTGGCGAGGGTCTGGCAGCATCTAATACCTGCGAAGATGCTCTACCAGGTTGGCCGAGGCGTGAGGAATCCTCCGAGGGAGGCGTTGTTGGCTGACTCGGTTCCGCAGAGGTATAGGGGGCGTGCCTTCGGCCTATTGGGCTCGATGGACACCTTTGGAGCCGTCATCGGCCCTCTTCTGGGCATAGGGCTCTTCCAGCTCTTCCTCAACATCGGGGTTCACATCGATGAGGCCTATAGATGGATATTCTTCTGTGCCGCCGCCCCCACGACGGTGAGCATACTCCTCATCTTCTTCGGGACGAGGGAGGTTCTTGAGAGGCTCCCCGAGAGGCGTCAACGTAGATTGGGATTCTCCATCCTCCTCGGAGACAGGATACTCCTGCCCCTCACCCTGGTGACGATGCTCTTCACCTTCTGGAACGTCTCCGAGAATTTCATGCTCGTCTGCGGCGCCAAGGTGTTGGGCATACCCAAAGAGGCCTTCTGGGCGACCGTTCTGCTCTACTGGCTGATCAACGTCAGCTTCGCACCCACGGCCTACTTCGCTGGGAAGTTCTCAGATCGCTTCGGTAGGAAGACGCCGGTTATCCTCGGCATGATCGTCCTCGGCATCCTCACCATAGGCTTCGCCTACGCCTCATCCTACATCCTTGTAGGCCTACTCTTCCTGCTCCACGGCGTGTATCAGGGCCTATATAGGCCGAATATCCAGGCGTGGGTCGCCGACCTCGCACCCGTGGAGCAGAGGGCTGAAGTCATAGGAACCTATAAGATGCTCGTCGGCCTCAGCGACATCCCAGGCCCCTTCGTCTTCGGCCTCATCTGGGACCTCTACGGCCTCCAGACGCCCTTCATAGTCGGCGGCCTCTTCTGCCTCCTCTGCGCCCTCATCGTCTCAATAATGGTTCCGAGGAGGAGAGACTAAGCCATATATCCCTGGAGCTCCTCGGGAGTGAGCCATCTGAGGGAGGCGGTCTCCCTCGATATCATCAACATGGAGATCTCCATGGGCGTGAGCGATGGGGATGCAGCCCTCAGGGCCTCGAGGGCGAGCCTTATGGCGTCGTCGAGGGTGAGCTCCACTCTATAGCGCTTCTCCAACAAGTCCACGGCCTTCCCCTCCCCCCTTCCAAGGGCTGTGGCCCTATACCCCTTATAGCTTCCACTTGGATCGAGGGCGAGGAGTCTAACCCCCTTCGAGTTCACTCCGGCTATGATTAGGCCGACGCCGAAGGGTCGAACCCAAGCCATCTGAGTATATGCATGGATTAGGTCTCCCAGATGCCTCGTCAAAACCTCCGGATCTATAGCCTCATCGTAGAGGAGTCTATGATATTGGCAGAGGAGTCTGCCATAGTTCACCAGAACCCTCGCGTCCCCCCTCATCCCCGAGACGGCTGCTGCGACATGCTCATCGAGTTGGAATAGCTTCTGCGAGGGATTCGTCAGATGAAGCTTGCTCTCAGGCCTCTCCTCAGCCGCCAGGACGACGCCATCTGGGGAGGCGACGCCCAGGATGGTGGAGCCTCTTTTGACGACCTCCATGGCATACTCAACCTGGTAGAGGCGGCCCTCTGGGGAGAAGACGGTGATGGCCTCATCATACTCCCTGGGATACATCCAGCCCTCGACGCCCCCCCATATTGGAGGAGCATCCCCATATAAAGCTCGACTCACCGAGTGTGTATCTCGCTTACCTCCTCCCTCCCTAGAGGTCCCTCCACTGTGGATAGCTGCTCCCCAGTCGCCGTCAACCTATGCCTGATAGGACTCCATGATGTTAGGAGGGGCTGCGACGAGGGCTGGGAGTATGGATCGCCGACTCAACCTACCCGATGGGAGGATTGGGATTTTGAAAGCTTTCCCTTAAAAAGTGGGTTAGGTTGGCCTCAACCCATAGTAGATGTAGTTTCTCTGGAAGATGGGCTTAGCCTTTAGGATGTCGACCCTCCCATCCTCCCCCAGAACCTCTTTATTTATGTGGGCTGCCACGACTTCGCCTATGAAGAGTGTGTGGTCTCCGCAGGCGTATCTCTGAACCACTCGGCACTCCAGGTGGGCGTAGCACTCCTCTATGAGGGGTGGCTTAACCCTTGAAGCAGGCCTCGGCGTCAGACCCGTCTCCTTGAATTTATCATAGTCCCTCCCAGATTTGGTGCCGCAGAAGTGGGTCTCCTCGATGATGTCCTCCGTTGGGACATTTATCACGAATTCACCCGCCTCCTCGATGAGTTTATGGCTGTATCTCTTCGGTGAAACTCCGATGCAGACAAGCGGCGGATCGAAGCTGATGGGCATGAACATGCCGAGGGTTATGATGTTAGGCTTACTGGAGGCGTCGACGCAGGTTGCCAAGACGACGACCGATGGAGGACTGGCCTGTAGGAAATCCCGCAGGGGGATCTCAACCTTCACCATGGAGACACCAATAAGGGTGAGGGTCAACCCCCTATATGTTGATGACCCTAACCTCCCGATGAGAACAATGCTGAGGAATCCGCTAGGGGTGATGCCAAGGCTCATATAATGGGCCTACCGGCGGCCCCCTCTTCTCTCTCCCATATCTCCTCAGGGGCTTTGTTAGATGCCTCTGAGCCCTCGGCGGCGGTAGATATAGGCCTATTCTCAGGCTGCGGGGAACCTCCACCTCCATCTTCGATAGGGTCTCATCCCTATATCGACACCTTCGACATCTGTATCCCTTTCCACGTCCCATGGACTCCATCCTCGCCCCGCAGAGGGGGCATGGTGGATTCATTAGTCTCACATCCCTCGCCAGCTCTAGGATCTCAACCTTCTCCAGGTTTATCGTCGATGCTTCCCTCCCCATCGGTCTGACCCCCCCATATATTCGGATTATGTCTCCAGGTATGAGGGAGCGGATTATCTCTCTGAAGGATCCCGTCGGTTCATAGGCCGCCGCATCAATCTCGCCGGTTTCATCTCGAACGCGGAGGATGACGTGGCCTCCTGGGATGGTTCTGGGCTTCGAGGCGACTTCGACGACGGCGACTATCGGCATGTGGGGCTTCGCCGCTCTCAGTTTCATAGGCTCGCCGAGGTGGGCGTCTGTTCCCTGATTTGTTCTGAAGATGACCCAACTCTCGACTGGTTCATCGATCCTAAGCATCTCAAAGGCCCTGTGAACAACCTCCGGCGATTCACCCCTTATACCAAGGAGAACGGGGTCAGGCCCCCTGGGAGTTATGAGAATCCTGCCCGTCTCGGGGTCATAGTTGTTGAAGGTTTCGGGGGCTGTCGCCCGATCCATCTCCACAACCGACTCTGGATCCACCCTTCGAGGCTTACCCCAGTTCTCAGGCTGTCTATATGCGAGGAGCTCATAGGTGTAGTCCCCCTCCAGGGTCTCCCCTATGGCCGCTAGGGCTCCTATGAGGCCTCTCATCTCCTTATAGCCTATCGCCGAGGCGGAGTATTCGTCGATGAGCTCCATCGCCTCTCTCAGCGTCGTCAATCCCCTGATGGTTCTCTCGGCGAAATCCCGAATGGGATGGGGGATCTCGCCGATGTGGAAGACCACCCCTGGATGGGTTTGTGGATGCTCCAAATCGGCGTAGGCCTCCACCTCCTGGATGACTATATGCTTAACCTTAGGCTCCAACTCCTCGGGGATGCTGACCCTCAGGCAGATGGCCCCATTCCCCCTGGTCTTCCATGGGGCGTTTGGGTTAAGCCTTATCAGGCTTGGATAATCGATGAAGTCGACATCCAGGCTTAATAGATCCTCGACGATTCTGGCCGCTATATAGGTGGTGCATCCACCCCTCGGCGAATCGGTGTCGTCGATGCCGATGTGGAGCAGCAAGCCGCCCCATGAGAGCATTAAGGGGGATATAAGGGTTAAGATGGATCGCCCTAAATAGAGGGTTGAGGCCCCCTATCCATGATGCTCCCCTCCATCGAGCGGATCGCCGAGAGGCGTAAGAGGCTGGGCCTAACCCAGAGTCAGCTAGCCGAGTTGGCCGGTGTGAGCCAATCCTACATCGCGAAGCTGGAGGCCGGTAAGATCGAGCCATCCTATAGGAAGGTTAAGGCCATCCTAGAGGCGCTGCAGAGGGTTGAGGATGGCAGGGGGGTTAAAGCGGCGGATATTATGTCTAGGGATGTCATCTACATAGAGGCCCATGAACCAGTTAAGAGGGCGGCGGAGCTTATGATGAGATATGGCTACTCACAGCTCCCAGTTCTGGAGGAGGGTAGGATTGTGGGAAGCATCTCGGAGAAGACCATCGTTGAAAGATTTATGGAGGGGGAGGATGGCCCATCTCTCGCTGAGAGGCCTATCTCAGAGGTGATGGATGACGCCTTCCCACAGGTTGGGGAGGAGGCCCCACTATCCATCTTGACAGCCCTATTGAGGGTCTACCCAGCGGTTCTCGTCACTAAGAGGGGGAGAATCATAGGCATTGTGACAAAGGCGGATCTACTCAAGACCTTGGAGGCCTAGACGACGATCATCGTCAAAGTCGACCTAACCTTATCCAGCCTCCTTATCTTCCAGCTTATGGTATCCTTGAGCTCCTGCATAGTCTCAGTCTCAACCCTCGCTATGATGTCGTAGACCCCATAGACCATGTAGGCCTCCTTAACCTCAGGTATCTCCTTTAGAGCCTTCAACACCTCATGCTCAGCGCCGATCTCGGCGTTGATCAACACAAAAGCCATCGGCAAAACATCCACCCCTAAATTTAAGACCTTCTCCTCAACTAATAAAATTTGTCGCCTTAAAGGATGGAAAAACCTCAACAATAGAAGGTGGAGGAATTGCCTGAGATAATTATAGGAGAGAGGCGAATCTCCTGCAACCTCCTCATCTTCGACCTAGACAACACCTTAATAGACGCCGAGGAGAGGTTTAGAGCCCTCGCCGATGCGAGGATGAGGGTTATAAGCAGACGATTCGGAGGTGAGGCAGCCTCCCACTGGGCGAGATTCTCAGGTGTAGACCCAGCCCTCGGATACGTCGATATGGATGGACCCCTCGCCAAGGCTCCGAGGCGTGAGGACATCGTGGTGGCAGCCGTCGCCCTCTACCTCACAGGCATGGGATGGGGGGAGGCTCGGAGATTGGCTGAGGAGGCCTATGAGGAGGCTGACCGCATAATGGCCTCGGAGTATAGGGCCAGGCCCCTACCAGGGATTCCCGAGACCCTTGAAAGGCTGAGGGACGCCGGATTCAGGTTGGCTGTGGCCACCAACGAGGTGAGGCATAGAGCCCTGAGGGTCTTAGAGGAGGCTGGACTCCTCCCCCTAATCGATGTTATCGTTGGCGTTGACGAGGTTGAAAATCCTAAGCCAGCTCCGGATCTGATAGTCTCAGCCTGCCAGAGATGCGGCGTATCCCCCTCTATGGCTGTCTATGTCGGTGATCAGCCTGAAGACCTGATGGCGGCGGAGGCGGCTGGCGTTAGGGCCGTGGGGGTTGGGCCTAGGGTTGAGGGGGCCGAGATACATATCGACTCCGCGGCGGAGCTTAGAGTCGTTTAGGCTCGTTATAAGTGGTTGCCACTTATAGCGTCAGCGTAGGATGGTGAAGGCCTCCATCAGTAAGGCCTCCTCCAGCTCTCCTCGCTCAGTTATGCCGTAGTAGTAGCCTCCTGTGATCCTGGGTATCTCCATCAATAGCTCCTTAGGCTCAAGCCATATCTTCCCAGTTCTCTCCTCCATCCCCCTCTTATAGCGCTCGGATACCTCGTCATGCTCCACGTGGGCGGGGTTTATAACCAGCGTTCTTATCCCCTCCCTCCTGAGGAGGTGGGCGACGTCGATGACATCGGCCTGGGCGTGATTCACATATCGCTCCCTCGTATGAGGTGAGAGGGGTGACTCTAGGGGTATGTTTGCGATCCCATCGGAGATGATGACCAGGATCGGTATGACCTCCCTATTCCTCAGCCTCTCATTCCTCAGAATCCTCCAAGCCTCGAACATCCCCGAGGCGAGAGGCGTCAGATCGCTGGCCCCCACATCCCTCAGCCTCCTCACCACTAGGTCTATATTCGACGTGGGCGTCTGGAGCGTGATGGCTCCCTCACCCTTGAAGACCACTAGGCCGAGTCGGTCACGCCTCCTGAGGGCGATGTCCCTCATACTGAGAATGGCATTCCTCACGTTTGGGAGCGACGGTATCATCGACTCACTCATGTCGAGGAGGAGGACGATGGTCAGCGGAGCCCTCATCTCCCTGACCTTAACCCTAATAT
>Ga0190286_1001019_pt1 | contig 10672 bp, 11 predicted proteins | sample 48691834_MG_FD_183241 | JGI IMG/M metagenome (GOLD analysis project Ga0190286, IMG submission 183241) | Hydrothermal vent microbial mat bacterial communities from Southern Trench, Guaymas Basin, Mexico - 4869-18-3-4_MG | ecosystem: Environmental > Aquatic > Marine > Hydrothermal vents >... | reverse complement strand
ACCAACTACCACAGATCAAAGCATCAGACCCAGCCGTAAAAGCCATAGGAGCAAAACCAGGCGACATACTGCGAGTAATCAGGAAAAGCTCAACAGCCGGTGAACACGTAGCCTACCGCTACGTTGTAGACTAGTCTATTTCGCTATAAGAACCTCCGTCGCCTTTATAACAGCCTCAACCTTGTCACCAACCTTTATGCCGAGCTCCTCGGCTGCCTCCCTTGAGATTAAAGCCGTTATAATCGCGGGTGTTTTTATTTTAACTTTGATTTTCGCTGTGACTTCCTCTTTTTCAACTGATAAGACTTTTCCCTTTAAACGGTTTCTCGCGCTTATTTTCAATCCAACATCCTCCCAGTATTCCTCATCAGACAGAACCCCACTCACGTAACTCTCGACACGTTTATACTCGCTCAGCAGGCTCTTACCCAGCTCAGTTAGCTTTGCACCGCCTCCACCCAGCCTTCCACCTCTGTGGGTTTCCACAACTGGTTCGCCTAAGGTTTTCTCTATTTTCTGTAGATAGTTCCACACGTAACGGTACGACATGCCGAGTTCTCTAGCCGCCTTCGAAATCGATTTTCCCTTCTCTATTTGCTCGAGGATTCCGGCTCCGCCCTTACCTATGATCGGTTTTCCTTCGTATTCTATCCAGATTTTACATGACGGCGTGTGCTTTTTGTGGGCGAACATCTCTCTCTAGGCATATAGAAATATTGTACTTAAATTGTTTGCTTGATTTTCTCCTTTGATTTCGTGCGCGCAGTAAATTTTTTATAGAGAAAACGATATGTATGAGTATTCATATCGAGGGTTTAACTTGAAGCCATTAACCAAGATCCTAATAGTGGTTGTCGCAACCTGCATAGTCATCGGTGGCATACTTGCGTGGAAAGCTTTGGTTCCATCAAAAACCGTGCTGAAAGTCTTTCACGCAGGCAGCTTAGCTGTTCCCTTCAAAGAAATCGAAGAGACATTTGAGGGTCAACATCCGAACGTAGATGTTCAGAGAGAACCGATGGGCAGTGTAAAGGCGGTTAGACAGATAACCGATGTTGGAAAACAAGCGGATGTATTAGCTGTTGCAGATTACTCGTTGATACCAGACATGATGTACACGGAATACGCTGATTGGTATGTTAGGTTTGCACGAAATGAAATGGTGCTGGCGTACGACCGAGAGAAAAGCAGCTACGCAGATGAAATCAACTCTACAAACTGGTACAATATAATTAGACGAGAAGGTGTGACCTTCGGGTTCTCAAATCCAAACCTTGACCCGTGTGGATATAGAGCCGTGATGATAACCCAACTTGCTGAGTTATATTACAATGATTCAGAAATATTCGATGATTTGATATTAAGCAACACCGCTATCACGGTGAGCGAAGAAAATGAGACTTATTTCATAAGAACACCTGAGGATTTAGCGCCGAACACCGGGAAGGTCATAATAAGGTCAAAATCCGTTGACCTTGTTGCACTTATTGAAGAAGGCGGTCTTGACTATGCGTTTGAGTACAGGAGCGTGGCGGTTCAGCACAATCTTAAATTCGTGAGTTTGCCTGAAAAAATAAATCTGGGTAAGGTAGAGTATGCTGACTTCTACGGAAAAGTCAGGTTAGAGAAAGCCGATGGAAAGACATGCACTGGAAAACCCGTGGTATACGGCATAACAGTTCCCAAAAACGCTCCAAACCCTAGCCTTGGACTGGAGTTCATAAAACTCGTTTTGAACGAGACAGGAAGAGAAACTTTCCAAAACTGTGGACAGCCACCAATTGTGCCAGCGGTAGGTAGCGGAAATTTACCTAACGAACTAGGATCTCTAGTTAGGTTAGAAACAGGAATCCAATGGACGCTCACAATGGTCGGCAACGAAACTGTTGTACTTTCCTTCGACGACATTTTTTATATGCCCCCCTACGAAGGTTGGGGAGGTCTCATGACAAGCACTGGCAGGATAGTCGGACCGTTTAGATACAAGGGAGTTGCCCTCAATTATCTCTGCGATTTAGTTGGCGGAGTTAACGAATCAAATAGCATCAGAGTAACCGCAAAGGATGGATATTCCATGACCTTAACGTATAACCAGCTTAACGGCGACTTTGTCACCTATGATCCGACAACCGGAGAGGAAGTGCCTCATGGAGAACTAGAGATGGTGTTGGCTTATGAAGAAGACGGCAAGTTTCTTACAGAGGAGCACGGGGGTCCGCTTAGACTGGTGATAGTGGGCTCCGAGAAACTTGTGACCGAAGGGCATTATTGGGTCAAATGGGTAAATAAGATAGAAATTAGAAGCGTCGTAGAAGAATGGACTCTAACATTAAAAGGCTCCATTACTGAAATAATGGACCGTGCAACGTTTGAATCAGGCGTGAGTTGCCATGGGGTTACATGGACTGACAGTAAAAATCGAAACTGGACAGGGATACCGTTATGGCTGTTAGTCGGACGAGTGGACGATGAACTGAAGCACGGAGAAGATGCCTTCAACGATACACTTGCAGATTTAGGATACACTGTTAAAATAATTGCCAGCGACGGTTACAACATAACTCTTAACAGTAACAAAATAAAACGAAACAATAACATAATTGTTGCAAACGAGTTGAACGGCAAACCTCTGCCTGAAAAATACTGGCCGCTTAGACTTGTAGGTTCAGACCTAGAAAAATCCGAGATGATACGAAACGTCGTTGAAATAGACGTTGTCTTCTCTCCACCATACTAGAGTATCAATAACCGGTGAGACTATGAACGTCAAATATGTCGTAGCAATAATAGCTGTAATAGTTGTAATGATAGCATTCACCTCCTCAACCTTTTTTCTACCATCTGAAAAAAGCAAAAAAGTTGTCAAAATACTCTGCGCTGGAAGCTTAATGATCCCGCTTAAAGAAGCGGAAGAACGCTTTGAACAGCAACATCCAAATGTAGATGTGGAGATAGAAGGGCATGGAAGCATTCAAGTAATAAGGCACATTACAGAGATTCATGAGGAAGCAGATGTGCTAATGGTAGCAGACTGTTCTCTCATTCCCGATATGATGTATAGGGTTAAAATTCCCGGTACAAACGAGAGTTACGCAAATTGGTACATTAGATTTGCAAGAAACGACGTGGTATTAGCGTATAATCAGGAAAAAAGCAAATATGCAGACGAGATTAACTCTACAAACTGGTACAGCGTACTCGAACGGGCGGATGTAACTATAGGATTTTCAAACCCCCTTCTTGATGCATGTGGATACAGAGCTTTGATAGTGTGCCAACTTGCCGAGTTATACTATAACGACTCAACACTATTCGAGAACTTGATAACACAGAATTTCTATCCGAAAATCTCAGCGACTAAAACTGATGACCTATATATTGTCTTAATTCCGGAAGTGTTAGAACCAAAAAGCGAGAAAATTATCCTCAGAGGTGGAAGCGTTCAATTGCTGGCTCTCCTCGAGTCCGGTGGTCTCGACTACGCGTTCCAATACAGAAGTGTAGCATTACAACATGGACTGAAATTTTTAGAACTGCCTTCGGAGATCAATCTCGGCTCAGCTGAATACGAGAGCTTCTACAAAAAAGTCAAAGTGCGTTTTATGCTCCAAAGGTTCGCGTCTGTGGGCACTGAACGAACTGGCGAACCAATTGTCTATGGAATAACCATACCTGAAAACGCACCCCACAAGAAACTTGCAGTAGAATTTCTAAAGTTTATTTTAGGGTCAGATGGACAAGAGATATTCAGCTCTCTCCATCAGCCTATAATATCTCCTGCCGTAACAGATAATCTAGATATGATACCCAATACTCTCAAAACTCTTGTTAAGGGAGAGGACTAGAGATGAAAGTCGATAGATTTTCTCTTTTATTTCTTTTTATAGGTTTATTCCTTGTAGCTTTCGTTTGCATCACTTTAGGGAACATGTTCTATGAGCAGATGATGGATATTCCCACTTTCATTAGCGTTGTGAAGGAACCGGTTGTGATAAATGCCATATTGGTCAGCGTATCAGCAACAACCTGGTCTACGTTAATTGCTTTCTTTTTGGGTGTACCTTTAGCTTATTTTTTGGCTCGAAACGATTTTTGGGGTAAGAATTTAATAGAGGGAATCTTGGACATCCCAATGATGATCCCTCACATCATTGCAGGAATAGCTCTCTTTGCAGTTTTCAACAGTTCCGGTGTGATTGGGGCTCCCTTAAAAACGTTAGGAATTATATTTCAGGACGATTTTCCTGGGGTGGTAGTCGCTATGCTTTTCATGAGTTTTCCATACCTTGTTAATACAGCAAGAGAAGGCTTCAAAACCGTAGACCCAAGATTGGAGAATGTTGCGCGTTCCCTTGGAGCTTCACATTGGAAAGCCTTCTTAAAAATAACGTTTCCCTTAGCTTTTCCATCAATATTTAACGGAATGCTCCAATGCTGGGCGCGTGGGATAAGCGAATTTTCCGCAGTTTTAATACTTGCATATTTTCCAAGGTCCGCACCAATCTTAATTTACGAATGGTTTACAACTTTTGGATTAGCGGTTTCGAGGCCAATATCCGTATTGCTGATTTTAATTTGCCTCTCCATTTTCGCCCTCTTAAGACTACTCAAGTGGAAAAGACAATGATAAAGATCAAAAAATTACACAAAAGCTGGAAAGACTTTTCTCTCAAGAACATAAACTTAGAAGTGAAGAACAAAGAATATTTCGTTATTCTAGGCCCAACGGGGGCTGGAAAAACCCTACTTCTTGAAACGATTGTTGGTTTCTATTCTCCAGATAGTGGAGAAATATGGATTGACGGGGAAAACGTTACAAATTTCCCACCGGAAAAGAGGAAGATAGGGTTCGTCTATCAAGATTACATGCTTTTCCCTCATATGACGGTTAAGGAGAATGTTGAGTTTGGCTTGAAAATGCACGGTATCCCACCAGTCGAGCGAAAAAAAGCCGTAAACGAAGCCTTGGAACTCACTGGTCTAATGCATCTCCGTGATAGATTTCCCAACACGCTTAGTGGCGGCGAGCAGCAGAAGACAGCTCTTGCCAGAGCCTTGGTTATAAAGCCTAAAATCCTACTGTTAGACGAGCCTTTAAGCGCTTTAGATATCAACACACAGAAGAAAATGAGAAAAGAACTGAAAAGAATACACGAAGAACTGAAGATAACAACGATTCACGTCACCCACAACCAAGTTGAAGCTTTCACCCTTGCCGACCGCCTAGCAGTTATGAAAAATGGAACAATAGTTCAGGTGGGAAAGCCGAAAGAGGTTTTTCACAAGCCTAAAGATGATTTTATAGCGAGATTTGTTGGATTTGAAAACTTGTTTAAGGGAAAAATTGTTGAAAACCGAAATGGAATAGCTAGAATCGATATAGGTGGAATAATCATTGAGGCTGTAACCGAAAAGACTGGAGAATGCACAGTAGGTGTCAGACCAGACGACATAATCATCTCTAAAAGCCTGTTCAAGTCAAGCATGCGGAACATGTTGAAGGGGAAAATCACGGAGTTTGTGGATATGGGTTCCCTTGTAAGCCTAACCGTTAACGTGGACAACACGGTTTTCACAGCGTTAATCACTAGAAGGTCTTTTCTAGAGATGATGCTTACGAAAGGCTCAGAAGTCTTCTTGTTGTTCAAGGCTTCAGCCGTTCATGTGATTTGATTTTTCAACTCGTACAGTATCACTAGGGCTTCACCTAAGGGCATACCCAACCTTGCAGCCAACTCATTGGGTTTTATATCCGGTTTTTCATGGAGAACTACTTCACGCACGTATCCTTTGTGATGAGGATACATCGGCAGAGCGTGGACTGTTTCAACGAGCACAGACCATAACTTATCTTTCACGTAATCTTCGAGGCTCATACCACACCATAATATATTCTGTGCGGGTTCACCTATTCAATTTACCGCAAAGTATATTTCCTTCAGAGAGAGTGATTAAAGGCTTTAACAAACCGAAGTGAAAAGGTGATGATCAAGGCTGTCATCTTCGACCTTGACGGAACCCTTGCAGATTTCAACTTGGATTATAAGACCGTAAGAACAGATGTCAAAAGTTTCCTCACCAAGGAAGGATTGCCATCATCGATTCTCTCAACGAGGGAAAGCATATTTGAAATGTTAAAGAAAACCGAAATATTTCTGAAGAACAACGGAAAATCCGCGGAAGTAAAAAGGATTCGAGAAAAAGCCCTAAGGATAGCTGAAGAACACGAGTTGGAAGCCGCGAAAAACACAAGCTTGCTTCCAGGCGTGAGGGAAACGTTGAAAGCTCTAAGAAAAATGAAGTTGAAATTAGCCTTGTTCACGATTAACAGCGAGAAATCGGCGAAATACATTCTGCAAAGATTTAAGATAGCGAAGTTTTTCGACGTTTTAATCCCGAGAAACCGTGTGAGATACGTTAAACCAAACGAGGAACACCTGAAAGTCACGTTAGACGCTCTAGGGGTCAACCCCGAAGAGGCAATAGTTGTAGGAGACGGAAGCAGCGACATGAAATGCTCAAGAGAGCTGAAAGTGATTGCTGTTGGTTTGCCGACGGGCATCTCATCCCTAAAAGAACTGATTAACTCCGGAGCAAACTACATCATCACATCAATAACGGATTTACCAATGTTGATAGAAGATATAAACAAACTTCAGAAAAAATGAGAGAAAATGTTTAAACTGGTTTGAAGTAGTATCTTGGCCATTGGGGCCACTGGGAAGCCGTTGCAGATGGTTTTTCAAAGCCTACTTGAAGCTCCATTCCTATCTCTATCTTTTCATGTTCCACATCTCTGATCATGCCGGGTATTTTTAAGCCGTTTTCAAGTTGAACTATGCCGACGGCGTAAGGTGCCATGGATTGGAACTGAACGGGAGCGACATGAATTATGGTGTATGTTAAGAGTTTTCCTTTCGGCGAAATTTCAACCCATTCAAAATCCTTCGAGAAACATTTGGTGCATAAAGGCCTGGGTGGAAGGTAAATCGTTCCACATTTCTTGCATCTTCCACCCATGAGTTTTCCTTGTTCAACATACTTGTAGAACTGTTCTATGGTGAAAGGAGCCTCCTCACTCATTTTATTCCCTCCTAAATATGTGAACGGCGGCTGTCGCCCCTGAACCTCCAACGTTGTGGGTTAAACCTATCCGTGCGTCTTTCACTTGTCTCTTGTCAGCTTGTCCCGTCAGTTGCAGATATATCTCGTAGGCTTGAGCCGTTCCCGTGGCGCCTACAGGATGCCCCTTTGCTTTTAATCCTCCGCTTGTGTTCACCGGAAGGTTTCCCTCCAGCGTCGTCTCTCCGCTTTCAATCAGACGGCCACCTTCTCCGGTTTTGCAGAAGCCCAGATCTTCATAGGCTATTATCTCGGCTATGGTGAAGCAGTCGTGGACTTCTGCGACGTCTATGTCTTTAGGTGTCACCCCAGCCATTTCGTAGGCTTGTTTAGCCGCAATTTTCGCCGCAATAAGGGATGTGAAGCTTTCACGTTCGTATATGCCTATGCTGTCACTTGCCTGTCCGCTGCCGATTATATGAACAGGTGTGTCCGTGTATTTCTTAGCCAACTCAGGTTTTGTTATGATCAGACAGCTCGCACCGTCCGTTATCAACGAACAGTCGTAAAGTTTCAGCGGCCAAGCTATCATCCTTGAAGACAAGGCTTTTTCAAGGGTTATCTCTTTCTGCATGTGAGCCTTCGGGTTCAAGTATCCGTTATGGTGATTTTTAACGGCAACCATAGCCAGCTGTTCTTCGGTTGTCCCATACTCATGCATATGAGCTGTAGCCATCAAAGCGTATAAGCCTGGAAAGGTTATACCGTGCCATTGTTCGAAGGGAAAGTCTGAAGCCATAGCCAGAAACTCTGTAACTTCAGGAGTTGTTCTGTTGGTCATTTTTTCAACACCGCCAACCATAACCACGTCGTATAAGCCTGAAAGCACGGCGAAGATTCCCGCTCTGAGGGCTGCACTCGAAGACGCGCAAGCAGTCTCCGTTCTTGTAGCGGGAATATGCAACAAGCCAGCCCAATCAGCCAACGTTGCACCAGTGTGTCCTTGATGCTCGTAAGATTCTCCCATGTGACCTACAAAAAGAGCTTGAATATCCTTTTTAGGATCTAGATTTGGACAGCGGTCGAATGCTTCTTTCGCTGCTTCTGCGAAGATTTCTCTTCCGTATAGGCCTTCAAGTTTTCCGAATTTCGACAGTCCAGCGGAGATTATAGAGACAAGTGGTTTACCCTTCAATCAAGCATCTCCTAAACTCTTAGTTTGGAGAAATCAACTATTCCTCAACGGATATTTAAGTTTCTTCAATAAAAACCGTGGAATTCCACGAAAGTTTTATACCATTTACCCTTTAAACATTAAATTCCTTCAATAAAAGGTGAAAAAATTGAGTAACCGTGTTGCTGTAGTTGGAGGCGGAATCTCAAGGTTCGACAATCCTCGATATGAACTTCACGAGGAGTTATGCGCTGAAGCTGTAAAGGAAATGCTGGCTGACAACCCGAACATTGACTATCCAAAGGACATAGATGCAGTGATATACTCATACTTCAGTGACCACCTAGCCGGACAACTGTGTTTCCACTGGATAATTCACGATTACTTGGGACTACTGCCAAAACCAGCCTACCGTGTTGAATCGGGAGGAGCCACACCTGTGGATGCTTTAATCAACGCCTACATGTACATAAAATCGGGAATATTCAAAAACGTGCTTGTTGTCGGCTGGGAAAAAATGAGTGAACTGGATACGCCTAAGGTTAACGAGTTCATCGCCGCCGCTTCAGACACCGACTGGGACTTTCCCGTTGGAGGCTACTACACGGGATACTACGCCGTGTTGGAAACCAGACACATGCACTTGTACGGAGAAACAGAAGAGGACTTGGCTAAAATCGCGGTGAAAAACCATAACAACGCAACCTTCAACCCCTACGCTCAATGGCGAAGTCAACACGGAACAGCCTTCATAACAGTCGACGACGTTTTCAAGTCAAGACTGATCTCTTGGCCCTACAGAGCATACAACTGCGCAATGATAAGCGATGGTGCCGCCTGCATGCTCTTGGCAAGCGAAGAAACAGCCAAAAAATTCACAGACTCTCCCGTCTGGATAACTGGCATCGGCCTAGGCACGGACACCATGCGGCCTGGAGACCGTGTGGACAACCCCATGTACAAGGGACTTTACCCGGAGGACGAAACTGTTTATCCTGGCGTTTCAACGAAAACCGCTGCACCGTACCCGGAGATGGCGAACTTCGGTTCTATACGAACATCAGGTGACATGGCGTACAAGATGGCTGGAATAGATAACCCAGTCAAACAGTTAGACTTCGCTGAACTGTTCAACCCTTACGACGGAGTAGAACTCACAGAGTATGAAGACTTAAGGTTCTGCAAGAGGGGAGAAGGAAAAACCCTTGTCAGAGAAGGGGTAACAGAATGGGGTGGTGAACTTCCATGTCAAATAAGCGGAGCCCACACCGCCGCGGGACACCCCGTTGGAGCCACATCCATCGCGCAGGCAACGCAGATCTATTGGCAGCTAACAGAGCAAACGGCTAACAAGTGGAAGACAACGGCTAGGGCGTTAAGCGGAGCGCAAAGGGCGCTTCTTCAGGGACATGGAGGGACAGGCTGCCAATCAGGTGTTATAATATTTGAGAGGGGTTGATGAAAATGACGTACAGACCTAAAAAAATTGTTGAGGCATGGGAATACAACAAACAATGGGATGAATGGGCGAGACAGGGCAACTGGTCACCGGTTGGATGGAGATGGGTTGAGGGTCCGAAAGGCTACAGGCTTGACCAGCTTTCAACGGCGAACTATTTGGTCATTCAGAGACCTCACGCATCCGTGTATCATCACAGTTACGGGATGACATCTAGGTTCTTCAAGGGTTTGATTGAAAAGAAACTCTACGGGGCTAAATGTCCCAAATGTGGAGCCATATACTGCCCACCGAGAGCCCACTGTTGGAATCCTGAATGTCGTCTGCAAGAAACCGAATGGGTTGAGCTGCCGTTACGCGGAGAGGTGCACACTTTTTCGGTTATGGCCTTCTCTGCAACTCCGTTTCTGAAAACGCTTCCGTTCATAATAGCCTACGTGAGAGTTGAGGGGTGCTGCACAACCGTGCCGACGAGACTTATGAAGATAAACCCGTGGGACGTCTATCCTGGACTCAAGGTGAACATCAACTTCGTGGAACATCCGAAAGGCGACATCATGGACATATACTGCACACCTGCAGAAACACCGGATCCGTCAAAGCGTATGATGACACAGGAACAGATTGAAAGATTGAAGAACGACATGCAAAAGGTAAAAGAATGGGTTGTCAGAAAATTCGGTTCAGAGGCAAAGCCGAGCATAGAAATCTAAAAACTCCACCATTTTTCTTTGTTAGAAGAATAGGTTTGCATCTCGGTTTAAATTCTCGGTAAATCTTTTTTCATAAAGCGCCGAGGTAGGTTCTGAAGTTAGATTCCAATCGTCGAGAGGGGCTCCCGCGTAAAAGTTCTAGTGTCTTCTTTTCTTTCTTCTAAACTTCCTTTTTTGCTGCTTCGCAACCTTAGCCTTACGACGCCTCTTAGAACCCACCAACCATCTTCACTCTTCACATATTTATTTGGCGACCCATTTTTT
>Ga0190286_1001018_pt1 | contig 10678 bp, 13 predicted proteins | sample 48691834_MG_FD_183241 | JGI IMG/M metagenome (GOLD analysis project Ga0190286, IMG submission 183241) | Hydrothermal vent microbial mat bacterial communities from Southern Trench, Guaymas Basin, Mexico - 4869-18-3-4_MG | ecosystem: Environmental > Aquatic > Marine > Hydrothermal vents >... | reverse complement strand
AAGAATTTCTAACTTGTTAGGGTCTAAAAAATCTTGCTTTACCAAAACAGCATTAAAACCTGTTTTGTGAACATAAAGCCCAAGGCTTAGCTTTGGCTTAAACAAAACTTCCCCTAGCTTTAATAAAAACGCTCTTCTATCTTTTGCCATTTATTGTTTTGAAAACGTTGCCAGCTAATATAAAATATATGTACATTTTTAACAATTCCTTTTACAATGAAACGATAAATAACATTATTTTTTAATTTTGGCAAAGACTCTATTTCTTCTTCTTTTATTTCAAGGGCCTCCTTTATAGTTCTTGATGTTGATTCAGGATCTATCTTTCCTTGAGGGTTATAAATGGTAAAATATTGCCATAGCCCTGGTTTTTCCCAAAACAATTCATAGTCTATCCCTCTTACCAGTAGCAGCTCTTCTAAACATTTAAATGGCTTATTAGAAGGGGCATAATTACAGCCTATCTCTTGGTAATACTCGTCCTCTGCCCCATGTAGACGAATAAGCTTATCCTGGTCTCGCCAATCTATAATAGAATCAGCAATGACATCTGCCGTATGCTCTGGAATATCCAGGGTCAATAGTAAATTAAATATTTGATCAAAGGTAGCAGTGTTTAGGCCCAGCTTTCCATTTTCTCCTTCAATTCCGACCTTTAAATTAGCATCACCTTGTTTTCCTAGCTTTACTGGATATAAGTTTCCATTAGGTTGCCAAAGGTTAAGGTCTTCAGTGGGTTCAGTCAAATTTTGACTAACAATTAGCGCCTTTTGGGCATATGCTATTGCTGATTGAGCCATATAATAGCCTAAAATCTTTCCTTTTAAACTAATACCAAGCTTGGCTTTCTGCCTAACACTTTTACTATATTGAATAGTCAAAAAGGAGATGAGAAATAAAAGCCAAAGGACAATGATAAGGACAATGCCTTGGTCGGTAATTGAAAAATTTTTCATTGTAAAGGAAATTATAAAATTTGCCGCGGATCCGCCGCTAACGCCTGAGCGCCCGCCTGGCAATCGCCTGAGGCGAAGCCGATGGCGGACAGGTTTTCGCCGCCTATCAAAGCAGGGCTAAAGCCTTGCCCTACCTTCTCTGTCCTCTGTTTTCTGCATAATCTGTGTCCAAAAGGCATTCTCATTGACTTCTGTGTAAATCCGTGGCTTTTAAATTAAAGTTTTGTAATTAATATTTGGATTTTGATAATGGCACCCAAATTCTAGTAGTATAATGGCCCTTTTTAATCTCTGCCTTAATAGCCAAAGGCAGCCTATTCTCCCAGTGGTCTTCCCAATTAAATCTATCCCATAGACCTTCTATATCAGCCAGATAGCTTATATTAAACGCATCTATGTTTTCTAATAAACAGACAGGTTTGGTATTCTCTAAATCTTCAATATCCTCTTGGCTTGTAAAAGGCCTTTGTTGAGTAAATATCTTCCCATCTTCATACCAAAACTTCACAACCCCAATGCCCCCAGGCACCAATCCTTGCAAGGGGGTGTAAGTGAGAAAACTTAAGCTATCTTTATCCCCTTGAAAGAATACCGGTTTATCCTTTTTATATATATTAAGCAACTCGTGCCACAAGATATTTTTTACCCCCATTAGTTCTGCCATAGCCTGTCCCTCAACCTTACCTCTACCCACAGCACGTAGCGATTGGTTTAGACTTAAGGCCAAGATAAGGAGCAAGGCACTAGCCAGATTAATAGCTACCAAAACCTCTATTAAAGTAAGCCCCTTGTTTTTAAGCATTATTGTTTTTTTCTTAGCTTTATAAGAAAATTACCTGCGACTATTCAGCCACAGGTTTACGCTGATTACCAATGATATTTTTTCATAGTAAGTACTAAGCAATAGGTAGTAAGCACTAGCTGCTTACTCCTTACTCCCTACTTCAATCTTGTCATTCTGTGTAGATCTGCGGCTAAATAGTTACAATTATCGTATATCGTAATCGTTCATCATTTTTCTATTTACCGCAGATTCAACCTGTTAAATAGGGTTCCCCTAGGGAAATTTAACAGGGGGACCGCAAGATCACAGAGCACACCTGCCGCCATCGCTACGCTCGTCCGCCATCGGCTTCGCCTCAGGCGATTGCCGGGCGGGAAGCAAAGCATTTTTTAAAATTCTTGTTTTCTCTGCGTCCTCTGCGCACTCTGCGGTGAACAATTACCAATTATCTGCGGATTTTTGGTCGCGGAAGAGGCCTTCTAGCCGCCCTACTTTTATTTTCTATAACCACTTCGTATACAGTGCCCCCTGACTTAAACTTCACTATTTCCCTGTATAAATCCATATCCAGTATTTTGTATTCACCTATCTCTTCCCCTATAAGATACCACTTTGGAATCTGTTTAGGGTCATCTGGGGCAATGATTAGGGCCTGAAGGATACCTTTTTGTTTCCATAGGCCAATTACAATTGGTAAAGCTGAATTAGGAGGTTTATTTTGATTTTCCTCGCTTTCTTCTTGACGCTGTGGAGAAAATAGATTCTTTTGAACAATCAGATCATACTGACCGCTCCAAACAGGCGTTATCCATATTAAAACTATAAAAATTAAAAATAAATGGCTTTTTTTAACCATCGTTTCGCCCTGTTATTTACACTATTTATCGAGAAAAGGCAAATATCGATTTTGGAAGAAGGCTTGATTTTTTATGTATTGCCTTTATCATAGAGATTGTTTAAAATTTTAAAGGAGAAGACAATGTTTTCTAAAAAAAGGCAAAGAGGTTTTACCCTTATAGAACTACTTATTGTTTTGTTTATCATAGGCCTACTGGCTAGTCTGGTGGGGCCTCGTCTGTTTGGTAAGGTAAAGCAGGCAAGGATCAAGACTGCACAGGCACAAATCAGTTTGCTAGAAAGTGCATTGGATGAATATCTCTTGGATGTGGGCCATTACCCTCCCAGCTTAAATGCACTTATTGAAAAATCAGAAGATATAGAAAGCTGGGATGGACCTTATCTAAAGAAGAGGATAATACCAAAAGACCCCTGGGGGAAGGAGTATCAATACAAATGCCCAGGAGAACATGGCGATTATGACCTCTTCTCCTATGGCCCAGACAGGCAGCAAAGCAGTGACGATGTTACCAGTTGGAAATAAAACCCCGTGGAATTTAGCATGGGGCATTGAACCACGTACGAAAAAGCGAAAAAAGCCTTGTTTCATCATCCCTGTACTCCCGCACGGGGTATTCCTACGGGGTAAAGGGTTTACCCTATTTGAAATCCTTGTTACTTTTACATTAACTGCTTTAATGATAGGGCTAGCTTTATTTATGCTTCACCCTAACTTAGAAAAATATAGAATAAAGAAATTTTTAAGTACATTTCATCATGAATTAACTATTGCCCATGGGCTAGCACTGCAGACAGGCAAAAGGACGCTATTTTATATAGACCCAGAGACCCGTTCGTTTTGGGCAGATAATAGAAAAAGACATAATATCCCAGAGGATATAGAGGTTAGGGGTGAAAATTTAAAGATTGGTGCAGGAGAAAAAACCACAGTTGTCTTCTATCCCGATGGTAGCTGTGGTGGTGGGATACTATTCTTAAAGTGTGGAGAAAAATTATGGGAGTGTGTGTTAAATCCTGCAACAGGCGTTTCTATAATGCACCGGGCTTCCTCTTAATAGAGATTCTAGTAGCATTTTTTATTGTCTGTCTTTGTTTAGGAATCTTGCTTTCACAATTAGGGAAGTCACATCATTTGGCCTATAAGGCCAAAAAAATTATTCAAGAAAGCGATATATTGGAAGAGGCCTTAGGGAGCTTTATTCTAAAAAGGACAGAATTGGGGAAAGAAGAAAAAGGAGAAATCGAAATAAAATTACCAGAGGTAGATGTACCACTTAATATCTATATTGAAACTGTCTCAATTATTGAAAATTATGGTGAGGCATTGAGAAAAAAAGGAGAATTAAAAAGATACAAAATTCAAATAAAAATTGGTGAAAAACAGCAAGAAATAACAGGATACTTTTAAACAAGCTGTAAGCTCCAGGATAAAAGAGCAAGATTAAGGATTAAACAAGTCTGTTAGCTTGGGGCGTGAAGCCTGAAACATTTGGATTAAAAGCTTATCTCATTTAGGCTAAATATGGTCAGCAACATAGAGACAATCATGCTTCCTAAAAGCAGGCCAATGAAGATTATTAAACCAGGCTCTAAAAAACTTAAACCTATTCTAATTTTTTCTTGCAACTTCTCTTCTAGTTCATTGGCTACATGTTCCATACTGGCCGCCATATCCCCTGTTTCCTCTCCCAAAGTTGATAATTGAATCAAAATTGAAGGCACAAATGGGAGTTGGGCAAGCTTACTAGCCAATGTTTGTCCCTTTTTCACAGCCTCCAGTGATTCTGCTGCATGTCTCCTCAAGATACCAATACGAAATACCTCCTTTGCCAAATCCAAGGCTCGTGTCAAGGGCAAACCACCACGCATAAGGATACACATTGTCCGTGCAAAACGCCCCCATTCTTCTAAAAGAACAAGGGTTTTTATTCCTGGTAGATTAAGTGACCACTTTTCAATTTTGTGTTTCACCGAGGGGCGTTTTAGGAGATGTTTACCACCATAAAAAATGATTGCACCAAACAAAGGGAAACTCCAAAAGGCCTTTTTTGTGAAATGGCTTATAGCTAACAAAATACTTGTTAAAAAGGGTATTTTTTGTCCTAGGTCTTCAAAAATTACTCCAAATTTGGGTATTACCAATACCAATATTAAAAGCGCAGAAATGAGCCCTAGACTTAATAAAATGGCAGGGTAGATCATGGCGCTCCTAATCTGTCCCTGTATGGCCTGCATTCTTTCTAAATAAATAGAGAGTTGGGCCAGTACCTCATCCAGGGCACCGCTGGCCTCCCCCGCCTTAACTAGGCTTACATACATCTTAGAAAAATAGCCTCTTTTCTGTAGGGCCTCAGAAAAGGCATACCCTCCTTCAATGTCTTTTTGAATTTCGGTAACAAGGTTTTGGGTGGCCTGTTCGCTAGTAGCAGCAATAACCTGTAGGGCCTTATTTAAAGGGACACCAGCCCGAATTAAATTCCCCAACTCTTTTGTAAAGAGATAGAGCTCTCCAGTTTTTAGCTTTTTCTGAGATGGAAAAAGAATGCCCCTTAACCTACGGCGAGGGGTATGGATTTTAATTTGTACAGGGAAATACCTATTTTGTTTTAAAAAATTTATTACCTCTTCCTCTGAAGCGGCATCATATATCCCCTTTTTTGTTTTTCCCTGAATATCTATTGCTTGGTATGAAAAAAACATTTGCTAATTTATTTGATCTTCCTAGTTTGTTTGGGAACCCAGTAAACTCAATAACCCAATAAACCTTATTGTGCTACCCTTAATACCTCTTCCAAGGTAGTAATACCACTCTTTACCTTCTCCCACCCGTCTTGTTTTAACGTCCTTAGCTCTTTGGATTGAGCCAGCTTTTCAAGCTCACTTTCTGGTGCATCTTTTAATATCAAACGCCCAAAATCATCATCTATAGGAATCAGTTCAAAAATGCCAATTCTGCCTCGGTAACCTGTATAGGCACAATACTCACAACCCTTTGCTTGATAGAGATTTGAAGGAATATCAGCTAAATTGTCTCCAATCTCTTTTACAACACGTTTTTTTAGCTCTGAGGAAATAGGCTGTAATACTTTACATCTTGGACATAACACTCGAACCAACCGCTGTGCCAACACCCCTACTAACGAGGCTGAAACCAAATAAGCCTCAATGCCTATATCACGTAATCTAGTAATAGCCCCTATGGCATCATTTGTGTGCAATGTAGAAAATACCAGGTGACCTGTTAAGGATGCCTGAACAGCTATCTCTGCTGTCTCTCTATCCCGAATCTCCCCAATTAAGACAACATCAGGGTCTTGACGCAAGATGGACCTTAACACATTGGCAAATGTCAAATTGATTTGTGGCTTTACCTGAATTTGATTTATACCGTGTAACTGATATTCTACCGGGTCTTCTACAGTAATAATCTTTTTTTCTACATCATTAATAGTGGATAGGGCTGCATATAATGTGGTAGTCTTTCCAGAGCCAGTAGGGCCCGTTACCAGAATAATGCCATAAGACAGACGAATAAGGCGGTTGAATTGGGAAAACATGTATTCATCTAAACCTAGCTCATGTAAATTTAGTACACCTTCTTCTTTGCTAAGCAAGCGCAGCACTACACTTTCCCCAAACACAGTAGGCAGGGTAGAAACACGGATGTCTAGTTCATTCCCACCCATTTTTATTTTAATCCTGCCATCCTGTGGAAGGCGGCGCTCGGCAATATTTAATTTTGCCATTAGCTTTAATCGAGAAATAATGGGGGCCTGTAATCTCTTTGGAGGGGTCTCTACATCGTGTAATACACCATCAATGCGAAATCTTACCCGAAACTCCTTTTCAAATGGTTCAAAGTGGATATCAGAGGCCCGCATCTCTAATGCCTTTTTGATAATGAGGTTTACTAAACGCACTACAGGGGCCCCAGAAGCCATGTCTTTTAACTGTTCTAAATCTACTTCTTCCCAAAGATCTACCTCTTCTTCTGCTGAGCGGGTTACTTCTTCTAAATCTCCTCCATGTAGTTCATAAAACTCCTGAATTAATTGCTCAATCTCTTCCTTTGAGGCCTGATAAACAACAGCTTGCCTTTCATAAAATCTTTCTAAATTTTCTACTACCTCCCAATCAATAGGCGGAGAGACAACAATGCCAAAATGGTTGTCTTCCAGATTGAATAAAAATATATCATGTTTTCTTAAAAAATCTAAAGAAATGCCATTTATTAGGACAATCCTTTCTTGCCATTCCCTTAAAGAAAAGGTAGGTAAATCTGCCTTTATCTCAATACCACTATTCTTCTCTTTTAATTCCATCTTTCTTGTCCCTTATTTTAATTATTATACTACTTTTATAATGTCAATACATCACTTTTTTGGTCAAAGTCTATTTCGTAGTTCTTTTAATCTATTTACATGGGCCCAAGTAAAGCCCTCATTCAGACAAGGCATAGCAGAATTGTTGTGGGTAAGTGGTTCTTTTTCTAAATCATAGCGGGAAGCTCGGATAGCACTTCTCCAGAGCTTAGTACCAGGAATTGGTGAATATTCTGATAAGTAAGGTATTACTCCGTGTCTTTTTACTGATTTAATAGCTGTTTCTATCTCTTTTGGGTCTTGATACGGCAATCCCATAAGCAGATAGGCACCTATCTGCTCTCTTTTAAACCCTGCTTCCTTTAAATAACTTACTGCCTGGATAAATTCCTCATAAGTAATTTTGCTATCCAATCTATTATCTGAAATAGTTTCTAATCCTAAACGAATGACCTTAAAACCTGCTCTATACATAAGCTTTGCTAATTTAGCATCAATAAAACGGGCATGGAGGCCATTTGGTGTATGAAAATTAACTTTAATCTTTTTTGCAATAACCATTTCTAAGATTGGGACAATATGTTTTTTAGTATTGATTAAAAGGGCATCATCATAGAAGGCAAATTCCTTAATACCATATGCTTTATGCCAAAAGAAAATTTCTCTAAAGACACTTTCTGGGTCTCTTTGGGAAAATTTTGGCTGGAGGATATAGCTAGCACAATAAGGACAACGAAACAGGCAACCCTTTGAGGTAAGCAGGCAAACATAATCAATATGTTTTAGCAGGTTAAAGGCAGGATAAGGTAGACGGTCTAAATCAATACGGTCTACAAAAATTGAGGGTTTACCCCCTGTGATTTTTTCTAATAAAGATAAAATTTGGGTTTCTCCAGGTCCTTTTATGACAAAATCGGCTCCACTATAGGCCTTTGTATGGTTATAGCAAAGGGTAGCGTAGATCCCGCCTAGTATAATAGGTACATCTGGCCAAATCCCTTTACAAAGCCTTATAACCTCAAATACACCAGGATACCAATATGTCATTCCTGAAGTAACCAAGATGGCTTGAGGCCTTTTTAGTTTATTTAATTCTTGCAGGAATAGCCTATGACTTAAGCCGTAGCGGTAATAGTATCTAGGGACATCTTTTAGACAAAAAGACTTTGGTATCCTTTGGCGATAAAACTTACCGGTGCTATATTTTCGCTTAATACCCTTTTTTAATCCAGGTTCTTTATCAAGGCCAGGATGATGCATATCAAGGCAGTCAATAAAGGTAACCTTATATCCACTGGACCTTAAAAGGCTAGCTAGATATAGAAGCCCTAATGGCTTTGCCCAAAGGTCATGTGCGGCAAAATCATATATCCAGGGATTGATGAGTAACACAGAGGGCATCTCTTTTTCATTTACCCCATTAGAATAAATTGTTCTAACGGGGTTTACTTATCATGAAAAACCCGATAATAAAAGTGCATGCTGGCTGTTGTTCAAAGGGTAAAAGGAGCATGGGTAGAAATAGAAAGAAAGAAGATAGCCGAAATCAAAAACGGGATTTTGGTCTTAGTTGGGGTAGCTAAAGAGGATGATATAGAAGATACTAAAGCCTTAGCCAAAAAGATTGTCTATTTACGTATATTTGAAGATAAATATGGGAAGATGAATCTTTCTTTAAAGAACATAAATGGAGAAATGCTTATCGTTTCTCAATTTACCCTTTTAGGGGACTGCCGCAAAGGCAGGAGGCCTTCTTTTGATAAAGCTGCTGAAGTCCATAGAGCAAAGGCACTCTATGAAATGTTTGTCTCTGAAATAGCATCAGCGGGTGTCCCTATAGCCACAGGCATATTTGGGGCAAAGATGTCTGTCTATATAATAAACGATGGCCCAGTAACCTTTATCTTAGATAGCAGAGAACTTAAATAGCCCCTTACTTTTTTCTAAATAAAATATAAATATAAAAAAAGGCCACCAAGGTGTCTAATCTATGAAAATGCTGATTATTACTGGCACGCCCGGTAGGATTCGAACCTACGACCTACGGATTAGAAGTCCGTTGCTCTATCCTCTGAGCTACGGGCGCTCTCTTTTTTTAGTATAAAATATAATAAAAGCAATTTCAACCCAAAGTATGCAATAATTTGAGTTTGTATCGAGGTTTTAGTGAAAATTTTGGGATTGTCTGCTTGTTCTGGTTATCTCAAGGATATAGTTGCCTTTGCCCTCAATGCAGGTATGCGTAAGGGTGAAATTTTGGGCTTAAGTGGGAAGATGTTGATTTTAATCTAAAATTAATTTATATTACAGAAAGCAAAACTGGTGAGACCCGAGAAATACCTATGAATGAATTTGTTTTTAACATGCTTAAGAAGGTAAAACAAAAGAGTGGTGATGCCCATTATGTGTCTCAGAGCCTTAGAACAGGTGAGGGCTTTACAGATATTAAAAAAGGGTTTAAAACGGCTTTAGAAAAGGGGCGGGTAGCTCAGTAGGGAGAGCGTTGGCCTTACAAGCCAAAGGTCACAGGTTCAAGCCCTGTTCCGCCCACTGCGGGGTCGTAGTTCAGATGGTGTAGAACGCTGGCCTGTCACGTCAGAGGTCGCGGGTTCAAGTCCCGTCGGCCCCGCCATTATTTTAGTTTGTTTTTTCTCTGTCTTTCCAAAGATTTGAATCTACTGGAAGGTTTGAATGGCGGAGAGAGTGGGATTCGAACCCACGGTAGGTTTTACCCTACGCTCGCTTAGCAGGCGAGCGCCTTCGTCCACTCGGCCATCTCTCCATTCCAACTGGCGGAGGGAGCAGGATTCGAACCTGCGGGATCATCTGACCCAGCGGTTTTCAAGACCGCCGCCTTAAACCACTCGGCCATCCCTCCTTAATAATTAACTAACATGCCTTCCCCAAGGAGTCAAGTAACCTGATTATTTTCTCCTCAATTCTTCTCTGTAAGCTTTGTTATGCGGTCATAAGTGTACCATGAGCCCACTGTGCCAATAACAACAATAAAAACTGAGAATAATATAAAAAACATTGCAATTATTCTAGCTCTTCGACCAGTGCGTACTTTTGTGTCTCTAATTACCCTTACGCCAGGGGGAGGAAACTGTTCTGTTTTCAATACTCTTACGGCAATGTGTATAACATAAATCCCGAAAGAGATAGAACCAAGTGCCATGAGTATCAGAATGATATGTAGAAGCTGCAAGATTTTTTCTAAGGCCAATCCTGGATTTTCCTGCCCAATGTCTCTTATGTGCTCCAGATAGGAAAAGACATGGTAAATAACAAGCAAACCAATTATCCAGAAATTTGGAAACTCATGTCTTGTCTACATCCATTTTCTAGAGTAAGACAACTGTGTTGCTGTTTTTTTGCACCATTGATTATACAAGCCACCACCTCGCAACCTAAAGGTTGCGGCTACCATTGATATACAACGATATACAACCCAGTAGCCGCAGGCTTTAGCCTGCGTATTACTTTCTGAAAAACCAGTTTCCAAATTTCTGTTTTTCTAAAATTATCTTCCAAAAATAGCGAGAAGTGGAAGAAGTTAAAAGCATAACCTTTAACAATTATACCATAATCCTTGGAAAATTCCCACTGCATAAGGGCCATTTAAGCAAGAATAAAGTATTAGATGACATATTAATATATCCCTCTTTCGTATTTAAGTTGAAAGCTTAGGGCTAAGAAGTCCACAATGCTGATGAATCTTAAGCAAGAAGTATTGCACATCTTTATAACCGTATGCC
>Ga0190286_1001017_pt1 | contig 10690 bp, 5 predicted proteins | sample 48691834_MG_FD_183241 | JGI IMG/M metagenome (GOLD analysis project Ga0190286, IMG submission 183241) | Hydrothermal vent microbial mat bacterial communities from Southern Trench, Guaymas Basin, Mexico - 4869-18-3-4_MG | ecosystem: Environmental > Aquatic > Marine > Hydrothermal vents > Microbial... | reverse complement strand
ATATATTTTTGTAGCTTGTTTAGCAGCCTCTTTTTCTATTAAGACCTCATTCTTTGGAAAACCAAAGTGCTCTTTTATCTGGTCTTTAATTAATTTTGTAAAGGGTGATCTTTCAGCTATGTGCCTACTAACCAAATCCTCAAATTCTTTAATGCTTATCTTACTCAAAGCATGTAAAGGATTAACTATTTCTGATTTAAAAGCGAAGCCAATTGGAGAAACAACATACTTAACTAACAAACTAACCTCACTAATTTTCTCGTAAATGGCTGATGCTAGGGTTCGATTAATCTTCTCACCTAAAAACGTTATAAAAATCCATGTCTTGAGGGGAGGAACATACTCAACTACGATCTTAGCTTGAGTTAAAGCATTTATGTATGACCTATCTATACTATTAATATATTCTAGAACATTTTCCGCAGCCTTCTCGCTTCTAGTAAGCTCAAAGGCGGTTTGAGGTCTATTAACTATGGAACTCAAAATCGATAACATTTCTTTAGCAACCACCTCATCTCTCTGAGGTCCCTCGCCCCTCCACGAAGGAACTTCCCCACCTTCCTTAGCCTCCACAACGAATACATTATGTCCCTTTTCATCTATTTCGACAACTTTCCAATTAGATCCGGCGAACCTTACTATCATTCCTGTAGCTAAGGACCTAAAAACAAAGGAGGAATCAAGTTCACCAAGCTTCCTTCGCTTACCAAAGCCATGTTCAACCCAGACAGTAAATGTCTCCCTCTTAGGAATCATGCTAAAGAATTCATTAAACCTCAAGGATGGCCATTCTGCGGTTTCAATTTCTTCAAAACTCCATACATTCCAAAATCTAGGTCCGGGGTAAGGTATCTCATCTTCTAAACTCAATAATTTGCTATCAATAAGATTATCAACAACTTCCTGGAACTCCTCTTTAGATAATTCCTTAAACAAAAAGCACTTCTTAACCGTTCGATAAACGGATTCTAGGGCAGCTGGTGTAAATTGCTCTTTGTAGCTTTTACTTCCTCTATAATTATACAATGCGTATCCTAAAATTTCTTTAGCCAAAACATCGAGAGGCTTTTCTAAAACTGTCGGGTCTTCAAGGAAGCCTTTGTTAAATAGGTTTACTAATGCTAAACATTCTAGGAAATCTTCAGGGTCTGTGGAAGCTATTTTACAAACAGATTTTTCCCCTGGTTTATGAAGGCTTCTACCAGCCCTTTGGACTAAAGCATTAACTTGACCTGGAGACCTGTATTGAATAACTTGTTCCACATCACCAATATCTATACCTAGTTCGAGCGTTTTTGTAGCAATAACCGCTTTTAGTATTCCTCTCTTAAATGCCTCCTCAACAAACTCCCTTTCTTCTAAACCTATAGATCCGTGATGTACACCTATCGGTATACTCCTCTTCTCTATCTCAGCCTTTAGCCTCTCTGAAGAATATCTCGAATTTACGAATATCAGCGACTTCTTATCATTAATGCACTCAGAAACTAATCTAGCTCCTGCAATGAAAGGATTCTCTATTTCCTCCCGAGTTGATGGAATTACTAATTTCACTTCGAATTCGTGTTTCCTCTTTTCAGAAGCACGTATAATTTTTAACTTCCCGTCTGAACCTCCAAATACCTCAGCAACTAATTCGACGTTGGCTATCGTTGCGGAAAGACAAACTCTTTGAAGACTCCTATTAGTAAGCTGTTTCAATCTCTCTAAAAGAACTAATAATTGGTATCCTCTTTTAGAAAAGATAAGCTCATGAACTTCGTCAATAATCACATACTTTATAGTTTTGAAATAGCGCCACCAACGAGGTGCCCAATCAAGTATTATTTCTAAGCTTTCAGGAGTTATTATTACAATTTCAGGAACAGGTTTTTTAAATGCTTTACTCACATCACCATAGAGAGGTCTAACCTTCAAGTTAAGAAAATTGGCATATGTTCTTATTCTTTGAGTAAGGTCCCGAGTAAGAGCCTTAAGTGGATTTACGTAAAGGAGCTTAACACCTTCGCCCACATTCTCCTTTAAAAGCTTGTGCAAAAGTGGGAATATTGCGGCTTCCGTCTTTCCTGTGCCTGTTGGGCTTATTAGCAGGACACTTTCTCCTCTAAGAATCGGCTCAATGCTAAGCTTTTGAATTTCAGTTGGCTCAGAGAAGCCTAACTTGCTAATCCAATGCTGAAGCCTTTCATCTAGTAAAGTGAAGGGATGAACAAGCGTCATATCGCCTTCCCACATTTTATTTAAATAGAAGGAGTCTAATATATTAGTGCTAAGGCCAGGCGAGCTGCATGAAGAACATAGCCTTAGCCTACCATTCTTTGATAGATCGAGAGTACGAGAAGTATAAAGGGAGTAAGGAGAGGATAGAAGAAGCTTACTTGACGGTTCCTGAGGCTATTAATACCATAATTTCATGTGTAAGGTGTAGTAGGGAAGAGGCGAAAAACCTTCTAGATGCGCTTATCAAAATGGGGTTTATAATCTCTAATGGGGAAGATAAAATAAGAAGTTTGCATTTTGATGTAGCTTATAGGGTCTCAAATATTACTATCGAGTACGGAAGTTTACGTTATCCTTTAGAAACTAAGATTTATGTGAGAGATGAAAAGATACCGAGCTTTACCGATCACTCGTTTGAGGAAATAGCGGAATTTGTTCCTCCTGAAATTTATCCTATAATTAAACATGCATTGTATAAAGATCCGAAAGGAGTTGAGGGGCTAGGTGAAATAGAAGGTCTTTCAGATTTTCAGTTTAAGGCCATAAAAGCTATCCTAAAAGCGGATAAGAAAGCCTATGTCCTTGTAGCTCCTACATCAGGTGGTAAAACCTATGCCTTCTTTATACCCGCATTAATTCAGGTTTTACAAGATAAACTTAAAGGAAAGAAAGAGGGCAACATTAAGGTTCTACTTATTTATCCAAGAAAGTCATTAGAAAGAGATCAATTCAACAAAATACTGGCGATTTTATACAGAGTCAATCAGTACCTCAAAAACTTTGGCCCAAAAAATGCAAAAATAACCATAGCTATAGATGATGGTGAAACTCCCTGGAAAGAGAAGGTAGAGTCAGATTCCCCCTTCAGAGGAGCTATTTGTCCAGCATGTGGTATTAGCGGAAAAGAAGGAGGGGAATTAAAATATGCTAAATCTGCCAAGAGAATATGGATTCGATGCTCTAATTGCGGAGCCATGTTTGATTGGATCTATGGGTATAGAGAGGAGATCTGGGAGAAAAAGCCTGATATACTGCTTACTAACGTCTGGACTCTTGACTGGAGACTCCCCAGTAAAACAGTCCAACATGATTATGAGGTATTTAAAGGACTGAGGATGATTGTCCTCGATGAAGCGCACGTCTATCAATCTTTGCTTGGAGGAAATGTAAGGTATTTATTAAAAAGATTGGAAATAAGCTCAAAAACTCAGCCTCTAATTATACTCTCCTCAGCAACCATATCAAAACCAAAAAACTTCGCTAAGGATTTACTTGACCTAGAACCTGATAATGATTTTACTGTTGTTGAATCTAGAGAAGCAGGAGAAAATAAAAAGGTCATTTATCTTGTCTTAGCTGTAAATCCCTTAAGATCATGGGAAACGGTTGTTTACGAGCTTGCTTTACTCCTTAGCACGATTTATTATTATAGGAAAATGCAAGGCGTTATATTCATCGATAGTATAAGGGAGCTTTATAGGATATTCCATCAAGCTAGAGTAGCAGCTACCTACTATTATGAGCCGAAAGATCATTTCAATCTAAAACTAGTTCCTGATCCCGCAGATCCCTATGCATATTGGCCTTACATGTTAGATTCGAGTGACTTCAATCCTACGAAGACCCCCCATGGAATATTCCAAAAGATAAGGTTACATCATGCAGGTGTTAAAGATAGAGAGAAGATAGAAAAAGAATTCGTGGATGGTAAGCTTGGTGTATTACTCTCTACCTCTACTCTTGAGCTTGGAGTCGATTATCCCAATGTAACTTTCATAGGAATAGTGGGCGTTCCCTTTATGTTGGAAAGCATACCCCAGCGAATAGGTCGTGCTGGAAGGAATATAAAGAAAACTCTCTATACAACCTTGGCTATAATAATACTTAGAAATACTCCAATGGAGCTTTATTACCTATACAATCCTGAAAGTCTCATAGAGGGCTTTAGGAATAAAGATATTCCAATTGCATGGAAGAATACAGCTGTAAAGAGATATCATATATTTTCATTACTCATGGATGAGATGGGCAGGGAAGGGAAGAGCACATACATCCTTAGACCCGATGGAAGATTCTCAAACTTAGAAGAATTCCTTGATGAAATAATGAAAACTGCCATCGAGGCTAAAACAATTTTAGATAAGCTTAATGCGAAAGTTAAGAAGGAGGAAGACATAGATGCTCAGCTTTTACTTAAAGAGCTTCAGGAAGAATTTAAAAAATTGCCAAAAAGAATAGAAGAATGGAAAAGATTAAACCATTACGCTTTAGTCACGGGTGAGGTAATGAGTATAATCGAGATAGTTGCTAGAAGGACCTGGAGATTTGCGGAAAGAGTCGAGGATGAAGAGATGAAAGAACTAGCTAGAAAGCTATTTCGCTTATTGAGGAGGGTTTATCCATGAGCGAAAAAGCGGATGAGATTATAGAGGAGTTAAAAGCAACATTAGACAAGCTTCAAAGGAAAATTCGCCTAAAGGGAGATGAGCTTTATGAAAAAGAATTAATTGAACAGGCTAGAATAGCTAGCTTGATATCTGCCAACATTTTAGATGCGTTGCGCAAAATAAGAGATGGCAAAGTCAAGTTGCTTAAATTTATAGAGCTTTCAGAAAAGTTTAAGGACTCTCCTGAGGAACTCATTTATCTTCTATCATTACCTGATATACCAGCTGTTCCCGGGTCAGGAAAACGAATTGCCGAAGCGATAGCTGGTTTTAAGGGTCTTGGAATAGAAACTATAGACCATAAGATTGATGAAATTAAATACGAAAATGTTTTGCTAAAGGAAGGGGAACATCCATTATCAGAAGTTTCCATAACGGGCTTTATGTATAGGGTTCCTCCATTCGAATTAACAAAATGCACCTATGAGACGGGGAATGATAAAGAAATAACCGATATATTGGGGTCAAGATTTGTATGGATTTTAAAACCTGAGGAAGTGTCATGGGATTCCTGGAATGAGATCTTGATGAAAACGACCGGAGGAAGACCGACTTCATTAATTAGAGGAAAATACACTTACGAGGGAGGATTAATCGTTCCTAAATCTATAGAGCTAATCGATCTATCAACAAAAAGCATAGTCATAGAAGTTGGGGGAAGATATCCATTTTTCCTCAAATTAGGAAGTTCTGTCATAGAGAACGAAGTAGCTTCAATAAAAACTAAGCAGAAGCTACTTCAATATCTAAAAGAGAGGTCTGCCACCATAGCAAAAAGCATAGGACCTATACTTGCATCTTGGAGGCTTAGATTAGATTATTTGTACTTTTGTTATAAAGGTTTAGGATTATCGACCGATCCATTTGATGTTAAATGTCCATTCAGAGACAGATGCAGGCTTAGTTCAGAACGCGGGGGTCCATGTGATGGAAAAATATTTTGGAGCGGGAAATATTATAGGAGGAGGTTTTACCCCAAATCCTATCCGTTAAGAAAATTACGTATAGGAAGAAGAGGTTTAATTATATATGAGGAAAAATTCCCGCTATTCCTGATCAACTTTACAGCTTATGAAAAGAAGAGAGTTGAATCTAGATGGTATGCCGTTGAAATTGGCACGTGGTTTATCAATGCTAGACCTACAGTAAGGATTTTCTTCGACACAGAAATTGGTTATGCTATACCAACATCTGTTATAGAGATTTCCTTCAATAGAGAGTGGTTAAACAATCTAGTAAAAGAAATCCTGAGCAAGGAAAAAGACGTAAGGAAGAATATAGCCCTTAAATTCATTCTCCATAAAGCATTAGGGAGAACCCTTGATTACAAGCGACTTAGCAGAACCATTCGAGAACTATTACGGAGAGAAAGTAAGCTAGCAAAGGAATATAATGAACATATAGCAGGTTCAGAAATTAAAGAAGAACTGGTAAATTTCGCTAGAAGGGTCTTCCTTCATTCTATGAACCATCTTCTGACCCAATATATTTTGGAGAAATTTGCTGGTGTGGACATGAGCTTTATTTTGACCAAATACTATTATAGATACTCTGATAAGATAATCCTTGCAGAAAATGCTAAAAATGGTAGGATAGGTATTGTGGATACCATTACTAGAGCGATTAAAGATAAAGGACTACATACTTTTGTATATCACTTTGCCGACTGGTTATCTACCTACCTTAGCCTTCATAGCAGTAATTTTGATAGATTAACATCACTAAGAATAAGAGAGGCTGAGAGAACTCTGAATCAGGCGATTAGTAGATTAGAAAGAGGAGATCCAAGAGAACAAGACATAGCAAAGAAAATTAGAAGGGTATGTAAAAAAGTTGAGGAGTTTAGAAAAGCTTTAGATGCTTTCAATATAGAGCTTGATATAACTCTCGCCAGGACAGTACTGCTAGCGGGAGGGTTTGTAAGCGATACAGACATAGAAGAAATTGGTGATTATTTCGATGACATTCTTGAAAAATATGGATTTAAGCTTTGCTTAGACGGATGTAATGGATGCGTTAGACTAGAGAGGTTCTGTGGGGAGGGTGTTCAGCAAGTATTAACTACTAGTAAAATGTTGCTTCATAAATTCACCGAACATTTGAAGGATACCATATTACGTGGGTTAACAAAACGATCTAACGAGCTAGGAAAGTATATAGAGCCTATATTATTCAATGTAAAGCATAGTTTAGATGTCCTTTGTCCTTATGTTTCGCCCACTTATGCCAAAAAATTGGTCGAATTGGCATCAAGAGGGATAAGAGTCAGAGTAATAACGTGGATGCCCAGAAAGGAAGACAAGGAATATGAGTTCCAGAAAGATTCTCTTAAACTCTTGAAAGAGAATTTAAGCCTAGAAAATTTGGCAGTTAGGGTAGAGGATAAACCAGAAATAAGATTAATGCACGATAAAACATACATCGCGGACAACATAGTCCTTATAGGCTCCTTCAATTTAACCGAAAGCGCATTTTATGGAAACTTCGAAAGAGCTGAGATAAAGCTTCATCCCGAAACAGTTGAAACTGAGAAAAAGCAATACGAGGTGCTTTGGAAGAGAGCTACAGACCTTTCAAGCTATGAGATCAGTTAACGCGCTTCATTTTCACGATACATAGATACTTCTTATGTCCGTGTAGCCCCTGCGTTGAAGAGGGAATTTTCGGAAACTTATATTCAGTCTTAATAGCAAAGTTGATCGCAGCAACCTCTTTCACTCCCCTAACAGTCCTTCTTAGCACGTCTCTGTCTTTATTGTGTAATATCAGAATAATCTTACCATTTTTCCTAAGACGACTTATATAACGCGAAACTATCTCATAAAGCTGAGCGTTATACCATTGCAGGTCTTTGCCTACTGTTCTATTTACACATATTTCATTTTTCCAATAATCGTAATCTCTAAAACGATCATCTCTATATCTACCTTCCAACCATTTCTGCCAGAGATAAGTTAGTTCAAAATAGTTTATTTCATCGTAATGTGGAGGATCAAATACGATTAGATCTAATTTAGGTAAATCTGAGTGGATATCAAGTGCATTAGCTCTACATAAATGGATAAAATTCTTTTCAGATGATTCTATTTTACCATTAAATGACACCGTAATCTGATAATTTGAAATGATAGGTGACCATTTCTCTTTGAACGAGGCTAAAAGCGATAGCCTCCTTAAAAAGGATCTACAAAAATTTCTCTCTTCTCTTAAACTTGGAATCCAGTATCGAGGTATTTTCCAAGAAGGTCCACTAGTTTTACTATGAGGCATCATTTTTGTGGCATTAGCTAAAGATGCTATGAATACGAGCTTCAGAAGGTCTCCTTGAGATTTATTCTTTTTCCAAATTTTTTCAATGTGAGAATATAACTTAGATACAGCATATAGATTGCGTTTAGTGAATAGGTCTTTAATTTCGATCGGCTTATGTGGACCATTTCTAAATTCAATTTCTGTTCCCGGATATACGAATTTACCCTGTGGGTACCAGAATTTTATCTTAAGAGTTTCTTCTGTGCTTAAATAATCATTGATTAACTTTTTACTTTGTGAAGTTCTCCCCGCAAGAAATTTGAGTGAAATAAGTTTTTCATCAACACATACGTCTTTAGTAAGAAAGGTTTTACCACAATTTTTACATGAGGTTTTTCTTCTAGGTACTAAACTTATTGCCCTACTACAAAATGGACACCTGTAAACGCTTTTCCACACGGCGAAACTGACTTTTGAGCCATTTAAAGTATAAACTTCATTCTCAATGTCATAACAGACCTGTTTTATTGTTTCGATTACTTCGGTATCCAAAGTCTCATCATTTAGGACATTATAAGCTATAAATACAGAAACAGGATTCACATCTGAGAGAAAGGCTGAAGCATTAACAAGAACCGCACCAAATCCAGAAGACCCGGAGCCACAAAATGGATCGGCGATCAATTTACATCCTTCCATTTCATGAATTATGAGCCTTGGTTCCTTTCTTGCCCAGAATTTTATTAGAGCATGAAGGTTAAACATTGATCATCACGCCTCTTAAATCTATAAAAATGGGATTCCCCACTTTTCTAGAGACCTCTACCTTTCCTTCAGCTGTAAGAACTCTAACCCATGAAGATGCTATAGACCTAACCATTCCAAGCTTGTTTGCAACCTCGCCTATCCAGAGACTTTGTGGATATATCCCCCTTAAAAGTCCGAGGATTTTTAATCCGATCTCCTGCCTTTGGATCACGATTATATATTAGCGTAATGCGTATAATAAGCGTTACTAGTAGGTACCATTAACAGCTTTCGCTAACGCTAAAAGTAACATTAGTAAGGTAATTATTCATATTATTCATTAAGAAGTTGAGTACTTTTTCCATCTTGATGCAACCAAAATCGTCGAAGAAGAAAGATCCTAGAGATCGATCTTGAGGAGGGTTGGCTGATAACCGACATCTCATGCTCTCTCTAGTCGACATGAAGGCCGGGATCCTCTTCAGCCTATACTTAGACTTCATAGATGAGAAAAAGGGTTTAAGATCATTAAATGAAGGAAGCATAAAAGTCTTGAAGGCTGAGCCTATCCTATGGCCATAACCCTATGCCTTCTCCTTTCATGAATGAAGCAAGCTCTTTATTTAACGTGTTCAAAAATCGACGGTTATCCAAATAAAGAGCTTGGATCTCGACCGCGGATCCAGATCATTATGTAGTCGAGGCTAGACAGGCTGTGGCCGCAAAACACCTGGAAAGGGCAGGGCAGAGTAACGCTTTTTAGGCCAGGAATTTTTCTAATAAGGGGGGAAAGACTAGCTAAAAATATAAAAATTATGAGACGTGTTAACCGGACCGATGGGGACGTTAGAATTAAGCCCGTCCGAATTGGAAAGCCTGGCAGAAAGGATTGCGGAGAAAATCGTTGAAAGAGTTCTTAGCAGGGCTTATGCCAAGCTAGATGAGATTGAGACTTTGATAAAGCTTCTCAGAAGATTTGCTAAGGTAGCGTTAGAACATGACAGTATAATTAACAGGAAGCTGGACGAGATCCGCGGGGTGTTATTGCTAGTTGATGAAGAAATCTAAAAGAACCTATAATACTTTAGAGGAGTTGGAGAGGGTGGCTGATAAACTCGTGAAAATGGTAAGTAGGAAGCTGAAGCAACGCTTAGATGAGAGTTTACGATTCCAGAGGCTCTTGGACGAGATGGAGACCTCCACATCCGCCCTGAGGGCCATCTCAAACGAACTTGAGCGACTGCTTGAGATCCGTAAGGAGACTGAGAAGACATGCGATAAAATCTCGCAAAAGCTATCTAGAGCCCGAAACCTACTTGCAAAGAAGATCGAGGCACTGAGCTATGGAACCATTGATCAGCTCTGCGATCTAATAGGTTTTGATCTACGTAAGATAACAAAAACAAAATTAAAGATACTGCAAGCTATCTTAGACCTGGAAAAATCTGGCGAGGAAACACATCTGACAAACATCTCCGAAGGTGCGAGGATTAGGAGAGATGTGAATTTAGAGAGGCTGCTGGACGAAATGGTTCACGACGGGCTATTAGTAAAACACTCGCCACTGATACAAGCCGGGGAGCGAAGAGGAAGGCCGGCGAGAGCGATCTACAAAATACCGGAACATATCCAACAACTATTGGATCCAAGTAAAGGCAGAGAAAGCCCTCAAATCCGTCTCCTTAGCGCGATATTAGACAACCTAAGAGAAAAATCTTATCTGGCTCTAGCCCTGCCGCAGAAACCGGGAAAAAGCATCCCAGATGGGATAGCGATTCCATTCGAGGACGGCGAGTTAAACTGGAAGAAAATCCTCGCGGTGGAAGTTGAAAGCCCAGACGAGGTCGGATACAAGATAGAGCACATCGCAAAAATTCTCGCAAAAAGGTTATCACAGGGATACGCAAAAGTCATACTAGCCTATTATGGGATGAAAAGAGGAAAAGACGTAGAAGAGGCCCTGAAGAAAGAGCTTAAACGCTTATACCCAGAACAATGGCAGGAAATAATCAAAAGGATACAAC
>Ga0190286_1001016_pt1 | contig 10705 bp, 10 predicted proteins | sample 48691834_MG_FD_183241 | JGI IMG/M metagenome (GOLD analysis project Ga0190286, IMG submission 183241) | Hydrothermal vent microbial mat bacterial communities from Southern Trench, Guaymas Basin, Mexico - 4869-18-3-4_MG | ecosystem: Environmental > Aquatic > Marine > Hydrothermal vents >... | reverse complement strand
CCTTCGATGGGGTGGTTTACGCCTCTAGTGGTGAGGAGGTCGGTGAGCTAAGCCTAGTTCATGAGGTCGATCTTCCCAAGGCTAGCTCCGGGGATCTCGTCTTAGAGTTGAAATCTAGGGAGATGGCCCTGGCCGGGCTCGTCTCGAAGCTCATCAGCGGTGATCGGGTGAGCTTGTCGGTTAAGGGAATTGCCCGGGTCGAGGTCTTAGGGGCTGTCGCGGAGGTCCCGGTCTCGAAGTCTTTTGAGGTTGATGTTGGAAAGTCGGTGAATGTGTTATGAGGATCCGCTGGTTCCTAACCCTTGGATACAGGTTGAATCTCGTCGGCTTGTTGGCCGGTTTTCTCCTAAGCTATGTCGCTCTGTCGGATAGGGCTTGGTGGGTTTTGGTCGGAGGATCGCTTGAGCGGCCGGCGCTCTTGGCTCAGCTTTCTCCTTTCAGGGTTACCTTGACCGCCCTCGGCGAACCCGTCATCATACCGATAATACTATATCTAGTTCTTGGAACTCGGTTAAGCATACTCGTGGTCGCTGGGATGATGATCGCCGGATCGCTCACCACGGCTAAGAGCTGGAGCAAGCACCTTTTCTCTCTAGATGGTTTCTGGACGCCGTTAGGCTTCCTGATATTCCTTTTCATCGGGTCGGAGTTTGTGAAGTTGAAGCTTGGGTTGTCTATACCCTTGGCCGGGCGATCCCTCGTGGACTACGCTCTTCCATATGGGGAAGAAAAGATCTTGACCCATATTCCCGTCGCGGCTGAGATAACTTCGGACTACTGGACGGCGCTCGCAGCCGGATTACTCTCGCTCGCGGCGAAGCTCCTTCATCCGACCGGTCAGAGAGCGTGAACGTAGATCTCTAAGAGCGCTTGTCGACGGCTCTGAGAAGCCTGCCGACAACTTCCTCCCTCGATAAGCCCCTGACCTCTATCAGCTTGAGCCTATCCAGCTCTCCCCTAACTATTGAGACGTCGCCGAATATCCTCCCGAGGAACCTTATCAGATCCCTGTTCACAGCGTGCCGCTTCGGATCCTTCTCGCTGTAGAAGAGAAGCTCGCCATTCCTGTAGACGAGTTTGGTTTCCGGGGCTCTAGGCGTGACGTATACCTTGAATCCGACCCCTTTCCCGGTCTCGAAGACTACCTTCTCTATCGCGCTCTTATCGAGTTCCATAACCCTTCGGAGAAGATCTTGCGCAGGCCACGTTTATAGTTTAACGTTAAAGAAGACGCCTTTTTAGGGGGTATTTTGTCGAAGTCTTTGTCGTTTGAGATTATTTCTTTTGCTCCTGTTCTTATGGCGCTGCTCAGGTGTGGGGAGTCCTCGTAATCGAGTCCATATTTTTGCATGAGATCTGGTCAGCCGGCGAGGTCTTCGGATTTTATAGGTCTATCGGTAATCCTTTTGGGCTTGTTATTGAGCTGCTACTTCCTTTATGAGAGCCTTGTCTTTCAGGGTTTTGCCCGTCAGTCCGGCGATTATTAGGAGCGTTTCGTAGATCGTTATGCTCGATGTCAGGTATTTTCCGCGTTTGGATACGAGCTCGTTGATTAAGGATTTCCGCGAGAAACGCTTCGCCAATGAAGCATATGCATGATAAACCCTTAATCGAGTTTCTAAGGGGGGAAGGGTGAAATGATCGCGGATGCGGATTTACTTATAGCTAACCAGTTGTGAATACTCCGATGTTCTGGTTACTTGCGTCCACTGACTCTGATTAGCTGCTCCATGCTGAGCACTTTGACATACTTGGAGACCTTCTCCTTTAGCTTTCGATCATCAGTTATAAGTGCGGCCTGCATCTTCATAGAAGCATGGAGATAGGAGGCATCGTATATCGTTAGGCCGTCTTTGTAAGCCAAATCGAATACCTCGTTTTCAGGACCCTTAATCAAATCCATCCTGATGAGGGATAGTGCATCACTTATGACTTTTATAAAGGATGAGGCCGTTTCCTCATCCAGCCTCTTTAACCGTTTATACTCTTTCAATACAACGTTAAGGCATTCGTAGTACTCCTTATCTCTACCTAGCTCCTTAAGTTGATTTCGGAGATATGGATTTCATTTTTCTTAGCTTTGAAACTTAAGGCGAGCAGAGTATTTTTCAAAATGATAAATTGTTAGAAGATTTTTAAGAGATTCCGGATTCAAGTCTGCGGAAAGCCCTTCCCAGCATACTTGATTGGCTTAGGAGTAGCCTTAGCCGGAGCCCTCCTGCTAAAAGCCGGCACGAAACCTACCTAGAGTATAGAAGCTCTAAGAGAAGGATCATAAAAACAAAACTATAAAAAATTTATAAAAACCTGTGTAACAGTGAAGTTGTAGCTAATATGGTGAGAAGTAAACTTCTCCTAATAGTGGCTGTTTTAATCACTGCTCTATCTGCGTTTTTCATAACTTTCTTCTGGACAATGCCGCGGAGAGGGGAGCATTATGAAACAACCTTATCTCCTTCACCTCCTCCACAACTTCCTTCACCCCCTCCTGCTCCTCCATCCTCTCCACCCCCACCCTCTCCAGCCCCTCCATCCTCTGCACCTCCTCCATCTCCACCTCCTTCAAAGTTAGGCAAAAAAGAGTATGGCCCCATAGAATACGAGAAATACTTCTACATACTGGTCTGGGTTCCATGTGATTGTGCAGGAGAGAAGGGATTGGCGACGATGGTGATTTATCCCAAACAGCCTAGGTATAGGGAAGGAGCGCCGGTAGTGGTTACTTCCCAAGGGGGTCATACACCTGGCAAGATCCGACCACCTCCGCCGGATTTCGATCCTTATGGAATAGTTTGGATAGAATTCCTCTTCCCAGGAGGTAGGATGGGGGAATTTGAAAGTGGTGGTGTTTTCGACTATGGAGGCAGGGCTTGTATAGAGGCTCTCTACACGGTACTACAATACGCGCAAGGTAGGATATCAAATACGGCAGGCAAGAAGATATCCGACTATGTTAACTATCCCATACTAACGGATAATATCGGCGTCATAGGGAACTCCAACGGAGGAAACATCGCTGGACAGGTCTTTGCGCGCTACAAGGAGGGGCTCGAGGGAGTTAGATACGTAATCTTCTATGAAACCCCAGCTGGCGATCACTACGTCTTAGGCGACTTAGGAAGGATAGGCGACGACCCAAATAGGCGGGAGGACGCGGATGGAGATGGTATACCGTGGGATGACGCTAGAAACCTAAAGTATATTGAGGGCTCTTGTGATGAAACGAGTTGCCAAATAGACTTCTCTACTCTCGCCTACGATCCAACAGTAGGCTTTTACTTAGACAACAACGGAGACGGAAGACCCAACTACATCGGACAATATCCTCGCGTTAGAACGGACGTAGATGGAAGCGGTGCCTTGGAGCCAGACGAGGACTTCATATTCATGCCTTTAAACGTGAATTTAGGAGGCAAGAGGAGGTTAGTGTATTCGTACTTGGTTACTAAAGCAGCTTGGGATAAGGGCCTCTTCCAAAATATCCCGGATGAAGTTATGAGACCCGACGAGGCTCTTAAATTCTGGCTCGATAGAGAGATATGCTACCATTACGACGAAATATCCCGAAACATGCCATGGCTTAAAGTGATGCAACTCGGCTTCATGGAAGATCACGTGCAAGCAACTCGAGATCACCCCCACGTCGTCATAAACTACAACGCGTTCAAAAAGAGGGGACACTGGGTTAGGTTAAACCCTGATAAAAGCTACATAGAGTACTTAGCTGGTGTAAAGCCTAACGTTAGGGAAAATCACGCGAATATAGACCTGACCTTTGATAACGTGGTCAGGCACTTGCTATTATTCAGAGGTGTAAGGCTCATAATACAGGCGGCTGTTCTAGAGATGGCCGATAGAACTCAGCTTAATAACTGGAGCGATGATCTAGACAGGGTATTAATTTTGGAGAAGAGTACGTCATCTCAGCCTAGCTGCAGATATGAAATTGAGGTCGTCGAAGGATATCTCGTAACAGCCCCAAACCATAACAAGCTTTATGTGAGAATTTACCAGCCTAAGACGTCCCTTTACAATGCTAAGTTCCCCGCAATCATATACTCTGGGGGAGGGAGAGGCGAGGGTGTGGTGGGAGGTCCTGAAAAGAGGGTCCTCGGAGTGGCAGAGTTAGGGGTAATCGAGGTATACTTTAATCCCGAGGGCGTTGGCCCTCCCCAGTATAGGAGTGAAGGTACTCCGGATTTTGGAGGGTTTAAGCAGCAGGACGACTTAATGGCTGTGATCAAATATGTTAAATCGCTTCCTAATGTTAATCCGGATAATATAGGGGTTATAAGCTTCTCCTTCGGTATAGCCACGGCTGCGGGATGTTTAGGCAGGCATCCGGAGCTTGGCGTGAAGTACCTGATAGACGTAGAGGGTCCCTCCCATAGTGTGATAGCGGCCATGGACTATGGTACCGAGGAGCAGCAGAGAAGCTTCTATGAAGCTTTTGGGCACTGGAGCCTAGCTAAAGACTCTTCTCCAGAGAATCAGGCATGGTGGGCCGAGAGGGAAGCTTACCGCTATATAGGGAATTTCACCGGAGCCTACCTCAGGATTCAGGGAGAGATAGATCACATACAGCCTAGGGGCGTCTATGAGCATGCGTTGATCATGAATAATGAGGCTGTTAAGGGGAAGCCTTGGTGGGTTAGGATAGGATTAGCTGAGCAAAGAAACCCCGTAAACCAGATTTATCCTTTAGACGATCCTTCTAAGTGGCCCAAGTGGATACCCGGCCGAATCAAGGATAAGTGGAAAGAGGTTACGACGAAAGCCATATTGGAGATGGTCGAGATGTTTGGTGGAATCCCTCAAATCTGCAAGACGACATTTCGAACCGAACAATCCATTAAAAAGAAATCGATACATGACGTAGATATGCTAGATAACGGGCACCTGCTTTTGACGACGTTTACTCTAAAAGGAGGACAGAGTAGCGTAATTGAGATTGATAAAAACGGTAATATCGTTTGGTCATTTGAGGACCTAAACTTCGCACATGGAGCTGAGATTCGTGGGGATCTAGTTTTAATATCCGATACGGGAAACGACAGAGTCATAATAGTCGATAAAAAGACTAGAAGAATTGTTTGGAGCTCAGATGACGTAACGCTGAGTGACGGATCGAAGCTGAATTATCCGAATGATGCAGACTTCGTCGGAGATAACCGCATCCTGATAACTGATAGGAATAATCATAGAGTTATTGAAATAGATCTAACCGGAAAGATACTCTGGCAGTTCGGTGAAACCGGAGTTCCCGGCAGCGATCTGTCGCATTTGAAATTTCCCCACAACGCTGATAGGCTACCTAACGGGAATACAATAGTATGTGATTCAGAAAATAATAGAATCTTAGAAATAGATCCATCGGGCAACGTGGTATGGATTTACGAGAATGGACTTAGCTGGCCTAGAGATGCTGACAGGCTTCCTAATGGAAATACTTTGATCGTGGATTCTAAGAACGGTAGAGTGATAGAGGTTGATCCTAAAGGAAATATAATCTGGAGCTTCAGCGAGCTTGTCCTCCCCTACGATGCTGATGCTTTGCCAGATGGAGGGATCTTGATATCCGATAGCGGGAGAAGCAGGGTCATAATAGTCGATAGAAGCGGAGAGATACTCTGGGAGTTCAAGATCTCGAGTTAAGGAGAATTCCTGGGTAGGACGAACTAATAATATACATCTCCTTTTAAAGCTAATCCTAAAAATGATGTTAATGTGAAGGTATGCTTTCTATCATCGTCCCTTTCTCATATATAGCTGGAATGGTAAGGTGAATATTCTGATGGCTTCGGTCGAGTCTCTCTGATCAAATCCAGCCGCCTTTAAGCTTCTCATCTCCAGTGCGAATAACGCGTCCTCAGACTTTCTCTCAATTATCTCGAAGAATCCTTTTTGAAGTCGTATCGTCACTTCTCAATTAACCCATTTCTGGGTTGAGTCTATGAATGCATCCAAGTCCCTTCTTAACGGATGGAGCCAAGGAGCGTGATAAACCGTGTCGGCCCAAAGCCTATCAAGATCACACTTCAACCTAAGCTGCTCCTTTGTCAGGGTTAGTTGCTCGAGATCCTTATGCACGGCTAGGAGTTTCGTGGCCGCCGGAGCCTCGTAGATCTCCCTGGACTTGAAGCCTATGATCCCATTCTCTAGGATGTCTATCTTACCGATCTCATACTCCCCTCCGAACCTCGATGCCGTATTCTCTAAGCATCTTCTCTTCTTGGCTTCTGGTGAAGTTGAGTTCCCTAACAGGGGCGATTATCCTTAGATGAGGCCCGGCATACTTGATGTGGTCGTTAATTCTACTGAAAGAGCGAAGATCAGATTAGGCAACTATACTGTATACAACTGACTTGCTTAGGGCATGTTATTCTTTCAGAATACGGAGTATTACTTTCACTTCTCTTTTGGGATTTTCGTCAATATAGTTTGTACCGCTACTTGATTCAGTCGGTTGCGGTGAGATATTAATCTTCACTCACTGTATACGTTATAGATTCCGACATTTGATGGCTTATGAAACTTAGGTTATTTATCACCGATACTACCGCCTTTTGACATTTCTTAGCCTAAGTGTACGGGGCAGATATATTGTTTGCCACTGAAAGTGATTCGTAAGAGAGAATATTATGTTCGATTTTCATAAAGAGAGTTGGGGGTTATTCATCAACGCTATTAATCAAGAGGTGCCTTTATGTTTACCCATACTATTATGACAATTTCCTTTCCATAGCCGTAAGCATAACAACCCTTCTGGTTAGCGCTTGATTTCTGGATCCACCCATAGCTGAAAGCATTTGCTATTTTCTAGTTCTGTTACTGACCTATCGCGGTAATCGCATCATAGCCTTTCGGGCAGAATCTGAATCCTTCGAGTCGATGCTTGCTTCCTTAACTTCCTGTCAAAAGTTGCTAGGCTACCAACTTTAAGGGCTAGCGATAATATGATTTTATCATTATATTGAGAGAGGTTAAGCCCCTCTTTTTCAATAAGACTGAGTGCTCTCCCAATATCCTGCGATGTCTCGTTAACCAGTCCTGCTTTGTAATGTTGAAGATATTCTTTAACTTTGTAAGCTACTTCTGCAACCTCTATCTTGAGAGCCCTCATAACCCACACGTACTCGTGGACGACGATGCTTGGGATTATCCACTCATCCAGCGAATCTAAGAGCTTTTTAGCTTCGGCGTGATAAATGCTGTCCTCGAAAGTGTCATACACTAAGACATTCGTGTCTATTAGAGCTTTCATAGGTTATCGCCTAAACCTCGTTGAATTAGTTCTTCGATCTCTTCAGGTGTTAACCCTCTACCAGCTCTAAGGGTTCTCCGCCGCTCCTCGACTTTCCTGAAGATTATCTCCCCCTTCTCTTCATCGCAACGCACTTCGAGCACATCTCCAAGCTTGATATTCAGTAATCTCCTTATCTCAGCCGGTATCGAAACTTGGTAGTTCCTAGTCACCTTAACCTTCATAGTATGAATGACCCAATAGTAATATTTAAGTTAATCTCCTATATCCCATCCTCGAGCGGCTTCTCGAATCACATTCTTTCCTCTAGCTTCTTGAGGTTCCTCAACCATGATGCCTCAATAGAGTTTGCTGTGAGATCTCTGCCGCTTTAATCGCCGTCTCAATAATTCTCCAAGATCTTCCTTTAAACGATATCTAGTCCATCCAGGTTTTGTGGAAGATTCGGATGATCGGGATCCCATATTTCTCGTGTGTGGCCGATCTTGTGGGAGCGTAACCATTACAGGCGAGACCCCGATATCCACATACGTCTTTGATAACAGATTTACATCCTCTATATCTTCCCATTTAACAAGCTTATTGCTAAGGGGTAGACCTCGCAGCATACGTGAGACTTGTGGAGTAGTTTTCAGATTATGAAAGAATATTAGAGCTTGATCTCCGTTTATCAACGCCGAAGACCCTGCCGAGCATTTCTCCACGCTATAAGATCATCTCTTCCTTGGATATCTTCATCATTTAATTTTATGAAAATTATACCGCCTCCTGCGGGAATATAGGCTTTACCCAGCCCACTTTCTCGAAGTCCCTATCTTGCGTGTATATTTCTTGGATTTTGGCTCTTCTCATTTGGCAGGAGAGAACTACGTCATCCCACATATTGTAGTTGAGCCTGCGTCTACTCATTTCCGCAACAGCTTCTATAAAATCCAAGAACGTTGTTTCCATGACCTCTATTCCGGTCTCGCGGATGTAATCGATGAAGATTTTGATTGCTTCGCCCTTCCCCCGCCTGGCCAGGTGTGCTGCAACTTGGCTTAGGACTAAGGTCGAGGTAACCCCTTGCTCCTCTCCCTGTTCAATTCCTTCTAAGACCCTTAAACATGCGATCCCATATCTCGGATCCTTAAACAAAACGTAGATGAAAATGTTTGAGTCTATGAATCTACGCCTCATCTGAGAGCGCATTCTCGACCTCCTCCAGGCTCACCTCCTCCTCACCCGCGATCCCAAATAAATCACGCGCGGTAAGCTTTCTAACGGGGGTTAACACGATTCTCCCATTACTTAGCTCCACGATAAGCTCGGACCCCTCTCTGATTCCGAGAGCCCTCCTTATCTCAGCCGGAATGACTATCCTCCCCCTCTTCTCCACGACGATTTTGCCCATTTTAAATGACCCACTATGGAACATTAATAAGCCCATATTTTAGCTTTATCCTCCAAGCTCATTTAATACCTCTTTCCTTAACCTCCGCTTTTCCATCTAGTTCCGGATCCCGTACCAAAAGCAGTTTCCAGGCCTCATCTTTAGGATGATGGAGCTTAAGGTCGTAATTTTCATGTTCGCGAGCGGGAAGCTCCTCTGCACTGGGGCGAAGACGGAGCGAGAGGTCTATGAGGCGGTCTATAAGCTGAAGAAGATACTCGAAGAAAACCAGCTGATCACCTATATTCCCACATAAATGTGAAAAATGAAATTCTATCAACTTTGAGACGATTGCTCAACCAGCGTTAGAGTATGCTCATATCTAGCAGGAAACTTGTACAGATGTTAAAAATAAAAAATGGGGATTTAAGCGCCTCCCGTCTTCTCTATTTGCTTCATCACCATGGATATAGTATCCTTCGTTATTACCATGGGTCCTGTCCTAACGTGTAGAGGCACGTTACCGACTGGCACTTGGATTCCATATTCTAGGTAGAGATATGCGGCCACGACCGGTAAGAAGCCTTGAGCGAATGGTTGCTGGCTTATCGCGCATAGCATTATATCCTTCTTTATCCCATCGATTATCTTAGCATCCACGTCGACGGTCGCCACGAAGACCTTGCCCTTAAGACCCTCTTCCTCAATAAGCTTCATCGCTGGGTGGGCGCCTAGGGGCCCTAGCGTCAATATGAGCTCCGTGTCTGGATGCTTCTTTAGATACGCCCTCATTATTTCGATCGCCTTAGTTGGATCCGTCGTTATGTCTAGCTTTTCTATTGGAGGAAGTCCAAGCGCCTCGCCTACTTCTTTAGCTCCCTTAGCTCTCATCTCAAGCCCAACATGGCCAACTTCATGAATGCCTACAACTACCCTCTTAGGAAGCCTGCCAACCTTCTCCTTAAATAATCTTATAGCAGCCTCCGCCAATATCTTTCCAGCCTCATAATCATCTTGGCCCAAATATCCTAGATACGGTATTCTCTCTTCTTCAGACCTAGGATCGTAGACGTTTACAGCGAAGACGGGTATACCCATCTTAATAGCTCTCCTCAAGGGTTCATCTAATGCCTCATAGGAGGTTATTGTGACTATTATGGCATCCGGCTTCTTAGCTATGGCCCCTTCAAGCAAGTCGACAAGAGCTTTAATCGAGAATTTCTCTGGACCCAGATATACAACTTTTACTCCCAATATGTCACCAGCTATCTTTGACCCCTTTATGACGGGAGCCCACCATGGATCCGCAGGACCTCCATGCGATATGTAATATATCGTATATTTCGGGGGCTTGGCCGCTGGAGTAGCTGTTACAGTCTTTGTTATGGATGTGGTTACGGTAACGGGAGCGCCTGTCACGGTCGTGGTCACCGTCTTAGCGGGTGCAGCAAGATAAGCTCCTATCCCTCCTATCACCAGCCCTACAATGAGAGCTATGATCACTATTGTTGCTGAATACTTCTTTACTTCGGCCAAACCAAGCACCTCAACTAATTGTTATCCAGACTAAGATTTAAGATTTCCTTGTGAAAATTGAATTCAACGCAATTTTGCTCATTCTCTTCACCAAGGGATTAAGTAGCCGACTTGTGTCATACGCTAATTTTTTATAGAACGAGTGATTGAAGGTTATGCGATGAAAAGCTTAAGGCGGGAGGCCTTGCCTAATCTAGTGGAGAAATTTCGTTCTTTGACTAGGATGGGCGAATTTGGCGTATTCATAAGCTTGCTGTGCGTCGCCAGCATATTCGCCCTACTATCTGAGGAGTTCCTCACCCCATCTACATGGGCGGGGATACTGACCGTAGCGTCTGAAATAGGGATAATTTCGGTGGGCGTCTCTTTTCTCATGATCTCGGGAGAGTTTGACCTATCTGTGAGTTCCGTGTTTGCTGTATCAGGTATGACGATGGCTCTCTTGTCAGACTTGGGCATTAGCCCATCACTAGCTTTCCTTATAGCAATATTGTTGTCGGCTTGCATAGGAGCTGCGAATGGGGTGATCACAC
>Ga0190286_1001015_pt1 | contig 10708 bp, 24 predicted proteins | sample 48691834_MG_FD_183241 | JGI IMG/M metagenome (GOLD analysis project Ga0190286, IMG submission 183241) | Hydrothermal vent microbial mat bacterial communities from Southern Trench, Guaymas Basin, Mexico - 4869-18-3-4_MG | ecosystem: Environmental > Aquatic > Marine > Hydrothermal vents >... | reverse complement strand
ACATAGAATAATCCCCGTCCATTAGCAGTAGGAAAAATAGAAAAGGCAATACTGCATAAATACAGGTTTTTCCCTGATGTTACCGTGTGAATTGTTGAACCCCCGTTATTTGCATATTCATCCTTGGCAATCTGTGTGCCAAAATCCCCATATGGCTGTATTGGTATGGCCTCTCTTGGCTCAACTGGCCTTATCCCTACCCACTTAACCTGGTTTTTCTCACCCATGTTGTCCCCTAACTTGTTAGTAATGCATAAGATAAGATATAATAAACCCTGACAGCACTTGCACTAGTATTTTGATATTTCACCTCAAAACTACTCTCAAATGTAATATCATTTGCAATACCCACTCCATATATATAGTTTTCATCATTATAACAGGTTAGCCAAATTAAAAAGTCATTGGGTCTGCTTATTGCCCATTTGTTTAGGTTTCCCAATGCAAAATCAACAAGTAGCTCACTATCAACATTTATAACCACATGGTTAAGTTCACAGGTATGGTCTGTGTCTATATAAATAATCCCACCATAGGTCTTTCCCTTCCCACTTATTGTCAGTAGTGTCTCTGTTGTGCTTGCAGGGATATCCTTGTACCCAGAGGCAATTTTTGCCTGGCCGTACATAGGTCTTTGCACCACATATGCTAAGTCCTGTGCCTTAAGGTTAAGCATTAAATTTCCATGTTGATCGCACTTCAGTGGCGTCTCAGTTGAGTTGTATAGGGCGTACAACATTGCCAATATGCGCCCTACATCATCTATACGTAGGGTTTTTAGGTTACCACTGCTATCTACCCCTCTAATCTCTACAGGACGTGTATAGTCTGGCGCACCTTTTGCCATATCCTACTCCTCATATTGTCTTTCTGTATATTCCCACATCTTCTCAGAAAATGCAAAAAGCTCCCAGGGCTTTAGCATCCATATCCTTACAATTATTGTGTGGTCATAGGTATCATCCTCATTCCAGGCCCAAAGCTGCAATTCAAAAGGCTCAACTTTTAGCTCATAGAACTCTTTACCAGAGATTACCTCACCATCCCCAGAAAATGTGGAGTCTGGATTTGTAGGCCAGATTTGGTGGAGGGCATCATCTATGTGGCAGTGGACAAGACCCCTGCAGCCTATGGGAAATACGATATCAATCTGGTGGATTATGCCATAGCAGAGCTTTAGGCGTTTTAGCTGCTGGTTTTGTTGTGTTGTGTTCTTTTGTACCGTAAATGAGAACGCATATATCATTGACTCTCAAATCCGTGGTAAGAGACCTCATAGTTTGTAGAAGATCCACTGCCTTTTAGCATTACCCTTATATGATCTGAATCAGACAGATAAAGTGGTTTTGGAATTGAGTAAACCGCACCAGGCTGAAGATCAGTAAAGGCATAGTAGCGCCTAAAGGCCCCTACTGCATATATGCCTATATACCCATCCAGGGTTTGGCTACTGTGGCCATTGTAAACGGATAGGTTTTTTATCTCATGGAATCTTCCTGGCCTTACAACATCAAAGTCAACATTTATCCATGATGTCCCTACTGTGCCTACCTTTCTGTCTCTAATAAACGTCATTTCACTATCTCCTTAAGGAGTGACTTAAGGTGTGTCATATTCCACTTCTTGGCCTTCACTATCTCCTTGTAGCACTCCTCACAAAGGACAAGGTTTGGTATCTTTGCATGGCCAAAAAATCCCTCTTTCATGTTGTCTATCTCTCTACCGCACTTATCACACTTAAAGCAGAGGTGGTCCTCTTCTATCTCTTTGCCTAACTCATCCTTTATTTTAACCTTTTTAATGTATGGTTTTGCCATCAGACAAAGTACCTCCCTCCAAATCTAAAAGTACTTTGGGCATTGGCTCCATTTACATACTTGGCTCTTATATATCTACAAGGTACCTGCACCACTAGCTGTGCCCCAGACCCGCCTGTAAGGGCTTGGCTACCAAGCTCTATATCCCAGTTAGTGTTATCTATAGACCCCTCAAAGTACATTGTGCCATCCTGGTCAGCGTAGGCAATTGCACCAGCATGGCCATGTCGGCTAGCATTAAAGTCCTTGCTAGGTCCTGTATATGTTGCATTTGCGTCAAGGGCTGTAGTCGTGTAGGTTTCAGAATTATCGGGTTGGTCAATCCTCGTATCCAATCGGTCTAGATGTTGACGGCAATACCATGCATTATATAGCAGTGTCTTACCAGTCTTATTTGTTGGAGATGCCCCAGCATCGCCAATTGACCTAAGGAGTCCCTTTACTGCATCATTTACAAGGCTTCTTAGTATATCCCTATCATCCATGGTTTTTATCCTCCCTCTCTACATGTGGGTGAATGCAGGGATCCTTCCTAGTTGCAAGGATCCTTCTTGCCTCATCCTCAGAGATTGGGATCCCAAACCACTGGCAGTTGTGACAGACAGGGCACTTGTACCTAACGTCATTCCTCCACCCACACTTTGGGTCATCAGCTACCTTAAAGACCCAGCTCTGGTGACACTCCATTGTGTGCCCACAAATAGGGCACCTTATCGGGGTATCTGGCACATGGCCTAGATACCCCGCATATTTCCACTTCATAGATAGTTATGTCCTTAGCTGCTGTAAGACAACAGAGTAGGCTGCACCAGAACCAGAGCAGGTAAGCACTAGGTCAACATCCCCGTAATTCTTTGCAGGGAAGAAGAACGCCTCATCATCACCAGGGCCAAACATGAAAGCCCAGCATGCATGTGGCTGAATGCCCCTGGCTATAACCTCAACCAGCTCATCAGAGGTAACCTTTGCAGGTGTAGCAGCTGGAATATTGTAGAGGCCAATTGTGCACTTCTCTGCATCAATGGTCTCTACACATCCCATGTGGCCATCTGCAGTAGGTCTTAGGAATGCCTGCCAGACATCCTGAAGCCTTGCATAGACAACCTCATTATCCTGTTTAGATGCCTTTATGAAGTCAGTGAAGAAGCCCCACCTTTCAATCTGCATCTGGTTTATCTCATCAGCTAATAGCTCAAAGGGGACAAATGCGTCTGCATCACATGTGAGTTTCACTTTTGTAATATCCTCATCCACCCTCTCACCAGTGTAGTATGCCCTTATCATTATCATCCTGTATGGGTAGTCGTTTGGTAGGTCAATTGGCTGCTCTCCAGATGTTGGAAGGGTACCACTCTTTATCTCCTTTGCCATTAGGAAACCACCATAGCCCATTGCCCCCTCTTCAATCAGCCTTAGACGGACTGTAAATTTGGTCCCGTTTGCTGTCCAGTAGCCTGTACCAGTGGTGAGGTCATAAGTGATTTTTAGCTGTGGGTTTGTATATCTTGTGGGATCAAAGTAGTGCCTTACATCGTGGAGATTAAAGCCAAATGGGATGATGACAGACTCTTTGTTGGTTGCACCACCCTGGGTGTTAGTTAGCATGTATGGGAAACGGCCTAGGTGGAAGCAATCTAAGGCCTGTGCCTGGATCATGGAAAGTGACCATAGGGTAGTAGCGCCATCAACTATCTCTATCTTGCTTACATCTTTGTGTAGAGGGTGGTCATCGTAGTCATTTGTGTCAACTGTCTGCTCAATCATAAACTCAATGAACTGGATTGGTTTTTTGACATTCAAGTCCTTTGTAACCGTACCAGAGTCTGATACGGTCTCATCCTTCATGAGGTAATAATCCCTTGTCTTAGGCATAGTTTTTTACCTCCCTTATTTTATCCCTTTATCTTAGCCTCATGTAAAGCAGCTGCTAGGATCCTCACCCTGTCAATGTTAGAGGGATCACCCTTAGGCCTTCTTGGAGGAAGTACGGTCCTCTCAATTACATCCCTAAATGGTGCAAAGCCCTTCTCATAATCAGGCTTTGCAGCAGCAATACCAGGACCCCACCTTGTAGTACCAAGCTCCCTTGCCTTCCTTTTCCACTTCTCATCACCAGCCTCACGCACTCCCTTAGCATACCTCTTCTCAGAGATAGCTTGCTGTACGCCGCCTTCATAGGCCTCTTCTGCGGCAAGTGCAGCCTCAGACCAAGACTTTTTGGGCTTCTCAATACCTGCCGAATAATCGGCAGACCTTCCTGGTGTTACCCTTGCCCACTTCTCTGCAATTTCACTAGCTGGTCTAATTGCAGGCATACTCAAAACCTCCTATTATGATTTTTTGGTATAGGATTTATAAATATTTCCTATACCTGCCTAACTTGTAGGTAGTATCTAGATTTTTGTCAAGACTGGCAATGGGTGCTAAGGGGGTTGACTAACGGTCAAGGGTGTGTTATAAGAAGTATATGGCAGAAGGAAAGATAATGAAAGTGCGGTCTATGAAGGGATATGCATTTGTGGTAATCCCTACTCACCTTGTCATAGAGGCAGGCTTAAAAATAGGGGATTATGTCTGGATGGAGGCACAGCCAGGCATGATCTCCATATATCCTATACAGGGGTTTGGCAGACATGGAGATTCAAAACATAGAGATAGAGAAACTACTGGAACCTAGAGAAGACATAAGGTCCATCATAATAAGAGAGAACCTTGATGAACTAAAAGAGTCTATCAAGGACGTGGGTATTCTTAACCCTCTAACAGTTGTGCCTAGAGGGGATAAGTTTGAGATTGTAAGTGGGCACAGAAGATATCTGGCTGCTAAGGAATTGGGATTAGAGAAAGTACCTTGCATAGTAAGAGAGATAGATGACGCCCAAATCTTAGCTGAGAGGATACATGAAAATATAAAACGTGAGGAACTCAATATAGTAGATCAAGCTGAATTGATACGCAAACTCCACGATAGGGAGGGGTGGACTTACGAAAGAATTGGTAGGCTTTTTGGTAAGAGTGAGGCATGGGCAAGAGAAGTGGAAAGGGTAGGGTATTGCAGTGATTTTATCAAGGATGCCTTGCTGGCAGGGCATATCAAAAAGTCTCATGCCCTCATCCTTATGAAACATCCTGATCCTGAAAGAAGGCGCTATTTTCTTAAATTGTGCATAGAGAATGGGGCAAGTCCACGCACTCTTGATCTCTGGGTACGTGATGATATCGGCACCATCCAGTACACAAAGGAAGTTAAACCAGTACAGAAATATGAGGAAGCCCATCCCAGGGTAACGAACATCAAAGCACCATGTGCTATTTGTGACGATATGTATTCACCAGACGCACTTTATGTGTTGCATGTCTGTGAGAAGTGCTATAACTTTTTGATGGAACAGAAAGGAGCAAAGTAAGATGAGGGGACCAACCGTAAAAACCATTATAAACTGGCCATTTGTAATTGTGGTTTTAGATAAGGAGAACAACATTGTTGATTTTGAGGTATGCAGACATAAAGAGAGGATTGACCCCATTACAAAGTGGTTTAAAAATGAGTATCCAGGCAAGAAAATCCGTGTATATGAATTACTTTTGCTTAGTGAGATAGATGACACCAAAAAACAGGCCAGGTAAGATGAGGGGACCAGCTATAAGGACTCTTATGAAGTATCCATTTGTAGTTGTAGTTTTAGATAACTGGGATAATGTTATTGACTGGGATTCATGCGCAAAGAGAGAGACAATTGGAGTGCTTGTAAATTGGCTTAAAAATCAACATCCAGGAAAAAAAATCCGTGTATATGAATGGCTGCTAACTGGAGAGATAGATGGCACAGACTAGCTACAAAAAAGGAAGGCGTATAGAGTATTTGGCAAAAAAGAAGCTTGAGGCTGAGGGATATCTGGTTATAAGGTCTGCAGCCTCAAAAGGTCCCATTGACCTTGTTGCTGTTAGGAATACTGTCAGGTTTATCCAGGTAAAAGGGAGAAGGCCACAAAGAAAAGAGCTTGAAAAATTATGGTGCTTGAGGCATGACTACCCAGCCTTAAAGGTTGAGGTCTGGGTATATCAGGGCAAAAAAGGCTTTCATATTTGGGGGACAGATCAATGGGTGTAGATCATAGAAAGATTATTGACCACATAACCCTAGGCCAGCAGCCTTTAGATGAGCTGAAAAAGGCCCCTCCTCCAAAACTAACAGGGGAGGAAGCCCTTGGCTTAAGGTTTAAGTCAGGAACACCTGTAAAGGATAAAATAACAGGTAAAAAGGGGGTAATCGTCTATGCCACAAGAAAAATTGCTAGAATTCAAAGTGCCAGAGGTTAAGGATGTGGAAGTTTATATTGTTAGGCTTGCTGATGGTCGCATTGTTGCTAGGACCGCCGAAGAGCTTGAGGAAAGCAAAGAAGAGGGGAAGGAAAAGGGTAAAGAGGGAGGCTGATTATTTTAATCCCTCTGGACCTATTCCACCTATGGGGTTAGGCTTATGAGTGAAAAACAGGCAGTTGCCCAAGAGGATTGTGTCTTTAGACAGGCTAAAGTAGAGGAACTGGCAACGGATCTGACCAGTTACGTCCTGAAGTGGGTAAAAGATAAAGAATGTCTGCATCCTGGTGAGGTATCAGTAGCCTTTAATTTAGCCTTTACAACCTTGGTGAGATTGTTCTCTAAGCTTAGCAAGGAGCTGCAGTAATGAGTGGTGAACTTGTCATATTTCCAGCTGCCTTATTAGACCCATCCAAAAAGGATGAGGTCCTGATATTCCTAAGGGAGCTACCAGCACCACCCCGCAGAAAGAAACAGGCACTTGTTGCCTGGTGCCGGTACACAGGGGTGGCATTGGATAGGGATATGGTAGAGGCTGTTTTAGGCCCTACTGAGAGATATACTGAGGCATGGAGGGAGTGATGGCTGAAAAAATAAGCATCTCTGTAGAAAATGATTGTCTGCTTGTTAAGGATGAGAAAAGGGATGAAGGAATTCTTACATTTAATCTTGACTATCTGGACTATGATTTAATTGACAGGATTACCAAAATTATCTTGCAATTTATCCAGGCTATTGCGTTAGGAGAAAATCTAATACAAAGAAAAAAGGAGGGTTAAGATGGACTTTAAAGGAGTGCTTTTAGACATTTTAATTAGGCTTTTAAGGCACATGACACCAGAGTTGAGAAAAGGGCTTTGCCTACTCCTAAAGGACTGGCATGAGAGATGTAAGCAAACAGAGAATCCCATTGATGATGTAGTTAGCGAACTATTACTTGCTCTACTTGCGTGTAATGACGAGTAGTTTTTGGGATACTCTGCACTACTTTACAGAGGCTGAATTTAGGTGCCCGTGTTGTGGGAAGTGTGAAATGGATGAAACTTTTGTTAGAATGCTTGAGATGATGCGCATATCTCTTGGTGAGCCGATGGTAATAAACTCTGGTTTTAGGTGTGAAAAACACAACGAGGAAATTGGGGGAATGCCTTATAGTGCACATCTCAGAGGGCTAGCGGCTGATATAGCAATCCTCAATGACACCTATAGATATCGTCTATTAAAGCTTGCAATACTGTTTGATATTCCTAGGATTGGTATTGGAAGGACCTTTGTCCATCTGGACATAGACAGGGCCTTACCACATCCAAGAATTTGGGTTTATTAAGGGGGGGTAAAAATGGCAAAGGAACTTATTGATGTAGAGTCTTCTGCCCTCATAGAGGCAGATAGCCTTATCAGGCTGTCAGAGATAGCTGAGAAGAGGGTAGAGGCAGTAAACCGTCTTATCAGGGCAGCCCTGGCTATCACAAGGCCAGGGGATTGGGTAAACCTTGGTGGTCAACCTTATTTGTGTGCCAGTGGGGCTGAAAAGATAGCAAGGCTATTTGGTATAGGGTGGAAGGATATGAAGATAATTGAGGAGCAGAGGGAAGATGAAAAGGGCATGTGGTATCTGTTTACATGTGAAGGAACCTTTTTTATGAACGATATTGCTATCAGGGCTATTGGTACATCCTCAACCAGGGCAAAGTTTTTTGGGTGGGTTAAGGGCAAACTTAAGCCCCTAGATGAGGTTGATATCCCAAGTGTTAAAAAGGCTGCCTACACTAACTGCATTGTGAACGGGATAACCAGGTTGATCGGCCTAAGGAAAATGACCTGGGATGATCTGCGTGCTGCAAAGATAAACGTGAATAAAATCCCTAAGGTGGACTACAAAATTGCAAAATCAGAGGGGGTTGAGACAAAACAGGTATCTAAACCCTCAGAAGGGCAACAAACCCCCCTTAAAATGCAAAATAGGGAGGGATAGTATGAGGCTAATTATGTTGATTATTTTTATCTTTATGATTTGTGGGTGCAGTGGTGCATCATTCTATAAGTATAAGTATTGGCTTGTAAATAAGGAATATGCAAGGTGTATGAATAGATGCCTTTCATACCATGGCAATGACTATGATCACTGCCGTATGATTTGTGAGATAGATAAAAACCAATATTAGGGGAGGGCTAAGATGTTTGTAATGTCTAAAACAAGAGCTTGTGCGGTGAACCTGTCCCATGTAGAGTCTATAGGGATTAATGAATTTAATAATAAAAAATATGAAGTCAGGGCATGGGTACCAAGCGGTGACTGGTACCCTTTAGCAGTCTTCAAAACCAAAGAAGAGGCTGAGCGGTACATATACCAGATTTGTCTAAATTACAATGATTATTGGAGGAGGAAGTAGTATGGGCCTAATAAGTGAAAGGATCCAGGAATACAAAGAGAAAAAACGTAAGATCACACCCTGTCACACAAACAGGGCTAGTGAAATTGGCCACCCTTGCCTTAGATATCATTACTTCAGCCGCACCGCATGGGATAAGCAGGCACTGGTACCCGTCAAGGTGCAGTATTACTTTGATGAGGGAAACCTACATGAGCAGGCAGTCCTCAGGCTGCTTCAGGATGTTGGGTTTAGGATAGTGGAATCTCAAAGGCCTTTCTACATAGAGAAGCTTAGGCTATCAGGGCACATTGATGGGAAGATAGAGGTAAATGTGAGGGTCTTTCCCCTGGAGATAAAGAGTGTTAGCCCTACTATCTTTAGTCATGTAGAGAAAATGGATGATCTGTGGGATAGTGACTTTCTGCATGTTAGGCTTTGGCCATATCAAATACAGAGCTACCTTGGGATGAGTGGAGAAAAAGAGGGAATACTGGTTTTAAAGAATAGGCTTACAGGGGAGATAAAGGATATCCTTATCACATTTTATGCCTCAGCCTGGGATGAGATACAAAAAAGGTGCAAGAGGATAAACTGGTATGTGGTAAGGCATAAAGAGCCAAAGATGGATAAGGACCTGGACCATAAGTGGTGTGAAAATTGTAAGTTTGCCCATATCTGTCTGCCAGATATGGTAAGGGGTACCTCAGTGTTGCAGTGGGATGATGAGGAGCTTATTGATATGATCTCAAGGTATGAGGAGCTTAAAAAGCTCAATCAAGAGTACACCAACATTAGAAAGATCCTTAGAGAGAAGCTTGAGGGCATTGAGAACATGATTGTAGGCCCATATCTTATAGAAGGCCAATGGGTAGATAGAAAGGGCTATACGGTTGAGCCAACTAGGTATTGGAGTTTTAAGATAAGAAGGATATAATATAGGCAACTTGGCATAGCACCTCCTCTTTTACTCACTTACACCTCCTTACCCCCTGGCTACCCCCTCGGCCAGGGGTTTTTTAATGGCCAAAAATGTGGTATAGAGGGGAAGATATCACCTTGAGGGGGTTTCCATGAAAACATACAATCCCTATAAGCTATTTAGGTTTTGCCCTATCCCTAACTGGTTAATGCAGAGGCAAGAGGTATCTTATGGGGCTAAGTGCCTTTTTGGGCAGCTTACCCAACATGCGGGTGAAGATGGGTTTTGTTTCCCATCACAGAAGACATTGGCTAAGGAGCTTGGGTGTAGTGAGAGGTACATTAGAAAACTAGTAGCCGAATTGAAGAGACACAAACTCATAGCTACAGTAAGAGACAATACCCATCAAAGCAATTCCTATGTGTTTTTAGTCCACCCCTGGATGTCTTGCACTACTGAAGAGAAAAGACAGGTAGTTGAGGAAGAGAAACCACAGGAACTACCACAGGAACTACCACAGGAACATATGTACCTATCTGACAGGAATAAATGTTCCTCCATAAAAGATCCAATAAAACAACAAACAGAAAGAAGGCAGAGGAACAGTTCCTCTATATTAGAGGAGATGAAACAGTGGGAGAAAGAGACGGTCTCTCTTGAGGACCTAAAACCAGAGATCAAAGAGACAATCAATCAGGTGCTATCTAAGCTTAGTGTGGGATCCCCCTACCTCAATGGGGTAGCCAAGAGTATTACAGAGGAGATCCTTGAGCCAACACTCAGGGCTAGGGCACTAGCAAAACACTTTTTAGACGAGGCAGAAAAACAGGGGTTATGGAAGAGAGAGGAAGTAAAGGAGGGTGTTAGGGAAGGCGGTTAGACAACTCAACAAGGAGTTTGTAGAGATCGTCTATCCTTTTTTCCAGTTTAGATATTTTGTGGTTTAAGATACGAAACCTCTCACCATAGAGGATAAGGACAACAAAGAGGGCCACTAGGGCCAGGGGACAGGGGCATAGCCTTAGGATCTCCATCATAGAGTTATACATAGCCTACCTCATACACTATGATGCCATACTGGTTAAATAGATAAAACTCATCAGCGTTTACCTTTGTGGTTACAACTGCAAGCTTTATCTCACCGTGGTAGTTAAAATCACGTCTGTAGAGGGCACGGTATGAGAGAAGTTGACCAATGGCAGAAAGCCCAGCATCAGGCTTAACCTCAAAAATCCAGACTACCCCGTTTTTTTCTGCTACAACGTCTATCCTTTTC
>Ga0190286_1001014_pt1 | contig 10718 bp, 14 predicted proteins | sample 48691834_MG_FD_183241 | JGI IMG/M metagenome (GOLD analysis project Ga0190286, IMG submission 183241) | Hydrothermal vent microbial mat bacterial communities from Southern Trench, Guaymas Basin, Mexico - 4869-18-3-4_MG | ecosystem: Environmental > Aquatic > Marine > Hydrothermal vents >... | reverse complement strand
TAATTTCCTCTTTAATTGAAATTTTCTGGAAGTTAACGACGTATTTCAGCAAATAAGAAACAATAAAGGTTAAATATTGCTTGTCTCCCGCAAATTCCCCTTTTTTCTTTCGCTTAAAGGTTTATGTAGGAGCCTTTCAGTTATTTTGTTATGGGCGTGAGTTTTGTCGCATAAAGGCTCCAGTGTTAGGCGGAAGCCTAAGCTTTTCGATTTGCCAGAGTGCAAGAATTGCATTTACAAGGGCAGCCGTTATTGTTGGAACCAGTGTCCATACAACATTTGGCGAAGATATTAGTTAGATGTAGTTGTTTAATGGGCCTTTTATTTTTGGCTTGTATTTTTCGCATATGTTGTCTTCTGGGTTTATGTGGGTTTGTTTTGGTGGCACCAGTATTTGTTTTCGGATGTGAAGTAGTTCACTTTATTTTTCTTGTTCTATTTGTTTTACTCTGGTTTCGATGAATTGGACGAGTTGTTCTTCTGTCATTTTCTGTTCTTTTCTCTGTTTTTCCAGTTGTTCCTTTATTGTTGCTAAGACTTTTTCCATGTCTAAAGGTTTTATTATGTAGGCGTCTGCTCCTTTGTTTAGGGCTTCGACAGCGTTTTGCAAGCTTGGATAGCCTGTTATGATGATTTTTCGCATTTTTGGCTTTGTCTCTCTGATTTTTGTGAGAAGCTCCACGCCGCTTATGTCGGGAAGCCTTATGTCTATCAGGGCTATGTTGTAGTATTTCTCCTCTGTTTTCTTTTTAGCTTCTACGCCGTTTTTAGCTTCGTCAACAATGTATCCTTCGTCATTGAGGATTTTAGTTAAGACCTTCCTTATGTCTGGGTCATCATCTATGATCAGTATTCTCGGCTTTATTTTCCTCGGGTATGCTTTAACTTTCTTCATTTCCTTTAAGGCACCTCAATTTCGGGTTTCTTCTTCCTACACGGTTGAGGTGGTTTCCTTCTCTTTTCAATGGCTTCAGCATAGTGTTCAGCTTTGCGAACGACGTATGTGAAGTGCGATCGTTTTTCTTCCTCAAGTTTTAAGCCTAAATTGGAGTAAAGCTGTTTTGCAATGGTTTTAAGGAGAAGTTGGGCTCCTGGACCGAAGATTCTCTCAAGGGCTTCTGCGAAATTTTCAGGTTTCTTATGCCACTGTCTTCTTTTCAATCCGAAGGTTTTCTCTATGTGATAGTACGTAGCCTGTCTCCCAGACTCTCCTAAAGCCAGCATTGTCCTATCAACGGCTAAATCAAATAGCTCCTTAAACGGTGGGTCCAAATCTTCGGAAATGTTGTTTGCCACTCACCATGCCCTCTGTATGTTTCAATGTTTCAGAATGGAATTGCTTTGAGGCTTAAAATGGCTTATGAATTGGAAATTATTATTCTCGGTTCATAACATCTTTATGATTTCAGTTTAATTGTTGTTGTTTGTATGTCTAAAGAAAAGCGTATGACCCAGGTTTGGGTTAGCTGGGATACTTATAGGCGTTTGCTGGCTGTTCGCGGAGAACTGCGCAGGCGTGACGGAAAAATTAGGAACATGGACGAAACAATAGCGGAGCTTATAGATTTTTGGAAGAAACATTCAAAAGGTACATCGCAGGTTTGAGGGCTTGGCATGTTTGTCAGGTTAAATGAGCCCTGTTATGGTTTTGCTCAGGTTCTATTCCTCTATCTGACGGAGCAGGGCTTTTTTTGACTTCCCTGCTTATTGGCCAGCCTTTCTTGAGGAGGATGTCTTGGACTTTTGGTATGCTTAGGGCGAATTTTACGTGGCGGCAGCTGCTTGAGTGGCAGTATTCGCATATTATGCGGTCTGGTTTGAAGTAGACGTCTATTATTCGGCCTCTTGAGTAGCCGTTTGAGAGGGTTCTGTCGAGTATGCGGACGCCGTTTTCGCTTATGTTGAAGTGCTCAAGAGGTGGCAACTCGGGTTTTGGCACCAAGATTTTTAGTTTTTCGCATTTTTCTCTTACTGCGTCTGTTATGAAGTCTGCGAGGCTTTTGTAGCCCATTTCAGGATGCGTTTTAATGTATTCTTCGATTAGGTTTAGGAGTTCTCTTTGGAGGGTTACGCCTCGGTATTTTCCTACGGGCATATACCATACCTACACTTTACGTATGCGTTAAGCAAGGCTTAATAAATTTTCGGTTGCGGAGGCTTATGTTTTTAATCTTGTTATGCTGACAATTCTTATATTTAAACCACATGAATACCACATTAACAAAGTTTAAGTGGAGTAGAAAATGCCTAAGGGAAACTACAGGAGTGTTTCAGTTAGAGAGGAATTGGTTGAGCGTGTGGAAAAGCTCATTCGCAGAGTGAAAACCTACCATAGCGTTGCAGAGTTCGTTTCCGAGGCTGTTCGTTTGAGGGTTGAGGCCGTGGAAAGGCAGGAAAAAATGAGGGGGGAGGGTGCCGTTGAGCCGTAAAATCGACTTGAAGCTTTTAGTTAAAGCTTCTGAGGGTTTAGCCCACGCCCTAAGGGAAACGCTTGACGTTTTGGCTGATCATGAAGCACGCATCAAACGTATTGAAAAGGAGCTTGGCAGCCTAAGCGTGGAATCCTCCATCGTTGAGGGGGCTGTTGGGAGGCGGTTGTCTTGAGGCTTCAGCTTGTAGCCAAAATAAAGGATGCTGAGCTTCTGCGGAAGAGCATTCATGAGCTTGGAACCGTGTTTTATCAGACGGACGGCGACGGCTGCATCGCGAAGGTTGTTTATTTCAGCGGTTCAAGGGTTGTGGAGTTTACAGGCAAATTGGATGAAGCGTTAGCAAGGCGGGTGAAGGCGGAAGGGCACAGGGTTAACTCCATTGAGGTTGACGAGTTTCAGGGCTTCGTTCGAATAGTTCAGGAGTGAGCGGGCGAGGAGCTTTGAGGGCAGCTTACATGTTGGTTGCAGTTCCCCTCGATGAAGGAGCGGACAGCCTAAGCCTTGGCAGACTCGCTGAAGCAGTCAAGGTTCAGCTGCAGGCAATCTTCTCTGTTGTGCGGAAGAACGGCTTCTTTCACATGAATACTTTGCTGTTGCACCGTAAGGTTGGGGCTTCTCCGTGGCCTGTTCCAGACCCGACGGAGCTTATTCCCGCTGTGCATCCCGGAAACGGTGTGGGAGTGTTCCTTGACTTCAAGTTTCCAACCAGGCTGGATAGGGATGTGAAGCGTGTGGTTTGGGCTCCTAAAGCGTGGCAGCTTGAGGCTGCATTGGAAACGGTTAGGTGGAGTCAGAAGGCTACGCATGACCTGCTTGGAAGACCCTTCGGCGGGGAGATGCCCTACGCGGAACTCGCAGACTTCATGTAGCCCGTTTAAGAGGACGGTTTATGAGCCGTTGTGAGCTTTGCTATCCCTTCACACGTAACACGGCAGAATACCTAATCACTTTTGGCAAGGAAGACCGTCAGCTACGCGTTTGCAAATGGTGCTTGGAAGACCTAACCCTGCTCGGATTTAACGCCAACCAGATCATCCGCCTGCCCAAACAGCTCCGCCTTAAGGTTTCTTTCCGGAAGTGAAAACATGAGCGAGTTTAGGGTTTGGTGTTACAAGACGCAGCGGATGGTGAAGGTCAGAGGATATGTTTCGCATGGAAGGGTGGGGGCGACAAGGATTTTGCATGTTGAAGATTGCTTGGAAAACTGTCCCTATAAAAACTCGGTGGACTGCTTGATAAAACATGAGATAGAGGGGAGATGGGATGAAGTGTAGGTTTTGCGGTTATGAGTGGCAACCGAGAGTAGAGCATCCAAAAGAATGTCCCAGGTGCAAGAACAGACTTGATCACCACAAAAGGAGGCTGCCTAAATGTTTCAGAAACATGTAAGGGTTGAAAAATATGGATGATAGTAGTAGAAATATAAGAAAGAAAGAAAAAGAAGAATTATTAAATAAATTATTAAATAAAACTACTATTATCACAAGCTTCTCTGTCGGACCCCAAGACATTCCGATTCTTGAAGAATTCAGAGAGATTGCAAAACGTGAAGCAGGGTCAAGAGGTTTCAGTCAAGTTCTGATCAAGGCTATGGCGGAGTACAATAAACGTCACAGAATAGGTAACCCTCAACTTTTAATTACAAATTATGTTAAATCCGAAGAGCCTACACCCATGCGTGTTCTCTGCCTCTACTGCCAAGGTGCCCTGAGCAACGGAGAAGTTTTCTGCCAAAAGGCTGGCATGTGGGTTAAGGGCATACGCTGCTACAGCTGCAAGCACAACAGGCTGAGAAAAAAGCATGAAGCTTAAAGGAAAGGAGAGACTATTAAACGCGAGAAAACGTGCATGCACACACGCACACACACACAAACTGCGGAATGGCGATAGAAGATTTTTCCGTAAATTTTATCTTTAGAAACTGATTATTTGGAGTTGAGAGAAAGGATTGAATTGTTGAGGAAAACTGTTTCTGGAATAATGCTGACACTGCTGTTAACCAGCATGTTAACGTTGGCATTTAACATTGTAAGGAGGTTTAACATTGAGGAAAGGGAAGATATTTAGCAAGATTCTCGGAATCGTGCTTCTATCTCTTATAATTGGAATGGTGACAAACCAAGGCTTTGTGGTTTTTGCTGCCAAGTTTAGTTCGGGAGACATTGTAGAGGTCGTCAATACTCTTGACGTAGGTTTGCGCGTTCGTGATGCTCCAGCCGGTAACATTATCGGGAAAAAATATGATGGAGATCGTGGGATGATTCTTGAAGGTCCGCAAAGCGCTTCTCTTGGTGGTGTTGTTTATACTTGGTGGAAGGTGCGCTGGGGAGACGATGCGTTAGAGGGGTGGTCGGCTGAGGGCTACCCTGGCGGTGTTGATTACCTCAAGAAAGTGTATGTCTCTCCGTCAACAAAGTTTAGCATAGGCGATTTTGTAAAGGTCTATAACACCGGAATTTACGGTCTGGTTGTTCGTACTGATCCGCCTGCTCTTTCGTATAAGGATAACGAGGTCGATGGCACGTTTGGAAAGGTTGAAGGTGGACCATTTTATGGGGTTGCTGAAGGGAAGGCAGGATTTTATCACTTCTGGAAGGTGAATTATGGGAGCGTTGTTGGTTGGTCGGCTGAAGACTGGTTAATGAAGGCAACGCCTTCTGATCTTACGGTTGAGGACATATGGATTGAGCCAGCATCATTTAATCCAGGTAGCACCGTCACCATTTACTCGCGAATTAAAAATATAGGCGGGTCAGCCGCCATAAGTGACCAAGGGCTCCAAATTAGGGCCTACTTCGACGGTAGTCTCTGTTATCACTTTTCAATGTTATCACTTTTAAATGGGACAACATACACTTTTCAATGCACTTACGCATGGCCGTCAGATACCGGTATGCATACTATCAAAGTAGTAGTTGACCCATTCAATTACATTGTCGAATCTAACGAGAATAACAACGAACTATCGAAACCATTTGGGCCATCACCGCCTACTGAAAATAGTCCACCAACCCTGTCAGATGGCTATGTAACTCCGTCTTCGGGCGATACATCGACAATCTTCTACTATTACGTTACTTATACGGATCCTGACGATGATATGCCAACAATCAGCTATGTTTACATTGATGGTTCTCCTTGCATGATGACAGCATTAAAGGTATGCTCAGTTAAGTTTTACTACTCAACTACGCTTTCGGAGGGAAGCCACAACTATTATTTCTATTTCGATGATGGACACGGTCATGCGGTAAGACTTCCATCTTCAGGGGTATACTCTGGACCTGTTGTATCGTTACCTCCAGAAAATCGACCACCAAACCCTCCAACAAACTTAGCTCAGTTTAAGGATGGGTCTCCGATAGAGGTGGGGGCTGTAATCGATCCAGTATATATTGGACCAATTTTTGCTTTCGAAGGAGAAGTCAGCGATCCTGATGGCGATAGGGTGAAACTCCAGGTAGAGCTAAGGAGACTTGACGAGTACGGAGGGTTTTTTAACGAAACAGCAGGAGGGTTTAAAGAAAGCGAACTTGTTGAAAGCGGAAACATAGCAACCGCTTATGCCTACGGGTTAATTGCAGGAAGTTATCACTGGAGAGCAAGAACAGTAGATGAACATGGACTTACAAGCAATTGGGTAGATTTTGGAAACAATCTAATTTCAGAGGCTGATTTCAAACTATCGATGTATGTCGGAAGACCTGTTATCACTTCTCCTTTGAGAATTCTTTCTTCATCGCCGCATCCATTTGGAATAGGGGACACTCTCATGGCTGACTTTACCATTACTAACAAGGGAGAGGTTCCCATAACTCTTGATATTTTAGTTGTAGGTGGACGAAGCCCAAGCGGTAAAGTTGTTGATTTCGACAAAGTTTATGATCTCACTCTTAATCCAGGTGATAGCCACGACTATCGTGGATTCCTTACTCTACCTGACGAGGCTGGAATGTATTATTTCTTCTGTGCATATTATATAGAGAATCCGACAGAAGAGGAAAGCAAATTTTTAGATGAAAACAATTGGAATACAAATATTGATGTTGAAATCGATGGTAAGATGTTGACCGACGATGAGGCTAAATTTTACAGAGAAGCTCTCGTAATGGTACTTCAAAAAGCGGATTCCTACCCAACCCCTGCGAAATTATGGGAGAGAATACATGGGCCTTGGGAAAGCATCACAAGTGACTTAAAATATGAAATAGTTCAAGTAGTTGCTCATCCACGAGATCCGCAAACCTTCTATGTAGCGGTAAATTATAAAAAACCTCTATTTGAGTACCGTCTTCAACCATTTTACGATTATCTGAGCGGAGATATCTATAAATTTTCACATGGGTCATGGGAAAAAGTAAGCGAAGGCCTTTCACTTAAAAAAATTACCGCGATTGCTATTGCACGTACGAACCCTGACATAATATACGCAGGTAGTGATACCGGGCTGTATAAATCAGAAGATGGTGGTAAGACCTGGAAAAGTTTAAATGGACCTAAAGTTGGCTTGTGGGTATTTAAGAGATATGCCGCAATCAGTTCAATCGCTGTTGATTCAATAAATCCAAATATAGTTTACATGTGTACTGATGAAGGAATTTGGAAATACGATGGGAATTATTGGAAGAAAATTACTAAGACGTATAGCGTGGCCTATCCTATAAAAACAAATCCTTTTGAAGCTAATACTATTTACGCTTCAGGGTTTGACGTCGTACCTGAAATTAAACACGTTAGTCCGGCTGGTTTCCTTCGCTCGGGCGACGGTGGTACTTCTTGGCGGTCAAAGTTCGCTAAGGGCATCGTTACCGACGTTACTGTTGGATTAGGAGAAACAGTATATGTTTCAACAGGTAGCTATTTGACTCACTTTCCTTTAATAGGAAAGACAGAAGTAGCTCTTGTACCTATTCCCGTATTAGTTGACGCTATCTTTAGATACGATGGATACGGAGAAGAAAACTGGGAAGATCCAGAATTTTGGCGTGATGCAACTGGAAAAGATAGCATAAATCCTCTGCCAATTGGTCTTTACTCCTCACTCGCTGTCAACCCTCTGTTTCCAAATCAGGTTTTTGTAGTTGTCATGAATAAGGGCGTGTACTACTCCCCGAGCTCTGGGAGGGATTGGTTTTATCTTGGTCTCAATGAATACATTACAAAGATAGTTTTCGCAGAAGATAAAGAGTTACCCATTGTTTATGCTTACGGACCAGATGCTATTTTTAAATTACGGTTCTCAAATAAAGTAATAGTTGCAAGAAGATATAGCACTTCTGAACTTAGAGTATACGATATGTGGGGGAATGTAACAGGACTGATAAATGGAGAGAGAAGGGAAGAGATTTTAAGATCTTTCTATGACGATGAGAGCGGAACTGTTATAATTTTTCCATTACTACCTCTTTATTATGAAATCGTAGGTGTAAAGAATGAAACTTATGGATTAGGTATAATTTACGCTAATGGAAGCATTATTAATGACTTCACAGTTATTAACGTACCCATAACTACTGGATCAGTACATCAATTTACTATTAATTGGTCTACTCTCGCTCGTGGCGAGGAAGGCGTTACTGTCCGAGTTGATTCTGATGCAGACGGTGTTTTTGAGCTGACATTCACTTCTGACAGTGAGCTTACCCAAAGCGAATACGTGGGTGCCATGAATGCAATTAAAACTTGGATGACGGACAGTGATTTCAACGATATTGAAAGCTTCAGAGCTGTGTTCACGCCCTATCGCAATACTGAGCTTTACAAGTTGACCGCCACCAATCCTGGACAACTCTACCTTAACATTTTAGTAAACAATACTTGGCCAGAACCACTCAACCTAACAATCGTTTATTCGATAAATGCTGATTTCACATTCAAAGGGGCAAAACCGATACATGTTTACGCGGATCTTGAAAGAACAATCGACATCACAGCCGACTGTACGTTCTCAGACAATACAATTACCGTGTACAACGTTGCTCCCAACGCCATAATCTATGTAACTATTCACTTGGACTATGCTCTGAAGGGAACAACGTGGACTGCGGAAGAGGTTGAAGCTTGGTATTCAGAACACGGTTTCAGCGCAACAGTCCGTTCAGTTACCTCCAAAGTCGTAATAACGGATCCGGAACTCAAAATACCAGCAACGCCCTTAAGCCTAATTTTCCTCACGGACGCACTACCAGCCACAATACTGTGCTTAGGCATCGTCACAGCTCTACTGAAATACGTACTACTTTCAACAAAAAGGCAAAATAAAAGTCAAAACCCAAATCCCCTCTTTTTCTAAGGTCTCTTCCAAAATAGGTAAACTCTTGTTTGAGCCAGAAAGTCATGCCTTTCAGATTCCCGTCAATCGCACGTTTCTTAGGTTTTGCGTATTTTTGTGTTATGAGACTGATTGCATCGTTCTGTTCGACGATTAACTTGTTAGTTTTATGGTTCAAATTTGTTTTTAAAATGCTTTCACGTCCTCGTATTTTGAGTGAAGGGTTTTGGATAGGAAGGTTTTGAGACAGATTAGGAGCGTATCGCCAGGGGACCTTTTGTTTGTGTCGTGGTTTGATGCTTCGATTGGCAAGAGTTTGACCGGGGGCTTGCGGGGCATAGACATCTCTGTTAGCAGCTGGGGAGTGTTCATAGGGTTGCTGGGAGAGAAAAATAAGCACATAATTTTGGCTCAAAACAATTTTCGCTATGGAAATGGATTGTATGACATTGATTATACGGCTATCCCGCTTTCATGGACTGTCGGGATCCGAGTAATTCAAAAGCAGCATGTAAGCAGTGAAGAAGCCAAAAATCTGCTGAACAGTTTCTTGATGGGTGGAAGACGCACTCTTCCAAAGCGGACAAGACAGCAGAAAGTGAAGAACCATGAGAGACTGGGTTAAGACGGCTTTGACGCGTAAGATATCTCGGAAAGGGCGAAGAGGGAAAGAGCAGGTAATTATAGTTCCGCCGAGTGAAAGGCTTGTTTACGGCGTGAAGTTCGCCATGGCCATGACTGTTTGTCTATCAGCCGTTGAAATCGCTCACATAGCCTTTTTGGGCAATTGGAACAGTGAAATCTTCGCAGCCATAACAGGTTTGATAGGCACTGTTTCAGGCGTATTGATTGGGCAGAGAGCCTGAAGGGGAGCTGGCATATTTGGAGCCTAATAAAGTTCATACATTAAAACGACGTTTTTTTCAGAAAGTCAAACGCATCGCAGATACTTACGACCCGAAAAAGCTGCCCACTGAGGAGCTTCGCGGCGAAATTATCTTGAATCTCAGAGAGCTTCTTGAGATCGCACAGAGAGAGGCGAAAAGTAAGGGAAGGTATGGTGCTAAACATCAGAAGTGGGCGAAGTTAGCAGCTTACATCAGCAAGTGCATCAATGTTATTATGCGTGATTACGACGCCGTCAAGATAAAGGCTGAGCTTGAGGAGTTGAAGAAGCTGGTTTACAATGAGCTTCTTAGAGACAGAGAAGCGGGAAATTGAAAAGCTTAAGACAGCAATTAAAGCCTATATTGCTGCCAAAAAGAAGAGGGTTCCAAAGGACCCTGTAAAGTTTTGTCGGGAATGGCTGGGATTTGAACCCACAGAATACCAACTTAAACTCATAAGGCTTTTCCAGAAGAAACAGTTTGTGGCTGCATGGTGGTGCCGACAATCTGGAAAATCACACATCATTTCAGCATTGCTCTTGTGGTTTGCCCTCAGAAACAAAGGAAGCTACATCGCAGTGGTGGGTCCAAGCTGGAGACAGACAAAACTCATCATACGCCGAATAAACAGTTTCCTCCGCAAGCTGCCTAAAGGCTTCTATCACAAGCCGCTCAAAACAATGGTTCGGCTTTCAAACGGTAGCCTGATTGAGGCTTTTCCAAACAACCCTGACACGATTAGAGGTCCAACATTACATATTGTGTACGCTGACGAAATGAACTTTATTCCTAACGATGAGGAAATGTATGACGCAATCCTTTTCACTCTCGGCACAACTAATGGAAAATTCGTTTGCAGTAGCACGCCATGGAACACAGACAGCATCTTCTACAAGATTTTCAACCATGAAGACTTCAGCGAACTTCGCCCGCAGCCACGTTACCTGGCAGGAAGCTCAAGAGCCTAATGGACCCTTAAAAAAGAACATCCTCGAAAAGATTCGCAAGCAGTTAAGTGAGGACCCTTGGCGTTGGAAGCGTGAGATGGAAGCAGAGTGGGCTGAAGACGAAACCGTTTGGCTTTCTCAAAGCCTGATCACAAAGTGTATTGCAAGCCAGAAAACCCTC
>Ga0190286_1001011_pt1 | contig 10732 bp, 9 predicted proteins | sample 48691834_MG_FD_183241 | JGI IMG/M metagenome (GOLD analysis project Ga0190286, IMG submission 183241) | Hydrothermal vent microbial mat bacterial communities from Southern Trench, Guaymas Basin, Mexico - 4869-18-3-4_MG | ecosystem: Environmental > Aquatic > Marine > Hydrothermal vents > Microbial... | reverse complement strand
AATCGGAATCTCCCGGCCCACGATAGGCAGGCGAACCATCTTGCCGACAAGAAACTCAGCCCGCGGGTCTTTGGGATTCATCGCCACAGCGGTATCGCCAAGCATGGTCTCCGGGCGAGTCGTCGCGACGGTAACATGGGTTATTTTCTGCCCCCCAATTTCCACCGGCTCAGTGAGCGGATATTTTAGATACCAGAAATGTCCCGCGATGTCGTGATGCTCGACCTCGTCGTCAGCCAGGACCGTTTGCGTAGCTGGGTCCCAGTTGACCAGCCTCTTGCCGCGATAAATCAAGCCATCGGCAAAGAGCTTGAAGAAGGTTTCGCGCACAGCTCGGGCGCAAACGTCGTCCATGGTAAACCGCGTCCGCCGCCAGTCGCAACTGCAGCCCATCTTCTGGAGCTGAGCGAGGATGCGGGTTTCGTATTCGTCTTTCCAAGCCTGGATATAGCCTACGAATTCATCGCGGTCGAAATCCGTGCGGCGTCGGCCTTGCTCGGCGAGGATGCGTTTTTCGACGACCGTTTGCGTCGCAATGCCCGCGTGATCCGTCCCGGGCATCCAAAGCGTAGCGTATTGGCGCATGCGACGATAGCGGATGAGGACGTCCTGCAGCGTGTTGTTCAGAGCGTGGCCAAGGTGCAGCGGAGCTGTTACGTTCGGCGGGGGGATTACCATGCAAAACTTTTTGCGCGGATCGCTGGCCTCAGCCTGGAACGCACCAGCTTTGTCCCATCTGCGATAAACCTCCCGCTCGATTTCCCGGGGGTCATACACTGTCGCAAGTTCACTAGCCATGCCTGCTCCCTATTCTTTCATCAGTTTATACTCGACCGCGTCAGCCAGGGCTAGCCAGGATGCGTCTATGATATTTTCGTCCACGCCGACCGAGCCGAAGTAGCTATCGTCCCAGGCGTCGCGCCAATCTATCACAACTCGCACGCGGGCTGCGGACTCAGCCTGGGTGTTGACCACCCGCACATGATAGTCCATCAGGTGCAGGTCGCCTAGCTGTGGATATTTTTCCATCAGTGCCGCTCGCAGCGCGGTCATCAGCGAATCGATAGGCCCGTCGCCCTCGGCTACGGTGTGGGCAAGTTGCCCGTCGATGCGGAGTTTCACGATGCCCTCGGTATTGGACTTTTCGTTGTCGCGCTTCAGGATAACGCAGCGGTAGTGGTCCAGCTCCCACAACTTGCGATACCACTGCCCGCCAAGCACTTTTCGCACGAGCATCTCAAAGCTAGCCTCCGCAGCTTCGAACTCGTACCCCTCGTGCTCCATCTCCATGACCTTGGCGAGAATCTTCGACTGGGCGTCCTTGTCGTCAGCTACGTTGAACCTCTCCGGCACCTTGGCTACGACGTTGCTCCGCCCGCCAAGTTCGCTGATGAGTATCCGCCTGCTATTGCCCACCAGCTCCGGGTCGATATGTTCGTAGGTGCTGACGTTCCGCTGCACCGCGTGGACGTGCATGCCGCCCTTGTGGGCAAAAGCACTGCTGCCGACGAAAGGCTGACTTTCTCGCAGGTTTAGATTCGCGATTTCGTAGACATATCGGCTTGCCTCTGCCAGGGTAGCCAACGAGCCGGGCTGAAGGACGTCGTAGCCATATTTCAGCGACAGATTAGCTGCGATGGATACCAGGTCCGCATTGCCGCACCGCTCGCCGATGCCGTTTATCGTGCCTTGCACCTGACAGGCCCCAGCCTGGACCGCGGCCAGGCTACAGGCCACAGCCAGGTCGGAATCGTTATGACAATGGATGCCCAGTTTCGCCCCGGGCAAGGCTTGGCTGACGGTTTTGATGACGCGGGTTATTTCCTCGGGCATGGTGCCGCCATTGGTGTCGCACAGCACCAGCCGCTGTGCCCCGGCGTCGAGAGCGGCTTTGAGCGTTCGCAGGGAATAGTCCGCGTTGGCCCGATAGCCATCGAAAAAATGTTCCGCGTCGTATATAGCAAGCCTGTCAGACCTGGCCATGATCTCGACGGAATCGAAAATCATCGCGAGGTTCTCATCTTCGCTGACCCGCAGAACTTCCCGCACATGCAGGTCCCATGTCTTGCCGACGATGGTAACCGCGGGGGCACCGCTTTTTAGCAGGGCCTGCATGCCCACGTCGTCCGCTGCGGCAGTGTCTCGCCGACGGGTCATGCCAAAGGCAGCGAGCTTGGCATGGCGGAAGTTCCTGCTGGCTACCTCAGCGAAAAACTGCTCGTCCTTGGGGTTGCTCAGCGGATAGCCTCCCTCGATATAATCCACGCCGAGCGAGTCGAGCATCTCAGCGATGTCGAGTTTGTCCCGCACGGACAGGCTAACGCCCTGGGTCTGCGTGCCGTCGCGAAGGGTCGTGTCGTATATTTCTATTCGTCTGGTATCGTTATTCGTTTTCATGTCTAAAAATTCCTTATCAAGCCGCGGAGTGTATGTTACAGATTTCCCCGGCAAAGTGCAAAAAAAAGCCCTGAGGCTGGTTATACCTCAAGGCTGGGAAAACAGTAAAAATAGTCCGCTACACCCCAAGGCAGTTATGCGAGGAACACATCCGAAATAATGATCTCGCAAGCGCGCAGCCTCGCCCGCCCGATGGGGGGAGCATCAACATAGCTTCGCGTCTGCATCATATTCCTATTCCAGCCTACTGCCTTGGATTAACCACAATAACTATTACCATTATAGCCCAAACCAGGGCAAGGTCAATGTTTTTTGTTGGCAAAGCGAAAAACAGCGAACCACGAATGAACACGAATTTTTTTAAGAGAAACAACAAACTACGAAATACGCGAAAGAACGCGAAAACGAGTTTTTTTGAAAAAACAAAAAACACCGCAACCACGGCACCCAGGCAACCAATCCACCAGTCAACCAATTAACCAGTCAACCTGGCTTGTTTTTGTCGGCTTGGATGGATATAAGAGACGGAAGATGACGCGAGAGGCACTGGAAAACTCGACAAGCCAAGCTGCGGTGTTCGATATCGACGATACGCTGTATCCCGAGCGGGCGTTCGTTCGCAGCGGGTACAACGCGGTGGGAGAGCATCTTGCTAAGCTATCGACATCGGGCTCTGAACCCCTGGCTGATTGGCTTTGGCAGCGGTTTCTTGCAGGCCAGACCGCTCGGGCGTTTGACGACTTGAACGACGAGTTTAATCTGGGCTTGGACTCAGCGGGGATAGCGGAGCTGGTGGCGGTTTATCGTTTTCATCGGCCTGGGATTTCGCCGTTTGCGGGCATAGCGGCTGTGCTGGAAAAACTGAAATCCGCTGGCGTGCCCCTGGGAATTGTAAGCGACGGCCCAGCCAGGATGCAGCGGAACAAACTCGACGCCCTGGGCTTGGCGGGGTTTTTCCAAGCCATCGTGCTGACCGACGACCTCGGGCCCGGAGCTGGCAAGCCCAGCCTGGCGGGGTTCGAGTTGGCCCGGCAGAAACTCGCTATTCCCCATGCTGACTGTGCGTATATTTCGGACAATCCCGCCAAGGATTTCGTAGGCCCAAACGCTCTGGGTTGGCTGACGATTCAATACGTCCGCCCCGGGCAGATATACGCGGGCAAGCAGCCCCCGCCAGCGGGTAAGCCAAAACACGTCATCGACAACGACGAAAAACTGCTGAATTTATTGCTGGGCTAAAGCCTCAACCGGCAGGGAGCGGAGCTTAAGCGTAGGCCAGGCGACCCCTAGGCTGGGGGACGGGCCTGCCAAGTTCCTTGGCGGTGTCAATCCATTCCTGAATTATTTGCTCAGCGTTGGCCAGGGCTTCGTGATATGTCTTGCCGTCAGCCATGCAGCCAGCCAGCTCTGGCACTTCAGAGACAAAGGCGTCGTCCTCGTCGCTCCAGAAAATAATAATTTCGTATCTGGAATCCATTATCGTGCATCCGCAACGCACGCCCAGAATCAGAGAAAAAACCAACAAACTTGCCATGCAATAAATTGCATGACCTACTTACTTACGCACTCGGGACAGTTCTTTAGTAAGTAATTACCAACATCTTACAGGGAAAAAATATGTTTCATTTGTGATTGGACCAAGCCGGCGAGATCCTCGATCAGGGCGGGATCGGTCCTGGGCGAGAGGTGGTTAATTTGCTTCTTAATTCTCCGCAAGGTGTACCTTATATGCGAGAGTTGCTCCAGGCAACCTGCGAGGGGCTGCCTGATTGAGCGGCACTGCAAATGCACACTGATTTGTTGAAAATGTCTTTCAACCTGACCCACTAACCTAAAAGTGTCAGCGAAACACGCGCAAGGTGGAGACCTTCTCTGACAGAAGGACGCGTCCGGCTCTTGACCCTCGCTGCAAAGATATGATCAAGCTGATAACAGCCACGACTAGGGCGCCGCCAGAAATAAATATTGAAACTGGTACACTCATGTATCTGCCCTTAGCCCGGTGCCGTGGTTGCGGTGTTTGCAACCACGACGGCGGTTTTTTTTACCCCTCTTCGCCGACGGCGTATCGGACGAAGGCGGTTACGGTTTGGCCTGCGAGGATTTCCTTGACCGTCTTTTTGTCGTCCTTCACGAAAGGCTGTTCCATCAGAGCGTTGGCTGCGAGGTATTTTCGCATCTTGCCGTCGACCATTTTTTCCGCTATCTCAGCGGGCTTGCCGGACTCTATAGCCTGGGCCTTGGCGATTTCCCGCTCCTTGGCGACAAGCTCAGCTGGGATATCGTCGGTCGTAATGCCCATCGGGTTGGCAAAGGCGATGTGCATGCAAAGGTCGCTGAGCGTCTCGTCAGCTACCTCGCCATCGACGCCGACGACTACGCCGACCTTATTGTTGTGGTGCAGATACGTGCCGATCTTGGCTGCGGATATCTTTTGGCCTCGCGCGTAGCTCATGTTCTCGCCGATCTTGGCCAGGGCATCCTGCAGGCGGGTGGTGATGGTCTCATCGGCTGGCACTTCGCCGTCGCTGGCTCGGTAGACCAGGTCCGTCAGGTCGCCAACCATGTCCACGAATTCGTCGTTGCGAGAGCAGAAGTCCGTCTCGCACTGAACCTCGACGATAGCGGCGGAGGTTTTGTCGTCTGCCAACTTAATGCCGACCCGGCCTTCTTTGGTAGCCCGGCCTGCCTTTTTTTCCGCGGTGGTCAGGCCCTTGGCGCGGAGCATATCCTGAGCTGCGGCGATGTCGCCGTCGGTCTCGTCCAGTGCTTTTTTGCAGTCCATCATGCCCAGGCCGGTGGCCTCGCGTAGTTCTTTTACCATTGCTGCGGTGATAGCCATTGTCGTGTCTCCAGTGATTGAAATCCAATTCGGTATAGCACCGCGCCGACCTCGACGCGAAGCTGATTGTTTGATATCGCTTTGGCGAGGTAGCCTTACTCTGCGGGAGTTTCCGCTACCGCCTCTGCGGGGGGTTCCTGGGCGGGTTCGTCTTGTGCCCTGGCGGTGGTTTCCCGCTTACTGCGTCGTCGGGGTTTCTCGCTCTGCTCGTCATTGCCTTCGGTGCGGGTTCGCATCCCAGCCTCGGCTGCGTCCGCCAATTCCCGAACGATAACCTCAATAGCCCGCATAGCGTCGTCGTTGCCGGGGATGGGAATGTCCACGGTGTCCGGGTCGGCGTCTGTATCTACCAGGCAGATAACCGGCACACCAGCCTTGCGGGCCTCGCGGATAGCGATAGTCTCCCGGCAGGCGTCAATGGCGACCATCACGCCGGGGAACTTTGTCATTTTGCGAATGCCTCCGAGGTTGCGTTGGATTTTCCGCATTTCCCGACGCAGCCTGGAGCCGTCCTTTTTCGAGTAGGCGTCGAGCAGGCCATCTGCTTCCATCTGCTCCAGCTCTTCAAGTCGGCCTATGCGTTTGCGGATTTCGCGAAAATTCGTCAGCATTCCGCCAAGCCAACGGTCGGTAACGCAGTGCATCGCGGTACGCTCAGCGTGGTCTTGCACAGACTTGCGAGCCTGTCGCTTCGTGCCGACGAACAGCACGTCCTGGCCCTTGGCGACAGTCTGGATGATAAACTTCTTGGCCAGGAGAAGCCCGCGGAGGGTCTCTTTGACATCGATGATGTGAAGCCCGCCACGCTTGCCGTAAATATACGGCTTCATTTTCGGGTTCCAGCGACTGCCGCGATGACCAAAGTGAATACCGGTGTCGATTAGCTCTTTGATAACTTGTGCAGACATTTGTTGCTCCTATCAGCTGGGCTTCGACGGGCCAGTCTTAGGGCAGGCTGGCGAATCCCAACGTCATTTATTCGAGATTCCCAGCCCTGACGTCAAAAGCCAGACCCGGCAAATCTCTCACATTCTTCCAGCAGCCAATTTCCGCAGACACCCACACAGGCACCTGCCGACCGCTTTCGAGCGGGGCAATGTACCACCAAAAGCCAGACTGGTCAAGGGTTTTTATAAAAAATCGCACACTCATCGCCAGGCTGCGCGGTAGAGCGAGCTGTTGGGAGTTTTGGTTAGGTTGAGTTTCTCGCGTAGCTCTGGCGGCAGGGCGCCGGGCTGATTGTGAACGACGAAAAACTCCCTGCCTGCCAGCTTGGCTTGACATGCGACAATGGCGTTACAGCCTGGCCATTCCTGGCGGGCTTTGCTTAGGAAATCCGGGCCTCGGTAAATACTGACCTCGGCGAACTTGTTGTCCTTAGCCAATCGCTGGGCCAGGAGCAGAGGGTAAATCGATGTGTTGTCCGCGAGGATTACGCCGTGGGGGGCAGCCGCTTGCAGAGCCAACCTTGCGAATTTTTCAGCCGAGTTTTTGTCATGTTTCCACGGGGTCAGCCAATAGTTCGCTTCGTTGCGGAAGGGCAACTGTCGCTTGCGAATAGGCCCGTTCCGTTGAGCGAAATCACTGGCTGCGACATAAACCACGGGCTGAACCAGAGCCGAGGCCAGCATGGCACAAGCCAAAACCGCCCGCCATCTTGGCCTGACCAGCCCAGCCAACACGTCCAGCCCGACACAAGCCAACACCGCCAGGCAGGCCAACGACGGCAGGATGAACATGAACTGGTCCGGTACGGGATATCGCACGAAAAAAATGAACTGTATCGCGCTAATTGCCGTCAGCGCCACAGCCAACGGCCCACCGAGCCTGGCGCGGAGCTTCATCAGCCCGACGATTGCAAGGGGAGCCAGGAGGTTTATGAAGTTCAAAGCTGAGATGGCAAGGTTTGCTTTGAGGTATCGTCCCGCACCGGCCATGTTCAACACGCTCGATGCATATTGGCCCGTCAGGGCGTCTCGCAAGGCCCAGGCTACCGAGCCGTTGCGGATGGCAGAGGCGACAATCATGCCGAGGAATACTCCCGAGCCTACCAGATACGCCCCAGCCGCGACGGCCAGGGACCAGGCCGGGATTTTCCGTTTCGCTACAAGCCAGCAGGCCACGATTGCATACACAGGCAGAGGCAGCAGCGCGAAATTATGCACGCACAAGCCCAGTCCACTAATCAGCGACAAGGCTGCAAGCGTCCCCCAGCTCGGCCCGCGCAGCAGGCGTATCAGCAGGTAGATCTCCGCGGTGAACCCGGCCAATACCCAGGCGTAGCTTTCGTTTATCGTGGCAAGCCACCACGTCGTGTGTGTCAGGGCCAGCGTGGCCGCGACCGCTAGGCCTATCCACCGCCTGCCCGTGAGCGTCGCGCCGATGACAGCCAGGTTAGCCAGGGCGATAGCCATCCAGAGTGAGCTGAGAGCGTTGAACGCGAAGGGCATGTAGCCTGGCGAGATTTTCGCCAGCAGATGGCCTCCCGCGATGTACAGCACATGTGCCCGGGCCAACGGTACGGATTGAGAGTAGTCGCCATCCAGTGCGCGAAGCTGATTCCAGCCACTGTCCTGCCAGCAAAAGCCGCGATTGGCCGTAGCGAGGTACAGCCCAAAGCAAGCTAGGAAAACCACAAGCCATAAGAGTGTAGCATAGCCGCCCTCGGCTGTGTGTGTTTTCACTGTGCCACATGACGGGCAGGGTTCGGGGTGAGTTCTGGTCATGGACACATTGTATCAGCCTGCCCGCGATATGCCAGCAGGTTATGCTCTACGCCGACGGATCAATATCGCAACTCCGCCGGAGACCAAAAGCAACATCGTCGCAGGCTCGGGGATGGTCGTGATAGTGTCCAGCGTATTGCTCTGTATCCAGCTTGCGTAAGAACTTATTCGCACGCCATCGAAAGCGTCCGGGTCCAGGACGCTCGGGTCGCTGCTGTTGCGGAACCATGCCTGCCCGCCGTGGTTTTCCACCCCGCGATTCAAAGCCATGACATACCAATCGCCGTTGACTTCGTGGAACATTCCACCGCCCGAGTCATACTCAGCCAATATGCCCTCGTAGCTCGTCGCGCCACCTTCGCCCAGGCCGTCGAAATCGCCTTCGATAATATCGGATGCGCCAGCTGTGCCCGTACTCTCCAGCAGATTTGTCGCCCAGTGCATTCCGTAGGTATTGTTGTTATGGTCTGTCGCCCAACCATATCCATAGACCTGGCCGCCGGAGGTCAGGTCGTTCCCTCTGGTTCTGCCATGCCCGCCGAGTACGATATCGTTGTTGCCCGCGGCGGTTTCGTCTGTGGTGTTGAAAAGGCCGACGTAACTGGTCAAAGCTGCGTCGGTGCTCTTGGATGAGTCGGTATAGAGCCTGAGTATGCGGATATCAGCTGAGGCGTGGTTCGTTTCGGTTGTGTAATAGGTGGTGCCGCCGATGACTACATTTTGGCCACTGCCCTGGTGCCTTGTGGTTATAGCATATCTCGGGGAGATAACCACCAGCGAGGCGTTGGTACCGTACCGGCCCACGACAGCGTCGTTTGGGGTGTCGGTCGGCTCACCGCTGGAAGCGTGATTTATAATCGCCAATGCGGGAGAGCTGGCTATTAACATCACCGTCAGGAAAAACAGACAGGCCGATCGCGATATACTTCTATAAAACATGTCCCTACCTCCATATAAAACCTTGGCTCACTAACAAAAACTATCGATTACGCGGCATTCTAACACAAAACGACATGTGCGTCAAGGAAAAACTCTTGTTTTTGGTAACAGTCGCGAGCGAATTTGTCTATAATCGGGCAGGCAGTAAATGGAGCCAATTGCAAAACTATGCGGAAATGTGGCACAGCCGCCCTCGGTTGTGTTGAACTTGCTAAATTTCCGGTATTTTTCACACGACCTTCCCAGCCGAGGGCGGCTAGGCTGCATTTTTGCAATTGGCTCAATGGACTCGCGAAAATATGATTGCAGCGATAAGTGAAAATTTCGATATCACGCCAGCTATCATCAATAGCGTGGTGATGTTCCTGTGCGTCGTCGCAGCTGTCCTTATAGGAAGCCGACCGCTAGGCCTTGCCCTGCGCCGCCGAGAACGACGATACGGGCGGATCCTTCGCGAGACTCTACTGCTGGGGGTCTCCCCCCGGGCAGTAACGGTGCTGACGGGATTGGCGATGATATTTTTCGGATTTATGGGTTTTATGCTGCTCGAGGGCAGCCTGCTGGCGACGCTGTTGGGAGCAGCTCTGGGCGTAGCCTTGCCCGAGGCTGTTATAAAACTGCTGTGCAAACGCCGGCGGAAAAGGCTCGACGCCCAACTCGTCAGCGGTATCCAGACGCTCTGCTCCGGCGTGCGGGCCGGGCTGAACCTCGTCCAGTCTATGCGGATGATAGCTGACGATGGCCCCGAGCCGATTAGCCAGGAGTTCGCACACTTGCTGCGGGAGTATGACTACGGCACGGGCCTGGACGACGCGATGTCCAACGCAGCCAGGCGGGTGGACTCCGCGGACTATAAACTTCTATTCGCAGCATTGCAAACCCATCGACAACGCGGCGGAGACCTCGGCGAGACGCTCGACAGAATCGCAGCGAGCATCCGCGAAATACAAAGGCTGGAAAACCGCGTCGAAGCCCTCACCGCGCAAGGCCGAGCTACAGCACGCTGGCTGGGAGCTATGCCCGCGGTGGTCATGACGATACTCTACTTCGTAGACCCAGCTGGAGTGTCGCAACTTTTCACCGACGCACTGGGCAAAGCTATCCTCGTAGCGGTGGTCGGGCTGAATGTCATAGGCTTCCTCTGGATACGAAAAATCGTCGCTATCGATATATAGAAGCGGAATCACGAATGGACACGAATAAAAAGTTATCGGTTATCAGTAATCAGTAAAAGCAAAAAAATGGATTCCCGCTTTCGCGGGAATGACAAACAAAACAAACAGAATGTAGGTCATGCAACTTGTTGCATGGCAAAAAAAAGAAAAAACATGGGCAAGATGCCCACGCTACGGAAAACGAAAATCATAGCTCGGAAGTCTTGGCCATGGATCATCAATCAGAAACTGACGCCGGCGGTGAGCATGGCGAGAGTCATCGCTTTTTCGGCGCAGCCAGGCTTGTAGCTGGGCTGACCATGCTCTCGCGGATACTAGGCCTGATTCGCGATATGGTTATCATTCCCATCGGCGGGTCGGTGTTGGCTGACCGGTTCTGGACCGCCTTTGCCGTGCCGAATCTTTTCCGCAGGCTGTTTGGCGAGGGGGCTATGTCCGCTGCGTTTGTGCCGGTTTTTACCGAGGTGGCGGAGTCTCAAGGCTGGGGCCGAGCCAGGCTGGTCTTGGCCAATGTCGCCGGGGCGCTGGCGGTTGTCTTGGCTGGGCTGATTGCCCTGATAGCAATCGGGCTGTGGGTCGCTTGGGCGGTTTGGCCTGGCGACTGGGCCAGGCTGCTGCTGTTGCAGTGGACAGCTATCATGTTGCCATTCATG
>Ga0190286_1001010_pt1 | contig 10745 bp, 11 predicted proteins | sample 48691834_MG_FD_183241 | JGI IMG/M metagenome (GOLD analysis project Ga0190286, IMG submission 183241) | Hydrothermal vent microbial mat bacterial communities from Southern Trench, Guaymas Basin, Mexico - 4869-18-3-4_MG | ecosystem: Environmental > Aquatic > Marine > Hydrothermal vents >... | reverse complement strand
TCTGTGCGCCGACCTGGTTGGGATCGGCCCCCAGCAGCGGGAAGGCCTCCCGGAACCCCTGGACGTCGAGGTCTAGCGGCTGGGTCGAGGCGATGATCTGCACATACTCGGTTCCTGTGGGGGGCACGACCACGAAGCGGTAGGGGTCGCTCGGCCCCGGCAGGGAGTATTCCCCGCCCTGGCTGACATAGTTGTCCCGGTCGTAGCGGTTGGGGAAGATCAGCCTGGCCCGGCCTGCGGCGTCGATGTCGATGATGTATACCCAGGCCGGCTTGTTAACCCAGAAGTGGATGGTGATCTCCTCGCCGACTTGGTAGGCCGACTTATCCACCCAGATGTTGACCTGGAGCTCGTCCGGCTCGACGATTATCCCCAGGGGGTTGGCCTGCTGGGAGAGCCCGGAGCTCCCGGCCCAGGCGGCCAGCCCCCCGACCAGCATCAGCACCGCTAGCAGCTTTATGAGGAACGGTCTCGACTTCATCTACGCTCCCTCCTTTGGGAATTGGATTCGTTTGGGTTCGAACTCGAGGCTCTCAACGGCTATCGACCCCCTTTCTGCTGCATGAGCCTTTGAGCGATATTCTGCGCGATCCTTCCCAACTCCTCGGCAGAGAGGTTCACCTCGACCCATCTGGTGATGCCCCCGGGGATGATGGAATCCTGCTGGAGCCGCTGAAGGCGGAGGAGCACCGCTCGTTTCACGGCGAAGGAGTCGGTAGGATCGTTTCCGCCTCGGACATAGTCCTCTAAAGCCCTAGCAATTTCGGTGATCACCAGCCCCCAAAGGTTGACCTGGAGTGCGAGAGTGACCCCCCCGATCCGGAGCTCTACTCCGACCTTGAAGCCCTTCCCCTCGAGGAGCGCCTTTACCTCCTCTAAAGTCCGCTTCCTCTCCTGGATCTCTACCAGGATTATGCTCATGGGTATCCCCCTGTGCAGCCCCTCTAGCACCTTATTGACCAACATCTCCACGGGGACGCTCTTGAGGAGCGCATCAGCGATGGTCAGGAGGACCTGTTCGCGAAGCTCCAGTTCAGCGCCGCTTTCATTAACTTCCTCCAGGAGCTTGTAGGCCTGCTCAGGGGTGATAGCTCCTTCCTGGAAGCCCTTCCGGAAGGCTTGGATCAAGATGGCCTTCGTCTGGGCCGAGGCCTCCAGGGTATTATTGATGTAGTCATAGACCTTCTGTTCAGTAGTCTCAGCTCCCAGGAGAGGTAGGGAGCCCAGCCCGAGCAGGCCGATCGAGATCAAGAGCAGGAGGCCTAGCAGCGCTCGCTTCATCTCTCTCACCTCGCCCGTCCCTTCTCCCTCGCTCGGTTCAGACATAGATCACCGAGTTATACTGGTCACCGTAGGTCTTCACGTATTCGTCCGCTCTGGGGTCGGGGATCCACTTCTTGCCGTCCACCTTGAAGGCATACTCATACCGGCCGGGGGGCAGCTCGAGCCGCAGGACCCAGATCCCGTCCCTGCCCCGCTTGAGGGGGATCTCCTCCCAGTTGCTGAAGTCCCCCGCCACGGTGACGCTCTCGGCCTCGGGATAGGCGACCACGAACCACACTCCATTCCCGCCCCCGCCGAGCTCGAGCCCGATCAGCGGCCCGCCAAATTGTATCCCGAGGAAGATCCCCAGCCCGAGGAAGATCGCCGCGACCGCAGCGAAGGATAAAGCTAGGGCGGGGCGAGAAAGGCCTGCGACTGGGCCGGCGAAGAATTCATGGAGCTTCGCCCAGGGGCTCCGCCGGAGCAACCGCTCGCTGAGCCCCTCCAGGACACGCTCCTCCAGCCCCTCGAGCCGCTCCCGGCTCTGCTCCACGCTCTCGTGGAGTCCTCGCTTGAGGAGGTCTTCAAGATCGAGATCGAGCTCATCCCTGCTCATGGCTGGCCAATCACCCCTTTCCTCTCCAGGATGCGTCGCAGTTCGGCCTTCCCGCGGTGGATCCGGGTCTTCACCGTCCCCTCGGGGAGGCTGAGGACCCGGGCGATCTCCTTGTAGTCCAGCTCGGCATAGTAGCGCAGCACCAGCGGCGCGCGATACTCGAACCGGATCTCGCTCAGCGCTTCGCGGACTAGCTTCCCCCGCTCCTCCTCGAGGGCCTGACAGGCAGGGTCGTCATCCGCCCGTCCGGCGAGCCGGCCCTCGTCGAGCGCCTGCTGGTGCTGGAGGCGCTCCCGCCGGAGCTTGTTCTTGCAGATGTTACTCACGATGGTGAAGATCCAGGTGGAGAACCGCCGCCGCAGGTCGTAGCGGTGGAGGTTCTCATAAGCCCGAATGAAGGCGTCCTGAGCGGCGTCCTCGGCGTCGGCCGGGTTGCCCAAGATCCCGAGTGCGATCCCGAATACTGCCTGCTTATAGCGCTTCACGATCTCACCCCAGGCCTCCAGCTCACCCGCTAAAGAGCGTTGAAGCAGCTCAAGCTCCTCCATCCTCCCCCGTCCTTTCGTGGCCATATACACCCCGCAGGGGGCGAGGTTTCACCCTCGATGATAATAGCATACCCCTCGGCTGATCTGTTGACCCCTCCGGCGAGCTTGCGTATATTTGCCATGGGAGCGGAATGGAATGGAGCGGAGTGGAGAGGGAGAGCAGAGAGCAGGGCGGAGAGTTGGAGATGAGATGAAAAGATGACCTACCTGGCCATAATCCTGGGGGTTATCGCCGTCGATCAGGGGAGCAAGCTCGCGGTGACCTTCTGGCTCAGCCCCTACCGGCCAGTCCCGGTGATCGATCATCTGCTCTACTTCACCTTAACGCGGAACCCTGGCGGGGCCTTCGGGCTCCTCCAGGGCCAGGGCCCGCTGGTGATGATCATCACCGCCGTGATCAGCCTCGGGCTTTTAGGTGTGCTCCTCTTCGCCAGGCTGCGGGACGGCTGGCTGCGGACGGGGCTGGCCCTCATCGCCGGAGGGGCGCTGGGGAACCTCCTCGATCGGGTGCGGTTGGGGTATGTGATCGATTTTCTGGACCTGCGGGTCTGGCCGGTCTTCAACCTCGCCGACGTGGCGATCGTCCTCGGCACCGGCCTGATCGTCCTGAAGCTGGTGAGACGAGCTGCTCCCTGACCCCATGCCATGCTGATCGCGATCGAAGGGCCGGACGGCAGCGGCAAGACCACCCAGGCGAAGCTCCTCGCGGAGCACCTCCGGAAGCAGGGGTATGACGTCCTGGTGGTGGAGGAGCCGGGGACGACCGCCCTGGGGAGATCGATCCGGGCGATCCTGCTCGACTCACCGGATTCGCAACCGCAGGCGCTCGAGATCGAGCCCCTGGCGGAGCTCTTCCTCTATGAGGCCTCCCGGGCTCAACTTGTGCGGGAGGTCCTCCGGCCGGCGCTCGCCGCGGGGAAGGTCGTCATCGCCGATCGGTATGCCCTCTCCAGCTTGGCCTACCAGGGCTACGGCCGGGGGCTGCCCCTCGAGCTGGTCCGCAAGCTCAATGAGCTGGCGACCGATGGGCTGGAGCCCGACCTGGTCTTCCTGCTCGATCTCCCGCCGGAGGAGGGCCTCCGCCGGAAGGTCGCAAGGAGAGGAAGAGAGGAAGGGGTCCGAAGGGACCGACTGGAGAGCGCCGCGCTCGACTTCCACCGGCGGGTCCGCCGAGGGTATCTCGAACTGATCAAGGATCACCCTCGAGGCTACCTGCTCGATGGGCGGATGAGCCCCGAGGAGCTCCACCAGCGGATAGTGGCGATCGTAGAGGGGCGCCTCAGGGGAGAAAGAAAAAGATGAGAAGAGAAGCTCTTGTCCTTGACCATGGTCGGCGATCGGATCGGGTTGATCTTTGGTCGCCCCCATGCTACACTTCCTCTCAGAAGGTGATCTACCATGGAATTCTCCTGCCTGCGGGATGAGCTTTGGTTCGGGGTGAAGCTGACCTCTCGGGCCCTGGGGGGCGGGAGCAGCCTGCCCATCCTGGCGGGGATCAAGCTCCAGGTGCGCGAGGGTGAGGGGCTGCTCACCCTACAGGCGACCGACCTGGAGCGGGCCATCTCCTGCTCGATCCCGATCGAGAACCGCGGCGATGAGGGGACCGTGGTGGTGAATGGCGACCTGCTGGCCAAGATCACCAGCCGGCTCCCCAGCGCGCCGGTGGAGGTGCGCACGATCGACGAGCGGCTCGAGCTGAGCTGCGGCCCGACGCGGATCGAGTTGCTCACCATGCCCTTGGAGGACTACCCGGAGATACCCCAGCTCCCCCCGGAGCCGATCTGCTCCCTCCCGCGTGAGCGGCTCCTCCGGGGGCTCGAGCAGACGACCTTCGCGGCGCTCTCCGCGCGGGAGACCTCCCGGCTCAGCCTCACCGGGGTCGACATGGTCTTCAAGGCCGGCTCGCTCAGGCTGGTCGCGACCAACGGCTATCGGCTGGCGCTCAAGGAGGAGCTGCTCCCGGAGCTGAGCCACGAGGGGGAATACCTGATAAGCTCGGACTCGCTCAAGGACCTCCAGAGCATCCTCACCCAGGTCGAGGGCGACCAGGTCGAACTTTATCTGGGCGAGCAGAACCTCTTCTTCAAGATCGGGGAGGTGATCTTCGCCGCCAGGCTCCTCGCCGAGGAGTATCCCGACTTCGAGCGGGTGATCCCCCGGGAGAACAGGATCGGCCTGGTCCTCGACCGCCAGGAGTTCCTAGAGGCGCTCCAGCGGGCGGAGATCACCGCCGCGGAGGAGTCCGGCGCGGTGATCCTGGAGAGCGATGGGAACCAGCTCCTCATCAAGTCCTCCTCCGCGGAGAAGGGCGAGGCGGAAGAGCGGCTCGAGCTCCTCCGCCCGAGCGAGCCGATCAGGATCTCCTTCAAGGCCGAATACCTGATCGACGCCCTGAAGAAGATGGACTCCCCGGAGGTGATCTTCTGGCTCGCTGACCCTGAGAGCGCCGGGCTGATCGAGCCCGCCTCGGAGGCCGAGGAGGACCGCGGGTTCATCTACGTGTGCATGCCGATCCGGCTCGACTAGTCCTCCTCGAGGACCCGCTTCCGCCTCCTCAGGAAGGTGGGGATATCTAGGTCGTCGCTCTCCTCCTTCTTCATCCGCTCGATGAGCAGTGCGTCCTCGACGGTCTCCTCCTCTTCGGGTTCCTCCTCCGACTGGGTGAACCCGGTGGCGATCACCGTCAGCTTCACCTTGTCGAAGCCCTCCTGGATCGCCGTCCCGAAGATGATGTCCGCCTGATCGGAGACGGCCTCCTTGATCAGGGTCGCCGCCTCGGTGACCTCCTCCAGGGTGAGGTCCTCCCCGCCGGTGATGTTCAAAATAACCCGCTGGGCGCCCTCGATCGACCCTTCCAGCAGCGGCGAGGAGATCGCGTTCCGCGCGGCCTCCTTCGTCCGGCCCTCGCCCTCGCCGATCCCGATCCCCATCATCGCCGTCCCGGCGTTCCGCATCGTCGCCTCGATGTCGGCGAAGTCCAGGTTGATCATCCCCGGGGTGGTGATCAGATCCGTTATCCCCTGGACCCCCTGGCGGAGGACGTCGTCGGCGATCTCGAACGCTCGGATGATCGGCAGGTCCTCGGTGGCGATCTTGAGCAGCCGGTCGTTGGAGATGGTGATCAGGGTGTCGACATACTGGCGGAGCTCCTCGATCCCCCGGCGGGCCTTCTCCGCGCGGGCCCGCCCCTCGAAGGAGAACGGCCGGGTGACGATGGCCGCGATCAGGATCCCCATCTCCTTGGCGATCCGGGCGATCACCGGCGAGGCGCCCGTGCCGGTCCCGCCGCCCATCCCCGCGGTGATGAAGACCATGTCGATGTCCTCGAGCAGGTCAGCGATCTCGGCCTCCGACTCCTCGGCGGCCTTCCGGCCGATCTCGGGATTGCCGCCCGCGCCGAGCCCACCGGTGAGCTTCGCCCCGATCTGGAGCTTCTTGTGGGCTTCGATCACCTCGAGCACCTGGGCGTCGGTGTTGACGGCCACCAGCTCGACGTGCTTGAGCTTGGCCTTCATCATCCGGTTGATCGCGTTCCCACCGCCGCCGCCGACCCCGATGACCTTGATCCGCGCCAGCCCGTCCCTGCTGCCCCTGTTGGTGATCGCCATCCCCCTCACCCCTTGAAGAACTGGGCCAGCCAGCGGAGGAGTTTGGCCAGGAGGCCACCTCCGCGGCGGCGGCCGTCCCGCGACCAGGTGATCTCATCCCGGAAGTAATACTCCTTCGACTCCACGGTGTATTTGAGCAGGCCGATCGCGGTGGCGTAGATCGGGCTCTCGACGATGTCCCGCAGGCCGTGGATCCCCTGGGGGGTCTTCCCCCGCCGGGCGGGTATGCCGTAGCGCTCCTGGACGAACTCGGCGATCCCACCCAGCAGCGCCGTCCCGCCGGTGAGGACCACCCCCGCGGGGACGAGGTCGCGGTAGCCCGCGTCCTCGATCTCGGCCATCGCCATATCAAAGAGCTCCTCCAGCCGGGGCTCGATGATCTTGGCCAGCTTCCGCCGGGAGATCACCTTGCGCTCGTCGCCGATGGTCAAGATCTCGATCCGCTCATCGCCGCTGACCTCGTCGACCTTGGCCGTCCCCTCCTCGCACTTGATCCGCTCGGCCTCCTCGTAGGGGACCTTGAGTCCGACAGCGATGTCGTTGGTGATGTGCTCCCCGGCGATGGGCAGTATCTTGCTGAACCAGATGTCCCCGCCGCGGAAGATGGCGATGTCGGTCGTCCCCCCGCCGATGTCCATCATCACCACGCCCAGCTCCTTCTCCGCCGGGGTGAGCACCGCATAGGAGGAGGCCAGCGGCTGGAGCACCAGGTGGTCGATCCCGATCCCGAGGTTCTGGACGCAGCGGACGATGTTGTGGACCGCGGTAATCGCCCCGATGACCAGGTGGACGTCCACCTCGAGCCGCGTCCCGGTCATCCCGATCGGGTCAGTGATACCGTCCTGGCCATCGACGATATACTGCCGTGGGATGACGTGGATCAACTGGCAGTCGGGGGGGATCTGGACCGCCTGGGCGGTCTCGAGGACCCGGCGGACGTCCTCGCGGGTGATTATCCGGTTGTCGCGGTTGATCGAGACCGTCCCGGAATTGTTGATCGAGCGGATGTGCTTGCCGGCGATCCCTACGGTGACCGAACGGATCTTGACATCGGCCATCTTCTCCGCCTCCTCCACCGCACGGCGGACCGAGGCGGTCGTCTCGCCGATGTCGACCACTACGCCCTTCTCCAAGCCGTGGGAGGGGGCGATCCCTCGCCCGATGATCTCGATGATCCCTCCCTCAGAGACGCTCCCGACCAGAGCGACGACCTTCGTCGTCCCGATATCTAGTCCGACTACCAGCTCCCCCATCCCCTCTCACCACCTTACCGGGGCCTCAGGACCAAGTCCCCGAATCTCAAATCGATATAAAGATAATGACGCCCATCGATCACCGTCAAAAGTCGCTCGAGGAGCTGGAGCTCCCGGGTCAGGGCCGAGCCCTCTAGGTCCGGGTCGAGGAAGACCTTGAAGCCCTCCCTGGCCGTCAAGATCAGCCCCTGCTCGGTGAGTTGTAGGGTGGCAAATCGCTCCAGAAACGCCTCATCCAGCCCGGAGAGCGCCCGGACCGCCTCAAGGCCGGGCCCGCGGAGCCGGGGCCCCCGGCCGGTCTGGACCACTTGGGCTCCCTCGATGAGGAGCCGGTCGGCGGAGTCGGCCTCAGAGCGGGGATGGGCCTCCTCCAGGAGATACCCCTCGCGGTCTACCCAGAAGAGCTTCTCATCAGTGTCGGCATCGGCGAGGGAGACGAGCACGAATGGCCGCCGCTCCTCGATGAGGATCTCGATCCGGGAGGGCAACCGCCGCCTGAGCTGGACCTCGCGGACCCACGGGAGGCGGAGGAGCGCCGCCCGTGCCCGCTCCAGATCGGCCATGAAGATGTTCTCCCCAGCTCTTATCCCGATCAACCTCCTCAGGTCTTCGCGCGCACGCTGGACCCTCTCACCACCCTCTATAATGATCTGCTTGATCGCGAAATATTCGCTCCCCAGAAGGAGCCAGCCACCGGCTGCCAAGGTCAAGCTGACAATGACCGCTCCAAGCCCGAGGAGCCTCCGCCTACTCACTCAATCAAGATCAGGCTCGAGAGCAGACTATCTCCAGCTCCGGCTCCAGCTCGATCCCGAAGACCCGGTGCACCCGCTCACGCACCAGGTCGATCAGCCGCAGGATATCGTTGGCTCGCGCGCCGCCCACGTTGACGATGAAGTTCGCATGGACCGGCGAGATCATCGCCCCGCCGATCCTGTAGCCCTTCAGGCCCGCCCGGTCGATCAGCTCGCCCGCGCTCCACCCCGGCGGGTTCTTGAAGACGCACCCGGGAGAGGGCTGCCCGAGCGGCTGCCGCCGGCGGCGCTCGAGCAGCTCGGCCAGGTCCCACCTCCGCTCCCCGCCGACGGTGAATTCGGCCTCGACGATGACCAACTTCTCCCGCTGGAAGAGGCTCTCACGGTAACCGAACTCGCACTGGGCCCGACCCAGGGTGATTAGATCCCCCTTCTCGTCGATGGCCCGCACCCACCTCACCAGCTCGGAGATGGTCCCCTCGGGTATCCCGGCGTTCATCACCAAGGCCCCGCCGATGGTGCCGGGGATGCCCACCAAGAAGTCGAAGTCCCCGAGCCCATGAGCATGCAGGTGCTCGATCGCCCCTCCCAGGCTCTCGCCGGCCTGGACCCAGAAGCTCCCCTTCCCAAGGTCGAGCCGGCTCTCCCGGAGGAGGGGGCCTACCTTGAGCACCACCCCGGGGTAGCCCTCATCCGGGAAGAGGACGTTGGTGCCGTTGCCGAGCACCACCCAGGGGAGGCCCTCCCCTTCGGCAAAGGAGAGAGACTCTCTTATGTCCTCATATGATGCCGGGACCACGAAGTATCTAGCTCCACCTCCCACCCGCAGCGAGGTATGCTTCTTCAGTGGTTCGTCAAACTTTACCACACCTTTTACCCTCTTGTCAAGACCTCTCCCTCCTCCCCTCGGGGTGCGCCCCATCTTAGCCTGATCCCTTCAGAGGTTTAGAGCTCAGCTAGCCGCCGGGTCACCTGCCAGATGTCGCCCGCGCCGAACCCGATGATGAAGTCCCCCGGCTGGAGATGTTCGAGGAGGAACCGGATGATCTCCCCCTTGTCAGGGATGTAGCTGACCGAGCACTTCCCCCGCTGCTCGAGCGAGCGGACGATCTGAGCGGCCTCCACCCCCGGGATCGGCGCCTCGAAGGCGGGGTAGATGTCGGTCACGATGACCATATCGGCCAGGTCGAAGGAGTGGGCGAACTGGCCGTTGATATACTTGACCCGGGTGAAGCGGTGCGGCTGGAAGATGGCGATCACCCGCCGGGGGCGCCAGCCCCGGCGGATCGCCGCGAGGTTGGCCTCGATCTCCTCCGGCAGGTGGGCATAATCATCGACGACGGTGATCCCATCCTGGCGGAGGACCTGGAACCGCCGCTCAGGGAGGGCGAACTCCCGCAGGGCGCCGGCCATCTGGGGGAAGTCCAGCCCGACCGCCCAGCCCGCGAGGAGTGCCGCCAGAGCGTTGTAGACGTTGTGCTTCCCCGGGGCGGGCAGCTCGACCCGGCCGGCCCGCCGCCCGCGGAAGACCAGCTCGAACTCGGTGTGCAGCTCATGGTAGGCGATCCGGCGGGCAGCGAGGTCGGCCTCCTCCGCCCGGTCGATCCCGAACCGCAAGACCCTCTCCCCCTCTCGCCCCCGTCCCTGCTCTTGTCCCCGCTCCGCTTCCAGTTGCTCAAGGAGCCTCGCGCTCTGGGGATCGTCGCTGTTTAGGATGAGCTGCCCACAGCCGCGGGCGAACCTCTGGAATGCCAGGTAGAGCGCCTCCTCGCTGCCATAGGTGTTCAGGTGGTCCGCGCTGATGTTGGTGATCACCCCCAGGTCCGGCCTGAGGTGGACGAACCGCCCGTCGCTCTCGTCGATCTCGGCTACCAGGTATCGGCCCCGGCCGAGGCGGGCGTTCCCGCCGAGCGCGGGCGAGGAGGCCCCCACCAGGAAGGCGGGCTCCCTCCCGCCTCGCTCCAAGAGATAAGCGAGCATCGCCGTGGTGGTCGACTTGCCATGGGTGCCAGCCACTCCGATGGAGAACCGCCCTTCCATGAGCCGGGCGAGCATCTCTAGCCGGGGGATCACCGGCAGGCCCAGCTCCCGAGCGGCGGCCAGCTCGACGTTCTCCGGGGGGATCGCCGAGGAGAAGACGACCGCGCGGGCCCCGGCCAGGGTCAGGTTCTCCTCACGGTGGCCCAGCCAGACCTTGATTCCCAAGAGGGCCAGCTCGGCCGCCTTCCGGCCCCACCTGATCTCAGAGCCGCTGACCCGGTAGCCCATCTCCCAGAGGAGGCGGGCCAGCCCGCTCATCCCTTCCCCTCCGATCCCGATAAGGTGGATGGTATCGCCATCGCCGCTGCCGACATCAATTCCCGGACCTCTCATCGGGATAATTGCTCAACCTCCTTGAGGACTCGCTCGAGCCCGTCTCGCCGGCCGAGCTCCCAGCTCCTCCGGGCCATCTCGCGCAGCCGCTCGCGCTCGCTCAGGAGCCGCCGGCTGAGCTCCACCAGGTCGACCTCCCCTGCCCTCAAGGCGCCCTCCGGGACGAGGATCGCACCCCCGGCCCTCACGAGCAGCTGGGCGTTCAGCTCCTGGTGGTTCTCCGCGGCCTCGGGCCAGGGGACGAGGATCGCCGGCTTGCCGAGCGCGGTCAGCTCGGCTAGGGTGGCCGCGCCCGCGCGGGAGATCACCAGATCGGCCAGGGCGAGGGC
>Ga0190286_1001009_pt1 | contig 10748 bp, 12 predicted proteins | sample 48691834_MG_FD_183241 | JGI IMG/M metagenome (GOLD analysis project Ga0190286, IMG submission 183241) | Hydrothermal vent microbial mat bacterial communities from Southern Trench, Guaymas Basin, Mexico - 4869-18-3-4_MG | ecosystem: Environmental > Aquatic > Marine > Hydrothermal vents >... | reverse complement strand
ACCATGCAGGGAACCCCCGTAGTATCTGATAGCTCGTCTTGTTGCACGATAAGCTTCTCGGCTACAGCCCTATCGAAAACTCCTCTTGCATGATCCTTTACTATTTTATGCTCACGGTAGAAGATCGTTCCTATTAGGACTGTCGGAAGCTCACCAACTGCACCACCAACGAGAACTTCCCCTATCCTCTGAACCTTAACTCGACTGAGCGAGCTTGCCGTTTTCCTCACCTCTCAGCTTAAAAGCAGGAGAATATGTATAAAAGCTTTGTAGGATACATATTCAATAGAAGTCCTATGGAGGTTTACTTTCACTTAATTTTGTAGAAGCAGTACTCAAAATTCTTTAACCTTCCTCCGTTGGAGCAGAAGATTAGTCCCTTCTATCTCAAGAGATTTTAGAGTATAAGCTAGGTTACTAGCCTGTTATCTTTATCTCTAGAGATTGGGTTATTTACTGCCAACGTTTATAAGAACATTGTACGGGTAATTTTAGTATGAAGGTATAAAGTTATTAAAGCCTGCAGAAGTAAGTAAGGAGAATATTATCCTAAAAAGATAACAAATTCGTCTTTGCAGAACCTGATTAAGCTTAGTTAAATAGAAACTAAGCATAGAAGATCTTTCCAGGAAGTTAAGGAAAATTAAAGTCATAGGTCTGCTACCAATTGACATTGTGCAAGAATGTCATGAATTTATGAAGGAAGGACTTCGTAGATGAAGCTTAAGTTCATAAGAACTCTTAACAGCCATAGCATTTCGGGAGGTGATGTTCTAAGGAATTCATATCAATAGTAATCCGAATTCTTTGAAGTTCCTGTTATAAAATCTACTATGTAGCCTGATAATTCTAACACAGTTAATCCTGCTATAACCTATTTTACTAATCCCTCTTTTTCTAGTACCCCAGTTACTCGCTTTGGAATTTCAGTTAATAGGGCATAAGAATAGGACAATTCCTCTTCTCTGAATACAAATTTCTTTTGAAGGCAATATTGGCGAAGAGTGAAGGTGTTGATAGACCTATGTAATCAAGAACCCTGAGTCCATCTCGCTAGGAGCGATGTCACACGTTTCGCTTCACCTCTTAGCCTCTCAAACAACTTCTCATCACTCGTCACGAATTTAACATCCAGTGCTAATGCAATCGCTATGTATATGGCATCATAAATGGAAACCCCATAGGATATCGATACCCTGAAGGCCCTAGACCACATTTCATCAGTAGGCTCTATTGTTATCTGCATATTTCTCAACATCCTGATAATAGCTATCAGCTCCTCCTTGGTCAATCTATAATACGGATGAAATCTCAGCGCATTAGCTACTTCGTAGTAGATTAATGTTGGAGCTATGAGCTCCACTCTCCCTTTAGAGTATAAATCCATTAGCCTTAACGCTCTATCGGAGTAGATCTCAGCAACGAACCATTTGACGACTACTGACGCATCCACTACTATTCTCTCCACGTCCGTGCATCCCTCCAGCACCTTATAGTCTCTGCACTATCATAGGTACATCTACCATACTTAGCTTCTAGTTTCATGCGCAATTCATAGATACTCTTAGCTGTCTCCTCTATTAGGCTCCAATCCTTACCCCTAAGTCTCTCCTCTATCAATACTCTCTCCAATATAGCCCTCCTAATTACTTCACTCCAGTTTATACCTCTTATTCTATCCATTCTCTTCTTCAATTCCTCTGGAATTCTAACAGTTATAATAGGCATACTGCGTAATTACAGTGTATATACTATATTAAGCTTACTCCTAACCTAGAGTTGTTTAGATATATAGGGCTATCCTTAGATATCCCCCTCATTCCCGATCCCTAGTAGTTGTCTCCGTCCATTAAAGTGGATGTGGGTAATCAGTGACCCCAGGCCGCTGATAAATGATGGCTATGACAATGAAGCCCCCACGACAGATGATACAAAAGTGGAGCGAGGAGAAGAAAACCTCCAAAAAGAGAGGAGATGGAGGTTAAGGGGTCTGGAGGGGATTTGTGATTATCGGTATTCTCATTGCTACTGTGTCCAGTTTAGTTCTCAAGCTCTAGCTAAATATCTTAGCTACTGATAAGGAAAGGGTACTTCTAGAATATTTAAGCCTCACACTATTCATTCTCTTACTAAAGTCGGGGGCTTTCTGGAGGTTCTTTGTAACACCTTAAGATTAGCAGAAGCTGTTAGTGGAAGGTCTATGAGAAAATTATAAATACTCCTTATTCTAACTCGATACCAGAACGAGGAAAATATTGCAGTATGGGGATCTACTCGTGATGAGTAAGAAAGAGAGATTTCTTGCTGCACTTAGAAGAGAGATTCCTGACATGGTACCTGTCTCACCGTTAATACATAATAGATTTGCCTATACGACTCTAGGAAAAACAGGCTGGAGAGCTGTTTTTGAGATACATCAGATGATAGGATCCATATATTTTAGAGGGCCCATTGGCATAAAATGGAGAGTCAGATTGCCTGAAGGGTGGTCTGAGATTAATAGAAGTTGGAGAGAAGCCCATAAGATTATAACTGATCACCTAATCAAAACTCCCTTCGGTATTCTCAGAGAACGTAATATCTCCGGTTTCAATCCTAGAGATCCCTTGTCAAGTAAAACTACAGAGTTCCTCGTAAAGACAGAAAGGGACTATGAGCTATATAAGGCCTATCTAGATGTATGGCTTAGAAGAGCTGAACCCGACTTTAAAGAAATTTCAGAAGCGTGTAGAGTTATGGGAGATCAAGGTGTAGCTCAAGTTAGCATGGATGCTGCTTTCACTGATCTAGTAAAGGTGAGGGGTGTTAAGCAAGCTTACATGGACTTATATTTAAGACCTGAAGTCATAAGAGAAATTCTAGAGATCCTATGGGAAATCAAAGAAAAGGAAATTGAAGCATTTCTGGATTCTCCTTCAGAAGTTTTATACTATGATCTATGGGGAGCGTTTGGATTAGGACCTAACCACTTCAGGCGTTTTGTCTTACCAGAACTTGAAAGAGCCGTGAGACTAGTCAAGCAAGTAGAAGGCAAATATATAGGCTTCTATATGGTTGGGAAGATAAAGAGACAACTGTCGATGGTCATTCAATATGCATGTCCTGACTTCATAGAGCCCTTTGAACTTCAGAGCGATATAACATTAAGGGATGCCAAGAGTCTTTATGGTGATAGGATATGTGTCATGGGGAACTTCGATCCCGTCCTTTTAGCTTTTGGTACTTATGAAGACTGTGTGAAAGAAACTCTTCGATGTTTAAGTGAGGGAATGGCTAATGGTGGATACGTATTAGTCACAGGTGATGAAGTTCCAGCTAATGCTAAACTTGATAACCTCAGGGCTATAGTTAGAACAGTCGAAAAATATGGTAGGTACTAATTTTTCTATTTCGTATACCTTATCTTAAGGATCGATTCATGTGCTCATCGCTTTTACGATCAAAAGAATGCGTATAGTAGACGAAGAGAAATATTCTTGACGTGGTCTACTCAATGAGGGTTAACAAAACTAGTGAAAATTGAGTAGGATTCTAAAATTATTTTAAGGTATATTACCATAGTTTAACACAGGGATAACTTAATGGCTGTTAAAGGTAGAAGTGAAAAATTGTGGTTTATAGTGTTAATGCTGTTTATACCTTTTATCCTCAATATTTCCATATCTACGCTCATCGCTTTTATAACTATAAGAAGCATTTTAGCCGAGGGCGGCTCAATAAGCGAAGCTGGTTTAGAGATAGCACGTAACATCTACACGTACAACTTCTACTGGTCGATAATCCAAGTGGGAATGGGTCTTTATCTCGCGAAAATCATGGGTGGTCGTACTTGGCTAAAAGATCAGTTTACTTTCAAAAACTTCACCTCTAAACCAGTTAAAAGTGTGCTATTAATATTAGCTCTGTTCCTCATAGCATATGTACTAATATTCTGCGAGAGCATAGTATCGGCTAGTCTCTATGGAGGCTGGGAGCGATACATGGAGTACTGGAAGAGGATAACCCATACCCTACCCCTATGGTCTAAGGCTTACATGGTGTTGATAGCTCCATTCACTGCTGGTATCTTCGAGGAGATTATATGGCGCGGTTATGGTATTAATAAGCTCGAACAGCACATCAGTACTCGTAAGGCCGTAGTAGTTCAAGCCATCGCTTTCGGCTTTTGGCACGGCATTTCAATCCACACACTAATAACCTTCCTTATAGGCCTAGTCTACGGGTTTATATACGCTAAAAGAAGAAAGCTCCTGAACATATCCATAGCACACATCGTGACGGACATCATAGGCTTTTACTTTGCATTCATGACCTAGGTGTAACGCATACTAACTACCCCGCAAGTTTTATTTCAGGCCGATCTCAATCGATCTTAATATTAGTATGGCTTAATACACTCCAGTTTTCCAGATTTTACATTTTTCCTCTTTCATGAGTAATCACAGTTGACATACGATCACAAAAGTTAGACTAAAACTGCTCGAAGCCCTAGAAACTACCTAAAGGCTCCCAATTAGGATTAGTAGAATGTTGTTATTCCGCGAAGCTAATCTCACGACAATGGCTATTCCTTTTTCTGCTATTTACTATGTAAACTTCCGGAATCTATACCGAAATAATCTTGAAAACGAAAGTTAGAAATAAGTGTAGTAAACCCCCAGAACTACTCTCAACCACCCAACTTTAGAGTAGCTAAGCCTACCTTGATTATATTAAAGCCACATTGCTTGTAAAACATTAACCCTGCTAAATTTTCTAGACCCACGATTAGCCTTAATACCTTACATCCCCTTTTCTTGGCTATCTCCTTGGCAAATTCCATTAGTCTTGTCCCAACCTTATAGCCCCTATACTTCTTGAGTACAAAAACATCCTCAATCCATGCAGAAGGACCTCCATCAAATAGTCTATAACAGATAGATAGATGTAAATAGCCTATAATTCTTTCATCGAGTTCGGCGACTACTATGTAGTCATTCGGATACCCAGACGAATTCCATCCATAAACATTTCTACGAATCTCATTCAGGTCGAGCTCATCTGGAAGCCATATCTCCGGCTCGGTCTCCAACGCTACACGACGAAACTCCAGAAGTTTTTCTCGATCATTCGCCTCTGCAAGTCGAATCTTAAGTCGTCGCATCGCTTTAACTAGCTCTGGATCTCGCGGAGGACGCTTAGCGCGTACAAATTGCTCTTTCATTCTATTCCACACGTACCAGAGCTCTACAGGCATCTATACCACCGTCTTAGCACATGTAACCTCTCAGTGTAACTAGTTCACTGGAATAATATATAAAAGCACTTCTCATGGCCATAGTTCAGTGGATCAAGTTTAACATGTACAGGAGCTCTCCTTCTATCCTACTGCTAATGGCTTTAATACCGTATTTGCGCGGAGTTTGACAGTATTAAGTATGCAACCTGGATCGGAACCCAGAATATCCCCTGTATAAGCAAGCGCTCTGGCTCTACAGCCACCGCACACATACTTATAGGGACATATTCCACAGCTACCTCTAAGTCCATCTCTGTTCTGTAGCGCCTTAAACACCTCGGATTCACTCCATATGCTGGAGAATGACCTCTTAGTGATATTTCCAACGATTACACTGGGTATGAACACGCAGGGTGTGACGTCTCCATTAGGTTGTAGGGCCGCATATATTCTACCTGCACCACAACCGCCTATATACTCGGCTAGGGATGAGGTTATGGCATCTCCTTTTACGTAGAAATGTGTAGGAGCAATTTGTCTACCACTACTGAGGATGCAGGATACTCTAGCGAACTGAGGTGCGGTACTAAATATTTCAAGATCTCTTTTGTGGTTTTCCAGGTATATTTTTTTAAGGATATCTTCTCTCTCCTCGGGTGTTAAGTCAAGCTTTACAATATCCTTACCTCTGCCTACAGGGATGAAGTTGAAAAATACTACTCTTTGAACGCCTATCTCCTCGGCTAGGTCTAGGATGTCGTCTATTTCGTCAAGGTTAAGCCTCGTGATAGTGGTCGCCATTGCCGTGGAGAAGCCGAGCTCAACGGCATTTCTCAAACCGCGGACTGCTTTCTCCCAGGCTCCCTTAACGCCTCTGAACTGGTCATGCTTATCGGGATCTGCAGAGTCGATGCTGACCTCTACGTATCTTAATCCGAGCTTTTTGAGTTTCTCAGCAAAACTTAGGTTAGCAAGGGCTAGTCCGTTAGTCGCTAAGGCGGTGTACATGCCTGCGTCTGAGGCAGCCTTGAGTACTATAGGGAAGTGCGGATGGATTGTTGGCTCGCCTCCTGAGAAGGCAACTGCGGCTACCCCAGCTTGATCGAGCTGTTCGATTGTGTTAAGTTTTTCTTCGAGTGACAGCTCCGTTGGAAGTGAGAGGCTAGCTTTCTGGTAGCAGTGCTTACACTTGAGGTTGCAGGCATTAGTGAAGTTCCAGACTATTAGGAAAGGAGCAGGCAATTTCTGCGGAACTGTTACACCATATAGTGCTAGTCCCTCTAAGACTAGGGCTAGACCCCTCCGCACAGCGGGATCTTTTATTGCTTCAACTACTTCTTCCTCTTCTCCATGGAAACAGAGTACTACTACCTTGAATACTAGTCTTAACATTTTTGAGTAAAACCTAGCTATAAGACAGGAGTTAGCGTTAGGCTCGGCGATTAGTCTTAAGGCTTCGAGAGCTACTGTGGTTTTTCTTCCATCGTTTTCTACTTCCTCCACTAGCTTTTTTATTAGTGGTCTTGTTATAGGCGTTTCTGTGATTAGTCTGAGCCCGGTAAGTAGGGCAGGAATCCCTCCTCTTTTTCTATCGGACATACCATATCATCAAAAATCTCTATGGTTATGTATATTTAAATTTTTCTAAAATTTCAAAAAATTAAAATTTATTCATATAATAGGATAATATGCTTTAAAGAGGATAAATATTTTAAGAGTTTATGCGTGAGTATTCATATGATTATTAAAATTTAACTAATTTAGTTCTCAATCTATACAACGCTAAGTTTTTAGGATGACAGACGTGTATCTCAAAGGGATCTTTTATGCCTCTCTTCCATAATTCGCTAATAACCACGGCCGGGTCGAGAACAGTTACTACAAGAACGTCTATATCGCTCGAATATAGGTGTTTTCCCTCAGCCACAGATCCGAATAAGTAAACCTCGGCATTCTCATCTAACTCCTCTACGGTAGACCTTATAATCCTCAGATACTTGTCCAGGTTCTTAAATATCTCCTGCCTCTTAAGAGCTTCTTTAACTAACAATTCGTGAGACAACCTCGATCACCTCGTCAACAACTCCTTTTTAGCCTTAGTATCTCTTCTCTACGAAACTCTCTCGGAATGTACCTCGATGTAATATATGCATCCTCTATAGAGGCAAGCTTCAGAGAGTACTTATCTACGAGCTCTCTCAAAACGTTAGAAATTTCTCTTTCAGCTACTTCAGATAAAATCTCTAAGAGTCTACGAATACTATGGGTTCTAGGATAGTCAACTCCTCTCTCCAGAACCTTTGCTTTAAGAAATGGCTGGTGCGATTGTTCTAGACTAAAAGCTGCTAAACCATAGAAGCCCTTTTCTAGCTGGAGGATAGCAGTCTCGTAGAACTCCCTCGACCTTCTGAGTAGATGTTCGTATTCTTCTCTCTTGGTCAACTGGTTCCCTCACCGTTAATTTCATGCTTAGAATATATAAATGAATTTAAACAAATAGACAGTGCTCAAATCTGAGTGGTGATGTATAGGCTTTTTAGTATTGATTCCAACGGTCCACTATCCTCTACCAGCTCTTCTTGAGCCTTCTCTATTATGACCTTGAGAATATCTATGTTCATATTAGCTTCGTCTAATTATCTCGATAGGCCAGTAACATTTAAGTCTCCGTGCACTTCCAATTTAGTTCGGATCAATATGATCAAGTTCTACCTCCTTTGTTTGTTAGTAATATAGGAGAGGACTCAATTAGATTCAAAAAGTTAACCAATCTAGGGCATAACCAATGTTTTACAACCTAATAATTCCGAATCACACTAAAATTAGGCAGAAGATGCTTTTCAATGCTGAATTCTTATTATTATAATAACTTGTTTACATTAATCTCTCTCTTAATAATTGGTTGTGATTGTAAGCTTCGGTCACTCCGAGCTTTCTGATAGCTTTAAAATTCGTTCTCCAAGCCTTTGAGCTTCCTTTAGTGCTTCTTCATCTTTTAGAATGTCACCTTTTTCGAATGCATATCCTAGAACTCCTGGAATTATAGTCATTTTCAACCTTGACAGATATTCTCTCATTTCACTTATCGCAGAACCAATTTTTCTTCTTCCAACAACAATGTATGTACCGATCTTTCCTTCGAGTTGTCCTTTCCGAAGGGGCCATGTTCTTTCCATAAATGCTCGGAGTCGGGATGTTACGCCTCCCATATATGAAGGGCTGGACAAGATGATAACATCAGCTTCCTTAAGTTTGGGATACAGCTCTTGCATACCATCCTCTATAATGCACCCCTCATTCTTCTCACAGTAAAGACATCCTTCACAGGGCTTAATATCATAATCCTTCAGGAAAATAATTTCTGTCTCATATTTTTTCCTAAGAACTTTCATAACTTCCTTAAGTAAATATACTGTGTTTCCATTCTTACGTGGGGAACCAACAACTCCGATAGCTTTCATAGCCTTCCTCTTTCAAATTATAATGAGATATTATTTTAAAGTTAATGACCGAGGTCCTCCTCCGATATACTCACTATTTCTAGAAATGTGAGAAGCATAACTTAGTTGTTCTCTTCCTTAAAGCCCTCATTATTAACTTAACAGCTAGGAACATCTTCCTAATATCACTAAAATCGACATTAACAGAATATTCTTACAAGGAACCTATTATTCGTATTAGAACGAGCTTATATTAATTGATGTGACTATGCATAGTATCCGAGAAATAGGTAATCTATTTCGTGTTCCTATGTCAGATCTTAGTCATTAGGAGTTTATAAAGATTGACTCAGCACTCAAGACCTCATCCATCGATAATAAAAACCAAGAATGAAAGAGGTCTTTCACCATTTATAAAGAAGGTGTCTGAAAAGATTGAGCGGGACTCTGTGCACCTGTTCACCAACACTGCCAGCCAAAGGCAGGAAGTAGCTAGGCTCAGGTCGAAGAACATAGACTACTACTTGAGCAAGTGCAGGGAGCTACTAGGCGGGACAAACTTCAAGCTCCTCTGGGCTTTCAAGGACTATTTGAGGAGTGAGGATCAGAGCCCTTGGTCTGTATACACGGCCACGTACAGGGTCACGCAGTTCGCCCTCTTCCTCAAGGGCTTCGGCAGGGACTTGGCTAATCCGACCCCTCAGTTAGTAAGGCTGTTCCTGTCAACTAAGGGGTCGAGGGAGAACATACGCAGGTACGGCGCGACTCTCAAGAAATTTTACAAGTTCATGATAGAGTGTTATGGAGAGGAGTACGAGAAAATCTACAGGCCGTTTAAAGTCCCCAGCTTCAAGATAGACGATTACCCTCTTTGCTTAGTGAGCAAGAAGTCCTGCTACTGATAAACCACGCAAGACAACCATACAAGTCGATTCTTGCGCTTGCCTATGAGTGCAGGCTCCGTCGGTCTGAGATACTACTCCTCAAAATCAAGGATATCGTTGACTGTAGCGACTACCTGAAAATCTTCGTCCGCAACTCGAAAACGAGGCTCCGGATCGTGGTGGTCGTCCAGTTCCGGGACATACTACAGGACTGGCTAAGGAGGCACCCCTTTAAAAAGGACCCCGAAGCCTTTCTCTTCCCTAAAAGGACGGTCTTCCCCTACGAGCCACCTCATGTGGTTCGGTGGTTCATTGAGGGGCGTCATCGACAGGCGCCACAGGGCCCACCTTACGGGGTATGTGTCATCATCAGGTGTAAGAACCCTGATGGCATACCCACGCAAGAATACCCTCAGACACTCACATAAAGTTTTAGTTTCCGTAGTTTCCAAAATTTCCTAAGTACCCGAATAAACGTTGTGGAGGGCGAAGCTACTGGAGACAGCTACGTAGATGTACTTATCGTATCAGACAAGATACCTGGTAAGTTGGGGAGGTGGAAGCTGAAAGCCAAGATCGAGGAGGAAGTAGGTCTCCCACTATGCCACCCCTACGAGATACATCTAGTAAATAAAGAGGAAGCTAGGTGGTATCGCAAGTACGTAAGGGAGAAGGTTAGGATATAGGTATCAGGCTTAGAGGAACGGCCTCGTTTAAGGTTGCTTACTTAGGCATATGCATGCTATTATTTCTAATCTTGCTTAGTGCGGTCAATTACCAGGGATCATGGAATTGATCCGGTTTTCGTATATTTCCTTCTTTCAGGGGGCTTCTGAGATCTATAATCGCCTCATTAATGTCCTTTTATTGGCAACCAGCGCTAACACCATAGATATTATGGTCAGGAAGAAGAGAACTACTATATCTGTTAAAGGATTAAGCAATGAATCGTAGCTATAGCTATAATTAATCAAATCCGAGAAGTAAGTTAAAGGCGAGATAAAGGCAAGGGGCCTTACATAACTAGGTAAATCTAATAACGGTATGAAGACGCCGCTTATAAATATTAGCGGTAACCTGACAGCACTTGATAACATGACTGCGTTTGCTGGTATATCAGAAGGTATTGCTGAAAATAGCAATCCCATGAATGAATAGCATGACGAAGATATCGCTATTCCGAGGGCTAACGAGATTAAATTGCGT
>Ga0190286_1001008_pt1 | contig 10766 bp, 3 predicted proteins | sample 48691834_MG_FD_183241 | JGI IMG/M metagenome (GOLD analysis project Ga0190286, IMG submission 183241) | Hydrothermal vent microbial mat bacterial communities from Southern Trench, Guaymas Basin, Mexico - 4869-18-3-4_MG | ecosystem: Environmental > Aquatic > Marine > Hydrothermal vents > Microbial... | reverse complement strand
AGGTCTTCCGGTGTTAACACTTTGTCCTTAAGAGCCGGGATTCTGATGAAGTGCTCTTTGTTTCTTGTTAACAGAACGTCGGAGCGCGTTACCAAGCAGGACGCTGCGATGGCCTGGTCTTGGTACTCGATTGGCTGCCCCTCTGTTATCAAGTAAGCGTTTAACTGCGCTGTTTTCTCTGCCACAGCTCCGTCAAGGTTTATCCAAGAGAATTGACCCAAAACCTTTTTCGCCTTAGCGACTGCCTTCCTGTAGTCTTTCCTCAGATAAGATCCTGTGAGGATCTCGGAGACTGTTACCGTGCTTATTAAGGCTTCATGCTCCATAGTTAATTTTCTGCAAACGTCAATTACTTCCTTCTTGCCCCTGTCAACGTCAACTATGACTGAAGTATCTAAGAGCACTCTCATCGTGTCAGTCCCAGCCGCTTGAATCTTTCTTTGGAGTCTTTTCGAAGCTTCTCTAGTACCTTTTCAAAGTTTTCGGGGAGGAAATCTGTGCAGTCTGACCAGACGTCTTCATTGACCTTCTCGACGACAATCCTGTTCCCTTCAATTCTCAGAGTAACTCTGTCGCCCTCGGCGATACCAAGCGCCCCCCGTATCTTCTTTGGAATCGTGATCTGCGCGTTTCGAGTAACGATAACTATAGTCAAGCAAGTCACATAGATTACTAGAAAAAACTACTATAAAAAAATTACTGGGAATTCGTAGAAAATAAAATTCAGAATATAGCTCAGTCTCAAAATACTCTTAACGATGGCCCGGAACGCTTTTTCATTGAAGATAATCGTCTGTCACGAGTTTAGTTAGATTGAGAAGATTGAAATCAATTTTGTCTTCAAGTTCCCGTGGGGGTTTGATTATGGTTGAAAAACCGAGTTCATTACTGTTAAAGCTTCTTGAGATTCAAGAACCACGTTAACGGACTCATTTTTACTTTAAAAACTTGAATGATTGATTTGGACATGCAGGAAGTTAAATGATTGAGGCTTCTTGGAATAGATGCACCGTCAGTAACCATATCTGTTTCAAACGATTGCCGTATCTGAGTTGGGTTGTTAGAGAAAGTTTCAGCGTGTTGCCATGGGACTTAAGGCTAAAGGATAAAACAAGTATCACAATAAGGAACGCAAGTTTCTTCACGGAAGCATCCCTATTGACAATACTAAACTCGAGACACTTATGAGTTTTGGAACTAAGATAATTTTGTGGCACATGAGCGCGCAATGCGCATGTGCTATTACATGGTCAAAAGACCTTTTAAAAACACTTATTTCGAAGCATATATGTGCATCCACCTAGGGCATAGAAAACCATTTCACAAAAAACAAATATACGATTGTACAATACTAGGTGGAAAGAAAATGAGAGCAAAAGCAATTTGTGCAATTATGCTTACAATGATTCTGATAAGCACATTAGGCATAGATTTCAATTCGAAATTAGTAGAAGCTGAGACAAATGAAAAAAGAGACTTAGACGATCCTCTGAAAGAAACAAATGAAATTGCACAATCAAGCAAAGATCATGAAACTAGCCCTGCAGAGACATCAAATGAGCCTTGGTACAAGATCTTCCAGAAAGATCAAGGCATTGAGGGCGTCGGAGAACTCTCTCACAACATTCTCTCAAATCCTGAGAATAAAGGCAAAATGAATGAGACGAATGGATGGAGCGATTTCGCGTTTGTCGACGGCAACCTAACAAGAATAATAGTTGGAATCAACAACAAGGAACCAAACGGCCATCTTAAACTGGAGAAGCTAATCGATGAATATAATGTCAAAATCGTCAACACGGTTACTATAAAGGGCCAAATCATTGCTGCTGTTGTTGAGATTCCAATTTACTCTGCGTCTGCTTTCATGCAAGATGCACGTGCCACCGAATTTACAAGCTACGTCGAACCCAACATGAAGTTTCAGATGAGCCTAGTTCCAAACGATCCTTACTGGAGTTATCAATGGGGACCATCAAAGATAGAGGCTGACTGGGCTTGGAACACAACAGTAGGCGACCCCTCAATTCTTGTAGCCGTTGTTGACACGGGAATCGACTACTACCACGAAGACCTAGCCGCCAACTATGTTCCATTAGGCTACGACTGGGTGAACGACGATACAGATCCATGGGACGACCATGGCCATGGGACCCACTGCGCAGGCATAATCGCCGCCGAAATCAACAACACAGTCGGCATAGCCGGCCTAGCCCAAGTTCGAATCATGGCGGAAAAAGCCCTAGATCAATATGGAGAGGGATATACCGATTGGCTCGCCAACGCCATCATCCATGCCACAGATCAAGGCGCAAACATCATTAGCATGAGCTGGGGAGATTACTGGCAAAGCGGACTCATCCATGAAGCCATACAATACGCTTACAATGCCAGCGTCCTACTGATTGCAGCCGCAGGAAACGAGAACACGGACTTGAAGTTTTATCCTGCTGGTTACGACGAGGTCATCGCTGTCACAGCGACTGACATGTACGATGAAAGACCCGCGTGGTCAAACTTTGGAGATTGGGTTGAGCTAGCAGCACCGGGCGTAGACATTTATTCAACGGTTCCGTGGGGATACGACTATTACACTGGCACATCAATGGCTGCCCCACATGTTGCCGGCGTCGCTGCATTGGCTTGGACCCAGTTTCCAAACGTAACCCGTGATTGGCTTCGGCTTTGGCTACGATACACTGTTGACGACATAGGCGACCCAGATTTCGACATTTACTATGGATATGGAAGAATCAACGCGAGAAAAGCCGTTGAAGAAGCTCCGCCTGAACATGAACTTATTATTGTTGGATGGGAGACTCCTCCATACGTCGAGCCTTATGTGCACGTGATTATTAATACTACAATACTGAACTTTGGAGCATACGATGAAAGCGGCGTAACAGCACAATTGCTGGTAAACGGCAATGCAGTTGACTCCGTCACCATCGACTCATTGGCCAGCTACAATTTCACCACGGTTAGTTGCTTATGGACCCCAACGGTTGAAGGTTTCTACAACGTCACCTCCTATGTGATTCCAGTTCCGAACGAAATAGTCATCCAAAACAATGTTGTTTCAACATTCATCTACGTCGGACTTCCCATTAAAGCCGTTGTACTTCATTCAGCTGGCAACATCATACCTGACGTCATAAACACCTGGCAGGTACTGAACACAGAATGGCCTCGATTCGGCGACACCATGATCTACATTGATTACATTACTCTAAACAAGGACGACATCACATACCAGGACATCGCAGCCTCCGACGCAGATGTGCTAATCGTCTCTTGCGCGTTTGACCCAGGAATGGGCTGGGAGTTCACAGACTCAGAAATTGAAGCTATCACCCAATACGTTCGTGAAGGACACGGCCTCATCGCAACCGCTGGAACATTCTATTATTCTGTGCCAAACAACAATAAGCTAGCGCCTTTATTCGGTCTGAGCGAAACCGTAACATGGGATGCAACTGGAACAGACCTCTTACACCTGCTTAACACAACTCATCCCCTATTCACGAACGTTCCAAACCCCTGTGTCTTTCCAGAAGTGGTAACAGTCATCCCCTCCGACTGGGCATGGGACTCAAACGAGCTGGTAGGAGGAGAATATCTTGCACTCGGACACTACCAAGAAAGCGCCATCGTCACCTACCGGGGACTCGTTTACATTTCCCCATGGCTAGAGATCATACCCGCCTACTATCATCACCACTTACAACTACTCTACAACGCAATCACTTGGTCTCGTTATCAGAAACCGGAACACGAACTGGTAGTTTCTCTACAATCTCCCATTCACCTTGAACCAGGTGAAACCACAGTGCTGAACGCAACAGTTTCCAACATAGGATTGAACAACGAGACGAACGTAGAACTGTCACTATTGATTGACGGTGTCACAGTTAACAGCACAATTATTCCTAAGCTGATAAACGGCACCTCCCATACGATCAGTTACCTTTGGACTCCTACGGTCGTGGCTACGTACAATGTGACCGCTTACTCGCCTCCCGTGCCCGGCGAGGATGTCACAATTAACAATCGGGATACAAAGTTCACAATAATTTCATACGCCGCCGCGATAGGGATAATTGAAACACACGGTGAAACACTACACACAGAAGATCTAGCAGACTTCTACACAAGTTTGGGTCATATTGTTGAGAAAATAACCACAACAATAACACTTGGGGTTTTAGACAATTACGACATCGTCATAGTAGGAGAATTTGGCTCAGATTGGTTGCCCTCAGAAATCGCAGCTGTAGAAACATTTATTGAGTCTGGAAGAGGCCTTGTCGCGATAGGAGACCAATTACGCACATCTGTTCAAGAAATACTAAGCACGTACGGTATTAGCTATACAGGGATCGAAGCGGTAGGTGGTTCTTCAAGCAATTTTGACCCGCTTCACCCAATAATGCAAGGTGTAAGTCTTATCTATGCACCCGCCCCCGTCAATTCGCTACAAATAACCGCTCCCGCATACTGGATAGCTAATGATGTCTCTGACACGTACATCCTAATCGCAGGCGCAGAAGTTGGAGGATACGTTCTATGTTTGTCTAACGACTTTGCAGCTCACTTGTACGATGACGACAATGAAGTAATGTTCAAAAACATAGTAGATTGGATAACAGCCGAATACGAGCACGACCTTGCTGTGACATTGGAAGCTCCAACATTTCTTGAGCCAGGCGACACTTCATTGCTGAATGCAACTGTCATTAATCGCGGGTTGAGCAACGAGACCGACGTTAAGCTGTTTCTATTGATTAACGGCACCGTATTTAACAACGTGACTCTCCCTGAGCTGATAAACGGGACGTCCTACTCAATTAACTATCTTTGGACCCCAACACTGGAAGGACCATACAACGTAACTGCATATGCCTCACCAGTTCCAGACGAGGAGATCACAGCAAACAACCAAGCAACTAAATTTGTTACAGTTGCATATCCTTTAATCCGCCCAATTGAAGGGCAATACGCAAACTACACGATATCCCAAATTGACATCAACACAGGGACAATAACTGGCACAGGAATATGGAATTTCACCTACCTCCGCTACATTTCACCTTATCAAATCAACATCACAATGTTAATGATAGATCCTTCCGAATATATACAAAGCGGCTGGATGATCGTTAACATCATGAACAGAATGGTGGAAAGGGACAGCGGCATTTATTGGACTGGCATGTGGTATCCAGGCTGGATAGAAACAAATGTTACCATCGGCTCAACAATAAACCTCCTAGACAGCGCAGTCACTATTGTAGACAGCAAAATCATCTTGGTGGGCATCCGTCCGATTGACTGCTGGGAGATACGGCTAGAACAATACGAATACGTATACACCTTTTGGTACGACAAAGCTTCCGGTTTATGGATAAGCATGGAAGTGACAGGCCCGTACACCATGCATATGGTGTTGGCAGAGACAAACATTCCAATCGGATTCATGTACGAGCATGATCTTGCCGTGATGTTGGACGCCCCGTCATATCTTGAACCAAGTGAAACAGCAATTCTCAACGCAACTGTTTATAACATAGGGTTAAGCAATGAAACGGGTGTTGAGTTGAGAATTCTTGTTAACGACACCACCATAGACACTTATGTTATTCCCTTGCTAGAAGCTGGCTTCTCCTACACACATAGTTATCTCTGGACGCCAATGGTAGAAGGCGTCTACAATGTGACGGCTTACGCTCCACCCGTGCCTGGCGAGAACTTCACTTTGAATAACGCGAAATCGGCAATCATCCATGTTCAAATTCTCCCCGACATCATCATCGTGAATGACAACAACGGAGATTCTTGGATTAATGGAACGAGCCTGTCGGAGTTCGAGATGGCTCTAACAACCGCAGGCTATGACTGCTTCGTTTGGAACGAATCATCTATGGGCAACCCACCAATAGACTTTCTGAAGAAGTTCAAGCTCGTCATCTGGACTTGTGGCGACTACTGGGATTGGGCTGTTGACCCAGTCGACGCTGTGACCTTAGAGTCTTATCTTGTTCAGGGTGGAAACATCCTTCTCGAAGGCGAGGATATTGGCTACGACCATGACGCAGACAGCTTTATGATTAACGTGGCCCACGCTATAATGCAAGAGGACGACACTGAAGCACCTGGATTGACCGTAACTGACCCGTTTCACCCAGTAACTCAAGGCTTGCCAACCAACTTCACATGGCTTACAATTCCACCATATGATGATGGAGTTTCTCCGACCAACGGCGGAGCCGAAGTAATTCGGTATACAGGGACAACATGGACGGCGGTCACGGTGTTTGAGGGAACAAGTATTGGGTCGGTTGTGTATTATGCCTTCCCAATCTGTTGTCTAGCGCAACTAGAAAGAGAAACTCTGATAATCAATTCCGTAAACTGGCTTCTTCCACAGGAACATGATCTTGCTGTGACCTTAGAGGCTCCAACGCTTCTTCAGCCTGGTGACTCTTCATTGCTAAACGTAACAGTCCATAACCGTGGGTTACACATGGAGACTGTAGAACTGCAACTGTTGATCAACAGAACCGTAGTCAACTTATGGACGATCCCTGATCTGCCGCCAGGGGAATCTACTCCCCCGAGCAGCTTCCTCTGGACCCCGACGCAGGAGGGAGTGTACAACGTGACAGCATACGTGCCTCCGGTGCCTGGAGAAGAATACCCAGACAACAACGTAGCATCAAAGTATGTGGGTGTTGGCGTTGTGCCACCTAGCGTCACTGGCGTTTACGTGTCTCCTTATAACACCACTACCCTGCTTGGCCAAAACTTCACAATAACAATCATGGTGGCCAACGTCGAGAACCTCTACGGTTGGCAGGTCAAGTTACACTATAACGCCAGCATAATACAATGTACACAAGCATTTTATCCGTCAGACCACGTGTTCGCCGGGCAACCCAGTATCCCAGTAACACCAATCATCGACAACACCGAGGGTTATGTACTATACGGTTGCGCACTCATGGGCGACGTTCCAAGATTCAATGGAACCGGAAAACTCTGCCAAATAGAATTCAGAGGAATAGCTGTCGGTAGTTGCGTCCTACATTTCGACACGGAAGAAACCCTTCTCCTAGACTTTTATGTAGAGGACATTCCTCACATACACATCGATGGCAAAGTAAAAATTAGAATAGTAGGCGACCTAAACGGCGACGGCAAGGTGCGAGTGGACGATGTATACTTAGCTGCAGAGGCATTCGCAAGTGAGCCTGGCCATCCTAGATGGAACCCCGACGCTGACGTAAACGGCGACGGAAAAGTTCGGGTGGACGACATTTACATAATAGCTCGAAACTTCGGATGGACTGCATAACTGGCAAAAACAACATAACATAGTCAATCTAAACTCCCTTTTTTATTGAACGTCCCGAACGATAAGAATTTGTCGAAGAATAACTTACTGACCTTCATCTCCGAAAATGGCATCTGACATCCTTGATAACAAACACCTATTAACAAGAGGTAAATTTGGATAGATAATAATTTCCAGAACGTTTAGAATATGGTTGTCCAATTAACTCTAGTTTATGGCGTCGTGAAGATTAAAACGTTAGGTGACGTTAAAGGCGAGGGAAAAGTTGACATGATGGATATCGCATTGATAGCCAGAAATTTTGGAAGAACCATAAATCTAATGAAGCGGCACTTTGGTTCTTTTAAAGTTTGATAACTTGTTTGAAACATAAGGGACAGAATAACGATGCTAAGAATCGCGCGATGCCCGCCTGTATGCAGGCGACAAAGGAATTTTTGAGTTCATGCAAGTACAAGTTTAGGACAAGTATGGTTTTATATACCGAGTAAGCAGTCTTACATATTAAAAAAGGGGGAGGTTATGGTTTGGTCCATCCGAAGTTTAGTACTGCTGCGAGTATGTCGTCTATCCGGATTTTTCCATCGCACGTTATATCCAAGGCAGGATCATATCTCGAGTCACCCACATTTGAGCCGAAGGCTAACGCTATGAAGAGGATGTCGTCAACACGCACCTGTCCATCATTGTTCACGTCACCTATATGCACCAACCTAACAACCCCGCCGACAAAACTGTTGTCGGCTATATCGATTTCTCTTGGAACCGGGTGAGCATATGCGCTTATCGTGTAGTTTTGGTATTCAGCGAAGCCATTCGTGTCCCATCTGAAGGTTAGGATCATCTGTTCGTCAGGAGGTAGGTTGCTTACGGTTAATGTTTCGATTATGTTATTGTTAGCGTACACGGTGACGTTAAAAGTTTCAGTGCTGTATCCTTCATTGAAAACTGTAACCTTAATGATGAGAGTGTATCCTTGGTACACTTGCGAGTAGGCTGTTTCAACGTTAAGTACTGCAATGTCTGGAGGAGGAAGCACCGAATATACAATTACCTGCTTTGTTATAGAATTACTTAATCCATCAGAGTCTTTGACTGTTAGAGTGACGAGATAGGTGTCTGTTTCTTGGTAAGCGTGTTCTATCAAAGGATTTTGGACAGTTGTTACGTTTCCATCTCCAAAGTCCCATGTGTATTCAAAAATTGCCCCATCGGGATCGTGGGAAAGTGAACCGTCAAACTCCACGGTTTGATTTATCACAGGATATTTCGGAGAATAAGTGAAGTTCGCAGCGGGCCAGATGAGTATCCTGATTGTTTGCGTTAGGCTGCTAGAAAGTCCTTCACTGTCAGTGACCGTCAGAGTCACGTTGTAGGTTCCATAGGTTAGGTATGTATGGTTCACTACGACGCCGATTCCAGTTTGAGCGTCCCCGAAGTCCCACGCATAAGTCACGATGCTGCCGCCGTTGGGTTTTGATGACGATCCATTGAAAGTAACGGTTTCTCCGATCATTGGAAGTGTGGGTGAATACGTGAAGTTGGCTGTTGGACGGTGTCTAACATCTATTAATTTGGATGCGTTATCAAACAGCCCTTCGCTATCACTGATTTTAAGGGTTACAAGATAGCTTCCAAGCGCAGGGTATATGTGACTCACTATGAGTCCTGTGGCGTTGGTTCCGTCGCCAAAATCCCAGAAATAACTGATAATAGTGCCGCCGTTAGGAGTTGAAGTTGAAGCATTAAAAGTTACGGCTTCTCCGGTAATCGGATAGGTGGGAGAGTAGGTAAAGTCAGCGGTCGGATAATCAATAATACGGATAACTTTGGAGCACGAGTTTGTCAATCCTTCACTGTCCTTTACAGTTAACGTTACCGTGTAATTTCCAAAGGACAAGTAAGTATGCGTTATTATGGCAGATGTGACGTTAGCAGTTGTTCCGTCGCCGAAGTCCCAGAAGTAGCTAACAATGGTTCCGCCGTTAGGTGCTGAGGTTGAAGCGTTAAAAGTAGCAGTTTCACCAGCAAGTGGATACGTTGGCAAATAGTTAAAGTCAGCGGTCGGATAATCAATTATAGTTATTGTGGCCTCGGTTTTGTTTTCAGAGCCTTCATCATCGATTACGGTTAGTGTTACGGTGTAATTTCCTCTCGTTTTATATATGTGTGTTATTGTTGGTGTTGGGGAAGTTTCAATCGCAGTCCCGTCGCCGAAGTCCCATTTGTAAATCGTGATCGTGCCATCGAGGTCGTAGCTTGTTGAGGCGTTAAAAGTAGCAGTTTCACCAGCAATCGGAAACTCCGGGGAATAAGTGAACGAGGCGACCGGAGGGCTATTATACCATTCAACTATTACTGTGTTTGACTGAAAAGCTGTTAACCCGTAGGTACCTTCAGTTATGTTTTCAGTTGTATATTCATAGACTGAAGGTGATGCTTGTGTATCGGTAAAGTTTCCTGTCGCAAAATGTGTTGAATTTCGATAAATGTTTACTGTCCAGCTTGTTACAGGATTTGAATCAAATTCATAAATTGCAGTGACAGTGAAATTAACCTGTGTGTTTAGGACAACATGCGTTCCATCGGCACTTATTGTCACATTTACTCTATCAAAAATAACGGTTGTTTCAGTTATGTTCTCAATGAAAGCTGTGATGCCATATGTAGTTTCTGAACCACCTGAAAGACTGATAGTTACTGATGTAACTGAAGCTTCCGTGTGTGTTATTTCAAACCATGAGTTACCAGAGTCCCATGATAGACTGCCCCAGCTACAAGATAAGCTATCGCCTGAACCTAACGGGTGGTTGTCATAATCTAACACCGCTCTTATTCTCCATTCAACATAAGAGTTAATGTCTGTTCTTGTATCGTTTACTTGTTCCCAGTAGGCAACTATTCTATCCCAAATTATCTCTGGGTTTGATGGGATTTGTTGAAAATCTGTTTCTCCGTTTACATTTATTGCTGTAACAACTAATGCTTTCTTACATACCTCGCTGAAAGTGAAGGTGACCGTTGCCCAGCCCGTGCTGTTAATAGTAAAGCTTGTACCATTAACATATAATGTTCCAGTTGTACAACTGCTTTGATTACTGCTGAATCTGCAATGGTAGTAAACCGTGGCTTGAGTCCCAATATCTATCCTGCCATCCTGAACATTTATTTCGTTTATTTCAATGAATAGGTTACCCCAGACCACTGTTACGGTGTTGCTTGTAAAAGCTGTCAAGTTATACATGTTGTCTGTGACGTTTTCTGTAGTATATTGATACTTAACTTCTGAATCACTTCGATCTGTGAAGTCTCCAGTTGCAAAATGCGTGCCGTTACGATAAATGTTAACCGTCCAAGACGTGACCGAAACGTCATCATAATCGTAAACTGCTGTAACGGTGAAGTTTACCGT
>Ga0190286_1001007_pt1 | contig 10767 bp, 7 predicted proteins | sample 48691834_MG_FD_183241 | JGI IMG/M metagenome (GOLD analysis project Ga0190286, IMG submission 183241) | Hydrothermal vent microbial mat bacterial communities from Southern Trench, Guaymas Basin, Mexico - 4869-18-3-4_MG | ecosystem: Environmental > Aquatic > Marine > Hydrothermal vents > Microbial... | reverse complement strand
AAAGAGAAGGAAATTGTTGAGATAAGGGGAGGAAGTATTGTAATAGGGGTTATGGATGAACCTAAAGGGTTTAATCCACTTAATCCGTTTGATTTTAGAATAGATGGGATAGATAAACTTGTTTTTTGCTCTCTTTTTGATATAAGAAGAGATGGTAGGTTAGAACCAAAACTTGCCACCCACTGGTATTATAGTGAGGACCTTAAAAAAGTTAGATTTTTCTTAAGAAAGGAGGCAAAATGGTGGGATGGTAAGCCTGTTACATCCGATGATTTCATATTTACTTATCAACTTGCAAAAGACCCAAAGATAGGTTCGGTTTTCCGGTATAGACTTGGAAATGTTAAGAAAGTGGTAAAAATAAATGATAAATGTTTTGAGATTATTTTCAAAAGGTCGTATCATAATATGCTTCTGGATATAAATATTCCTCCCCTACCAAAACATATAATTGAGAAAATGAATCTTTCTCAATTTTCTCAAGAACCCATGGGCAATGGAGCATTTAAGCTTATTAGGTGGGAGAGAGGGAGATATGCGGAGTTTGCTCCCAATGAATTCTTTTTCGGTAAAAAGCCAAATGTTGAAAGACTGTTTCTATTTTTCTATGCGGATTTTAAGGAAGCATTAAGGGATTTGAGAGAGAAACGAATAGATATGCTTTATGATGTTCCCTCCTGGATGATAACCGAAGAGATTGAGGAAAATTTTAAAGTGATTTCTTACCCTTCTGATAAAATAATCTTTGCAGGTTTTAATCTCAAGAATGTTCCCTCTATAACATTGAGAAAAGCAATTGCTTATGGAATAGATAAAAAGAAAATAAAAAACAGAGTATTTAAAGGTTATGCTAATATTCTCCAAGGATTTATCCCTCCTCATAACTGGGCGTATGAGGGAAGAGCAAAGGGATATGACTATCTTCCTCATAACTCTATAGCACTTATGAAGTCTGCAGGATTGAATAAAGAAAAGGTTGTATTAAGAATGCTTTCTCTTTCAGATTCCCTTTCAAGGATGATAACCGAAAGTATAAAAGAGGATTTAGAAAAGATAGGAGTAACCATACAGCCATTTTACTCAACACCCTCCTTTTATATAGAAAAACTTAAAAACAGAGATTTTGATATGGTTCTTCTTTCTTGGAATGTGGGTTTTGCTCTTCAACCCTTAGAACTATGGCATTCATCTCCTGACACTGGAATTTTTAACTTTACCGGCTTTAAGGAAAAAATAGCCGATTCCCTTATGCTGGCTGCCTTTTCCTCCTTTAACTGGCAAAAAGCAAAAGAGGTATGGGGAATGTTTAACTATATACTTTTGGATAGATGTCCTGCTGTTTTTCTTGTTAACCCCAGAAAACTTATAATAAAAAGAAAAGAGCTTTTTTCTTCCAAGGACTTCTCATTAGAAAATGCAGGCTTTTTCTGGATGGAAAAAAGATATCAAAGAAGGTATGAACTTGTCTCGAGAATTCCCTTTGTTTCCACGGTTCCCGAGACTTTAACTCTGGGAAGAAGAGAGACTGTTTCAATCTCTTTGACTCCTTCACCTTCTGTAGAGGAGATATTAAAAAAAGAAAAGGAGAAAATCGAAAAACCAAAAGATACCTTAAAAGAAAAGGAGAGGAAGATAAAACCTATAGAAAAATATACGCCCCCTCAGCTCATAAAAAGAGCGGTTGCAAGATATCCCAGTTTATTAAAAGAAATAGGTTTTGAAGGTGTAGCAGTGGTTGAGGTAAGAATAGATGAAAATGGAAATGTGGTAAAAGCAAAGATAATAAAGAGTTCGGGCAACTCTCTATGTGATAGTGAAGCTCTCGAAGCCGCCAAGAAAAGTAAATTCAGCCCTGCAAAGGTAGGGGATAAACCTGTTCCATCCAGAGCCGCCATTCCCTATAAATTTGTGCCTTAAATGTTTAAATACTTTTTAAAAGATTGGTGGCTAAAACTTCTCGCATTCTTAGGAGCCATTGTTTTATGGGTTTTTTCTGTTATGGAAAGGGAAGAGGTTAGAAATGTTAAGATCCCGGTGGTTTTTAAAAACATACCACCTCATCTTGTCTTAGCAGATACCCCGGTGGATTCTGTGGAAGTAGAACTCAGGGGAAAAGTAAAGCACTTTTTAAGTTTTCTTTCATCTAAACCCAAGGTAATTATAGATCTTTCGGATGCTTCAAAGGGAGAAAGAACCGTAGAATTACATGAGAGACTCTCTATCCCCTCGGTACTTCAGGTTAGAAGAATCAAACCCTATTTTCTATCTATAAAGCTTGAAAAACTCCATAGAAAAAGAGTTGTGGTTTATGTTCCAGTGGAAGGTATACCCAAGGAGGGTTACTCTTTTCCAGAAATCGAATACCGGAAATGGGTTAATATTTTTGGACCTAAAAACCTTCTTAAAAACTTTACTCAATTAATTACAAAACCTGTGAATGTTGAAGGAAAAAACAAATCCTTCAATATTAAAATACCAATCAACCTTCCAGAAAGCTTGAAAGATATGGTAAAGGTGGAGCCCGAATCTATAGAAGTGAAAGTAAATATAGAGCCTGAATCGGTTATAGTTTTTAGAAATATGCCGGTAAACTTAGAAAAAGCAGGCACGAATGCATACCTTCTTACAAAGGAAGCTGAGGTTATCATAAAAGGGCCGAAAAGTAAGATGAAAAAAGTAAATAAAGATAGCATAAAGGTGGTTGTAAGAGTAAAGGAGATGGAAAAAGGTCATCACAAGCTTCCTGCAGAGATAACGGTTCCTCCTGGTGTTCAAGTAATTGTTGAACCTTCTCTTTTCGATGTGATAATTAGATGAAGGTTCTTGGAATAGAAACCTCATGCGATGAGACATCGGTTGCAGTGGTTGAGGGAAAAAATATTCTTTCCAATATAGTATCCTCTCAATGGATACATACAAGATACGGAGGAGTGGTTCCAGAGATTGCTTCAAGAGCTCATCTGAGGTTATTCCTCCCGATTCTGGATGAAGCCCTTAAAACAGCGGGTATCACTATAAAAGAAATCGAGCTTATCGGGGTTACCCAAGGTCCAGGTCTTGTGGGAGCTCTTCTCACAGGGGTAAGTTTTGCCAAATCCTTATCGCTTTTTCTGGGCATCCCCCTTGTGGGTGTGCATCATATAGAGGGGCACATATTTTCACTTTTTCTCTCTCATCCATCCCTTTCGCCTCCCTTACTTGTGCTTATCGTATCCGGAGGGCATACCGAAATAATAATGGTAGAGGACTTTTTAGTATATAAACAACTTGGCACCACAATAGATGATGCAGGAGGAGAGGCGTTTGATAAGGTTGCAAGAGTTCTGGGTCTTGGTTATCCCGGAGGTCCATATATAGAAAGACTTGCTAAAGAGGCAAAAGAAGAGGTAAAATTCCCAAGGGCAAAGGTGAAGGGATATAACTTTAGTTATTCGGGGTTGAAAACAGCGGTGAAGTATTTTTATCAAAAAAATAAAGATGTAGAGATAAAGAATATAGCAAGAGGCTTCCAAGAGGCAGCCTTTGATGTACTTATTGAAAAGATAGATAAAGCTTCAAAGGATACAGAGATAAAAAAGATAGGGATCGCAGGTGGAGTCTCCATTAATAAAAGATTGAGAGAGAAATTTTATTTTACAGCTCAGAAAAAAGGATGGGAGCTTTTCTTCCCAAAACCTGAGTTATGTACCGATAATGCTGCTATGATTGCCTATGCTGCAAGTATAAGATACCGCATTAAAGGTCCTTCAAATTTAGATATGCCGGTATTTGATAGAATCCCCATAGAGAGGTTTTAATGTTTTTTTTACTTTTTTCTCTTATAGATATTAATCGAGCCTCTATAGAAGAGATAGCAAAACTTCCTTTAAAAAAAGAAGATGCAGTAAAGATTTATCTTTATATAAAAATCCATGGGGGAATAAACTCAATATACCAACTTCTTCAGGTGGAGGGAATTACTCCTGAGAAATTCTTAAAAATAAAAGATAGTATCATTGTCTTGCCTTCAAAAAGGAAAAGAAGAGACCTATGGTATATAAGAGATACAGAAAAAAAACTTGCTTCAGAAGAAAGCCCAAGTTATCTCTTTGTGGAAAACTGGAGGAAAGGGATTATCTTTCCCCTTAACATTAATAAAGCAGATATTGATGAACTTATATCCTTTGATGGGGTTTCCTTGGTGGATGCCTACTCCATAAAGAGATACATAAAAGGTCATGAGAGAATAAGAAGTTTCGGTGAGATGAGGAGAAATGTAGAAGGACTTTCCGGTTATGGATACAGAAACCTAAAGCCCTATGTGGTTTTTAAAGATTATGCATACCCTGGTTATCACGGTGATTTTAAGATAAATACAAGAACAGGGGAGGATACTTCCTTTTCCTATTTGAAGGCTACCATTTTATTTGGCAAAAATTATACTCTTGGTTTTTCATCCTCTGGTTTAGAAGATCTGAGGGGATTTATAGGGGTGGAGAATAAAGGGATTCTGTACCGGTTATATGTGGGGAATTATAGAGCAGTGTGGGCTCAAGGACTTGTGCTTTCCACAGTTCCAGAAACAAGACCAAGATACCACCGGGTAATAGAGGGAATTTCAGGAGATGCGCTTTATACATCCAGTTATACCCTTCAGGGAACCGGAGGAGTACTAAAACTTAGTGATACCAAACTTTTCTTTGTGTTATCCTCAGTAAAAAGAAATGGGATTGAAAATCCTGATGGTTCCATAAACTCCTATTTCCCTTCCTACAAAATATATTCTCAATTTAACAAAAATTTTAAGGAGAATGCTTTTGGGATGAGACTAAAATATAGCCCAGAAAAAGTTATGCCTTTTTCGGTGGGATTTTCGGGTTTGTTTTTGAGTTATGATAAGGAGTTAAAACCCCTCGCAGAAACACTGGATAGAGAGGGAGATGGCTATACTTTGGATGATTTGAACTATCTCTTTTTGCCTTCTGGGAGAACATTTGGGTTTTTGGGTATAGATGGAAGAGGGGTGGTCGGAGGTAATACCGAGTTTTCTGCAGAACTTGCCTTCTCCAAAGAGAAGGCATATGCGTTTATTTCAAAGATTAGATATCAAAAAAACGAACGATATATACTTTTTATTACAAGGGACTATTCCTTAAAATACTCAAATCCCTTCCTTAGAGGATTTTACGAACAGGTAAGGTTGGATGATACCCCTATAGAGTATGAGTATCGGGTTAAAGACCCCCGGTACACTGAGCTTTCCTATTTACCCATGCCCAAAGCAGAAAGAGGAGTTTATGTGGAGACCAGGTATCAGTTTCATAGAAATTTTATTCTAACCAAAGGATATCTGGATATATGGGAAAACAGAGCTTTGGGGAAGATGAATACAAGACTTCAGATTCCGGTGGAATACCGAATCTTTTATCCTTTGAGAGTGAGACTCACCCAGAAATTACAAAAAAAATGGAGACTCTCAAGAGGGGTATTTACAAAAACTAATCTGGATGAAAAAACCGTAACTCTTTCTCTCTTAATAGGTGGAGGAAACTACTTAAGAGCAGAGTACAAAAATACAAAGGTTTTACTGACTCCTGATCCCAGATTTGGAAGCGATGCATTAATATCCGCAGATGCTCTCTCTATCTGGTGGGAGGGGAGGATAAAAGGTGTGGAGCTGGAACTCGGAACGTCCGTATGGAGGTCAGATGGAGCCTCCACATGGGTATTTGAGGATAGGGGGATAGATTTTTTGGAAGATGATGGGTTTAAGTATTATATAGTTTTTGAGCAAAGCCTGGGAGATTTTGTTCTGTACCGGGTAAAGTATAGACATAGTTTTTCCTTTTCTGATAGTTTGATAAAACGAGAAAGTAACATGATTGAAATGGAGGTGAATCTTATATGGTAGACATTTTTTTCTTTACTCTGATTTTTAGAGGATTTTTGGAGGAGGGAAGACCCCTTCCGAAACCAGTGAATTTTCTTATTTCAGAATATCTTATTTCTACAAATCCTCGGGCTCTCTCCTTTAACCCCTCCTTTGGATATATAAGTAAAGGAGCAGAGGTTTATCTTTTGCTATCCTCTTTTGAAGAGACCAGAAGAAAGAAAATCTACGACTACTATGGAGACTTTGAAGGATGGGTGGAGACCGCTTCTAATAAATGGTACGATTTTTTGATTGATGTTGCAGGGGTTTATAGACTATCCTTTGGATTCCTTGGTTTTGTGAAAAATACCGAAAAGACATTTAAGTACCGCTTTTTAAAAGAGATTTATGATGAGTTCCGGGTGAAAAAGGAGGAGATACCTTTTGAGCAGGAGGGAAGTATTTCAAACTACTCTATTATGTTTGGAACGGGTTATTCCCTTCTCTTGGGAGGAGTTTCCATTGATTATGTCAAGTTAATTTGTAACACACAAAAAAGCTCTGGGTTTTCCTTCTCCTTAGGAGGCTCCTTATTATGGGAACCCTATGCAGTATTGGGGCTTTCTTATAAACATAAAAGAGAAGGGACAAACTCTCTCTTTAACCTTTCCTCCTGTTTTCTTTTTCCTTCTACATATCCTTCTCTTTTGGAGGTAAACACATCAATAGATGTATGGGAAAAGTATTTAAAGGAGTTATCAATAAACGCACAACTATACTTAAACGATTACTTTTCAATTTTTTCTGGGATAAACGCAAGGAAAGCACAGGCTGAGGAAAACCCTGAGAATGGATTTCTGTGTGGATTAATAAGTAAAAATAAAGCATTCAGGCATATTATTTCTCTTCTTGTAACCGTACAGAGTTTAAAGGGAGAAGATGTCTATGAGGGAGAAAAGGATGAATCCATTAATAACATGAATTTCTATTTAGGATACAGTTTTATTTATGAGTTTTGAAAAAAAGGTGGATAGAAAAGTGGTGGAGCTGCTGGAAAAAAGAGGGGTAAAGGATATAGAGTGTTTCCTTTTCACACGGTTTGAATGCTACTTGGACCCCTTTAAACTTCCTGATATAGAAAAAGCTGTGGAGAGAGTGATAAAGGCAATAAAGGAGAAAGAGAAAATTCTTATATGGGGACATGATGACCTTGATGGAATGAGTTCTGCTGCACTACTCAGGGAGGCTTTATTAAACCTTGGGGTTGAAAAAGACCATATATTTTTATATATCCCAGATAGAAAGGAGGAGAAGTACGGGCTTTCAAAAAATGTTATAGATAGATTCTATAACCAAGGAGTCACAATGGTCATAACCGTGGATACAGGAAGCTCCAGTGGAGGAGAGGTGATGTATGCAGAGAACAAGGGGCTTTCTGTCATTATTACAGACCATCATGAAGTCTTAAATCCCCCTTACGGGGCTACTGGATTCGTAAATCCCAAAAGAAAAGATTCTATTTATCCCTTTAGAGAACTTGCAGGGGTTGGGGTTACCCTCAAGTTCGTTTCTGCTATTTATAAAAAGATGGCAGACATAACTATAGAAGAGCTTTATTCCTTAAAACCAGAGTTTTTTGGGTTTGCTGCTTTAGGAACAATTGCAGATAGAGTCCCATTGCTTTCAGAAAACAGGTATATAGTGAAGGATGCAATGTATGTATTGAGTGAATCTTCTTATCCTCCCTTTAAGGTCTGGAGAAAGAAGGTAGGACTTTTTCCTCCACTTACAGTTACAGAGATTTTTCAAAAAGGAATACAGTATTTTTACACTGCGGGAAAGGAAAGAGGAGTTTTGCTTCTTACCTCAGAAAATGAGGAGGAACTTGAAAAATTATACGATGAGCTGAAGGAAAGAATAGAGGATTGGAACATAAAGAGGGAGAAGATGTGTGATTACGCAGAGGAATCTGCAGAGATTTATGGAAACATAGTTGTTTGTGTAGATCCCAGAATAGAGATAAAATTTCTTGGGAGCTGTGCAGGAAGATTGAGGGATAAGTATTCTCTCCCAGCCTTTGCAATCACTGTAAAAAAGGAGAAAGAAGAGTGGGTGGGAGAAGTGAGAGGTCTTGAAGGAACCGATATGCTATCTTTTTTAAAGAAAATGGGGTATCTCTTTAAAGACTATGGGGGTCATAAACTCGCTGCGGGTTTTTCCATAGAGGAAGGAAATCTTAAAGAACTCTTAAAGAACCTTGAAGAACTTGGAGAGGATTTTGAGCTTCCTCATTTTAAGAAGGAGGAGTATGAAATGGTAATTCCCATTTCTTCGCTTTCCGATGAAATGCGTTTTCTTTTGCCTCCTTATGGACCTTCCTTTCCCCCTCCGGTTTTCCTTTCCCCTTGTACCGAGGTTTATAAAAAGAACGGAGAGTTTTTTGCAGATGATAAAAAGCTTGCTTTTTCCCTCTCCACTCCCCAATTAGAAAAGTTTAAAGCCAATATAATATATACCCTTGATGAACTTGGTAACATAATTGTGGTATATTATAAGGAGGTTTAAATGAGATTTTTAAAGTTATCTGTTGTTTTGCTTTCTTTTCTTGTTTTCTGTAAGGAATTCCCCTCAGAGACAGAGGTTTACTTCTCTCCTGAGGGTGGGGCAGAGGATGCGGTTTTATCTTGTATAATGAATGCAGAAAAGGAGATATGTATAGCAATGTATAGCTTTACCAATCGAAGAATAGCTCAGGCACTTGTAGATGCTAAGGATAAAGGAGTAAAGGTAAGGGTTCTTCTTGAAAAGGCAAACACAGATGACCCGTTTTCAAAGGCTAAGTTTTTGAGCTCCAATGGAGTGGAAGTAAAGGTTTATTCCTCTCCTTTTGGGGGGATAATGCACCATAAGTTTGCAGTGTACGATGAAAGGGTAATAACCACTGGCTCCTTTAACTGGACTTCATATGCAGAACACAAAAATTTTGAAGACTTGCTGGTTATAAAGAGTAAGCAGATAGCAAAGACCTATAAAAAAAGATTTGAGTGGATGTGGAAAAATAAAAACACAAGGTATATTGATGAAGAGGAACTTTACACCTTTGAAGTTATAGATGCAAAGAATCTTGAAGCATTAAAAAGAGCGAGCGGAAAATGGTGCATAGTAAAAGGAAGGGTTGAAAGTGTAGGATACTCACGAAGAAGTAACACCTATTTTTTAAATTTTGGAAAAAGAGGAGAATGTTTTACTGTGGTAATATTTTCAAGGGTTGTGAACAGGTTTAAAAAATATGGAATAGATATAGATAATTTTGAAGGGAAAATTGTGGAGGTAGAAGGAAAGGTGATAGACCATCCCAAGTACGGGCTTGAGATATTGCTGGACTCTCCAGAGAATATAAAGGAGGTTGCAGAATAACAAAAAAGGAGGATGAGATGGAAAGTTCACTTATAAAATTACCTCCCCAGACTCTCTGGAAACATTTTGATGAGATAAGGAAGATACCAAGGTGCTCAAAAAAGGAGGAAAAGATTCGAGAGTATGTGATAAATTTCGCAAAAAAACAAAATCTATCCTTTGATGTGGACAAAATAGGAAATGTAGTGATAAGAAGGGCTTCCTCAAAAGGTAAGGAGAAATGCTCAGGGGTTATTTTACAGGCTCATATGGATATGGTGTGTGAAAAAAATGAGGATGTAAAGCATGATTTTGAAAAGGACCCAATAAAAATAGAAATAGAGGGTGAATGGGTAAAAGCGGTTGGGACAAGTCTGGGAGCAGATAATGGAATAGGAGTTGCAGCATGCCTTGCAATTCTTGAGGAAGAGAATTTAATAAATCCCCCCTTAGAAATTCTTCTTACAGTGGATGAAGAGACCGGACTAACCGGAGCGAGAGGATTGGAAAAATCCTTTATAAAAGGGAGAAGACTTTTGAATCTTGACACCGAAGATGAGGGAGTTTTTATAATAGGATGTGCAGGAGGCGCAGATACCGAATTTTTTATCCCCATCACAAGAAAAAAGGAAAGATTCAAAAATTTTTATGTTTTGAAAATAAAGGGATTAAAAGGAGGTCATTCCGGTCTGGATATTCATCTTGAAAGAGGGAATGCGATAAAGATAATTACAAGAATCCTTTATAATATAAAGGAAGAGATTGAGCTTGTATCCATAGATGGAGGCAATAAAAGAAACGCTATCCCCAGGGAGTGTAAAGCTGTTTTTGCTTCCAACAATGAGGTAAAGATAAAAGAAAGATTGGGGAGAATAGAAAAGGAGATAAGAGAGGAGCTTTCAGTAAAGGATCCAGGAATAAAGATTGAGTTGGAGGAGGTATCCTTTGATTTTTTACCCATGGTAAAGGAGGATAAAGAAAGAATATTGAGATTTCTTCTTTTGCTTCCCCATGGGGTTGTTTCTCGAGACCCCCATATGATAGATTTTGTGCAAACATCCACAAATCTTGCACTAATCAAAACAGAAGATAGAAGAGTACATATAGTGGAGAACTCCAGAAGTTCAGTTAATTCAGAGCTTGAATATGTGAAAAATATCCTTAAAGCAGCAGGAGAAATTATTGGAGCATCTGTAAAACAGCCTCCGGGATATCCTGGATGGAGACCAAATCCAGATTCTTTGCTTTTGAAAAAAGCAGTAAAAGTATATAAAAACACATTTGGTAAGGAACCTAAGGTAAAGGCAGTTCATGCAGGACTGGAAACAGCCATAATAGGAGAGAGGTTTCCAGGAATGGATATGATTTCATTTGGTCCCACCATAAAACATCCTCACTCTCCTGAAGAGGTCGTTAATATCCCATCTGTGGCTAAATTTTATAAATTTTTAAAGGAGATTTTAAAAGAATTATAAAGAATCTCTTTATACTTTTAACATTTCAAACTTTAATCTTTATAG
>Ga0190286_1001006_pt1 | contig 10774 bp, 9 predicted proteins | sample 48691834_MG_FD_183241 | JGI IMG/M metagenome (GOLD analysis project Ga0190286, IMG submission 183241) | Hydrothermal vent microbial mat bacterial communities from Southern Trench, Guaymas Basin, Mexico - 4869-18-3-4_MG | ecosystem: Environmental > Aquatic > Marine > Hydrothermal vents > Microbial... | reverse complement strand
CTCTATATACTTATGTCTCTCGCTTGTAGTATAGAACGGTACCTTAAATACTAATCTACAGGATTCATTGAACCAATATGCTGGATTCGCAGGACTTACTGGAATCCATACCTCATGACCATGCCATATAATTTTCTTCCAGTACTCACTCTGGAAGGGACAGAGATCCCAGCTAACACCATCGCCACTAATATAGACTCTGAACTGCTTAACTGGAATAGGGGGAATGGGCGGGGGTTTTTCATTAGGTGAGGTTATGTTCAGAGGGGCTTCGTTCAGTAGGAAGTGTAGACTGAAGTTCCAGTCCAGCTCTACAGTATATACTTCGTCGGGAATTCCATCAATACTCCTATCTAGTGTTTGATATCCACTCTGATAGTAGTATAGGACATCTGGTGTGTTTCTGTGTACTATTAACCGTATACCTGAGTAGGTTAGTCCTGATGCTACTATTCCTCTCCAGTCCACTATATATATTCTTAGTGGTATTACTCCATTGGGTTTTGATGAAGTTACACCCATAGGCTGTACTTGTGGTGTAATTGTTATCTCCCACCTACCCATGCCCAAATATCTGTAATCCTTGATATTGGCTTTCCTCCAGTAGTAGCTGAAATCAGGGTATAGAACAGTCATATTAATTGCCCTAAAGTCGGATAGGGGGTAGCCCTCATCTACTAATATCCTGACCCTGATCTTGGTTTCATTACCTACATTCTCAACATGTTCTATATTCATTGATAGTCCAGTATATGCATCTATAGTCTTATTGTATATCCCCGCTTTTGGTACAGATACTGTCGCTTTTACATAGCCTATACTCACCGTTACTGGTTTATACCAATATAGTTTGAATATGTAGTTTTCCTGTATAGTGTAGTTTCTTCCAAACAGTGTTTTATTGTGTTCTGGAAATTCTATATGTGCTAGTGCATCATACTTCGTAGATAGTAATGACGTCCATAAGTATACGTTTGGTAATGCATCTTCTCTAAATACTGTTAGATTATGGTAGTATGGGTGAAAGGCGTAAGTTCTTGAGGCATTACTCATTACTAGTGCTAGTAATCTCTTGAGATCGGATCTAATACTATCCAGTACTTCGGAGATAGCAATAGATTTAGCTTCAGCACCTTCAGATCTATATACTTCCCTCTGATAGAGGACAATGACAGCAACCATACTAACAGTTAGTATTGCGAGTGTGGTAATGGTAATTATCGATAACTGTCCCTTTCTACTTAAAATTCTCCTCATACTGGTCTCCCCAGGGTCACCATTATCAGGAATATTCCTATAAGCGAGTGGGTGTAGATGGCTTTTCCAGTAGCAGCTGTGAGACATTCATTAATCAAGGGAGTAGATGCATTCACTATGGTATTATAGTTACTATCTACGACTATGACCTTTACCTCTACATTGGGTGGAGCAAGCGCTGTAACTATGGTTCTTATACGGTTATTCATATATTCACGTTCCTGAGCTGTAATTGTACCGTCTTTTAGGACCTCTTCGAGAAGATAGAAGAGGACTTCCGAGTCTGCTAGTACTCGTGCTAGAGAAGTAGCTTCATGTTTTAGTTTCCAGTAATCATTTTCTAATGCTAACTTCATACTGAGAGTCCTAGTGCTGAGAGTTGCATAGAGTGTCACTAAGAGTATCGCTATAAGTGCTAACTCTAGTGCTTTCATACTCTTCTCACCTCTACTGCTAACATGTAATTCACATTATCAATATTACAGACTAAATATTTAAATAATTCTACAGAACCTTTACGGGCTATATATGGTATGGGGAGTCTGTTCACTAAAAAGTACTCTCCCGTATCTGTCGTTAGGATATAAGCTACTGTTCCTGGCTCTTCGTCCACATACACACGGTTACCACTCTGAGTCCAGTTAGCCTCTACAGGTTCTTTGTAGTGGGGTATTATTAAGTATGTTCTGTTAATAGTAATCCCACTCTCTACTTCTATATAATCAGTTTTACTAGTATTACTTGCTACATACCACTGTCTAGTGATGTTCTCCGGAGCTACTATGGTATAAGTATAGAACCTGTATAGACCTACGAATATCACATATATGTCACTAGAATTGTAGCTAATACTGAAGTCCGCTTCACCCACCGATGTTTCAGTCTCTTTGTACTCTATATCTGTACTATCTATGACCTTATCCGTAAGCCCGCTGGTGATTATTCTCAAGACAGTTATGTTTAGGAAGGGAATGACGTGTTTGCTCCATGTCCTCACTATCACTTTTGAACCTGTGGCTGTGGGTATAAATGTTATATTGAAGGCTGGTACTAGGAAGAGACCAAGTGTATGATTAAACTCATCTTCATAAATCTCTATGAGCTCCCAGGTCTTATTTACTGTGAACATCGAGCTGTATAGTTTTGTCCTCGATGTAAAACTGACTACGTCCACGCTTAATGAGCTTATCATGAGTGATGTTATCGATGCTTGTCTAGTGTATATTGCTGCTATTAGTATTATCAACATTAACGTACAGGCTATCTCAGCTACCAGCCTATAGATCATATTAACACCTCTCTACATTTATAATCACTTTACTACCCGACTTACGAAAGTGAAGTATACAACTTGCTGGAAGTAGACCAGTATAATTAAACTCTACCTTCGTGGGTAGGGTAGTGGATTTGGAGACTACTATGTTTCTCCTGAAGACTCTAACAGTTACTGTGGTCTTGTTAACCTTTATTTCTACAGGCTCGGATGAGACCTCATCGAGTTTTACGATTACATCTATAGGTGCCTCTTCTGCTGCATGGAGTACTATATCCTCGAATCTCGTAAGGACCAGCTTAGCTATTTTCTCATTCTTAGCCTGTTCTACTGTAAGTAGTACACCCACGACTATTACTGATATTAGAAGCATTATTACTATGGCTATGTTTGTAGACAGTACTATAGCATAGATATCCAAGCACTACACCCCTCTTACACCAAAGTATATTTCAGAGGTTAATATTGTGAGGATTAATGTGTCACAGTTCATGCTTATGGAGTACGTACTTCCATTAACCGTCACGGTTATTGTAGCACTGCCTCCCGTAGTAATCTTATATACATCTGTAGTTACCTTCTTGGTCTGTAGGTATAATTTATAGGGATTGCCGCCCATACTCTCTCCCACAACTATAGAGGGAATGTATATGTTCACCACTCCCACAGTCTCGGTAGTACTCTTAAAGGTGCCCATGTTTGCGATACGTATTCTTGGAGCTAAGAATACTCTAGCACCATCTTCCTGTTTAGTGTATACCGTGAGAACTATTGTCGATTCGGATATGATATCAGAGCTTCCTCTATAGTACGAATCCATTGCTGAGATGAGCCAGCCCCCCCTGTAATTGGGTATTAATGTTGTTATAGGTATATTTTTGTCATATATAGGATTTCCAGTGGCATCAGTCACAGTTATTTGAACATTATATGTCTTGCTGGAGATCTCGATTCTTCCCCTGTCTATAGTCATCATAACATAGTTAGCATCTCCCTCGTTAAAGGCACCCTCATCGAAGTTTGCGAGTATTTGAAAGGCGTAGATAGCATTTGTAAATTCGGTTGATTGGAGCTGGAGCTCTGTAACATAGCTTGCCCATGCGAATACTAATACGATCAATCCTAGAGTTATACCACCAACTACGGCCTTAGCCATCATACACTGGGCACCCCTCCTACCATACTCACCAGTCCTTTAACCATCATATCGCCAGTTACCAACATAATCATTGAGACTACCGTCAGTATAGCCGCATACTTAAAGCCAGCGCTTAACCTCTCCTCACTAAGGAGACCAGCTATGATACCGTATATGAAGTTAGTGACTATGAGGACAGAGAATACAATAGGTCCCAGTCTTTCGGCTATAGATCCCCTTCCCAGTCCCACTGTCATGAAATCGAAGATATAGAGTACGGATATTATAGCGAAAAACTGTATAATAGCTGTGACGAAGGGTAGCATCTTGAGGATCTTGAGCCTACTTTTCTTTTCAGCCTCTATTATGAACAAGCTATCCGTATAGGCCGCATACCTATCGAAGACCTCAGGCTTCCCTCCTCCAACTTCTAACGATTCTATTAATGTGTATAATAGCGCTATAGTTATCCAATCTCTAGCTTCCCTAACTACTTTATCTAGGTATTCTCTCAGACTTCCGAAGGTTTTTATATATTCGTCTAAGAGCCTGACGAATTTAGTAAAGGTTCCATAGCTCCTCCTGGTTAGGTGCGCAACACATGCCTCTGGAGCTATACCCGTTCTCCTAAGCTCAGCTAGATCCTTGACGAACTGTCTTAACCCCTCCCTGAGACTAGCGTAATACCTGCTCCACTTGAGATCTACTACTGCTGATATTACTCCTGCTATTATTAGGATAATGGATAGGAGGAAGGGTTTTATAAGGTACTCTCTTCCGACAATTAAACTTAGCATAAAGTTTCTCACTTGAGGGGGTAGATAGATTTCGGTCGGTGTTATGAATGCGTAGAAGGAGAGGATGGCGGCTACAGCTAGTGTTGGAGCAATTATAGTATACTGCCTATACTCCCCTATCAGCCTTCTCTGCTGCAAGGACTTTGCCAGGAAGAGGAACATTATGGCTAGCATAAGGGGCATGGTATAGGCTAGTATTGTCACCTGCTCGGGTATTCTCATTATCAGTAGCTGTCCAGCTAGAGTAGGTAGTGCTTCATTACTTATAGATAGGGAAAATAATGTTATAGTGGCGAAAGCGAAGACGGATACTAATGCATCCATCAGTGATGAGAGAGCCTCAGCTCTTGCCTTAAGCTCACCAGTTGCCTTCTTAAGGTATACCTCTGCCTGTTTTATGAGGTATTCTACTGGGCTAGACCCTGATCTGACTGCTGTAGCATACCCCTCTAGAACAGCTCTAAAGTATTTGTGGGGATTAGTTTTAGCTAACTCCTCTATAGCTATTATGGGATCCTTACCGTATACTCTGGTCTCTATTTGAAGTCTCCTCCCCTCACGCTTAGTCTCTCTGAAAACGTACTTCGGTGCTCTGGTTATTCTTTCGAATACCTGGAGGGGAGGCATTACTATCGATAAGGTTGAGAGGTAGATAAGAAAGAAGGGCATCTCCGCGTCTATATCCGATCTCCTGAACTGTAGTATTACCTTTGGTAGATATGCCATGAATACAAGCATTCCGAAGAAGCTAGAGAGGGGTATAGCCAATATGTAGGGAAAAAGTGGGAGTCTGGGTATGGGTAGTGGAATGGTTGTAATCACAAAAGGGAGGAGGAGAACCACGGTTACTATTACAGCTGTGGTAGTGGATACTCCTATGCTTATTTTAAAGTACTTTGAGGGAGGGATACCTACATAGGATGCAAAAAGATCCTCTTTAAATTTAGGATTTAATCTTTCCAAAAGCAAATTATCACCTATTCTGGCTCTCTCTTCTCAATAGCACTTTCTAATCTTTTCTTCACATCCTCTCTTAATCTGATCCGCCTTAGACTACTTATTAGCCTTGCTTGGATGCTCTTTTTAATGACTTCTGTTTTCTCTGTGGTTGGAGGAGTGGGGGTAGTGGGCGTGTGTGGTCTCTTAACTTCTACTTTTTCCTCTTCTTCTATCTCCTCCGCTACTTTTTCAACTTCAGGTACTTCTATTTTTTCCTCTATGACCTCCTCGGATATTATCTCTTGAGTCTCCTTAGGTTTGGCTCTTGTTACCTCCTCTACCTTTCTAACCTCGATCTTTCTCAGTATCCTAGCCTTCTCTAGCGTTCCCTCGGGATCTGCATAGTATGCGTAGATCCACTTGGCTATCTCATCATAGTCGATTATGTTGTGCTCTGTTAAGTAGTCGAGTAGTGTCTTCCTCCTCATGACCTCCTTTAGAGCTTCCTCTGAGCTTATACCTATCTGTTCCGCCATTAAGGTGAGGATTCTCGAGTCCCACAATCTATGTGTGAAGGTATCAGTTGTGGGATCCCATACCGCTATCTCTGCGAAATCGTCTACACCTCTTACCTCCCATACTCTTATGACTCTTCTGACAATAACACCCTCCATCCTTATCCTACTGATATGTAGTATGAAGTTGAGTGTAGGTATCATGTGAGGTGGTATGTTCATAGGTGGTGATGTCAGCCTATTGAGCATTCCATCTAGTGTCTCTGCGTGCATTGTAGATGTTCCTCCGTGTCCTGATTGCATCGCCTGGAAGAGTACGTATGCTTCACCACCCCTGACCTCACCGACGACTATGTAGTCTGGTCTGTACCTTAGGCATACCTTAACCAGGTCAAATAGATCTACTTCTCCTACTGCTTCTCCTATTGCATAGCTTTTCCTAGCTACGAATGGTACCCAGTTCTTTATGGGTAGGGTTATCTCCCTAGTCTCCTCGACAGTACACACTTTCATCGAGGGGTGGATGAATGTGAGTAGTGCATTGAGTAGAGTAGTCTTACCAGAACCAGTAGCTCCTATTATCATGAATGTCCTCTTATTCTCAATCATATACCAGAAGAAGGCTGCTAGAGTAGAATCTATCACACCATCCTTAATCAACTCGACAATAGTGAAAGGCCTCTCCCTAAACTTCCTAATAGTAAAAGAAGAACCCTTAGTGGAGACCTCATCTAGGGTAGCGGTGAACCTATAGCCCTCTGGAAGGGTGGCATCGAGAATGGGGAAGGCTCCTGAGATGTGCTTACCACATCTAGCAGCAATAGACCTTATGAAGGATCTTAAGTACTCGTGATCTTGTATGATCACATTACTCTCGATGGATTCATATTTCCTATGCCATACGTATATTGGTGTGTTTATACCATTGCAGGATATATCCTCTAGGTTGGGGTCGAGTATCATGAGGTGTACTGGTCCATAGCCTAGGTAGTCCCTATCAATGTAGTAGGCTAGTTTATCTCTGTTCACGTTTTCCTTGAGCATCTCCATCGCTCTATCAAGTGCTACCTTGACTATGTCCTCTTCAGGTGCCTTTAGTAGCTTAAACCTGACATCATCCATGACCTTTTTCAGCATTTTCTCCTCTTCTTGGGTTAATGGTTCTTCAACTACGAAGTACTTAAACTTACCCGTAGGATCTTTAGCTATGACCACTTTCCCATAGTCCCCTCTTATCTTGTACTCTTCAACTACCTCGTAGATCTCATCCAGAGGTTCTATTTTAACGGGAGGTTTAGCCTCTTTCTCCTCTTTCTTCTTCTTTCTCCTCATTTTCAATACTTTCTTCACATATATCCCCGACTAGCTTAATGTTATTCTTAAAAAAATAGTATATATAAACCTTTAGGGTAGAGCCACGCTAGAAGTGTATACCTGGTTTGCAGCTGTTACAAAGGCTACCTCAACAGTCTGCCCTGCTGTGAACGGATCCTTTTTAAGTTTAATTGTTACAGTGACATCCTTACCAGAGGTGAGGGAATATGGCAACGATATTCCAGTTACACTCACGTAGGTTTGTCCACCTACGTTCCAATCAGTGTATGATCTTCCGTTTATTCTAATATCTGTAATCGTAGAATCGCTGGGTCCTTTGTTCATTACTTTAATGGATACTTCCCATTTACCTTCACCTGAATTGAATTTCGCATATGGTATAGATAGCTGTAGTCTCTCTGTCCTTATGCTTCCCACGACCACTGTCCATATCCAGTATCCCACTATCAGTGCTACTGCAATGCTTATTCCTGTCAGTATTGCTGCCTGCAGTGCAGCCATTGCTTTCTTATTTTTTAGTACCTTCTTCACGATATACACCTTTCTTCTTAATTATGAAATAATCAATACTTATATACTTTTCCATATCCACACAGGCTTATTATGAACACTGATGTGCATTTTTATAGAATATATGCCTTCTAAAATTTAAATAATGAGTATAAGTGTTGTTCTAATAGTAGTACATTGACTTTTAAAATTTAGAAGGTACACATTTGTTAAAAAGTAAAAATATAGTTCGCGACCACAACGTACTACACTCATAAGGCATAGGGCTCCATCTCTATTAGGGTAGAAAAATTTAATTCACACTATAGCTTATAGAAATGATAATGAAGGATATAGAGCTATCCATAGTGATCCCCACGTATAACGAGAGGGAGAACATAGTCCCTTTGATAGAACGTATAGAGAAATGCCTCAAGGGCATTCCTATAGAGATACTCGTGGTTGATGATAATAGTCCTGATGGAACAGCAGATCTAGCAGAAGACATGGGAAATAGGTATGGAAATATAAAGGTAATTAGGAGGGATATGAGACTCGGCTTAGGTTCAGCAATAGCATGTGGTATTAATTATGCAAGAGGACATGTAATAGCTATAATTGATGCTGATCTACAACACCCTCCAGAGCTCCTGCCAGAGATGCTGAAGAAAATAAAGAGAGGGTACGATATAGTCATAGCCTCTAGGTATGTGATGGGAGGAGGGATAGAAGGGTGGAGCCTATGGAGAAAAGTGGTATCTAGAGGAGCTGTACTATTAGCTCATGTACTGCTACCTAAGGTAAGGGGAATAAAAGACGTCGTCTCTGGATACTTCATGTTCAGGAAGTCCGTATACAAAGGAATGAATGTGAGAACCTCTGGTTATAAGGTGATGTTAGAGGTCTTGGTGAAGGGTGATTATGAGCATGTAGTGGAGATACCTTATAGGTTTCGCGCTAGAGAGAGAGGGAAGAGCAAGTTCACTCCTAGAGAGGTGATAGAGTACCTGCTTCTACTACTCAACCTACTCACAATTGGTAATACGAGAGCCCAAACCACGAGCACCTAACGTCTAGATACCTTGACTAGGGGTTTGACGTACTCTAAAGGAATGGGTTCACTATAATTATTCCGAGGAGTTGTCCAGTAAACTGTTACTCCCACGGGTTTGCCGTATTGCACAAGCCTTAGTACATGCCATCCACACTTTAGGTAAATTTTCTTACCTATGCCTACTAGTAAATTATCTATGTAGAAGGCTATCGTGGAGTTAGGCTCTATTAAAAACCTATACACACCACTCTGAGGTAGGTACAACTCAGCTATAACTTCTACGTCCACCTCTTTGAGTACGCTGAATCTTCCTAAATGTTCTAGAGTGCTTACAGGCATCTCTAGTAGAAGATCCCTACTCTCATTCATATGCCTGTAGACTCTAAGTAGGTATCCTCTCTCTAGGTTCAACTCTATAGGATCTCTACTATAGTTATACTTCAGTAATAGTACATAGTCTATGGCCAGTAAAATTCCATAGGTCTTATTGGCTAGTGAGATAAGTGCATAGTGGGATATTAGTGCAGACCATATAGTACTTAGATCCATGAGTATGTACTCTACATCTCTCGGAATGTACCTCGGGGGGTTCCTACTGTAACCTCTAAGCGGCCAGCAGTAGACTTGCTCTCTATTACACAAATGCGCTCCCAGATCGTTCTGTGTCAGTACAGGGGCGTCTGGGGGAATGTAATAGGAGATTATACGATGTAGCAATTTATCATGATCTGATATATAGGGTCTCTTAGGATGATGTAGTAAACCCATGCCCATTGGAGAGAGAAGCACCGAGTTTAGAGCATTCAGTAAGAGCATCATCATGAGTAATTTCCTCCTACTAGTAGATCCCATCTTCAAGTACTTCAATCCGTTGATTAGAGCTATGAAGGCCTGTGCTATAATAAATGCACCGTACTGATGCTGATACGCATAGTATCCACCATAGTGAAATGGATAATTTGAAAGCCATGCTGGGACAATCCATGCTCCTAGCAAGAATATAGTTTCCATTACTCCAGCTAGAGGGATAAAGAAAAGAGGACTCAATAGGTATACTGGATACAGTATTCTCTCCTTATCAAGTAACCTTAAAGCAGTTAAGGGCTCTCTGAGAAGTAATCTCCATCTCCATACCTCTCCTAGTCGAGTTAGTTCCTTCCCCGAAGATAGAGTCCTCATTGTGGATAGGGAGAAGGGTAGCCATAGGGCGGAGATCCATAGTAGAAGTAGACTGTACTTCAAAGCTCTTCCGTTATCACTAAGCTTCCTATTCAGTATAAAGTAGAGAGAAAAGGCTACTACTATTATGGGCATAAATTCGCAACAACTAAGAGCTAGTATAGAGGATAGTAGTGTCAGCTTATACATCCTCAGCTCATATGTTAGATATACTAGTAATAGTGTAATGGGTATGAAGATCTCGAAGTGGAAGTCGAACCAGTGGAGATCATGAAGAGGTAGGTATAAGAGATATATGAGTGCTAATATCAGTGCATCTATTTTTGAGTTGAACTTCATGCCAGCAATATAATATATTATAAGCGCTCCCGATGCCAGTGTAATCGATTGTACTACCAGTAGAGTTTCCACTCTAGGAACTAGTGCGTAGATAGGGATTAGAGTTAGGAGTATGGGTGTGAAATGTCCTCTAAAGAATCCCCCACATGTAAGTAACTCACCCATAAATACCGCTCTCCACAGTGCATGAGCATGAACTCCTAGGTCAAGCCATGAACTTTGGAAGGAGTAGTGTTTGTAAATTGTGAGTGATGATGTATATAATATGTAAATTACCATAGCCACTATCAAAAAGGTCTCACATTTCCTCTTGATTATTTCCACTAGTATTTCCATCTATGTAATCCCTACTGTGATTCTAATAATTATAACCCAGAGGGTATATTTAACTCTAAAATGCGAAATACTTATTTATGAAGAAAATATGTATAAGTGAAACCGAATGACTACACATAGTAC
>Ga0190286_1001005_pt1 | contig 10778 bp, 11 predicted proteins | sample 48691834_MG_FD_183241 | JGI IMG/M metagenome (GOLD analysis project Ga0190286, IMG submission 183241) | Hydrothermal vent microbial mat bacterial communities from Southern Trench, Guaymas Basin, Mexico - 4869-18-3-4_MG | ecosystem: Environmental > Aquatic > Marine > Hydrothermal vents >... | reverse complement strand
CGAGCACATAGCTCCTCATAGACCTAGCATGCTGACTAGGGCATGTCGCGCCAGGGCAGGCTTTGAACCTATGAACCTTGAACGGTGAACTTTCTTTATTGACGCGTCATCCTTTTGTTAACAGCCAGTTAGGGCTCTTCAACCGGGAACCGTGCCTCCGGTCCAGAGGGCCTACGGCCCGGAGGGAACGTTGAACCGCTTAACCCAGGTATTATTAAAAATATCCAACTACTTTCTCCCACAACTTTTCAGCAGCTTCCTTTTTATTATCTTGTGCATAAATACCTCTTCCTACAATTGCATAACCAGCATAAGGATGAATTGCCTTAAAGGCTGCAACTATATCTCCTCCTTGCCCCTTCCCAATCCCTGGAAAAAGAAAATAAGGTTGGGATATGGTTTTTTCAATTTCTTCTTTATACTCTTCCATTTTTTTAATCTTAGTTCCCGGGATAATGAACCCTTTTACTCCAAGCTTGCAAGCATCTAGATATATTTTCCTTGGTTGGGTTACATCAATATAGCCTCCCTGGTTTGTTAAGTAACCTGGGTGTGTCATCTCGCCACCAATTATAGGGACGATATCATTTTTAAAACAGCCCTCTACTGAAGATCTTAGTGTTTCTATTCCTGAAAGAGGGAAAATTATTATGGCATCAATTCCTGCTTTTTTTAAAAATCTTAATATTTCACCACTGCAAATAGCTGGAATATCAGTTCCAAATTTCTGATGGTCATAAATTATAGGAAGTTTAGTATAGTTTCTAATAACAGTTACAACTTTTTCGATGCCATAGGACAAAGCCAATAAACTTCCAATTTTGTATCCCACTATAAAATCAAGGGAACATGTACTTTTTACAAGTAAGTCTAGTTCGGCCAAGTTTTTGACATCACAAGCTGGTATAACCCCATATTTTGCCCTAAAAATCATTTTTGTAACTATTCACCGCAGAGGTTGCAGAAATAAAAAAGGGTTGTTAATAACTTTCCTAATTCTCTGTGTACTCTGTGGTGAAAAATAATAAGGCTGAATAATTACTCATTTTTCAACCCTAGAAACTATGTCAATTATCACTGAGAGCTTATTTCCTCTACTGCAGCCATTACCTCTTCTACCTTAATAGTCTTTAAACATAACCTTGTAGGGCATTTCTTTTTAAAACATGGCTGACAAAAAAGGCCATGATAAATAACCTTATGTTGCTTTCCAAAAGGGCCAGTACGCCAAGGGGCAGTTGGGCCAAATAGGGCAATAACTGGTGTTCCTACAGCAGCCGCCAAATGCATAGTTCCTGTATCCACAGATATAACTAAATTAGCTTGTTTATAAAGGCTTGCCAGCTCCTTTAATGGAGTCCTTCCTGAAAGATTAACAGCATCTGGGATATTTTTACAAACATCGCTTATATAAATTGAATCATTTATATTACCTGTAAAAACTACCTTATAGCCCAATTTATTTAAGGCCTTTGCCAGGGCCACCCATTTTTCCCTAAACCAAAGTTTACTTTGCCATCTGGCCAAAGGATTAATCGCAACAAATGGTTTAGGAAAATCCCATTTTCTATGGTTATAAGATAAAGGAAAATCTATATGCCTTATAGGAATGCCTAGGTGTTCTACTAATTTTAGATATCTTAATATAGCATGGTCATTATAATTTGTAGAAACCTTTTCTTTTAAAAACAAATAATTAAATTCCTTACCTTCAAAGCCAATCTTCCTTTTTCCCTTGGTTAATGCAGTAATAATACCGCTTTTTAAAAGCCCTTGGAAATCTAAAATAATATCATATCCATTTTTTATATCTTTAAAAAATGCCCTTGTCTCATTCAGCAATTTAAACCATTTTCCTGTTTTTAAATAATCTGGCCAAACATAACGTTTATAAACAAAGACCTTATCTATATAAGGGTGGCCAGAAAGAAGAGTTGCCGGAAGCTCTTCTGTAACCCAATCAATACGGGCATTGGGAAATGCTTCTCGAAGTAAAGATAAGGCAGGTAATGTATGAATAATATCCCCTAGTGAACTTAGCTTAATCAATAAAATTTTCATTTACTATCCATTTGGCAGCTTGGTAGAGGTCTTTGGCTACAAAATTTGGTTTTAATGCATGTTTAGGAGCAACCCATTTTATCTCCCCTTTTCCATACCCAGTCAATACCAAAATACTCTTTAAACCAGCATTGTGTGCAAATTCGATATCAATAAATTTATCACCTACCACATAACACTTGCTTAAGTCCAAATTAAACTCCTTTTTTGCCTTAAGAATTAAGCCTGTTTTTGGTTTGCGGCAGGGACAATCCTTACCATAGGTGGCTACCTTTGCCTGGGGGTGATGAGGGCAATAATAAATGGCATCTAGACACGTTCCCTTTTCTGCTAATGTATTTATTAAATAATTATGAGTTTCGGAAATAAAACTTTCTGGAAAATACCCCATTGCTACACCTGCTTGATTAGTGGTAATTATTATCTTGAAATTGTGTCTTTTTAAAAACTTAATGGCCTCTATTGCCTTAGGAAGGATAATAAACCTATCCAAGTGATTGATATAACCCATCTCCTCATTAATAGTTCCATCCCTATCTAAAAATACGGCAAAATTTTTCATTTATTTAGGTTAATTACCAACATTGAGATTATAATGCAAGAGAAAAAAGTTGCAATAAATAAATCTGTGAGTTAATTTATTATAGGAATTTCAGATGATAGGCCGTTTATTTACAAAATTGATAGGGACAAAGAATGAAAGAGAATTAAATCGAATTAGCGTTATTGTGGATAGGATAAACCAGTTGGAACCCGAAATCAGGAAACTCTCTGATGAGGCATTAAGGGCAAAGACTTCCGAATTTAAACAGAGGCTTTCTCAAGGTGCTACTCTAGATGACATATTAGAGGAGGCCTTTGCAGTGGCGCGGGAGGCCGCGGTAAGGGCATTGAGCCAGCGTCCATTTGATGTCCAGGTAATAGGTGGCATCGTGCTTCATGAAGGAAAGATTGCAGAAATGAAGACAGGAGAAGGAAAAACACTGGCTGCTACCATGCCTGTTTACCTGAATGCCCTATTAGGAAGAGGTGTCCATATCGTCACTGTCAATGACTATCTGGCAAAAAGGGACAGTGAGTGGATGGGAGGGATTTATCGGCTTTTGGGATTAGACGTAGGAGTCATCTTGCATGAAATGGATGACTCAGAGCGAAAAAAGGCATATGCAGCAGATGTTACTTATGGCACTAACAATGAATTTGGCTTTGATTATCTCAGGGACAATATGAAATTTGACCTTGAAGATTTGGTTCAACGTGATTTTTATTATGCCATTGTGGACGAAGTAGATAGTATTTTAATTGATGAGGCAAGGACCCCTTTAATCATCTCTGGGCCTGGAGAGAGGTCTACAGCCCTCTTTTATCAGCTTAACCGCCTTGTGCCTAATTTAAAGAAAGATATTGACTTTACTTTAGAAGAAAAGACAAAGACTGCTGCCTTGATAGAAGCTGGTGTAGCCAAGGTAGAAAGGCTACTAAAGATAGACAACCTTTATGACCCTCGCTATATAGACGTGTTGCACACCTTATATCAATGTCTAAAGGCCCATCACCTGTTTAAAAGGGATGTAGATTACATTGTAAAAGATGGAAAAGTAGTGATTGTTGATGAATTTACAGGAAGGCTTATGTCCGGAAGGCGTTATAGCGAGGGCTTGCACCAGGCATTAGAGGCAAAAGAGGGGGTAGAGGTGCAAACCGAGTACCAGACCTTAGCCACTGTTACATTTCAAAATTACTTTCGCATGTATGAAAAGCTAGCAGGTATGACAGGCACAGCAGATACAGAGGCGGCTGAGTTTAAGCAAATTTATAATCTAGATGTGGTAATTGTTCCTACAGATAAAGAGATGATTCGTATAGACTATCCAGATGTAATCTATCGCACTGAGAGAGAAAAGTTTAAGGCAGTACTGGATGAAATAAAAGAACTGTATGAGAAAGGACGTCCTGTGCTGGTAGGCACTATTTCTATTGAAAAATCTGAAAAGTTAAGCCATATGTTAAAAAAATCAGGAATTCCCCATTCTGTACTCAATGCCAAACACCATGCCAGAGAGGCAGAAATTATTGCCCAGGCAGGGCAAAGGGGAAGAGTAACTATCTCTACCAATATGGCTGGCCGAGGCACAGACATTGTTTTGGGAAGTGGAATAGCAGAGTTGGGAGGTTTGCATATTATAGGCACAGAGCGCCATGAAAGCAGGAGAATAGATAATCAACTCAGGGGAAGGTCTGGTCGTCAAGGAGACCCTGGTTCCTCCCGCTTTTATCTCTCTTTAGAAGACGATCTGCTGCGCCTCTTTGGTGGAGAAAGGCTCTCTTCCATGATGCAAAAATTGGGGATGCAAGAGGGAGAACCCATTGAACATAAATGGGTTAGTAAGGCCATAGAAAATGCCCAAAGGAAGGTTGAAGCCCACAATTTTGACATTAGAAAGCAGCTCTTAGAGTATGACGATGTTATGAATGAACAGCGCAAGATCATTTATAGGCAGCGTCGTGAGACCATGGAAGGCAATCTAAGAGAGGACATTGTAGCCATGATTGAAGACCAAATAAATACCCTAGTGGAAATGCACTGCCCTCAAGATGCACATCCAGAAGATTGGGATAAAAATGGTTTAAAAAAACATATTTTACATTTATTCTCTTTAAAAATGGATTTGAATCATAGAGAAGATATAGAACAGGTAAAACAGGAGGTTTTAAGAGAGGCCTATAGGCTTTATGAAAAAAAGGAATCATTATTTGGTACAGAAAATATGAGGCTTTTAGAAAGGTATATCATGCTTCAAATAGTAGATGGCCTATGGAAGGACCATTTGGTAGCCATGGATTACCTAAGAGAGGGTATTGGACTTCGTGGCTATGGGCAAAGGGACCCCCTTCAAGAATATAAAAAGGAAGGCTTTAGCATGTTTAGTGACCTTATGGAAAGAATCAAAAGAGAAACCTTGGCAAATTTATTCAGGGTAGAGATTAGGGGTGAAGAATTTACTGCTTTAAGGCCAGAAAGACCTTCTGAGGTGCAACTAAGCCATGCAGGCCATTCAGATGAGAAGAAAAAACCTTATGTCCGCAAAAAGAAAAAGATTGGTAGAAACGACCCTTGTCCCTGTGGTAGTGGAAAGAAATATAAGCATTGTTGTGGAAGAAATAAATGAAAATAAAGGGATTTTTGGGCAGTGCATTAGCTTCTGGAATAAAGAAACATAAAAAGGACCTGGCCCTAATATATAGCGAAAAGCCAGCAATAGTGGCAGGTACCTTTACCCAAAATCGCATAAAGGCAGCACCGGTAAATCTTACCAAAAGGCGAATAAAATCAGGATGGGCACAGGCCATTATTATAAATTCTGGAAACGCCAATGCCTGCACAGGTAAGCAAGGTAATACGGATGCCAGATTAATGAGTAAATGGGCAGCAAAGGCATTAGACATTCCTGAAAGGCTTGTCCTGGTGGCCTCTACAGGCATTATTGGAAAGCTACTCCCTATGGAAAAGATTAAGCAGACTATTCCCTCTTTAGTGAAGGACCTTAACCAAAGTGCTTGGAGGGATGTGGCTTGTGCCATAATGACCACAGATGCCTTTCCCAAATTGGGTTTTGCTAAAGCAAAGGTTAATAATATTCCCTTTTCTATCTTAGGTATAGCCAAAGGAGCAGGGATGATTATGCCACAAATGGCTACTATGTTGGCATTTTTTATTACAGATATAGCTATCAGCCAAGAAGTATTAAAACAAACATTTAAAAAGGTGGTATCAAAAACCTTTAATCGTATCTCTATAGATGGGGATACCAGTACTAATGACATGGCCCTGATCTTTGCCAATGGCTCTGCAAAAAATTCTCCTTTACATACAGAAACACCCATTTTTTCTGAGGCTTTACTTAAGGTAGCTACAAAGCTTTCTAAAATGATTGTTAAGGGTGGTGAAGGGGCAAGTAAGTTAATAGAAATTTGCATTAAAGGAAGCCCAAATACAGAAGTAGCCGAGAATATTGCCCGTGCAGTAGTAAATTCTCCCTTAGTAAAGACGGCTATCTATGGCGAGGATCCCAATTGGGGGCGACTGCTGGCAGCCATTGGAAAATCAAGGGCAAAGATAAAACACCAGAAGATAGATATATATTTTGATAAAATTTGCCTGGTAAAAAATGGGTGTGGTCTGGGGAAAACATCAGAAAAACAGGCTAAGGTTTATTTAAGAAGAAAAGAGATAAAAATCATTATTGACCTTAATCAAGGAAATCGAGAAATCACTTGGTACACCTGTGATTTAACCCCAGAATATGTTCAGATAAATGCCGCTTATCACACATAAACTCCCTTGCCAAAACAAGGCTAATATGATATCAAAAGCATTCTTAGGATTTAAGGGGTAAGAATTAAGGATTGAAGATTTTTTTGTTTTGTGATTCGCCTTTTTTATCCTTTGATTCTTCAATCCTTAGCCCTTTAAGGTTGGAGGTTATATGAATACAGAGATTGAAAAGAAAGGATTTTATGTTCAGCACAGGTTTTGTCGTTTTTGTGCCGACTCAAATTTGAAAATTTCTTATAAAGATCCAAAGACCTTAAGACAATTTATTACAGATCGGGGCAAGATTATTCCCAGGCGGATCTCGGGAAATTGTGCAAAACACCAACGGCAGATTACCTTAGCCATTAAAAGGGCGCGGCACTTGGCCTTATTACCTTACACTACAGTAGGCCACGAGTAATGATAAAACTCATTCTAATAGAAAATGTCCCATCTCTAGGGCAAGCAGGGGATGTAATAGAGGTGGCTGATGGTTATGCCAGAAATTACCTTGTACCCCAAAAAAAGGGCGTTCCTGCTACCCCTAATAATATCAAGGCATTAGAATATCAAAGGCAAGTCCTTGAGAAGAAGAAGGAGAAAGAAAGGCAAAAGGCAGAAAATTTGGCCAAAAAGATAGAAGGACTTATATGTGAGATTAAAAAACAGGCAGGAGAAGAAGAAAAAATCTTTGGCTCTGTTACATCTGCGGATATTGCTATGGCTTTAAAAGAAAAGGGTATAGAGATAGATAAAAAGAAGGTTGCCTTAGATGAGCCTATCAAACAAATAGGTGATTATGAGGTATTGATTAAGCTTTATCCTGAAATACAGGCATATCTGAAGGTAAAGGTCATAAAGGCCTCTGGTTCGTAGAGAATGAAAACCAATTTAGCTACCACTATGGAGGGGGTCTATCAAAGGGTCCTTCCCCAAAATATAGAGGCTGAACAATCTATCCTAGGTGGCATTTTAATAGATAACGAGGCCTTACATAAAGTTTTGGAAATTATTGGGCCTGATGACTTTTATCGAGATAATCACCGAAAGATCTTTTTAACATTTTTAGAGTTATTTGAGAAAAACGCCCCCTTAGATATCGTTACAGTAACCGAACTATTACAAAAAACAGGGAAGCTCACAGAAGTAGGAGGGGCAATATATATTGCCAGCCTGGTGGATTCAGTGCCTAGTACTGCCAATATTGTACATTATGCAAAGATTGTAAAGGAAAAATCAATACTTCGCAACTTAATTACACGAGCTGCAGATATCACAAATCTTGGTTTTGAGGCCAGCGAAGATGTAGAAGAGATCTTAGATAAAGCTGAGGAGTCCATCTTTTCTATTACTCAGCAACGTATCCAAACATGTTATTATCCTTTAAAGGACATTATTAAACAGACATTTGAGACCATTGAACAACTTTCTGCCAAGAAGGATGCAGTTACAGGAATACCTACTGGATTTATAGATTTTGACAATAAAACTTCAGGCCTGCAGCCCTCTGATTTGATAATCATTGCAGGTCGCCCTACTATGGGAAAGACCTCCTTTGCCTTAAACATAACACAACATGCAGCTACCCGTGCTGGTGTACCTGTGGGCTTCTTTTCTTTAGAGATGTCTAAGGAGCAATTGGCCATACGTATGCTTTGTACCGAAGCAAGGTTAGACAGCCAAAAAATTCGCTCTGGTCGCCTTACAGAACGTGACAGGCTTAAGCTTATTAATGCTGCAGATACTCTCTATGAGGCACCAGTTTTTGTTGACGATACTCCAGCCCTTTCTGTCTTAGAAATGAGGGCAAAGGCTAGAAGGCTTAAGGCAGAGCATAATGTAGGGCTGATTATTGTTGATTATCTTCAACTCATGAAGGGAAGGGGAAAATATGTAGATACCAGAGAACGCGAAATATCAGAAATTTCCCGTTCACTAAAGGCATTGGCAAAAGAATTAAATGTTGTTGTAATAGCTATTTCTCAATTAAACAGGCGTGTGGAAGAGCGTGATAACAAAAGACCCAGACTGGCAGACCTAAGAGAATCAGGGGCCATTGAGCAGGATGCAGACCTCATTGTATTCATTTATAGAGATGAGGTCTACAATGACCAAGAAGAGAACCCCAATAAAGGAATTGCAGAGGTTATCATAGGTAAACAGAGGAGTGGCCCAACAGGCACTACCAAGCTGGCGTTTTTAGATAAATATACCCGCTTTGAAAATTTGGCCACTCAATAGGCCTAAATTATAATCTATGAAAATTATAAAGCCCTATTTTATCATTGAAGATTCTATAGATGGTGAGAAAATTCTTAAAAGAATAGAAAAGGCAGGAAGAACCGCCTATAAAAGTGAACATAAGATAACACCTGATTCAGCCAAAAAATTTGTCAAGATGGTCTTGGATTTGGGCCACGAATCTGTAATTGAGCACGAGAAGGTTACAATAAGGGTAATTTGTGATCGCGGCGTAAGCCATGAACTGGTCCGTCACAGGATTGCCTCATTTACTCAGGAGTCAACAAGATTTTGCAATTACAGCAAGGGGCGATTTGGTAATGAAATTACTGTGATTAAGCCATGTTTTTGGAATGATGATTCAAAGGAATATAAAATCTGGAAAAATGCCATGGAAAATGCTGAAAAGACCTATATGGAGCTAATCAAATTGGGTGCTAAACCTGAAGAGGCAAGGTCTGTTTTACCAAATTCCTTAAAAACAGAGATTGTAATCACCATGAATCTTAGAGAAATTCGTTGGATGTTAAATCTTAGATGTAGTCCAAGGGCACACCCACAAATGCGGGAAATAATGATTCCGCTTCTTATAGAATTACATAAAAAAAATCCTATCATTTTTGATGATTTGTATAAGAAATATATTGACAAATGTCATGAGAAGACATTTTAATTGTAAATTATCTATTAAAGAGGAGAAAAATCTTGTTAATGAGTATCAATCTGGAAGAAGTTCAAGAATATTAGCTACAAAATATGGCTTTAAAACCCATGTTTCTATCCTAAAAATTTTAAAACATTATAAGATAAATCGCAGAACAATCAGTGAGACTCTTAGAAACTCAGCAAGAGCAAGAAAACATTCACTGAATGAAAATTTTTATGATATTTTAGATTCAGAAGAAAAAACATACACATTAGGACTTTTCTTCTCTGACGGATATGTTTTTGAAAAAGATTATAAAGTAGGCATCACTTCAGTAGATATTGAGTTATTAGAGACAATTAAACAATGTCTCAATGCTGATAATCCAATTATGAAAAAAAGAAGAAAAAACATGAAAAACAACAATATGAGTTATCTTTAAACAGTAAAAGATTATTTCTTGCTATAGTTGATAAAGGCTGTGTTCCCAAGAAAACACATGTTGTGAGGTTTCCTGAAAAATTGCCTGAAAGATTATATTCTCACTTTATTCGTGGTTTATGGGATGGAGATGGTTGTTTTAGAAGAAAAGCAAATCATAAAGGAGGAGAAAGAAAATATTTATATGCTGAACTTACTGCTTCATATTTCTTAATTGAAAAAGTAAGGAATATTTTAGGACATGAAATCAATTCATTCCAAAAGATTTATAAACATGGAAGCGTTTATAGAATTAGTTATGGAGAGAGTAAGGCAAAATTAGTTAGAGATTATTTATATAGGAATGCAACGCTCTTTTTGAAGAGAAAATATGATATTGCATATGATCTTTAAACTCCGCACCAGTAAAAGGGCCCATCCCCAAATGAGGGAAATTACAGCTACCTTACTTCAGGAGTTTAAAAATAGAATCCCCATTGTATTTGATGATATTGCTGAATAGAGCTTAAGAAAGCTCAATCAACTTTTTCCATATTTCTTCTACTTGCTTTTTTGTATCTTCCAATTCTCCTGAATTATCTATTATAAAATCTGCCTTTTTTACCTTTTCCTTCAGAGGCATCTGTAACCTAAAAAATTGCCCTGCCTCCTGTTTAGACAGCTTACTTTTTGTAAGCCTCTTTAAACAGATTTCCTTTTCTGCATAAACAACAATGCTACAGTCAAAATATTTCTGCCAGCCTACCTCAAACAGTAAAGGTACATCTACAATGACAATGGCTTTAGGCTGCATTTGTTTAAAGCGCATCTTTATATGTGAAAGAACCTTAGGATGTAAGATTTTTTCTAATATCTGTTTATCAGGAGAATTATATAAAATGCGCTCTCTTAAATAATCTCTATTAAGGGTCTTATCAGGATTAAGGCAAGATAGCCCAAAATATGAAATAATCTCATGATAGGCGGGCCTGTCCGGGGCCATCAGTCTATGGCAAATCTCGTCTGAATCAATGATTTTTGCTCCCAAATCCTTAAAGAGTTTGGTTACTGTTGTTTTGCCAGAGGCAATTCCTC
>Ga0190286_1001004_pt1 | contig 10790 bp, 7 predicted proteins | sample 48691834_MG_FD_183241 | JGI IMG/M metagenome (GOLD analysis project Ga0190286, IMG submission 183241) | Hydrothermal vent microbial mat bacterial communities from Southern Trench, Guaymas Basin, Mexico - 4869-18-3-4_MG | ecosystem: Environmental > Aquatic > Marine > Hydrothermal vents > Microbial... | reverse complement strand
CATCGTCATGGAACATCAGCCAATCGCACCTGGACACCCTCGACAGCTCATTTTTCGTGAAATTGTACGAGTCGATCGAGTCATCCGGGTGTTCCGCCAGGGCTTGTGTGGAATCAGGCCTGAAAATATTTTCTTCCTGTATCTCGATACCCTGGCCTTCAAAAATATAATTCAATTCATCCAGCAGGTTATCGTCGCCCGGGTCGTTGTCTCCCTTGGCTCCCAGAAAGACCCCCGGATTTCGACACCCGCCAGCCACGGCGCGAGCAGCCATCTTCCGAGCACTGTCCCGCCGAGCATGGCCTACATTATCGCAGTGCAGCCCCGGCCAACCACTGCCCATCAGAACCACGGGGATGCCGGAATTGGCAAGAATACTTATGTCGATAGCATCCTTCACGCCCCTGAGCGGTGCGATATTACTCAAAATAACACCGCCCAGATTACTATCCACAATATGCTCGATGATGCTTTTGTATTTCCGCAGGCTCAGCTGCGATGAATAAATGGAAACGCTGTAATCCTCATCGCTATGAAAAACACGGTCAAAACCTTCCGAATAGCGGAGGATATCACGCTCCAGGCCGGGCGTGAGAAAAGCAACCTGCTGGATTTTGGCAGATTCCTGCCTGCGATCGCAAAGGTAAGTGCCTCTGCCCTGCTGACCATAGGCGAATCCCCGCTCTTTCAACAGAGTGATCGCCCGAAACACCGTACCCTCAGCCACATTGAACTGCCTGGCCAACTTGGCGCGAGGCGGAATAAGAACACCCTCGCCAGCACCTTTGGCACTCTCACGAAGGTAATCATACACCACCTGATAAGAAGGTTTGTCTCGCTCCAATATGGACAGGCCCGCGCTCACGTGCTGATCTCCATGCGGTTTATTTGTACAACTAACTTGTACAAATATGAATTTACCACCTAACGGGGTTTTGTCAAGTGTTTTTTGGGATTTTTTTGGATTTTTTTCACAGCCATCCCATAGGCCGTAGGTTGGATGGGTTTTTAGCTCCGCAGGAGCGACATCTTAAGCGGTCTCAAAAACCAACACAAAGATATCGCTCCTACGGAGTTGTCAAGCCATCGTGTTATGGGATGGCTGTGTTCCGTTTTTTTTGAATCCATGACTAGACCGCGAGAAGCATGTGGTCTGGTCATGCCACCTGGCCTCTTTCTGCGAACTCCGCGCCTCTGCGAGATATACGCCATCCGACAAAAAAACCGCCGGGATAATGAGCGGAAAATAAGTCTGTAGGTCATGCAACCTGTTGCATGGCAAAAAAGAAAAAAACATGGGCAAGACGCCCACGCTACACATGGGCAAGATGCCCATGCTACCCGGCGAAAAATAAGTCTGTAAAAAGACTTGTTTTTTTTGCCAGGTCTCTGTATAGTATGCGGAACTTGAAATGAAAATGACTGGATTATAGTGAAAGGCGATGTCGCGAGAGTCCCGGCGAGGAAGTGTTTCCGACCCGGATCGGCGGTCGCGACGGCAGGTACGAGATGACAACGACGATTTTGGAAGAGATGAAGCAGGGTATTGTCCAGGAGCATCAGCTCCACGATGGCGACACGGGCTCAGCTGACGTGCAGATAGCGCTGCTTACCGCGAGGATTAACCACCTGGCTGAGCATCTCAGGACTCATAAAAAAGATCACGCGTCTCGCAGGGGGTTGCTGAAGATGGTTGGCAAGCGCAATAGTCTGCTGAAGTTCCTCGCAAGAACCGAGCCGACGCGATACCGCGCTATCCTTACCAAACTCGGACTTCGCAAGTAACCATTCAAGCCAAGCTTCGAACAGGTCGGACGTGTCGTGCATTTTTCCGACGGTTCCCAGCCAGGCTGTTCCGGTTGTTTTCCCAAGCCCAGGCCGATGTGCGCATAGGTTGGGACAATGTCGAATATCGAATTTCGAAATTAGGATCACAGCCACCATAACACGATGGCTTGACAGCTCCTATGGAGCTAAAAAAAATGCGGGTTGACATTCTGACGACCCAGCCGCAGCCCTGTATGTTTATTGGTTAAAATGTGACTAACAACCGAATTTCTGCCGTCTATGGGATAGCTGTGAATCAGTATTTCGAATTTGTTTAAAAAAATGATACCACAAGAGTGAGATCGAATAGAGAAGAGTCATTACACAGAGGAAAGAAAAATGACAGTAGCAAGAGTAGAGAAACAGATCGCCGGGCGGACGTTGAGTCTGGAGACCGGCAAGTGGGCTAAGTTAGCCCATGGCGCAGTGAAGGTACAGTATGGCGACACGGTCGTGTTGGTTACAGTCCTGGCTGCTCCACCAACGAGAGACTTGGACTTCTTCCCGCTTTTCGTGGACTACCGCGAAAGCCAATACTCCGCGGGGAAAATCCCCGGCGGGTTCTTCAAGCGAGAAGGCAGGCCCACGACCAAGGAAATTCTCACCATGCGGATGATCGATAGGCCTATCAGGCCTTTGTTCCCATACGACTACCGCAACGAAGTCCAGATCCAGTGCATGGTGCTCTCGACGGACAACCAAAACGACCCGGACATGCTGGCTATGATCGGCGCCTCAGCGGCTCTGACTATCAGCCCAGCTCCGTTCGATGGCCCGATCGGCACAGCCCGCGTGGGATATGTAGACGGCGAGCTGGTGGTCAACCCCACCCACAGCCAACTGGACGAAAGCACCATGGACCTCCTGACAGCTGGGCCTTACGAAGCTCTGAATATGATCGAGCTTTCCGGCGATCAGGTTGCTGACGACGTCGTCGCAGCGGGCATCGAGTTGGCTCATAACACGTCGCGAGAAATCGTCGACGCGATAAAGGAACTCGCCAGCCAGGTCGATATCAAGAAAGACTATGAGCCTACCGTCCTGCCAGACGACCTCAAAGCCAAGGCCAAGGCCCGGTGCGAGGCACAGATTCGCCAGTTCAAGACCATTGCCAGCAAAGCTGACCGATACGAAGCTCTGATGAACCTGCGGCAGGAACTTATCGACGAGCTGCGACCCGAGGGGACAGACCCCGAAGAGCTGCCATACAGCGTCGGCCAAATCAAGGAAGCCTTCTACAAACTCGAAGGTGCGATTCAGCGTGAGCTGATTTTGGACGGCACGCGTATGGACGGGCGAGGCTATGAAGACGTTCGTCCGCTGGGCTTCGAGTGTGGCGTTCTGCCCCGCACGCATGGCTCGGCTATCTTCGTCCGAGGTGAAACCCAGGCACTGGTAACGGTAACGCTGGGCACGCCGCGAGACCAACCCATCATCGACGGGCTGCTGGACGAATACAAAAAATCGTTCTTCCTGCATTACAACTTCCCGCCGTTCAGCGTCGGGGAAATTCGCCCCATCCGCGGGCCTGGCAGGCGAGAGATAGGCCACGGTGCCTTGGCGGAGAAGAGTCTCCAAGCCGTCATGCCGAGCAGCGAAGATTGGCCTTATACTGTCCGTCTGGTAGCTGACATTCTCGAGTCCAACGGCTCGACATCCCAGGCTGCCACCACTGGTGGAACCCTGGCCCTGATGGACGCCGGCGTGCCGATAAAAGCTCCCGTAGCTGGTATCAGCATCGGCATGGTTTCCGACGACTCGGGTCGCTATGTCCTGCTGACGGACATCGTTGGCGAGGAAGATTTTCATGGCGACATGGACTTCAAGGTAGCTGGGACGACCGAGGGTATCACGGGCGTGCAGCTGGACATGAAGGCCCACGGTATCCCGCAGGACAGGATCGTCGAGACGCTTGCCCAGGCCAAGCGTGCCAGGCTGAAAATTCTCGAGGAGATGGCCCAGGTCATCGACAAGCCTCGCTCGGAACTTAGCGACTTCGCCCCGCGGATGCTGTCTATCAAGATTAACCCCGCCAAGATCGGCAAGGTGATAGGCCCGGGCGGCAAGATGATAAACAAGATCCAGGACGAAACCGGCGCGTCGATCGACATCGAGGAAGACGGCACGGTTTACATCGCCTCTGCTGGCGAGGGTGCCCAGGCTGCTTACGACTTCATCAAGGCCCTGACCGAGGACGCCGAGGTCGGCAAAATCTACAAGGGCAAGGTCGTCTCGACCAGAGACTTCGGCGCGTTTGTCGAAATCCTGCCCGGCACGGAAGGCCTGTGCCATGTCAGCGAACTGGACACCGGCTATGTCGAAAACGTCGAAGGCGTCTGCAAGGTCGGCGACGAGATCGAAGTCAAGGTCATCAACATCGACGACCAGGGCAAGGTGAAAGTCTCTCGCAAAGTGGTGCTGGACCCAAGCTGGGAACCGCCAGTGGAAAACCGCTCCCGAGGTGGCGGAAGAGACCGAGGCGGACGCAGCGGTGGACGTAGCGGTGGCGGAAGAGACCGCGGCGGACGACGATAAGTTTTCAGGATTCAGGGTTCAGGATTCAGAAGTCAGGATTCAGAAGTCAGGATTCAGAAGACGGAAGTCAGAATAATAATACCCTCTTGCGTGCCGGGACTCCTGTCCCGGCACGTTTTTTTTTGGGGGGTGGAGATATGAGCTGGTAAACTTTCGTACTTTTTGCGAGATGCTGTACCCCCCGTGTCATTCCCGCCTGCGCGGGAATGGCAAAGAAAAAAATGGCGGGTGCCACGGCACCCTGCCTTGCCCCCCCCTCGCAACTAATTTCGCTTTAGGCCCAGGGGCATCTTCGCTCGGCCTATGCTGTAAGCCTGTCGCATTAGTCTCATCTGCCATAGTTGCGTATCGACGCTGGCTGAGGCACTAGGCTTGGGCAGCAGCGGAGCTGTGCGGGCGAACACCTGGTTCGTACACTGCGCAACAAGCAACTCCCGCAGCCTGGCCAGCGGAAAGTTTACGTTCCACAGCGTTCGGTCCAACGCCGACTTGTCGCCCGCCACCAGCAGGGCTGTCATCACCCGCCGGGCTGGGAACTCGTCCATCGCCAAAAGCTCCCGCACATCTTGCAGATATTCCCGTTGGCCCAGCATCAACATCGCACAGAGCCTCGCGCCTCGCTCGAAGAAGTCCAGCCTGGTCAGTCTGCGAGATATCCGCTCCCTGGCCAAGGTTTTTTGCTCGCTAGACCTGGCCGAGATAGCAAGCAGCCCAGCCCCCGCGCATCGCACCTGCGGATTATATTCCCGCCCTTTTTGGCCTGGCTTGTTGGCTGGCAGAAAAACCTCGCCCAGAGCAAAGGCTTGGCTTGGCTTGGCCAGGGCGATGTTCCAAACTGCGTAATCGCCGGGCAAGGCTTGGTCTACCGCCAGGGCCTGTCGCAGGTAAAACATGCTGGTTTTCCGCACCTCAGCCTCGACCAGACCCGAGCTTGCATCGCCAGGCCTGGCCTCTTTGCGACTAACCAGAAACTCTCCGTTCGCCGGCTCGACAAGCCAACACGCCACCGCAGCCGCTGCCGATGCCAACGGCGTGGTTTGAACGCCAGGCTGGGAGTTGGATTTATTTTGAGCTGCGAGCGCGGCATATTGCGAGGCGTCCCGCAAGAGTTGCAGATACTTTTTTCGTTGCGGATTAGCCCGGGGCAACTGTTCCGCGAACTTGCCCAGAAGCCCTGCCGCTGGGGTCAGCAATTCGCCCCGGCCTGGCGACCAAAATTTTTCGCATATCTCCGCGACAGCTTCGCTGCACTGGCGCAAATTCAAAACCTCCGCTACCCGCAAAGCTGCGATAACCTGCCCGCTCTCCAGCCCAGCCTGGCCTTTGGCAGCGTCTTGCAAAATTTTCTCAGCACTGGCCACAACCGCGGGGTCTGCGAGTTTCATCTCCGCCGCAGCCTGCATCGCCATGGCAGGGGGGTAGCTGTTGACCTGACTTGCCTGACGAATAATTTCAACCACCGCCTGGGCGTCCGCAGCAGCGTTTATTTTCACCATAGCTACGAGCAGCCTTTGTTGCAGCTCGGCGTCGTCGGTCAACTTGGCAAGGGTGCGAACTTTCGCAAAAGCTCGCTCCGCCCGCAGCTCGGCAAGGGCATAGGCACAGCAGGCAACCAGCTCGACCTTCGCTGCGAGCGTCTCCCGGTCCGCTTGGGTGGGGGTTTTTATTTTGCGAAACTCCCGCAGAGCGGCGCGATGCTGGGCGATACTTTTTTCCAGCAGAGTGTTGATGTCGCCCGTCAGTTCGCCCCGCCGGGCCAGGCCCGCGTCCAGGGCGGCCAAGGCTGCGACCCACCCGTCGGGGTCGGCCATGAGTTTCCGCAGCGTCGCGTCCTCGCCGAGTTTCGCCGCCAGGGTGGCGGCAGTCTCTCGAACTCGCGGAGCCGGGTCAGCCGCCGCAGCCAGGCAGGCCCGGCGGATGTAGCGGTTGTCCCGGTCGGACACCACCAGCTCGAACATATAGCTGCGTTTGGCCCAGGCGGAAATCCGCCATCGCTTGAGTTCCTTGGCACCATTGTCGGGCGGAGCTGGCGATTGGTTTTGCTCTATCTGCAAGCACCGCCAACGGTCAAGCCAAATCGGCTCGCGTCCCGGCGTGTCGAATTTCCGTAGCCGACGCAGCACGGTCGCGATGGCTTGGAATCGCTCGTCGCTGTCAGTGTCCAGGGCTTCTTCAAGCTGGCGTCGGAAAGCTGCGTCTTGGTAAGCCTGCTTCGTTGCCCGGTCGACAGCCGCGAGCCGCTGGGTCCGCTCGCTACTGCCCAGGGCCTGGACAAGCTGCCAGTTGCGATATATCGGCACGAGCCAAAGGCCCGCCACCCCGCCCGCTATCAGCGACAGCAACGCCAGCACCACACGCTTCTGCCATCGATGCTCGCGAAAATATATTCGGATAATTTTCATACAAAGAGTATAATCCCATGCCACCCGATGTGCTTCATTTTTCTGTGAACGGTTACGAAACAAGAGGTTTTATCATGACGAGAATGGAACGAGATTCGATGGGCGAGATTGCCGTGCCCAGCGGCGCGTTGTATGGGGCGCAGACTGCCCGGGCGATAGCCAATTTTCCGGTGTCGGGTTGGCCCATGCCGGGGAAGTTTATTTCGGCGTTGGGTATGATAAAGCAAGCAGCGGCCGCTGCCAACCGCGACGCGGGCCGGCTGGCGGACGACTTGGCTGAGGCCATCGTTTCCGCAGCGGGGCAGGTGGCAGCTGGGGAGCTTGACGAGCATTTTCCCGTCGACGTTTTCCAGACCGGCAGCGGCACGAGCAGCAACATGAACGCCAACGAGGTCATCGCCAGCCGGGCGGGACAAATCCTCGCCAAGCCCCAGGCGGTGCACCCAAACGACCATGTCAACATGTGCCAGTCTTCCAACGACGTCATCCCCTCGGCTATGCACGTCGCAGCTGCGGTGGCTATGCACGACGAACTCATCCCCGCCCTGCGAGAGTTGCACCAGGCCCTGGAAACCCAGGCCCAGCGGTTCGACGACATCGTGAAAATCGGACGGACGCACCTGATGGACGCCGTGCCGATTCGTCTTGGCCAGGAGTTTTCAGGCTATGCTGCGGGGGTAGACCGGGCCATCGCGTCGCTGCAATCGGCGATGAGCGCCCTGTGCGAATTGCCCATCGGCGGCACAGCTGTGGGGACGGGCCTGAACGCCCCGGGCGACTTCGCCGCCAACCTCTGCCTGTTCCTCGGCGAGGAATTGCACCTGCCATTCTGCGAGGCGTCGAACCATTTCGCAGCCAACTCTTCGCGCGACCTGGCGGTGCTTGCCTCGGGCGCGATGCGACAATGTGCCCTGTCGATGGGGAAAATAGCGTCGGATATCCGCCTGCTAGGCTCGGGGCCTCGCTGCGGCCTGGGCGAGCTGAAGCTCCCCGCCGTCCAGCCCGGCAGCAGCATCATGCCCGGCAAGGTCAACCCCGTCATCTGCGAATCGGTCATTCAGGTCGCCTGCCAGGTCGTGGGCTTCGACGCAGCCATCGCAGCTGGCGCCACCGGCGGGGTCGGCGGAATACTCGAACTAAACCTCGCCATGCCGATGATGGCTGCCAACCTCATAGAGCAAATCCAACTGCTGACCGCAGCGGCGAACATCTTTCGGGAAAAGTGCGTCGCAGGCCTCGAAGCCAACGCCCAGCGATGCGAGCAACTGGTGGAACAGTCCCTGGCGATGGTAACAGTCCTGGCCCCCCGGATAGGCTACGACCAGGCTGCGGAAATAGCAAAAGAAGCCATGGCTACGGGCCAAACCGTCCGGGAAGTCTGCACCGCAAAAAAAATCCTACCACCAGCAGAACTAACAGACCTGCTAGACCCACGCAAACAAACCGGGGACTAGTACTCTGCCCCACGAATAATGACAGATACCTGCTTGTGGCGATAAGGCATCTGCTGCGTCATAAAAGAGGCGGAATATCTACGAATATGCAACATCTTTTATTTCTTGCATCTGCCGGGTGCCATGATTCTGACTCCTGAATTCTGCCCCTAAAGCTTCTCGGCGGTTGTGGCCGACAAGTATAGAATGCGTATTGCGTTTATAATTGTGGGTCTGACCGCCATCGCGGTGGGGCTGGTGCATATTCGCCGACAGAGTTTGGCGGTGCGTTATGATATCCAAAGGCTGGAGTCTCGACACGTTTCGCTCCGGCGCGAGATATGGGACCGCCGAGTCAGGCTGGAGTACATGCTGGCTCCCGGCGCGGTGAAACAACGCAGCGAGATAATGGCGTTGGACCTGACAGCTGATATGTAGGCAAAATAGAAGTCCACGGATTACACGGATTTTTAGAAGAAGATTACACTGATTGTTTTTGATAAAAAAAATCCGTGAAATCTTTTGTTAATCCGTGTAACCCGTGGACTCTTGACGGTATAAGCCGGGTGCTGTTCGTGAAACAATCCGAAATCTAAAATCCGAAATAAATTTCACAGATAGGCTTTTGCGCAGGTGAAAAATAGACGACACGAACGGGCCTTCTTTGGTCGCCCTGGGGTATTGCGGAATGGCTTGATTGGCCGGGAAGGCTTGCTGTTCGCGGTTTTGGCGGTGGCGTTGCTGGGGCTGGGAGCCTACCTGGCTCGGAGCATCTACGACGTCAAACACCCCACGCGAGACGGTCAGGTGGAAATAGCTCGGCAGGTTGCCCGGGCCAGGGGCGGAGTGGAGATGACCCTGCCGATACCAGCCAGGCCTGGCAGTATTTTCGCACGCAGCAAACGTAGCCACGTCCTGCTGGCCGGGAGCAGAGAAGTGCCAAGCAGCTTTATCGACCCCAAACTCCTCGACGACGCCCAGCTGAGCGAGGTGCTGACCAAGCTGGCGAAAATCTTCGGCCTGGACCGGGCTAAGCTGGCGGAAAAAATCGCCCGCCGACGCACCAGCCGATTCGTGTGGGTCAGCAGGCTTATCACACCCGAAAAAGCCCAGGCCTTGCGCGATCTTAAATGTCGGGCCCTGGGCATTCAATACGAGTGGGTTCGTGAGTATCCCAACGAAAGGTTGGCTGGGACGGTTATCGGTTTTCGGCGGAAAAACGGCGACCCTGGTGGCGGGCTGGAACTGTCAGCTGACAAAATTATCTCCGCCAGGCAGGGTAAGCGAGTTCTCCGCGCCGATGCCCGCAGGCGTGCCATCTGGGCACAGGCTGAGCTGGCCCTTAGCCCAACTGACGGCGGCGACATCTACACGAGCATCGACGTGAATATCCAGGGCTATCTGCAAAAAGCGGTAGCTGAGGCGGTGGAGCAATTCGACGCAAAGTGGGGCGTGGGCCTGGTGGTCAACCCGTGGACGGGCGATATTCTGGCGATGTGTTCGGTTCCGACGTTCGACCCGAATCAGTATAATACGACCCGGCCTGGGGATATGCTAAACCGCGCCATCGCCAGCCCGTATGAGCCTGGCAGCGTATTCAAGCCTATCATCGCAGCTGCGGCTGTACAGGCGGGCCTGACGAATTACCAAACGAAAATCGACTGCGAAAACGGCGTTTACCACGCGAGACGTGGCGGGCGGATTTCCGACCATGGCCACAGTTACGGCATGCTCAGCCTGTGGGACGTCATTGTGCATTCCAGCAATATTGGCATGGCCAAGGTTGGCGAGAAGATGGGTAACACGAAACTCTGGCAGACCCTTGGCCAGTGGGGTTTCGGCCAGCCGACCGGCCTGGGCTTGCCCGGCGAGACGGGGGGGGTTGTTCGCCCGCTGAAGCGATGGGACGGTTATAGTTTGCGGCGTGTGCCGTTTGGCCAGGAGATTGCAGCCTCGGCGGTGCAGCTGACCATGGCGTTTGCCGCCATTGCCAATGGCGGGCTGTTGATGAAGCCTCGGCTGGTGCAAAGCATTACCGACTCGCGGGGTGAGGTGCTCTGGGCGTCCAGGCCTGGCGCGGTTCGGCGGGTGCTGTCCCCAGCGGTGTCCCGGGCTACCCTGGCGGCGATGCAGGACGTTGTCCAGCGTGGCACGGGGAAAAATTGCAGGCTAAAAAACTGGTCCAGCTGGGGCAAGACCGGCACGGCACAAATCCCTGGCCCGCAAGGATATATCGACGGAGCGTACACCGGAAGCTTCATCGGAGGCGCCCCGACGGCCCGGCCCGCCGTAGTTTGTCTAATCTCAATCTACTGGCCTGACCGACATAAAGGATATTACGGCAGCGTCGTTGCTGCCCCGTTTGTGAAGCAGGTCTTGCAAAAGACCCTTACGTATTTGGATGTGCCGCCCGAGCGGCCTGGCGAGGCTCTCGACGCGGACGGTCGTTAGAGTCAATTGCAAAAATGTAGCCTGGCCGCCCTCGGCTGGGAAGGTCGTGTAAAAAAACACTGGAAATATGGCAAGTTAAACACAGCCGAGGGCGACTGTGCTACATTGCCGGATAGTTTTGCAATTGGCTCGTTAGGAAGTG
>Ga0190286_1001002_pt1 | contig 10799 bp, 7 predicted proteins | sample 48691834_MG_FD_183241 | JGI IMG/M metagenome (GOLD analysis project Ga0190286, IMG submission 183241) | Hydrothermal vent microbial mat bacterial communities from Southern Trench, Guaymas Basin, Mexico - 4869-18-3-4_MG | ecosystem: Environmental > Aquatic > Marine > Hydrothermal vents > Microbial... | reverse complement strand
GAACGGGAAGGGCTCAGCCGAGGGTCACCCCCGGCGAGCGGCTCTCCTCCTCGCGGAGGCTATACCAGAGCAGCTTCAGGTGATACCGTGGGTCGCCCCGGAAGAGCTTGCTCAGTCGCTCGCGGACGTGCTTGGTCAGGTAGTAGACCGAGGAGCCGCCGTCGTGGTCCTCCACCGGCTCGTAGATGATGTAGATGTAGCGCTTGCTGAGGAGGCTCTCCAGCACCTGCTTCAGCTCCTCCCGCGGGGCGGGGAAGGTGGCGATGAGCCTGCGGAGGGGAAGGGCCCCCTCCGTCCAGAGGTGGTAGAGCAGTTCCGCCTCCAGCCTCAAGCGCTTGCTCCGGCTGAGGCCTCCGGCTTGAGATCGCCGCTCACCTGGCTTCCCCATCTCGTCACTCCTCTCTCGCTTCTCGCTCCGGCTTGGCAATCACCCTGCGCCGGTGCAATTATGACGCAAACCCCCGGCGAAGTAAAGTCCTCCCGCGACACCTCACCTCAGCGCTTAGCGACCACAGTCACGGCCGCGGCGGGGGCTTCAGTCTTCTTGGGGAGCCGACCAGCGCGTGCGAGCACCTCCTTGAGGAACTGGCCGGTGTAGGACTCGGGCACCTGGGCGACCGCTTCCGGAGGGCCCTCCGCGACGATCCAGCCGCCCTCATCGCCGCCTTCAGGGCCGAGGTCAATGATCCAGTCAGCGGTCTTGATCACATCCAGGTTGTGCTCGATCACCACGACGGTGTTCCCCAGGTCGACCAGCCGGTGGAGGACGTTTAGCAATTTTTTGATGTCGTCCATATGCAGCCCGGTGGTCGGCTCATCCAGGATGTAGAGCGTCCGGCCGGTCGAGCGCTTCGAGAACTCCTCGGCGAGCTTCACCCGCTGGGCCTCCCCGCCGGAGAGCTGGGGCGCGGGCTGGCCGAGCTTGATATAGCCGAGGCCGACGTCATAAAGGGTCTGGAGCTTCCGCCGGATCGGGGGTATGTTCCCAAAGAACTGGAGGGCCTCCTCGACGGTCATCTCCAGGACGTCAGCGATCGATTTCCCCTTGTATTTTATCTGGAGGGTCTCGCGGTTGTAGCGCTTGCCCTTGCAGACCTCGCAGGGGACGTAGACGTCCGGGAGGAAGTGCATCTCGATCTTGATCAGGCCGTCGCCGCGGCAGGCCTCGCACCGGCCGCCCTTGACGTTGAAGGAGAACCGGCCGGGCTTATACCCCCGCATGCGCGCCTCGGGGACCTGGGCGAAGACCTTCCGGATCAGATCAAAGACCCCGGTGTAGGTCGCCGGGTTGGACCGCGGCGTCCGCCCGATCGGCGACTGGTCGATGTCGATCACCTTATCGATCTGCTCCAGGCCGAGGATCTCGTCGTGCTCGCCGGGCCGCTCCGACTTGAGGTGCAGTCGGTGGGCCACCCCGCGGTAGAGGATCTCCTCGACCAGGGTGGACTTGCCCGAGCCGGAGACCCCCGTGACGCAGACGAACAGCCCCAGCGGGATCCTGACGTCTATGTTCTTCAGGTTGTGCTCCCGCGCGCCCTTGATCACGAGCCAGCGGCCTTCTTGGGGCTGGCGGCGCCTCTTTGGGATGGGGATCTCCTTCTTCCCACTCAGGTATTGCCCGGTGATCGACCGCTCGCACTCCATGATCTGGTCGAGCGAGCCGGTGGCGACGATCTCGCCGCCCTTCGCGCCGGCGCCGGGGCCGATATCGACGATGAAGTCAGCTGCGCGGATCGTCGCCTCGTCATGCTCCACGACGATCACCGTGTTCCCCAGGTCCCGCAGGCCCTTGAGGGTGTCGAGCAGCCTCTTGATATCCCGCTGGTGGAGGCCGATGCTCGGCTCATCCAGGATGTAGAGCACCCCGACGAGCTGGGAGCCGATCTGGGTGGCGAGCCGGATCCGCTGGGCCTCACCGCCGGCGAGGGTCCCCGCGGGGCGGTCGAGCGTCAGGTAGTCCAGTCCGACGTCGATCATGAACTTGAGGCGCGATTTGATCTCCTTCAGAATTTGATGGGCGATCAGCTCCTCCCGCTCCGTGAGCTCCAGCTCCTCGAAGAACCGGTAGGCCTCCTTCACCGAGAGCTCGGTCACCTCGATGATGTTCTTCCCGCCGACGGTGATCGAGAGGCTCTCCGGCCGGAGGCGCTTCCCCCCGCAGGCGGGGCAGGGCCGCGTGCTCATGTATTGCCTGAGCTCCTCGTAGCCCCACTCGGTCTGGTTCTCGTGGAGCTGGCGCTCCAAGGAGGGAATGACCCCGCGGTAGACCGCCTCGAAGATCCGCGTCCGCCCGGCTTGGTTGGTGTAAGGGAAGCGGATCTTCTCCCCGCGGGTGCCGTAGAGGATGATGTCCAGCTTCTCCTTGGGCAGCTCGCCCAGGGGGACCTCGGGGTCGATCCCATACGCCCGGCAGAGGCCCATGAGCATCGCGTGGAGCCACTTACTTTGGGAGCCGGCCCAGGGGATGATCCCCCCGTCCAGCAGGGGCTTCCGGGGGTCGATCACCAGCTCGGGGTCGATCTCGAGCTTCACCCCGAGGCCGCCGCACTCTGGGCAGGCGCCATAGGGGCTGTTGAACGAGAAGAGCCGCGGCTCGATCTTGCCGTAGCTCACCCCGCAGTAGGGGCAGGCGAGCTGCTCGCTCAGGAAGAGCTCCTCGCCCTTGCCATCGCCGTCGACGATGGAGATGATCACGTTCCCCTCGGCGAGCTTGAGCGCGGTCTCCACCGAGTCGGCGATCCGCCCACGCAGGTCTGGCCGGACGACCAGCCGATCGACCACCACCTCGATGTCATGTTTCTTGTATTTGTCGAGGGTTATCTCCTCATCCAACTGATGAAGCTCCCCATCGACGCGGACGCGGGTGTAGCCCTCCTTCCTCAGCTCCTCGAAGAGCCCCCGGTATTCGCCCTTCCGGCCCCTCACCACGGGTGCGAGGATCTGGACCTTGGTCCCCTCGCCCAGGCTCAGCACGCGGTCGACGATCTGCTGGGAGGTCTGCTGGGCGATCGGCCGCCCGCAGATGTAGCAGTGGGGCTTCCCGATCCGGGCGAAGAGCAACCTCAAATAATCGTAGATCTCGGTGATCGTCCCCACCGTCGATCTTGGGTTGTGACTCCGGCGCTTCTGGTCGATCGAGATGGCGGGGGAGAGCCCCTCGATGAAGTCCACCTCGGGCTTGTCCATCTGGGCGAGGAACTGCCGCGCATAGGCCGAGAGGGACTCGACGTAGCGGCGCTGGCCCTCGGCGTAGATGGTGTCGAAGGCCAGGGAGGACTTCCCCGAGCCGGAGACGCCCGTGATGACGATGAGCTTATCCCGGGGCAGCTCCAGGTCGATATTCTTGAGATTGTGCTGCCTCGCCCCCTTGATGATGATCTTGTCCATCCTGCAACCGGCTCCTTGGTGGATTGTAGCAAACCGGAAGGCTCAGGCCAAGGAAACTTGCAGCGAGCGGAGGCGGTTCAGCGCCGCGGCGAGCTCGAACCGCCGCACCCAGGCGAACTCACAGGACTCATAGGGTAGGATCGCAAGCAACCCCTCGCGGTCGATCAGCTCCTCTAGCCGGGCGAGTGCCTCCTTGATCGTGGTCTTCCCATCGAAGTAGTGCCTCGCCAGGTAGTAGAGCGCCCAGCCGATCGTGTGGAACTGAGCGGGCTCGACCAGTTGCTCCACCGCGGAGAGGTCGAGCTCCTCCCGGCCGAACTGGATCCGCCGGTCGCGCACCTTGATCTTGACCTTCCCGCCCCCGCCGCGGCGGGTGCGGGGGTCGATCGAGCTGGGGAGGGGCGCCCTAGGCCTGATCTCCCCGAACTCAAGCCCGCTGGCGCTGCCAGCAGCGGGGTCTGCCCGAGCCTGGGCGGAGCTCGAAGCTAAACCCAATCCCAAGCCCGATCTCAGGCTCGAGCGGGCGATCTCCCTGGCCTCCTCGGTCACATCGTAGGGGAGGAACTCTCGCAGCTTGATCACCGTGTCGGCTACCTCGAAGAACTCGCCGGAGCCGCCCATGATCATCACCGTCGAGACGCCGTGCTCGCGGTAGAGCGGGCGGACCTTCTCCACCAGCGGGGTGATCGGCTCCTCCTCCTTGGCGACCAGTCGCTTCATCCGCTCGTCCCTGATCAGGAAGTTGGTCGCCGAGGTGTCCTCATCTATTAGGAGGACTCTCGCGCCGAGCTCGAGCGCCTCGATGATGTTCGCCGCCTGGGAGGTCGAACCGGAGGCGTCCTTCGTGGAGAACTCCTTTGTGGAGATCCCCATGGGGAGGTCCCGGATGAACGGCGAGATATCGACCTTCTCGACGAAGCGGCCGTCCTCAGCGCGGATCTTCACCGCATCCGCTCGGGTCACCACGAACTCCCGCCCATCCCCGGGGATGTGGTTGTAGATGCCCTCAGCTAGGGCGTCGAGCAGGGTCGACTTGCCGTGATAGCCCCCGCCGACGATCAAGGTCACCCCCTCGGGGATGCCCATCCCTGCGATCTTGCCGCGGCCCGGCAGCTCGAGCTCCACCCGGAGGCTCGCCGGCGATCGGAAGGGGATCGCGCCCCGCATCGGCCGCTGGGAGACGCCCGACTCCCGCGGGAGGATCGCCCCGTCGGCGACGAAGGCCACCAGGCCTCGCTCCTCGAGCTGCTCACGGATGGCCTCGGCGTCCTCGGCGGTCTCCACCCACTCCCTGAGCTCAGCGGCGTCCAGGTTGCGGTAGATCAGCGAAGCTTGGACGATCGCGGGGATCTCCTCGAAGAACATCTCGCGGGCCTGGTCGGCGGCGATCGTCCGCCCGTAGGCCGGCAGGCCCACGAGGAACCGCATGATCACCTTGTCGTCGTCGACCTCGGCGGTCGTCCGGGGGAGGATCGCCTGGGAGGGCGTCAGGGTCGTCAGCAGGCCGCTCTTACCACTCCCGCGCTGGCCCTTGACGAGCCTCCTGCAGCTCCCAAGGAAGGCCCGCACCAGATAGTCTTCCAGGGCGAGCCGGCGGGGCTTGCTCCTGAAGAGCTCTCTGGGGAACTGAGCGACCTCCTGGGGGATGATCACCTTGACCCGGCTCGGCGGGGCGAAGGGGTCGCTCTGGACGTGGTCGATGGAGAGGGTGAAGCTCCCGAAGTCGTAGCTCCCGCGGAGCTCCTTGTAAGCGCCGAAGCCCCGCCGGTCGAGCTTCGCCAGCTTGGCCTTGAGCCTCCTCATCGTTTCGTTTCCCCTATAGCCTCTATATCCTCCCCCCTGCCTGCTCGGGGCATGATCCATGATCATGGATAGCCCCGGCCCGTCTGCCCAGGGTGGAACCTCGGTTCTCCAGTTCTCTAAAAATCCCCTTCTCTTATCCTTTTATCCTTCTGGGCAATACTTGATCAGCCAGAGATCTGTCCTTCCCGTGCTGAAGGACTTCTTCCCCCCGAAGAGGATATAGCCCCCATCGCTGGTCTGCTGGACGGAGTAGCCCTTCTCGGAGTCACTACTGCCGAAGGTCTTCTCCCACTCCTTATTCCCTTGGGCATCGATCTTTACCAGCCAGAAATCCCATCCCCTTGTGCCATGAGAGTTTGTCCCCCCGAGGAGGACGAAGCCCCCATCGCTGGTCTGCTGGACGGAGTAGCCCTCATCCGAGTCGCCTCTGCCGAAGGTTCTGTCCCATTCCTTATCCCCTTGGGCATCGGTCTTGATCAGCCAGGGGCCCCGCTCCGTGTATCCGAGCAGGATATAGCCGCCATCCGCGGTCTGCTGGACGGAGAACCCGCTACCCTTGGCAAAGGTCTTCTCCCACTCCTTATTCCCTTGAGAATCGGTCTTGATCAGCAGGAGATCCCATCTCCCTTCCTCTTTGCCATAAGAGTTCGTGTATCCGAGGAGGATGAAGCCGCCATCCGCAGTCTGCTGGACGGAGGTGCCATAATCATCCCCACTGCCGCCGAAGGTCCTCTCCCATTCCTTATTCCCTTGAGAATCGGTCTTGATCAGCCAGAAATCTTTCCCCTCTCCATTACTATGTGTGTATCCGAGCAGGATGAAGCCACCATCGCTGGTCTGCTGGACGGATAGGCCGTAATCATCCCCGCTGCCGCCGAAGGTCCTCTCCCACTCTTTGTTCCCCTGAGCATCGGTCTTGATCAACCAGAAATCAGCGCCTCCTGCGCCGAAAGACCACGTGTATCCGAGCAGGATGAAGCCCCCATCCGCGGTCTGCTGGATGGAGTAGCCATAATCATCCCCGCCATCGCTGAAGGTCCTCTCCCACTCCTTATTCCCTTGAGCATCGACTTTGATCAGCCAGATAAAAGTTTTCCCTGCATCGAACCTGTATCCGAGCAGGATGAAGCCGCCATCCGCGGTCTGCTGGACGGAGCGGCTATATTCATTCTTGCTCCCGCCGAAGGTCCTCTCCCAGGATTGGCAAGCCTGAGTCTGAGTGGCTGAGGCCACTCCCAGCTCGATCGAGCTAGCAAGCCCCACTCCCAAGATCAACAAGACCAAGCCTAATAGCTTCAGAGGTTCAGAAGCTCTCATGCTTGCCTCCTTACTTAATCTTATTTAGTTGGATTTTGACCCGATGCTTGACTATCTCTCGCCCTCACCTCCCCTGCTATAATATAACCGAAAACAGAGCGAGATTTGGTCAGGAAGCCTAAGGGGGATCTACTCCCTCCCCAGCTTAAGCTGCAGTACTCAGCCTCCATTGCGCTCTACCTAGTGAGCTCAGGCGGAAAGGAAGAGAGCTTTACCCTGCTGCTTCCTCTACCTGGCCCCCTTCCTGGGAACCTCTACCCATACCCAGGGCCAGGCGTTATCTCCTCTTTTGGCCACATTGTATGCCAGGCCCCCTCTCGGATTCAAGGGGCTGTCGTTGGTTAACCCCCAGCAGCTCGAATCGAGCGTAGGGGTTAGATTGGGAGGCAAGGCTGTGCTCAGGAGAGGCCTCGGAAGCTGGGGTAATCACCCCTCCTGACGATCAGATGATCGATCGGCTTTAAACTCTACCAGGATATCTGTGTCGCTTCTTCCGCTAGCTCCTCTGGAGGGAACTGAAACTGCTAGGCAAACCCCACCAGCTCCTTCCGCAGCTCCTTGATCTCGTCGCGGAGCGCGGCGGCCCGCTCGAACTCCAGCCGCCTGGCGGCCTCATACATCTCCTGCTCCAGCTCGGCGATCAGGTCCGCAAGCTCGTGGGAGGTGAGCCCTCTGGCCTTCTCCTTCGCCTTCGCTTTGGATCTGGGTTTCACCTGGACTTCAGCCTCCGCTTCAGCCTCCGCCTCCACCGCGCGCACCTCCTGGACGATGTCCCGCACGGCCTTGCGGATCGTCTCCGGGGTGATCCCGTGCTTGCGATTGTATTCCAGTTGGATCCGCCGGCGGCGCTCGGTCTCGGCGATCGCCCGCTCGATCGACTCGGTGAGCTCATCAGCGTATAGGATCACCTTCCCGCGGACGTTCCTCGCCGCTCGGCCGATCGTCTGAATTAAAGAGGTCTCGCTCCGCAGGAAGCCCTCCTTGTCCGCATCGAGGACCGCGACCAGCGAGACCTCCGGGAGGTCGAGCCCCTCCCGCAGGAGGTTAACCCCCACCAGGACGTCGAACTCCCCCAGCCGGAGGTCCCGGAGGATCTCCACTCGGTCGAGGGTCTCGATCTCGGAGTGGAGATATCTCACCTTGATCCCCAGCTCGGCCAGGTAGTCGGTGAGGTCCTCGGCCATCCGCTTGGTGAGCGTCGTCACCAGGACGCGCTCGCCCCGCTCCGTCGTCTTGCGGATCTCCTCGATCAGGTCGTCCACCTGGCCCTGAGCGGGCCGCACCACCACCTCGGGGTCGACCAAGCCGGTGGGGCGGATGATCTGCTCGACGATCTGCTCGCTCTTCTCCCGCTCGTAGGGCCCCGGCGTGGCCGAGGTGTAGATCACTTGGTTGACCCGTTCCTCGAACTCCTCGAACCGGAGGGGGCGGTTGTCCAGCGCCGAGGGGAGCCGAAAGCCGTGCTCGATCAGGGTCTCCTTCCGGGACCGGTCGCCGTTATACATCGCGCGGAGCTGGGGGATCGTCTGGTGGGACTCGTCGATCACCAGGAGGAAGTCCTTCGGGAAGTAATCCAGCAGCGTGGCCGGCGGCTCGCCGGGGGCCCGGCCATCCAAATGCCTTGAGTAGTTCTCGATCCCCGGGCAGTAGCCCAGCTCGCGGATCATCTCCAGGTCGTAGCGGGTCCGCTGCTCCAGCCGCTGGGCCTCGAGCAATTTCCCCCGAGAGCGGAAATACTCTAGCCGCTCCTCCAGCTCTGCCTCGATCGATCTTATCGCCCGCTCGAGCTTCTCCCGCGGGGTGAGGAAGTGCGAGCCCGGGTAGATGGTGATCGCCTCTCGCTCGCCCAGGACCCGCCCGGTGATCGGGTCCAGCTCCACGATCCGGTCGATCTCGTCGCCGAACCACTCGATCCGGATGACCTTCTCCTCGTAGATCGGGACGAGCTCGACCACGTCCCCGCGGACGCGGAAGCTCCCCCGCCCCAGGGCCACGTCATTCCGCTCATACTGGAGTTCGACCAACCTCCTTAAAATCGCATCGCGATCGCAGAGCTCGCCCCGGCGCACCGTCAGGGTCATCGCGCGGTAGTCCTCGGGCGTCCCCAGGCCATAAATGCAGGAGACCGAGGCGACGATGATCACGTCTCGCCGCTCCAGCAGCGCCGAGGTGGCCGCATGCCGCAGGCGGTCGATCTCCTCGTTGATCGAGGCGTCCTTCTCGATGTAGGTATCGGTCTGGGGGATGTAGGCCTCCGGCTGGTAGTAATCATAGTAGCTCACGAAGTAGTGCACCGCATTGTGGGGGAAGAACTGGCGGAACTCGCTCGCCAGCTGCGCCGCCAAGGTCTTGTTGTGGGCGATCACCAGCGTCGGCTTCTGCACCTGGGCGATGACGTTGGCGATGGTGTAGGTCTTGCCGGAACCTGTCACCCCGAGCAGCGTCTGGTGCCGCAGGCCCTTCTCGATCCCGGCGACCAGCTCACGGATCGCCTTCGGCTGATCGCCCCGCGGCTCGAATTCGCTGACCAGCTCGAACTTTCCCATCCCATCTTGCACCTCATCTCATTATACTCGATGGAGCTTGACAGGGATAGCCCACCGGGGTTAACTTAGAGCAAGCTTCCCATCAGGAGAGATCGATAGCGATGACATCCGAGCTCAGGAGGATCAAGGGATTGGGTGAGGGCCGAGCGAGGGCCCTCAAGGAGGCCGGGATCGAGACCCTAGAGGACCTCATCCGGATGGACGTCGAGGAGATCAGCGAGAGGACGAACATCGGGGTGGGCACCCTGCGGGAATACCAAGCCAAGGCGAAGAAGCTCCTCCCCCAGGTGGCCGCCGAGGTGGAGCGGGCCAAGGGGCGGAAGTCCTGGCTCAAGCGTGTCTGGGAGAAGCTTGCCAGCTAAAGTTAAGCTAAGAGCCGAGGGCCGATGCTGGAGGACCAGACCTGGAAGAGGGCCCGTGAGCAGTTCCTCACCGCGAAGGTGGCCCTGATCCCCGTCGGGAGCACCGAGCAGCATGGCCCCCATCTCCCGCTGGGGACGGACTTCATGATCGCTCAAGCCCTAGCGCGGGAGGCGGCCCGCTGGACGGGGGCGATCTGCACTCCTACTATCCCGGTGGGCATCTCCGAGCACCACCGCCAATTCTGGGGGACGCTATGGGTCGCCCCGGAGGCCTTCCGGGCCTACCTAGCGGGGATCGCACGCAGCTTGGCCTACCACGGGCTGAGGCGGCTCATCTTCGTCAATGGCCACGGGGGGAACACCGCTGCGCTCCGGGAGGTGGCCCGTGCGCTCCACCAGGAGGGCATCTACGCCCTGACCTGGCAGTGGTGGCCTGGGGTGGCCGAGCTGATCGCTGAGCTCTTCCCCGGGTTCGGCTCCCATGCCGGCGAGCCGGAGACGGCGATGATGCTCGCCATCGCTGAGGAGCTGGTCGACAAGGGCGCACTGGAGGAGGCCGCCGCGGAGGGGGCGCCCCGCTGGGGGCTCTCCCAGTTCGGAGCGGAGGTGGCCTTCGATGCGAGCGACTTCTCCCGCAGCGGGGCCGTCGGTGACCCTCGGCGGGCCGACCGCGAGAAGGGGCTCAAGCTCTATGAGGCCTCGCTGGAGCAGCTTATCGGGCTGATCCGCTGGCTGGAGGGGCTCCCCGAGGAGAAGCTCCGCCCGGGGGAGCACAAGCCTTGAAGGAGGGTGATGAGGAGACGGAAGCCGGCATTATGGGGTTCCCTGATCGTGCTTGTGCTCGGTGGGCTCCTCCTTTGGCCCTTAAGCGCGAGCGGGGAGGCCAAGGCTGAGGCCGAGGTCCTGAGCGGCGGGGGCGGGCTCGCCCTGGGCTGGCTCTTCCTCGACCTTACGAGCTTGAACGAGCAGCTCGCCGCGGCGGAGCTGCCCCAGCTCCAGCCGGAGGTGCCCCTCCTCGTCCTCGGCGGGGGCGGGCTCGGCGCCCACCAGCGAGGGTGGTCCCTCGGTGGCCTCCTGCTCTATGGCGAACGGGGCTCAGACCAGCTGGAGCGAGCGGTCAGCTTCTCCTTGGGCCTGGCCGGGCTCCTCTTGGAATATGGCGAACCGGTGAGCAAGGAGCTCGGGCTCTTCCTCGGCGGGCTCTTCGGGCTGGGCCGAAAGACCCTGGAGGTCCTCCTCTACCCCGTGGAGAGCTTCAAGCGAGCACTGCGGGAACCTCACGGCATCAGCCTCTCCCGGAGCTTCACCGCGGTCGGGCTCTACACCGGTGGGGAGGTGGCGCTCCCCGGGCTCAGGCTCCACCTCATGGTGGGCTATCTCTGGA
>Ga0190286_1001001_pt1 | contig 10807 bp, 11 predicted proteins | sample 48691834_MG_FD_183241 | JGI IMG/M metagenome (GOLD analysis project Ga0190286, IMG submission 183241) | Hydrothermal vent microbial mat bacterial communities from Southern Trench, Guaymas Basin, Mexico - 4869-18-3-4_MG | ecosystem: Environmental > Aquatic > Marine > Hydrothermal vents >... | reverse complement strand
GTTAGTAAAGGAGGCAGGAGGAATAGTCACTGACTTTAAAGGAAATCCTTATTCTATTTATGGAAAGGAAATCTTAGCTACTAATGGATTTTTACACAAAACAATGCTTGAGATATTGAATGAATAGTAAGCGTTCACAGGTTCAGCGTTCACCGTTCAGGGTTACCTTTCTTTCGTTTAGCTTGCTCGTAGGACGGTTTAGATTTCGGCGAGCCCTCAACCTCTGAACCTCTAAACCATTGAACCCGTGAACGGTTACAATGAATAAACCTCAAATCTTATTTAGCTTACAAACTGGTTCCCTAATCTATTTTGAACATACACTAATTACTTCTTTAACACAGGTGAGGCCATTGATAGCCTTTTCAATACCATCTTGTATAAGGCTCTTCATGCCTTCAGTCATAGCCACTTTTCTAATCTCTTCTACCTTTGCCTTAGTGTAAATAAGGTCTTTAATACGTTCTGAACTGACTAGGAGTTCAAAAATTCCCATTCTCCCTTTATAACCTGTTTTCCGACAAGCATCACATCCTTTGGGGCGATAAAGGGTAAAATTATTATCATAAGTAATCCCCAGTTCTTCAAAGCCCTCTCCATAATCCCTTTTTAAGCGATCAAATTCTTTAGGTAAAGGGTGATAAGGCTCTTTACACTTTTCACACAACTTCCTAACTAGGCGTTGGGCCAAGATGCCCAATAGGGAATCAGCAAAATTAAACTGATCGATTCCTAGCTTTAGTAATCTAGTTACCGTTTCTGGGGCATTGTTTGTATGAAGGGTACTTAGCACCAGATGCCCAGTGAGTGAGGCATCAATGGCCGTAGAAGCTGTTTCCAAATCCCTCATTTCTCCAATCATTACCACATCTGGGTCTGCCCGCAAAAATGCACGCATAGCTGATGCCTTTTTAAGATAGACATCCTCAATAATTTTGTTTGCCAACCGTACAATTGTGCTATTAGACTCAGTTATTACCCCCTCTGTATCTTCTTCCTGCTTTTCCACTGCCTGGTCTCTTTCTTCTATGAACAATTCGTCAAGGAGCGTTTCTATAGAAGCAGTAGAAGGAGCTTTCTTATGTTCAGATAAATCTATCATTTAAAGGTTCTTTCGTAAAAAAGTTGAAAGGGGTTTTTAGAATTCTCTAACCTACTAATATTACATAGTAATTTTGATTACAAATTATCTTAATCGTGTCCATAAAGGCTTTCAGAGGATTTGTAGCGCTTTATTAGCATTTTTGCTACGATCTGAAGGTCAAATTCATTTAGAACCCTTGTGTAGCACGGTTAAGCTAATTTCATGATAGCTAACAGTTTCTTATGCAGAACAAAGTCACCACTAAAAAGAGGGACCTTTTGGAAAGGCTATCTCACCTTAATCAAAGTATATATCAAGTCATGCTTTTAAAAGAGCAGTTTCTCTCAATCTATTCATCTCAAGATCGTAAAAGGCCTTTACCAGTCTTAAGGAATGGATTGTAACTGCAATAAAATTCCAGATACCATCATTTGTGGAGCTTGGATATAAATTCTTCCGTAAGAGGCACTATGTCCTGAATTATTTTACGTGAAAAATAACCTCTGCCATATCGGGGGAATCAATAACAAAATAACAAGATAAAGCGGCTAAAGCGCATGACATACGGTTATAAAGACGTGCAATACTCTTGCTTAAGATCCATCAGCATTGTGGACTTCTTAACCCTAAGCTTTCAACTTAAATACGAAAGAGGGAAAATTTGTCAAGTTAAACTTGCCTTATTTAGAGTCTATGTGAATAAATCCAGCAGATCCTAAATGCCAAAAATTGGCACTAAGTCAATCTAGGCAATATTTTCGCAGCCTTTTCCCTTATGCTTATATCAGAAATGGAACTGACCTCAGTAGGCTCAAGGTTTATCTCTATTAAAAATGCACCATTTTTCTTTGCTATCCCTATGAGGGAGGCAGCAGGTTGAACTACCGCAGATGTCCCTATTACTAAGAATGTTTCGGCCCTTTCTGCTTCCTTAACTGCGTTATTCAAGATAGTCATATCCAGAGATTCCCCAAACCATACAACATTTGGCCTAAGCATCCCTCCACACTCAGGACAAACTGGTGGAAACGGGATGGACACCCTTCTATCTTCGGCCTTAAAACGGCATCTGCTACAGCACACCCACCATATATTTCCATGTAGCTCTATAAGATTTTTGCTTCCTGCCTTTCTATGGAGGTCATCTATATTTTGAGTGATTAAGGCAAAGTGAAGTGCTATTTTTTCTAAGGCTACCAAGGCTTTATGTGCGGGGTTATAGGTTACCTTAGAAATCAAATTCCTTCTCCAATTATAGAATTCCCATACTAATTTTGGGTCTTTTGCAAATGCCTCAGGTGTAGCCAGATCGGTTACTCTATGTCTTTGCCAAATCCCATCTTTTCCCCTAAATGTAGGCACTCCACTCTCAGCAGATATCCCTGCACCTGTTAATGCCACCAATCTTTTGCTATTTAAGACCTTGCTTTTTGCCTCTTGAATTACTTCTTCCATCTAAGGCCTACTGTATCCGCTCAAAATAAGAGGATAGCCAACGCCATTTTTAACTTTTTTTTACTTCCTTTGGTCTCTGTCTACAATGGCAGATATCGGTCAGGCTTCTTTCTAATATGATAATTTCAGAAAGAAGCTGTTGAACGAAGCTGCTATGCACCTTCTATGGAGTTTCAATAAAGCAGTTTTCTATCTTTTTACAATTATATACAATTATATAAGGTGGTTGTCCAGTACAAATAATTAACTGACCATGATGAAAGAAAAACATAAAAAAACATAATGGGGTCAAAGTTACACCTATTACATTTGGTTAAAGATAGTTAAAGCCAACTTTTTCAGATTCTTATCTGAACTTACTTGCCTAAAAGCATTATTCACAAGCTGTGGACTTACTCCACTTAATCATTTAACAAGTTTGGACCCGTGTTGATTTTTCATGCTTTTTAAGGTATAAGCTCTTAAGTGAAATTTGATATTCCTGAATATATCCGTTCATTAAGGCCATATACCCCAGGTAGGCCCATTGAGGAGGTAAAAAGGGAATATGGCATTAGTGAGGTCATTAAATTGGCCTCAAATGAAAATGCCATAGGGCCTTCTCCTAAGGCCACAGAAGCCATTAAGGAGGCATTGCCTTATCTCCATCGCTATCCCTCTAGTTCTGGATGGAGGCTGTGTAAAAAATTGGCACAGAGGCTAAATGTAAAGCAAGGGCAAATTGTTTTAGGAAATGGCTCTGATGAAATTATGGGGCTTGTGGGTCATGTATTTTTGTTGCCCAATGACCAAGTTATTATTCCTTCATCAAGTTTTTCTATCTATGAAAAGATTGCTCACTTATATCATGCAAAGGTTGTCAAAGTGCCACTATCAGCATTTAAAGTGGACTTAAATGGGATTTTAAAAAGGGTGACTAAGAGAACAAAACTCATTTTTATTAATAATCCTCACAACCCTACAGGAACTGTTTTTACTGTCTCTGAATGGGAAAGTTTCTTAGATGAAGTGCCTTCTTCTACCATAATTGTCCTGGATGAGGCCTATGCTGATTTTATAGAGGACTCTAAAAGGATTAATACTTTAGATTATTTAAAAGATTTTAAAAATTTAATTATTCTGCGCACATTTTCAAAGTCATATGGTTTAGCAGGCCTAAGGATTGGCTATGGCATTCTAGATGCCTCTCTTGCCTATTATCTTCAACTGGTAAGAGACCCCTTTAGTGTAAACAGCTTGGCCCAAATAGGTGCCCTAGCTGCCTTAGATGACGAAGAGTTCTTAGAGAAAACAAAGAAGATTGTCTGGAAAGGAAAGGCATATTTAATAAGTGAATTTAAGAAGCTTGGCATTATAACAGTTCCTAGCGAGGCCAATTTTTTATTGGTATATTTAGGGGGTAAGGCAGAGTCTATTTGTGAAAGTTTATTATCTAAAGGCGTTATCGTAAGGTCTATGGAAGGTTATGGACTAAAAGAATATTTACGTATTACTATTGGTAAACAAAAAGAAAATAAAAAACTCATCTTGAATTTTAAAGAAATATGGGAAAAAATGTGATTATTACTATAGATGGGCCTAGCGGTGTAGGTAAGACTACAGTAGCTAAAAAACTGGCCAAAATACTTAACTTTGGTTATATTGACACAGGGGCTATGTATCGAACTTTGGCCCTGACTGTAAAAAGAGATGGTTTATCTTCAAATAATAATGAGGCCTTGAAAAGGTTGGCCTATGGTTTATCATCTCGTGTAAAATTTAAAAATGATACTGTTTATTTAGACAGTGAGCAGGTAACAGAGGCTATTAGGACTGAAGAAATAGGCATAATGGCCTCTGCAGTTTCTCAAAGATTAGAGGTGCGCAAGGCCCTCTGGAAATGGCAAAGGGCATTGGCCATAGATATAGATAATGTTATCTTTGAAGGGAGAGATATGGGGACTGTAGTATTCCCAGATGCCTTTATAAAATTTTATCTCACTGCGGAGGCTAAAGTGAGGGCCGAGAGACGTTTAAAACAGTTGAGGCAAATGGGGAGGAATCCTGATCCCGGTGAAATATATAAAAAAATCCTACATCGTGATAAACAAGACACGATGCGCCCTTTAGCCCCCTTAAAGCCCGCTTCTAATGCCATAATTATTGATACCACTTGCATAGGAGAAAATAAGGTTGTAGATAAAATGTTACATTGTATTTTAGTAAAAATACAGGAGGCTAACCCCCATGTCCATGAATGAAGAAGCCAAATCGCCTAAAGCAGAGGAAACCCAAGAAAAACTAATGAAACTCTATAAGGAAAGTGTTAAAGAACTCCAAGTAGGGGAGATTGTTCCTGGAAAGGTAGTCTGTATTAGTAAAGACCATGTCATGGTGGATATTGGATTTAAATCTGAAGGGGCTGTTCCTATTTCTGAATTTACTAATAGCTCGGGTGAACTTTCTGTTAAGGAAGGAGATACAGTGGAGGTGCTTTTTGAGGGGGCAACTCAGACCGATGGCCGCATTTCCATATCTAGAAAAAAGGCCATTGAGATTAAGGCTTGGGAGAAAATAAAAAGGGCCCATGCCCAGAATGAAATTATCCATGGTGAGATTGTAAAAAGGATAAAGGGTGGATTTATTGTGGATATTGGTGTACCTGCCTTTTTACCAGGTTCTCAAATAGACATAAAGCCCATCAGGAACTATGACAATTTTGTGGGTAAAGATTATCCTTTTAAGATTATTAAATACAACAAGCGCCTTCATAACATAATCCTATCTCGCCGTTTGATATTAGAAGAAGAAAGGGAAAGGCAAAAAAAACGTACTCTGGCTACATTAAAAGAAGGGGCCACAGTTTATGGAAGGGTAAAAAACATTACAGATTATGGGGTATTTGTTGATTTGGGAGGTATTGACGGATTGCTTCATATCACAGATATTTCTTGGGAAAAAATAAGCCATCCATCGGACAAATTTGAAATAGGTGATGAGGTAAAGGCAAAGGTTTTAAACTTTAATTTAGAAAAAGGGGAAATATCTTTAGGCATGAAACAACTTACGCCAGATCCCTGGGCTACAGTCCCTGAAAAATACCCTATAGGGGCAACAGTAAAAGGGCAAGTTGTAAATCTTACAGATTACGGTGCATTCGTGAAATTAGAGGAAGGGGTAAAGGGGCTCATTCATATATCAGAAATGACTTGGTCAAAAAAGAGGATAAGGCACCCTTCAGAGCTTATTTGTGTAGGTGATGTAGTAGAGGTTACGGTACTGGATGAAGATGTCAAAAAAAGACGTATATCCCTTGGCTTAAAACAGATTGGACCAGATCCTTGGGAGATTGTTCAGGAAAAATACCCTGTGGGTAGCATTGTAGAAAGTAAGGTAAAAAACATTACAAAATTTGGAATCTTTGTGGAAGTGGTGGAAGGTATAGATGGCTTGGTTCATATCTCTGATATTTCTTGGACAAAACGCATTAAACACCCACATGATTTTTATAAGAAAGGACAAGTTGTTGAAGCCAAAGTACTGGAAATAAATAAAGAAAAGGGGAAATTGGCTCTAGGTATAAAACAACTTACACCCAACCCTTGGGAGAACATACCAGAAAAATACCCTATAGGTAGCATAATAACTGGAAAGATAACCAATATTACTAATTTTGGCTTGTTTGTGGAGATAGAAGAAGGTATTGAGGGGTTAGTTCATATCTCTGAAATTTATCAAGAGAAGGTAAAGGATTTAAATGATGATTTTAAAATAGGTGATATAATAAAGACTAAGGTAATTCGGGTAAGTCCTGAAGATAAAAAATTGGGACTCTCCACAAAACAATTAGAACAAGAAAATTCTATCTTGCACAAATACGCCTCCAACTCTAAAGGCACCCTTAAATTGGGAGATTTGGTCAAGTCAAAAACCTCCTAATGTGGATCAGGTTCATCACTGCCAGTTTGGTGATCTTCTTTGCTGGTAAAACTATGCCTGAGTATATCAGATTCTTCTCATATCAGCCTTACAGGCATCCTCAATTGAAATTTTTTTGTTTAAGTGCCATTATCTCTCTACCTGAATTATCTGTGATCATTGGCACTATTGCTGTTGCCCATGCCCCAGGCTTAGGACTAGCAGGCATATTGGGCATCAATTTATTTAACCTTTTTATTCTGACTCTATCACTTTTATTAAATAAATATAGGGAACTTGATGTACCCCACACCACTATTCTATTTAATATAGCTTTATTGATCATTTTTTGCTTAGGGATCTGGAAGGGAGAAATGGGGTTTTTAAATACAAGTTGGGCAAGTTTTGTTTTATTGATAACTTATTTCCTATATACAAGGATGTTTACAGGCTTAGCACGGGCAACACCCTATGAGCCAAAATTAAAGACATCTATTATTTATTTACGTTTTTTTATTGCCTCGTTACTTATTTTTGCTACAGGCGGACCTTTGGCCTATGCCTGTCATGAAATGGTCACTACTTTTGACTTAAATAACGTTCTGATAGGGGGCTTCCTGTTGGCCAGTATCACCTGCTTACCTAAGCTAAGCGCCTCTTTTTCACAAATAAGAAATGGTAAATTATCAGAGGTTGTGAACAATACTTTACAAAGTAATGTATTTACATTAGGGATACTTGTTTTTTTGATAGATTTGTTTTATGCTAAAAATCCTTTGTTCATAATGGCTACCAATATGCACTTTTGGTTGGCCTTAGAAGGTATTTTATTAATGATAATTTTATATTTGACCCTGGTACGTAAAATGAGTTCTGTATTTAACCCCTTTTTGATAATTGTTATTTATATAACCAGTTTTTTAATATTTCTATATAAGACATTATAATGGCTGAAAAAAAGTATCCTGTATTACGTTTTTTTCTAAAACTCTCTTTTATTATCTTTATTTTCTTTTTAGGATTTTCTCTAGCCCACTATGCCTTGGAAAAAGGGATGCTCATTACAGGTGAAAAGGTTGGTATCCTTGAGATAAAAGGAATCATTAAAAGTTCTAATCCTACTTTGAACAATCTGGTAAAATTAGCAGAAAATAAGCATATTAAAGCCGTTGTTTTGAGGGTTGATTCTCCTGGTGGGGTTGTTGGGCCTTCTCAAGAGATTTATTTAGAAATAATGAGGATGCGTAAGAAAAAACCTATAGTAGCCTCTTTGGGCAGTGTAGCCGCCTCTGGTGGTTATTATATTGCCTCGGCAGCTAATGAAATTATAACTTCACCAGGTACTATTACTGGTAGCATTGGCGTAAAGATGGAGTTTATCAATATTCAAGAACTTTTGAAAAAATTGGGATTAGGACAAGAGGTTATAAAGAGTGGCACATTTAAAGATATTGGCTCTCCTATAAGAAGGATGTCAGAAGAGGAGAAGGCCTTGCTAGAAAAGTTAATCAAAGATGTGCATAAGCAATTTGTAAAGGCTATTGCCAAGGGGAGAAACCTGTCTTTAGATAAGGTTCAAGAAATAGCCGATGGAAGGATATTCACTGGTGAAGAGGCCAAAAAGTTAGGCCTTGTGGACAAATTGGGCAATTTTCAAGATGCTATTACTTTAGCAGCAAAATTGGGAGGTATTAAAGGAAAGCCAAGCACATTTTATCTAAAAGAAAAAAAATCATTTTTAGACATGTTTTTTTCTAATTTTCTGGAATTTTTAAATAAAAATGAAAAGGCATTAAAATTTCAATGGTAAGATGTTAAAGGGTGACTTAATTGCTGAGCTGGCCTCTCGCTTTCCCCAAATTTACAAAAATGACTTGAAACTTTTGACCGATGTATTTTTCTCTGGACTTGCAGAAGGCATCAAGACAGGGCATGTAGAGATCAGGAGTTTTGGGGTATTTACTAGCTATTTGAAAAAACCTCAAGAAATGAAACACCCTGTCTTAAAAAAGACATTTAAAACACAGCTACGTCGCATTATTCGCTTTAGACCCACTTTCAAATTGTAAGTCAAGCATGAAAATTGTTAAATCGTTGATTTGTTGATTGGTTGATTCGTCAAATAGTAAAACCATTCATTGTTGAGTGCTTCTTCTTGAATTTAACGATTTAACCAATTTTCGATTTGACAATTGACGAATCGACGAGGAGGTTATTTTCAGATGAGAAGCAAAGATTGGCTTATCCAGTTGCCAAGGGATAAAATTGCCTTTTTCCAGTGGGTTATAGAGGCCTATGATGGATTGGCCCAGTATAGAACAATAGACCCATATAAGGCAATCATAAAATTGATGGTGCCTCCAGGGAATGAATCAGACCTAGAAGAGCTCATTTTTCATTTGGCCAAAGAAATGGGTTTTGAAATCTCATTTATTCACGAAAATAATTTAATTATATAGGAATTTCCTTGAACGCTTAACCCAGGTCAATGTATAAAAAGTGTTAAGATGGCTAGATTAACGGCTATTAATGTCCCGATTCCAAATAAAATTAGCGATTTAATCTCTGAAAACGAAGATCTTATCTCTGAACGTAAGTCTCCTAATTGAGAAATTATTTGGGATAGCACTCAGTAATGTCAGTAAAACCTTGTTTTTCAAGCCTATGCTGCAATTGTTTGGCCTTTTGTAAAATCCTCTTAATCTTCTCTTCTGAGCTGAGGACGTCTTTTCTTTTACGAGAATAAATATAAGGTATTAGAAAAGTTATTACAAAAAGTATGGCAGCAATTCCCAAAAAAAAGTAGACTAACCAGTTCATATCCTTTTTATAATATTAATATAACTCGTTACTGATTGCAAACAAAATACAAAATAAAAGCCTGCCAAAAACATCTTTGAAAAGCCTAAGGAAAGCATAGTAGCTAAGTCTTGGTCTCGGCAGCGAGCCTGGCAACCTGAATTACAAGGTTCTTAGAACCGGCTTTGATTGAGGTTCAACCTCCATCAGCAATTTGGATTTTTGGTTTTATTTAAGTTAGAGAAAGTGTCTATAATTTCTTTTGCTCTCATGAAGCCTTCTTTTATCATATTTAGTCCTACCCCACTTCTATAATAGGCAAAGATATGCAAATTCTGATATACTACCGTTAAAGCTGCTATTAACTTACCATTATGTGGAATCTTTCTTAATGCCTTCATATATTCTTCTATAGAAGTAGGCAGCTTATCTGGTTTTGTGCCTTTAGCTAAAAGATAACTATCTATGGCACGTAATGCAGATAGGTAACCCATTCCTGTAGCTTCTTTCACATACTTTGGTTCTGTGTAGATGCCAAACTCTATAGGGCTCTTCTTCAAAGTCTCCTTAGCGTTTTTAAAATATCTTTTTGCCTCATCCAATGCTTCTTGCATAGACATAGGTAAAATTTGTTTAATAGTTTTTCGCTTCATTTGTTTAATAATTATAGTAAATAATTTTAATTTATCAACGCCTGCCAGCAGAACGTCTGAGGTGCACTAACTAAGGAGTTGTGCTAAGCAATTATACTGTAAACTCAACAAACCGTTTGACATTTGGCATTTTTTATATCGTGTATCTTGCATCGTGAGGTATGTTTTACTTCAAGTCTAATTTTATGGAAAGCTCTTTTAATTGTTGCATTTCCACCTTTGAAGGTGCATCAGTGGTAAGGCAAGTGGCCTTCTGTGTCTTTGGAAATGGAATAACATCCCTAATGCTGCTGCAACCACACAGTAACATCAATAACCGATCAAATCCAAAGGCAATACCACCATGAGGTGGCGCACCATATGTTAAGGCCTCCAAGAGAAAGTCAAATTTCTCTTGTACCTCTTCCTTTCCAATCTGGATGATGTCAAAAATCATTTCTTGGATATCCCTCCGATGGATACGAATACTACCCCCGCCGATCTCAACACCATTTAATATAATATCATAAGAGTGAGCATGAACCTTTTCTGGTTCTTCTGGTAAATACTTTATTTCTTCCTCTATGGGCATGGTAAATGGGTGATGGGCAGTGTCCCAACGCCCCTCAGCCGTGAGGTATTCAAACATAGGAAAATGCCTTACCCAGCAAAAACAAAACTGATTTTGGGGTATAAGCCCCAATTTTTTTGCCAGTTCTACCCTTAGATTTCCTAGAGAAAGATGTACTATTTCTGGGATATCTGCAACAAAAAATACCAAGTCTCCATCCTTTAAATCTAGGGTCCCTGTCAAGGCATCCCTTTCTCCTAAGGAAAAAAACTTTGCAATGGGTGAGTGCCAATCAGTGCCTTTGACCTTTATCCAGGCAAGCCCCTTAGCACCAAATTCCCATACAAATTTGGTTAAATCTTCTATTCC
>Ga0190286_1001000_pt1 | contig 10808 bp, 11 predicted proteins | sample 48691834_MG_FD_183241 | JGI IMG/M metagenome (GOLD analysis project Ga0190286, IMG submission 183241) | Hydrothermal vent microbial mat bacterial communities from Southern Trench, Guaymas Basin, Mexico - 4869-18-3-4_MG | ecosystem: Environmental > Aquatic > Marine > Hydrothermal vents >... | reverse complement strand
GGGGAGCCCCCGCGCCCTGAGCTTGACCGCGGCCCTATCGGGGGCTAAACTGTAGACCTGATGGCGATAAAGGATGCTCCGGTGATCTACATCGAGGAGGCCCCCGGCCACGTCGGCGAGGAGGTCCTCGTCCGCGGCTGGCTCTACAACATCCGCTCCAGCGGGAAGATCCACTTCTTGCTGGTGAGGGACGGCACCGGGGTGATCCAGGCCGTCGTGGTCAAGGGCGAGGTGCCCGAGGAGGCTTTCGAGCTGGCCAAGCGCCTGACCCAGGAGTCCTCGATCAAGGTCCGGGGGACCGTCCGCGCCGACCCGCGCGCACCGGGCGGCTACGAGCTCTCCGTGACCGACCTGGAGCTGGTCCAGATGGCCGAGCAGGAATACCCGATCGCGCTGAAAGAGCACGGCGTCGGCTTCCTCCTGGACCACCGCCACCTCTGGATCCGGACGCCCCGGCAGACGGCGATCCTGCGGGTCCGGCACGAGGTGATGCAGGCGATCCGCGACTTCTTCCACCAGCGGGGCTTCATCGCGACAGAAGCGCCCATCTTGACCCCGACGGCCGTCGAGGGGACGACGACCCTCTTCGAGGTGGATTACTTCGAGGAGAAGGCCTACCTCACCCAGAGCGGCCAGCTCTATCTTGAGGCGACGGCGATGGCCCTCGGGCGGGTCTACTGGATCGGGCCGACCTTCCGCGCGGAGCGATCCAAAACCAGAAAGCACCTCACCGAGTTCTGGATGGCCGAGGCGGAGATGGCCTACTACGAGCACGAGGACAATTTGCGCCTACAGGAGGAGTTGTTGAGATACATCGTCGAGCGGGCGCTGGAGCGCCGCCGCCGGGAGCTTGAGCGCCTGGAGCGGGATACAAAACTGCTAGAGCGGGAGGTGGAGGGCCCCTTCGCCCGGATCACCTACGCCGAGGCCTTGGAAATATTGAAGGAGAAGGGCCACGAGCTCGAGTGGGGCGAGGACTTCGGCGCGCCGGAGGAGGAGGCCCTGGGGGAACACTTCGGGAGGCCGGTGTTTGTGGAGGCCCTCCCCGCGGAGATGAAGGCGTTCTACATGCAGCCGATGCCGGACAACCCCGAGTTGGTCCTAGCTGCTGATCTGATCGCCCCCGAGGGCTACGGGGAGCTGATCGGCGGGAGCCAGCGGATCCATGATCTTGAGCTCCTGGAGAGGAAGCTAGAGCAGTTCGGCCTCCCACGGGAGCCCTATGAGTGGTATCTTGATCTCCGGCGCTATGGCTCGGTGCCCCACTCGGGCTTCGGCTTGGGGATCGAGCGGACGGTTGCCTGGATCTGCGGACTGAAGCACGTGAGGGAGGCGATCCCCTTCCCACGGCAGCTCTACCGGCTCACCCCTTGACCTCTTTGCCCCGATTCGGGCGCCGGTCTTATACTCATATCCATCGCTTACACTCAAGCTCACCGGTTCAAAGCGGCAGATGGGACGTCATAGGCCCGCAAAAAGGGAAAAGGAGGCTGATCCAGCTCGATGGCTGCTGAGGTGGTGATCGTCGATGCGGTGCGCACCCCCACGGGGCGGTTCCAGGGCTCTCTGGCCCAATACAAGGCCACCGACCTGGGCGCGAAGGTGATCGCCGCGCTGCGCGAGCGGAACGGGCTGGACCCCAAGGGCGTCGATGAGGTCATCATGGGCCAGGTGGTCCAGGCGGGCGTCGGCCAGGCCCCCGCCAGGCAGGCCTCGATCCGCGGGGGCATCTCGCCGGAGGTCCCCGCCGTCGCGGTGAACAAGGTCTGCGGCTCGGCGATGAAGGCTGTGATCATGGCCGCGCAGGCCATAAAAGCAGGCGACGCCAGGGCCATCATCGCCGGTGGGATGGAGTCGATGACCAACGCGCCCTATGCCCTCCCCGGCGCACGCCAGGGCTACCGCCTGTGGGACCAGCAGGTGAAGGATCTTTTGGTCTATGACGGCCTCTGGTGTAACTTCGAGGACCAGCACATGGGCCTGGCTGCTGAATACACCGCGGAGAAATCGGGGATCAGCCGGGAGGAGCAGGACGAATATGCCTACAGGTCACACATGAAAGCGGCCAAGGCGACTGAGGAGGGCAGGTTCAAGGAGGAGATCGTCCCGATCGAGACCCAAGATGGGCTCCTAGACCGGGACGAGACGATCCGGCCGGACACCTCCCTGGAGAAGCTGGCCAAGCTCCCGCCGGTATTCAAGGAAGGCGGGACGGTCACCGCGGGGAACTCCCCCGGGCTGTGTGACGGCGCCTCAGCGGTGCTGGTCATGTCCGCCGAGGAGGCCAAGCGCCGGGGCTTGCGGCCGCTAGTCGAGATCATCGGCTACGCTGTCGTCGGGGTCGAGCCGAAGGAGCTCTTCTACGGGCCGGTGGTCGCCACACGGCTGCTGATGGAGAAGCTCGGCGTGGACATCGACTTCTTCGACCTGATAGAGGTCAACGAGGCCTTCGCTGCGCAGACGCTGGCTGACGGGAAGGAGCTCGGCTGGGACTGGGACCGGGTGAACGTCAACGGCGGGGCGCTCGCACTCGGCCATGCGATCGGCTCCTCGGGGACGCGGATCCTGGCCACGTTGATCTACGAGCTGCGCCGCCGCAAAGGAGAATATGGCCTGGCGACGATCTGCATGGGCGGGGGGACCGCCGCTGCAATGGCGGTCCGCACGCTCCCCTAGAAGCTAAAAAAGATACAGGTTGGCGCCAGCGCCTGCCTCAGCCGGTGCCCTGCAAGGCCGTCGCTCACCCCAAGCGGCTGATGATCATCTACCCCTACCCCTCGAAGGCAGGTGAGAAGGGTGTGGGCGAGCTAGCAGCGGAGATCGGCCTCAGCCTGTCCACCCCTCTCTCACATCATAGCACCTGCGGGAGTGCGAGCTGGTCGAGCTCCACCAAGGAAGGCTGCAATGTCTTCCTCCTCCACTTCCACTTTAACTTCTACCGGCTGGCGGATCACCGAGGGCTTGCGATATAATGCGCGAGATCCGAGCTGGGCTGAGCCGGGTCAGGCCGAGCACGTTAAATCATAGATATAGATATGGATAAGGAGGCCAGGAGGCGATGCTGGAGCGACTGCGGGAGGGAGTGCGTTATCTTCTGGGGGTCCTTCTGTTTGGCTCGCTCTGGGGCGCGCTGGAGGCGACCCTAGGCGGGCTGCTGGCGCTGATCCGCTTCCCCCACTTCGGCGGGACGATGGCCAACGTCGGCTTCCTCACCATGGCCGCAGCGGTAGCGCTCCACGGCAAGCCGGGGATGGCGCTCGGGATCGGGCTGGTCGCCGCCTCATTCAAGCTGCTGAGCGTGCCGATCTTCGGGGTCTCGCCCCTCGCCAAGATGATCATCAACCCGATGATCGCGATCGTCCTGGAGGCGCTGGCCTTCACGCTGGTCGTCGGCCTCGTCCTGCGCCGCTGGCCGCGGAACCTCCTCGCCCAGGCGGGAGCGGGGGTCGGGGCGATGTGGCTCGTCTACCTGGGCGAGCTATTCTCCTTCTTTTACATCACCCGGAGGGTGCCCCGGTTCATCCTCGCTGATCCCTGGGGTTGGGTCCTAACCTCCGGCGGCTTCGCGGCCGGCCTGGCCCTGGTCTCCGTGCCGCTCGGCGGCCTCCTGGGGAGGCTCCTCCTGCGGGTTGAGAGGGCAGCGGAGCCCCGCCCGGCGCTCTACTACGCGGGCGTGATCGGGCTCATCCTCCTCTGCATCGCCGCGGCGGTCTGGGGGACCTTGACGCTGGGCTAGCGGGAAGAGAAAACCTTGAGAGTGTGGCAGAAGGGAGGGGTAAGGATAAGGATTAAGGATGAGGATAAGGATATAAAGATGGAGATAAGGCAGGGGTTCAAACTCGCCGCCCTCGGACTGCTCATGGTGGGGCTCTTCGCCCTCCTTGGGCTCGGGCCGGCCCCCACCCTCGCTAGCAGCCGAGGCCAAGGCCAAAGCCAGAGCCCGAGCGGGGCGCTCGCGCTCCAGGTCCAGTTCGACGGGACGACAGCTCAGTTCACCCTGGAGGAGCTCAAGGCCCTCCCCGCGGCCGAGGTCGAATACCGTGAGCACATCTACCGAGGGGCGCCGATCCGAGCGGTGCTCGCCCTCGCCGGGGCGGACATCGGCAAGCTGGAATGGGTCGAGCCCTGGGGCGCTGACGGCTACCACCGCCGCTACGACCGGCTCACGAGCAAGCGGTTCACCACCATCCTGGCCTACGAGAGGGACGGCGAGCCGCTCCCCGAGGGGGAGGGCCCCCTGCGGGCGGTCTACCCCGGCGGCTCCCCCAAGATGATGGTCAAGCAGGTCGTCAAGCTGGTCGCGAAGCTGGGGACTTGGCGGCTCACCTTGGTCACGGTCACGGACGGCCAGGAGCGGGAACGGGAGTTCACCTTGGAGGAGCTCAAGGGGCTCCCGACCCGGGAGATCACCGCTCAGGGTGGCACCTGCCCCTGCGAGAGGCACACCTACCGGGGCGTCGCGCTCCTGGCGCTGTTGGAACACAGCGAGATAGATCTGCAGCAGGCCCAGTCCGTCGCCGCGGTGGCCTCCGATGGGACCGCTCTCGAGCTTGAGCCTGAAGAGCTCACCGAGGGGAAGCCGCTCCTCGCCTGGGAGCGCAACGGGGCCGCGCTGCTGGAGGAGCTGGGCACGGTGGCCCTGGTCGACGAGGGCGGCGTGCGCCTGTGCCAGCTAGAGCGGATAATCGTTCTCCTTCGAGTTCGAGGCGGGGGAGAGAGCCGATAGGTCCCCTGGCCGATTGAGATTGAGGAAGCTTTCCAGCTCCGGGTCGGCCTCCCGGAGCCGCTCCTCGGGGATGACCTTCCTCGGGAGGAGCTGGCAGAGCTCCTGGAGCTTCAGCCTCCTCTGGTCGATCAGCTCCTCGAGCTTGGGGAGGCAGCGGCGGCTGTAGATCGCGAGCAGCGGCTCGAGGGAGCCGCGGACCTGGGGGACGACAGCCCAAACCTCAGGGTCGATCTCCCCCACCAGGAGGCTTATCAGCTCGGGCCTAAGCCGGGGCATATCACAGGCTACAGCGAGGCTATATTCCGTGGTGGAGGCCGAAAGCCCGGTGTAGAGCCCCCCGAGCGGGCCGAGGCCCCCGATCCGATCCGCGAGGACGGCCACCCCTAGCGGCTCCAGCAGCTCGACGTAGCGCCGCGAGGGGCCGGTCACCGCTAGCACCTCGGGGAACAGCCCTCGCAGCAGCCGAGCCGTTCGCACCACCGCCGGCTGGCCCTCCCACTCGATCAAGCCCTTGTCCCGGCCCATCCGGGTGGAGCGGCCGCCGCAGAGGAGGATCGCCGAGACCTCGCTGAACATGGACGATGGACAGAGATTGAATATACTGTCGACGACCGGCTTTCTGTCAAATCAGCGGGAGCGGTTGCCCCGGGTTGGGGGTCAGCGGGGGTTGACAAAGAGGAAGTTTTATGGTATAAGCTAATTCACATTCATCCGAAAGGGCAAACTCGCCGAAAGGCGGGGGCGCAAAGCCACAGGCCCTAAAGGAAGGGGCGGCTGGGTTGCCGAAGATGAATGGTGAAAGGAGATTATTAGGGTGTTTTCCTACCCCGACCCTCCTTCGGTTTCCCCCTTTCGGCTTGGCCAGCGATGGGTGCGGCCAAGTTCGGGTCTTCAAACCCGGCAGGCTGCCAGGGTTTTGCCACCGCTCTTGCCTCCGGGGCGGTGGATTTTTCCCCAGCAGCCTCCGAGGTGGCGGTTCGACTCCGCAGGGCCAGGCTGGTTAGGGGGTGAGAGGGGCCCTGGAGGGAGCTGCCCACACCTTACCTCATGAGCCCTCCCTGGGCAGCTCCCTCCTCCTGCCTTCCAGGGCTCCCTTCTGTCTGAATTGAATGGACTAGAGCCAGCCGGCCAGGGCGCCACCGACCGCTAGGAGTCCCACCCCCCAGCAGTAGTAGGCGAAGAGGGCTAATCGCCCGCGCTGGAGCGCCCGGAGGAGCCACCGGATGGCGAAGACCCCGGTGAGCATCGCCAGGGCGGTCCCCGCCAGATAGGGCCCGATTAGCCCCTTATAGACCCCCGGCTGGGCCGAGGCCTCACCCACCTTGAGGAGCGCCGCGCCGAGGATCGCCGGGATCGCCAAGATGAAGGAGAACTCCGCGGCTGCCTCCCGCTTCAGGCCCAGGAGCAGCCCCATCCCGATGGTGAACCCACTCCGGGAGATCCCCGGGAAGGTCGCGAGTCCCTGCATCGCCCCGACAAGGAGCGCATCCCACACCGTCAGCTCCCCCAGCGAGCGGCCCCCTGGTGAGCACCTAGCCCGCCGCTCCGCCGAGAAGAGCAGCCCGCCGGTGGCCAGCAGGGCCAGGCCCACGGCGAGCGCCGAGCCGAAGGCCTGTTCGATCCACCCCCTCAGTGGGAAGGCCAGCGCGACCGTGACAGCGGTCCCCACGGCGATCAGCCAGAGGAGCCGTAGATTCTCCTCCTCCTTTCCCTCCTCTTTTTCCTTCCCTTCCCTCTTTCCCCTCGCCCCTCGAGCGAGCGGTGCCCGAAGGAGCGCGGCGACCCGCGCTCGGAAGACCCACACCACCGCGATCAGCGTCCCCAGGTGGACCAAGACCTCGAAGAGGAGGCCTGGGAGCTCAACCCCCCAGAGGAGCTCAAGCAGGGCCAGATGACCAGAGCTCGAGATGGGAAGGAACTCCGTCAGCCCCTGGACGACGCTCAAGCTAACGATGTAGGGCCACATCTCGTGTCGGGTCGAGTCAAGTCAAGCTCAATTGTATCCGTATCATAGCTTCCTCGGGGGCGGTTGCCAAGCCGAGCTGAGCCCGGGCTGACCGCAAGGGCCCTTGCGGGCCCCTAGGAGGGGCGCTATGCTCTTCTTGTCTTGCAAGGCATGGTCAGCAGCGGCAAGTATGGCTTCCCCAAGGAGAACCGACTCCTGCGGGAGCGGGACTTCCAGCGGGTCTACCGGGAGGGCCGCCTCTTCCAGGATGAGCTCTTCCGGCTCTTCTATCTTGAGAAGGGCGGGGGCCCGCCACGGCTCGGCCTGGCCGTGGGCAAGCAGCTCGGCCGGGCGGTCGTCCGCAATCGGGTGAAGCGGGCCCTCCGGGAGGCCTTCCGGCTCAACAAGGAACTCTTCGGGGACCTCGACCTGATCGTCCAGCCGCGCCCCGAGGTGGCTGCCCTCCCCCCCTTGGAGATCCAAGCCCGCTTCCTCAGGAGCGTCCAGGCCCTCCGCCGGCGGCTCCGGCCCCGACTCCGACCGGCCGATGGGGATGGGGATGAGAGCGAGGCCCCTGGCTGATTGAGCCCCTGGCCTGGGCAGGGAAGTTGCAGCCGGAAGCCCCTGATGTTATATTATCTTGCGGCTAAGGACCGATCCGCTCTGATCTTCAGCGAAAACTCGATGCAAATAAATCAACGAGAGGGAGGCGAGGGGTGAACCCGGGCTATGGCTGCTAAAGAGGTCGTGCTGCTGACCCGTGAGGGCTACGAGTTCAAGAGGAAGCAGCTCGAGGAGTATCGCCGAGTGCTCTACGAGGAGATCCCCCGCCGGCTGAAGCGCGCCGCGGAGCACGGCCGGGAGCTGCGCGAGAACAAGGAATACCTGGACATCAAGCGGGAGCAGGAGTTCCTCGAGGCGGAGGTCCGCCGACTGGAGGAGCTGCTCGACAACGCCGAGATCATCGATGAGAGCCAGATCAGCACCGAGTTCGCGGGGCTGGGCTCCCGGGTGATCATCGAGGACCGCGAGCTCCACCGGGTGGACACGATCGAGCTGGTCAGCCCCGCGGAGGCGGACCTCGAGCGGCGGAAGATCTCCGTAGAGTCGCCCGTGGGGAAGGCCCTCGTCGGGCTGCACGTCGGCGAGGAGGTCGAGGTGGAGCTCCCCAGCGGGCGGACCGCCCGCTACCGCGTCCTGGGGATCGAGAAGCGAGGCCCATCTTGATCGAGACCAACCCGCTCCGGGAGGAGCGCCTCCGGAAGCTCAAGCTCCTGCGGGAGCAAGGGATCGACCCCTACCCGCCGCGGTTCAAGCCGAGCCACCAGATCGGCGAGCTGGTCGACCGGTTCGGGGGGCTCGCCCCGGGGGAGTGGACCGAGGAGCGCGTCCGGCTCGCCGGGCGGATCACCGCGATCCGGCGGATGGGGAAGGCGAGCTTCCTCGACCTGCGGGCCGACGGCCGGAAGATCCAGGGCTACGCCACGGTCAACACCCTGAGGGAGCGGTATGAGCTGCTCGAGCTGCTCGATGTGGGCGACTTCCTGGGGGTGGAGGGGCTCATCTTCAAGACCAAGCGGGGCGAGCTCTCGGTGAACATCGAGGAGTTCACCCTCCTTGCCAAGGCGCTCCGCCCCCTCCCGGAGAAGTGGCATGGCCTGCGGGATGTGGAGCTGCGCTACCGCCAGCGGTATCTCGACCTCCTGGCCAACGAGGAGGTCCGCCAGCTCTTCCTCACCCGGACGAGGATCGTCCAGGCGATCCGCCGGTTCTTGGATGAACGGGGCTTCCTGGAGGTGGAGACGCCGATCCTCCAGCCGATCTACGGCGGCGCGGCCGCTCGACCGTTCGAGACCTACCACCATGCGCTGGAGCAGCCGATGTATCTGCGGATCTCGGATGAGCTCTACCTCAAGCGGCTGATCATCGGCGACTACCCCAAGGTCTACGAGATCGGGAAGGACTTCCGCAACGAGGGCATCTCCACCGTGCACAACCCCGAGTTCACCCAGATGGAGTGCTACCAGGCCTACGCCGACTACCACGACATGATGGCGCTGGCCGAGGAGCTTATTTTTTACGTCGCCCGGGAGGCGCTCGGCCGGACGGAGATCACCTACCGAGGCCACCGGATCGACTTGACCCCGCCGTGGAAGCGGATTACCCTGAGGGAGGCGATCTTGGAGCAGACGGGGATCGACATCGAGGAGCACCGGACCCTGGAGGCGCTCCAGGCGGCAGCTAGGGAGCGCGGGCTGCGGCTTGAGGTTGAGGGGCAGCCCACCTGGGGGAAGCTGGTCGATGAGCTCCTGAGCGAGTTCGTCGAGCCGAAGCTGATCCAGCCCACCTTCGTGATGGACTACCCGGTGGAGATCTCCCCGCTGGCCAAGCGCATCCCGGGCCGGCCCGAGCTGGTCGAGCGGTTCGAGCTCTTCATCGGCGGACTTGAGCTGGGGAACGCCTTCACCGAGCTGAACGACCCCCAGGACCAACTGGAGCGCTTCCTCAAGCAGGAGGAGCTCCGCCGTCGCGGGGATGAGGAGAGCCACGCCCTGGACGAGGACTTCATCATCGCCCTGGAGCACGGGATGCCGCCCTGCGGCGGGCTGGGGATCGGGGTCGACCGCCTGGTGATGCTCCTCACCGGTGCCGCCTCGATCCGCGAGGTGATCCTCTTCCCCACGCTGCGACCTCGAACTCGAAACAGATGAATTAAGATGAGGGTCTGCCTGTATCTGGAGTTCAGCGGGCTCGAGCTGGTGGAGAAGTCGGGCTTCTGGCGGGCCTTCCAGAACCAGAAGCGCGCCCTGGAGGCGGCCGGGGTGGAGGTGGTGACCGACCCTGCCAGGGGCGACTACGATATCCTCCACCTGCACGGCTACGGGCCGAGGTCGCTCTACTACCTGCTCAGGGCCAAGCGCGCCGGGAAGCGGGTGGTAGTCCACGCTCACTCCATCGGGAGTTACGACCTCAAGGACAGCTTCACCCTCACGAACCTCATCGCCCCCTGGTATGAGCGGCTGCTGCGCCACTTCTACCAGCAGGGCGATTGCGTCTTCACCCCCTCGGTCAGGGCGAAGGAGCTCCTCCGGGCGCAGGGCCTGCGGCGGCCGATCGAGGTGGTGAGCAACGGCGTCGACCTGGGCTTGCGGTTCTCCCCCGAGGAGCGCGCCCGCTGGCGGGAGAGGCTCTCCCTCCGCAGGTTCACTGTCGTCTCCGCGGGAAACGTCATCCCCCGGAAGGGCGTGCTCGACTTCGTCGAGGCGGCCCGCGCCCTCCCCGAGTATGATTTCGTCTGGTATGGGAAGCGCTGGGGGAAGCTCCTCGCCTTCCACCCCGAGCTGGAGCGGGCCCTGAGGGAGGGCGAGCGCCCCCAGAACCTGCGCCTGCCGGGGTTCGTCCGCGACATCGGAGGGGCGCTCTCCGCGGGCGACCTCTTCTTCTTCCCCTCCTGGGGGGAGAACCAGCCGCTGGCGCTCCTCGAGGCCGCGGCGGTGGGGCTGCCGCTCCTCGTGCGCGACCTGCCGGAGTATCGCGACTGGCTCGAGGACGGGGTGAACTGCCTGAAGGGCCGGACCAACGAGGAGTTCGTCGAGCTGATCCGCCGGGTGGCCGAGGACCCCCGCCTGCGGGCGCGGCTCGCCCGGGGGGCACGCCGGGTGGCCGAGGAGCACTCCCTGGAGAGGGTCGGCGAGCGGCTAGTCGAGCTCTACACCTCGCTGCTCAACGGCAAGCTCCGATGAGGATGAGATTAAGATGAGGATCGGGATCTTCACCGATACGTATCTACCGGATGTGAACGGCGTGGTCACCGTGGTCCGGCTGATGGAGCGGGAGCTGCGCCGGAGGGGGCACGAGGTTTACGTCTTCGCGCCGGCTTACCCTTCGGCTACCGCTGCTGCCTCTGAGGCTGATTCTGAGCCCGATTCCGACCCCGGGCGGGACGGCCAGGGGCCGGCGAGGGTCCTGCGGTTCCCCTCGGTGCGGTTCCCCTACTACGAGGGGATGCGGGTGGCGATCCCCTACAGCCGGGAGGCTCTCCGGCTCATCCCCACTCTGGAGGTCATCCACTCCCACGACCCGTTCTCCCTGGGGCTCCTGGCGCTGTGGGCCTCGCGGAGATACGAGATCCCCCAC
>Ga0190286_1000999_pt1 | contig 10819 bp, 8 predicted proteins | sample 48691834_MG_FD_183241 | JGI IMG/M metagenome (GOLD analysis project Ga0190286, IMG submission 183241) | Hydrothermal vent microbial mat bacterial communities from Southern Trench, Guaymas Basin, Mexico - 4869-18-3-4_MG | ecosystem: Environmental > Aquatic > Marine > Hydrothermal vents > Microbial... | reverse complement strand
GAAATAGATATAATGATTATCCGAATTGTATCTGGAGGATGAAAAAGATGGCATATGATATTGGCACAGGTATAGATGTAAGCGCAAGCGTGGTGGAAAAGGCTAAGACAGCGAAAAGTGCAGCGCTTAAATTGGCTAATGCTACTGCCAGTGAGAAGAACAAAGCCTTGCTCAGAATCGCAGATTCGATTGATAAGAACCGGGAACGAATACTCGCGGCTAATAAAAAGGATGTCGAAGCCGCTACGAACTTAACAGAGGAAGGAAAATTATCAAAATCGCTTCTCGATCGGTTAAAATTGGACGATTCTAAAATAGAAGAGATAATAAAAAGTGTAAGAGATGTAGCAAAATTAGAAGACCCGGTTGGTAAAACACTGTCTGCAATCGAGTTAGATAAAGATTTAGAGCTTTTTCAGGTCTCTTGTCCCATTGGTGTAATCGGTGCGATATTCGAATCTAGACCAGATGTGCTGGTTCAGATTTCATCGCTCTGTCTAAAAACCGGGAATGCAGTAATGCTGAAAGGAGGCTCTGAAGCACGTAATTCAAATGAAGTTCTTTTTGATGTAGTAAAAGAAGCATCGGTATCGACAGGAATGCCCTCGGGCTGGATTCAATTACTGGAAACTCGAGAGGATGTAAGTGAGATGTTAAAGTTGAATGAATATATAGACCTTTTAGTGCCCCGAGGCAGCGAAGAATTCGTGCGGTATATCCAGGAAAACACCAGTATAATGGTACTGGGGCATTCTGAGGGTGTATGTCACGTTTATATTGATCGGGATGCCGACCTGGGTATGGCTGTGGATATATGCTACGATGCGAAGGTACAATACCCTGCGGTGTGCAATGCCGCGGAGACTTTACTTGTGGATAACGTAATTGCAAGCGAATTTCTACCCCGGATGGTTGAGCAGTATCTCAAAGCGGGGGTTGAGGTCAGGGGCTGCTCAAAAACGCTGAATTTTTTAGCTAACTTTAATAAGGTGGAACAAATAAAGCCTGCGTCAGAAACAGACTGGCATACCGAGTATAATGATTTGATTATTTCTATCAAGGTAGTTGATGGCGTGGATGAAGCTATCGAACACATTAATCACTATGGGTCAGGACATACCGATGCAATCGTAACGGAGAATAAAAAAACAGCACTCAAGTTCATGCAGTTTGTTGATTCGTCCTCGGTAATGCATAACGCTTCCACACGGTTCAGTGACGGGTTCAGGTATGGCAAAGGTGCTGAAGTGGGTATAAGCACCTATAAGGTGCATGCAAGAGGTCCTGTGGGATTGGAGGGGTTAGTTATCTATAAGTATCTGTTAGTGGGTAAGGGGCATGCAGTGGCGCCGTATATAGGCCCGAATGCGAAGGAGTTCACGCATAAACCCCTACTAAAGAACTTTTCTTTTTGGAATTGAATTCAAAACATCCCTAACCGCCTTTTCCATCTCGGCTATTGGTGGCTCCTTTTTTGTCCATATCTTGAATGAAGCCGCTCCTTGATATACCAGCATCTTTACACCATCCACTACTTTTTTTACGCCTGCCTTTTTTGCCTCTTTCAGTAATTTCGTCTCCATTGGATTATACACGATATCAAACACCACGAGGTCGGGATGCATCAAGTCTGCACGCACTAATGTGGCATCTTCGTTTGGGTGCATACCGACAGAAGTAGCATTAATCAAAATATCCATATCTTTGAGCTGTTTTGTAAGTTCGGCGCCTAAACCAATAGATTTAGCATTATGGAGAATAGAAGTCAACTGAGCAGCTCTTTCCTTCGTGCGGTTTGCGATTGTCACTTTTGCGCCTTCGGCATCGAGATAAAATGAAATAGCCCTTGCAGCACCGCCTGCACCGAGAATTAACACTTTTTTGCCTCTTATTTCATCCACCACCTCTTTCAACGCCTGCATAGATCCTATCCCATCGGTATTATAGCCGACAGGCGTACCACTGCTGAAGTCAATGGTATTTATGGCACCTATTTTCTTCGCCTCTTCTTCTGCATTCACGAAAAATAGCGCTTTTTCTTTCAGTGGGATGGTAACGTTGAGACCTGCGATCCCTAGACTTTTTGCACCTCGTATCGCATCTTTAAGTTCGCCTTTTGAAACTCTAAATGCAAGATAGAGGGCATCCAGTCCGAGTTTCTCAAAAGCAGCGTTATGCATAACAGGAGAAAGGCTGTGTGCTACCGGGTCGCCGATAATACCGTATATTCTTTTCATGATATTATATAATCTTGACTTTCGCCTAATATAACATAACTAAAAAAGATATGAATAACTATGGACAAAATCGAAGTACTTCTCAGTAACTTTCCTTTATATGCTGAAGACCTAAGAATAGACCTGAAGGTGCCGTCAGGCAGGTTCAAGTGGTTTTTAGCTTCTATCCTGTTCGGTGCGAGAATAAGCGAGAAAATCGCGTCGAAGACCTATAAAACATTTGAACGGTATGATGTTGACAGCGCGGAGAAGATCATCGCTGCGGGCTGGGACGAATTAGTAAGGATTTTAGATGAAGGTGGATATGTGCGATACGACTTTTCCACAGCGACAAAGTTGCTTGATATAGCAGGGCGACTAAAAGAAAAATATGGCTCATTGGAGAACCTCTACAATCAATCCTCGGATACAAAGGATTTGGAGAGAAGGTTGCAAGAATTTAAAGGAATTGGTGCAGTGACGACGCAGATATTCCTGAGAGAATTGCGAGGTGTGTGGCAAATAAGCCCGGAGATTTCGGACAAAGCAAAAAGCGTAGCAGAGAATCTGGACATAAATCTGGAAGAATTCGAGGGTGAAAAACTTTCACGGGTTGAGACCGCACTCGTCAAGCTCGGTATAAAATATTGTAAGCGGAAGAGATGCGGGGATTGCCCGGTGCGGGATTTTTGTAACCTTCATATCATAAGATAAGCACTTCGTGATTGCATATAGATTAGGAAACGCTGGTATGAGATGGAACGGGAAAAATGATTGACCCTGTATCTGGAAAGGAATATCATGAAGAACTCATAAAAACCGCAGTGAAGATAAACGGTCTCAGTTATAATGCACTGAGAGAGCAGATAAAAAGAGGAAAAGTGGTCCTGCTCGAAGATGGAAAAATCCTCAAGCGGGGTTATACAACAGGGACATGCGCCGCTGCGGCTTCAAAGGCTGCTGCACTTCTGCTTGTAGGGAAAGAAGTAAAAAAAATAGAAATTACAACGCCAATTAATGTAAAAGCAGAAATGGAAGTAGAAAGTACGGATGAAGCCAATTGCGTTGCATGTGTTCGTGTAGATTCGGGCGATTACAAAGGTGACACATTCAATGGAATGCTTATCTGTGCAAAGGCAAGACGCTTTCCCGTATTCTCCATAAGAGCAGGCAAAGGGATAGGAATAATAAAAAAAGCAGGTCTGGGAAAAGTAGGAATGCCGGACATATATCCGCACATTTTAAAGAACATAGAAGCGAACGTGAAGGAAGTGTTACCAGGTGTAGAGATAGATATCTTCGTGCCCAGAGGTGAGGAAATAGCGAAAAACACAGTTCTTCCAGCGTTGGGGATAGAGGGAGGGATACCCATTTTCGGCGCCACTGGATTCGTTGAGCCCTACACCGAGGGCGGTTATAAGCACGTTATTGACTTCTTCGTAAAAGGGCTAAAAGACGTTATCGGGGTAAGTACTGGTGCTGCAAGCAAGAGGTTCGCCATCGAAAAGCTAAATTTCCCGGAGGATAAGATTATTATTGCTGGTAATTTCGTTCTTTACGCGATAGAGAGGTCAAAAGCAGAGAAGAAGGTGATATTCACGATGCCTGCGAAGATTTGTGATATGTTAGGAATCAATGCTCATGAACATTTTGATTTCGAGTTCGGCAGCGTTGGCGAACTCGTGGAACGAATGAAGAAGATAAACTATGAGGGGTTGAAAGCTTTTTTCGGCACTCTCGCAAAGGAGTTATCGCGCAAAACTGATGCCGATGTTTATGTATTTGATAACTGCGGAGATATACTGGGGTCTACTATTTTAGACTGTAATGCAATACATAATAAATAATGAAGGAGATATATATTTGTTAGAAACGATAAGCATGCAAGAAAAAAAAACCGTAAAAATCCTGGACACAACGTTAAGAGATGGTGAGCAAACCCCAGGGGTATCATTGACGCCTGAACAGAAATTACAGATTGCAAGACAACTGGATATACTTGGGGTGGATGTCATAGAAGCAGGAACTGCTGTCATTTCGGAAGGCGAGCAAAGAGGAATAAAAGCAATAGCAAATGAGGGTTTAAAAGCCGAAATCAGCTCCTTTGCTCGGTTGTTGAAGGGAGACATTGACGCGGCGATTGAATGCGATGTGGACACAGTTAATTTAGTCGCTCCTGTTTCTGACGATCACATAAAGAAGAAATTGAGGATAGATAGGGAAACACTGAGAAACAGGACAATAGAGATGGCGGAATATGTGAAAGGACACGGTTTAAAAGTAGAAATAAGCGCAGAAGACGCATCCAGAGCAGATATAGTATTTTTGAAATCCTTCTTTTCTGATTTATCCGGGGTTGTTAGACGTTTATGTTTCTGTGACACAGTTGGCGTATTGTATCCCGAGCGCACAAAGGAGATATTTCAAGCTCTTTGTGATTTCAACACGCCCGTTGCGGTACACTGCCACAATGACTTCGGGTTAGCGACGGCGAATTCAGTAGCAGCGGTGACAGCGGGAGCAAAAGTCGTGCACGTAACGATGAATGGACTGGGAGAAAGGGCGGGTAATGCATCTTTAGAAGAGGTAGTAACCGCTTTGGAAATGCTTTACGGCATAAAAACAAGGATAGTAAAAGAGAAATTATATGAAACTTCCCGATTGGTAATGAATTTGACAAAGATGCCACTTGCACCAAACAAACCGCTTATGGGCGATAATGCTTTCACGCACGAGTCAGGAATGCACGTTCATGGGACACTGGCAGATACAAGCTTGTACGAGCCAATAGATCCTGGGATAATAGGAAGGAAGCGGAGATTTGCATTCGGGAAGCATACAGGAAAGGCATCAGTGAAAATGGCGTTAGAAGAGATGGGTATCCCGGCGGACGAGGAACAAATGAATAAAATATTGATGCAGGTGAAAGAGCTTGGGGACAAGGGTAAATTGGTTACCGATGCAGATTTTCAAGCAGTGGTAGAGGATGTGCTGAGTATAGAAAAGGAGGAGAGGATAAAACTTGTTGATTTATCCGTGGTGTCTGGGAAGAATGTGTATCCAACAGCGTCAATAAGATTGGAAGTAGATGGGGAGGAGGTGGTGGAAGCGGGCGTTGGCGTTGGTCCAGTAGACGCAGCGATAAATGCATTGCGGAAGGCGATGTCTGGGACGGAAATGGACGATTTACGCCTTGAAGAGTATCACGTGGATGCCATCACTGGTGGAACTGATGCGCTGGTGAACGTGATAGTAAAGATAAGCAGAGGAGATAGGACGATAACAGCGAGAGGTGTGAGTGAAGATATAGTGATCGCATCGGTGCGTGCTTTGATCAATGGGGTGAACAGGTTGTATCAGTGAGCATGCTCAATAAGAGTGGAGTGAAAAATCAAAAATCCAAATATTTTGCATGAAATATAATAAGCCCTGGGCGGGACTCGAACCCGCGATCTCCACCTTACCAAGGTGGCGCATTACCACTATGCTACCAAGGCACAGTAAAAATTCATGGGATTTCTCGCTTAGATAACAAGTTTAATTTTTAATTTTTATATCTTTATTTATATACCAAGTTTTATATAGAACTACAAATATAAAAAAATAGAGGTGATGGAAGACAAATGGCACAATTAGGCGGAACGCCGGTATTGATATTGAAGGAAGGAAGTGAACGGACAAGGGGAAAGGACGCACAGAGCAGGAACATACTTGCAGCGAAGACCATTGCGGCTGCAGTCAAGTCTACGCTTGGACCAAAGGGTATGGACAAGATGCTGGTGGATTCAATGGGCGATGTTGTCATAACGAATGACGGAGCGACGATACTAAGGGAGATGGATATAGAGCATCCAGCGGCGAAGATGATGGTAGAGATAGCGAAGACGCAGGACGATGAAGTCGGGGATGGCACGACAAGCGCGGTTGTTATAGGAGGAGAGTTGCTGAAGAAAGCGGAGGACCTCCTGGAACAGGAAGTACACCCAACGTTGATTGTAGCAGGGTATAGATTAGCGGCAGAGAAAGCATATGAAATCTTAAAGGAGCTGGCACTGGACGTCACGCCCGATGATACCGAGACGCTAAAGAAGATAGCGACAACTTCAATGACGGGAAAAGGTGCGGAGGTTGCACGCGAGCTGCTGACTGACCTGACAGTGGATGCGATAAGAGCGATAGCAGAGAAAGGAGGGAAGATAGACACTGACCACATAAAGTTAGAGAAGAAAACAGGTGGTAGCAAGGAAGACACAGTGCTGGTAAAAGGGATGGTAATAGACAAGGAGAGAGTGCACCCAGGGATGCCAAAGCTCGTGGAGGATGCAAAGATAGCGCTGATAAACTCTGCGTTGGAGATAGAGAAGACGGAAGTGGATGCGAAGATAGAGATTACCTCACCAGACCAGATGAAAGCGTTCCTGGATGAAGAAGAGAAGATGCTGAAGAGCATGGTGGACAAGGTGAAAGAGAGTGGAGCGAATGTGCTTTTCTGCCAGAAAGGGATAGATGACCTAGCACAGCACTATCTTGCAAAAGAAGGGATAATGGCGGTGAGACGAGTAAAAGAGAGCGATATGAAGAAGCTGGCAAGTGCAACTGGCGGGAAGGTATTAACCACTCTGGAGGAGATCAGACCAGAGGACTTAGGATATGCAGGAACGGTAGAGGAGAGGAAAATCGGTGGCGAAGAGATGATCTTCGTAGAGAATTGCAAAAACCCGAAATCAGTGTCAATATTGCTGCGAGGAGGGACAGAGCATGTAGTGGACGAGTTAGAGCGTGGAATGAATGACGCATTAAGAGTGACAGCTTGTGCGGTGGAAGACGGTAAGTATGTTGCAGGCGGAGGAGCAACGGAGATAGAACTGGCGCTGAAGCTGCGTGATTACGCTGCCACCGTAGGAGGCAGAGAACAACTGGCAATACAGGCATTCGCCGATGCGGTTGAGGTGGTTCCAAGATCGCTTGCCGAGAATGCGGGTTTAGACCCCATAGACATGCTCGTTGCACTGCGATCTGCACATGAAAAGGGGAATAAATATGCTGGCCTGGACGTGTTCAAAGGAGAACCGACCGACATGTTGAAAGCGAATGTAATTGAGCCACTGAGGATAAAGACGCAGGCTATAAGCTCGGCAACAGAATCAGCAACGATGGTTCTGAGGATTGACGATGTAATTGCATCGAGTCCACAAAAGACACCTTCAGGAGGCGGGCCTCAAGGCGGTCCAGGAATGGAAGGAATGGAAGAATACTAAGAAATCCCCAAAATAAATACTACCAAATCCAAAGAGAATCCCAATTGGGATTGGTTTTTTTTATTTTTTTATTTTATTTTTTAAAAATGTGTTGAGATGTTTGTATTTTTTGCTGAATAAAAGATAGAGAGGCGGAAAAAAAATGGGAAGGATAATAGGCATTGACCTTGGAACGACGAACTCAGAAGCTGCTTTTGTGGATGAGAGTGGCGATGCAAAGATAATACCGAGTGCAGAAGGGAGTGCATACGGTGGAAAGATGTTTCCATCGGTAGTGGCATTCACAAAGGATGGTCAGAGGCTGGTAGGCGTAGCAGCGAAGCGACAGGCGGTGGTTAATCCAGAAGGAACGGTAAGAGAAGCAAAGAGAAAGATGGGGACTTCTGAGAAGATATATGTGAAGACGATTGACAAGTATTTCACACCGCAAGAAATCTCCGCGATGGTGCTGCAAAAGATAAAAACGGATGCGGAGGCATATTTGGGCGAGAAGGTGGATGCCGCTGTAATTACTGTGCCCGCTTACTTCGACGATAACCAGCGACAGGCGACAAAAGATGCAGGTGAAATTGCAGGGTTTGAAGTAAAAAGGATAATAAACGAGCCTACGGCGGCGGCGATGGCTTATGGGCTCGGAAAGGAAGGAGAATATAAAGTTGCGGTCCTCGACTTTGGTGGTGGCACTTTTGACGTTACCATCATGGACATAGGAGAAGGAGTATTTGAGGTACTTTCTACAAGCGGAGATACGCATCTCGGTGGAGCGGATATAGATGCTGCAGTGATAGACTGGCTTGTGGAGGGCTTTAAAGCAAAGGAGGGGATAGATTTGAGGAGCGACCTAACGGCGATGCAGCGGATAAGAGATGAAGCAGAGAAAGCGAAGATAGAACTTTCCTCTTCTGTGTCAACAACGATAAACCTGCCTTTCATTGCGGTTTCTGGAGGGGAGCCAAAGCATTTAGAGGCTACACTTACGAGGGCGAAATTAGAAGAGCTGGCAGAGCCCACATTGAGAAAGTTAGAGCCTCCAATAAGAAGGGCGTTAGAAGATGCGAAACTCTCTCCTGATGACATAGATAAAATAATACTTATTGGCGGACCCACGCGGATGCCGGTAGTGAAAGCGCGATTTGAATCTATATTGGGAAAGAAAACGGTGGGTGGAGTGGACCCGATGCAGTCGGTGGCAATAGGTGCGGCAATACAGGCAGGTATCCTTGGTGGTCAGGTAAAGGACGAGATAGTTTTACTCGATGTTACGCCGCTTACACTCAGCATTGAGACCCTTGGTGGTGTTGCCACTCCGCTGGTCGAGAGGAACACCACGATACCGACAAAGAAATCGCAGATATTTACCACGGCTGCGGATAATCAGACCAGTGTAGAAATACATATCACACAGGGTGAGAGACCGATGGCAGCGGATAACACTTCGCTCGGAAGGTTCCATCTGGATGGTATACCGCCAGCACCTCGCGGAGTTCCGCAAATCGAGGTGACGTTTGATATAGATGCGAATGGGATTTTGAATGTCACGGCAAAGGATTTAGGGACTGGTAAGGCAGCTTCGATTAGAATTACTGCGTCAACAAAACTTTCAAGGGATGAAATAGACCGGATGGTGCGCGAGGCGGAGAAGTTCAGTGAGGAGGACAAGAAGCGTAAGGAGGAGGTAGAACTCATAAATCAAGCGGATTCGCTCGTTTATACCTCTGAGAAGACGATGAGTGAGCTTGGTGAAAAGATAAGCAAAGACCAGAGAGAGAAGGTAGAGCGTGCAAAGGATAAGTTGAAGGAATCGTTGAAGACGAAGGACGTAGCGAAGATAAAAATGGATATGGACGAGTTGACGAAAGCATTGCACGAGGTCTCTGCGGTGGTGTATCAGGAAGCGCAGAAGAAGGCTGCGGAGGAGGCAGAGAAACAGAAGAAGGAATCGGGAAAGGCAGAAAGGAAGAAGGAAGAAGGTGAAGGCGATTACGTGGATGTGGATTATGATATAAAGGGTGAGGGGGAAAGGAAGGAGAGGAAGTAAGATAAGTGCGTTTTCTCTCCTTCTCAACCAATTTCATCTTTTGTAAAGGTCTAAAAACCTTTCTTAGATTGCTATCTCTCCGAACTTTTCTTTTCCAAAAAGAAAAGGTTTTAATTTCGCTGTAAAGTTGTCAAATGAGATATTCAAAGAGATAATAAACTTTTTTGACCACTCACGAGTATATGGATATGTGGATTAAAGCCCCACTAAGTTAACTTTGGCTTATTGTCAAGGTTGCGCTAATCCCTTATTTACGAGCTCCACCACATCATACACCGCTATTCTTTCTTTCTCGGCTGCTTCCTTCAAGTTCCTTTTACAGAACGGGCATGCACTGACGAGTGCTTTAGCACCCGCTTCCTTCGCCTCTTTCAGTCGTTCTGTAGCACTCCAGAGTGCGAAGTCATCAAATGCGGACTTCACCCCTCCACCGGAGCCACAGCACCATGACTCCTCCCTCTCACGCTTTATCTCCTTCACATTCGCTACTTCTTTCAAAATTGCCCTTGGTTCTTCGTATATTCCCAAATCTCTGCCTAAATGACATGGGTCATGATAAGCCACCTTTATATCCTCCTTCTTTAGGTTCATATTCCCCAACCGTGTTAAGAACTGTGTGGAATGCACCAGTTCGACACCCATATCAGGATAATTCTTCTTGAACGTCTTCAAACAGCCGGGGCATGTAAAAACAACGGTCTTTGCGCCACTCTTCTTTATCTCTTCAACGTTGTGCGCCACAAGTTCTTCCGCCGCTTCTACCTGCCCTGTTCTGAATAATACCGAGCCGCAGCACCACTCCTCCTTCATTACTTGATATTTTAGCCCTAACTTATCGAAGATTCCAAGCATGGCATCTGCGATCTCCGGCACCCTATACCGGGCAGTACAGCCGATATAGTAGAGGACATCCGCATTCCTGTCGATTGTTTCCACTTTGTATTCATACTTCTCGCCATACGCATTCTTCGTCTCTTTTATCTTATCCACGATAGACTTATGAGCATCAAGAATCCAGCCTCTGCTTGCCAGCTCATTCCGCATCTCTTCAAACAGATCGGGTGCTCCCAGCTCCACATTTTGCTTGACTTTTCGTAACACGCACCGCATACTGTACAGGCATAGATCGCATTCAATAGCCCATCTGAAGGTTCTGTTATCTCACCTTCTAATATCGCCCGGAAAATCTCCATCTTCCCGGGAGCGTAAAACGCTTGATAGCCATAAAACTGCCCGCTGGGGCATAGCGGTAACCACTCCTCCTGTGGATGGAAACTCGCAATACTGCACAGCTTGCATTTTACGCA
>Ga0190286_1000998_pt1 | contig 10822 bp, 11 predicted proteins | sample 48691834_MG_FD_183241 | JGI IMG/M metagenome (GOLD analysis project Ga0190286, IMG submission 183241) | Hydrothermal vent microbial mat bacterial communities from Southern Trench, Guaymas Basin, Mexico - 4869-18-3-4_MG | ecosystem: Environmental > Aquatic > Marine > Hydrothermal vents >... | reverse complement strand
CCCCCCTCCAGCATAGACCCGATGAAGGCGCCCACATCCCCTTGAAACCATTGGGGCACCCCTTTTATTTCACACACCCCATCACCTTTCAATCGGAGGCGAAAACCCATCTCCTCTAAGGCATCCAAGATATGGGAAGGAGGCTCAGATTCCATGGGCACCTCTAAGGGCACTAAAAGGAGGCGCACCCCTTTCTCTACATCCCACTCCTTCCTGATAGCATCATAAAGCATCCTTTCATGGAGGGCATGTTTGTCCACCATAATCAGATCCCCCTCCATCTCCAAAAGGAGAAAGACACCACTATACTCCCCCAAAAATCGCCAGGGCAAAGGGGCCAGCCCCAGAGAAGCCTCCCTAACGCCTCCCTCCCTTGGAAGGGAGCCTTCAGGGTAAAAAACGGGTGGGGATGGAGGAGGGAAAGGAGAATAAGGGGGATGATCGCCTCCCAAAAGGGAAGCCCCCCAATCCCTGATCAGGGTCAGAACATCCCGCAAAGGACGAAACTTCACCTCCCTTTTAGCAGGGTGGACGTTCACATCCACCTCCTTAGGGGAAAGGGTAAGGAAGAGGAGGGCCATGGGATACTCCCCCTTCACCAACCGGCCCCGGAGGGTCTCCATGAGGGCCATAACAAGTAGGCGGTCCTTCACAGGACGTCCATTTGCAAAAAAGAATAGGTGCTTGGCATCCCTCCGGGCGAGAGCAGGACGGGTCATGAGGCCCTCCAATGCCATAGGTCCCCTCTCCAACTGTCCATGGAGAAGATCCTGGAGTTTTACTCCCCACAGGGCAGCCGCCCGCTCCTCCAAAGAAGCAGAGGAAACATCTAATATCACCCTATCCCCCTCCCTCAAGGTGAAATGAACCCCGGGATAGGCCAACCCATACTCTCGCATAGTTCTGAGGACATGAGCCATCTCTGTAGAAGGGGATCTCATGAATCTCCTTCTGGCCCTGAGATTGAAGAAGAGATCCCTCACTTCCACAGTGGTACCCCGCCTCCGAGGCCTTTTCGAAACCCCCTTCAGGATTCCACCTTCCACCCTCACCACAGTGGCTAAGTCCTTAGTGCTGGTGACAAGGGTAAAACGGGAGACGGAGGAGATGGCATGAAGGGCCTCCCCCCGAAAGCCCAATGTCTGGATGGAAGAGAGATCATTCAGAGAGGAGATTTTACTGGTGGCGTACTCTTCTAAGGCCAAGAGGGCATCTTCCTCATCCATACCTTCCCCGTCATCCACCACCCTTACTAAGGCCAACCCTCCCCTCTCCACCTCAACATCCACCCGGGTAGCTACTGCATCCAAGCTATTCTCCACAAGCTCCTTCACCACGGAAGCGGGGCGTTCCACCACCTCACCAGCGGCAATCTTGCTCACCAAGGCAGGAGACAAGGGTTTCACCTTGGCCATTGGTCCACCTCCACCGCCACAGGACACCCCTCGCACCGGGGATCTCTGGTTTTGCAGTAGCCCTTTCCCAGCGCCACCAGCAGGGCGTGATACTCCCTAAAAAGCTCCACATCACCGGGGAGGGCATCCATAAATAACCTCTGGACCTCTCCATAGGACTCCAACCCCCCAATGAGACCACACCTTTTAAGGATCCTCTTAGTATAAGCATCCACCACGAAAAAGGGCTTCCCTAAAGCATAGAGGAGGATAGAATCAGCCGTCTCCTCCCCCACTCCATGAAGGGTAAGGAGATCCCCTCTCAGCTCCCAACCAGGTCTCAGACCCATGGCTTCCACGTCTCCCTGGAACTCTTCCATAATATGCCACACCAAGGCCTTGAGGCGAGCGGCCTTCACCCGAAAAAAACCGGAAGGCCTTACGAGTTTCTCCAACTGGGAAACATCCAAAGAAAATATAACCTTGGGATCCAATGCCCCTGCCTCCTCCAGATGCCTTATGGCCCTCTCCACATTGCTCCAAGCGGTATTCTGGGTGAGAATGGCCCCCACCATAACCTCAAAAGGTGTTTTGGCAGGCCACCAGTGCTGGGGCCCAAAGTGGTTCAGGAGTCGGTAGAAAAGGTAGAGCAAGCCAGGGCCTCCTCCACCAGGGGTACCACCCGTTCCACAGCCTCCATAGTGGAGCAAGGGAGATCGCAACCCGCAGCGGCTTTATGGCCCCCTCCTCCCAAAGAAGAGGCTACAACAGCCACATCCACCCTCCCCTTGGAGCGGAAACTCACCTTCACCCCCGACTCCGTCTCCCTGAAGAGAAGAGCCACATCCACCCCCTTAATAGATTTGGGGAAGTTTACAAACTCCTCCGTGTCTTCCGGGCCCGTACCCGTCTCTCCCATCATAGCCCGGGTAACCACCACCCAAGCCAACCTCCCTTCACAAACCAGAGTAAGGGTGTTAAGGGCAAGGCCCAAGAGGCGCATTCTACCCGGGGAGTAGCTCTCATACACATGGGTGGCCACGTGGTAGGGAGAAACCCCCATTTCTACCAAACAGTTCCCGTAAAGGAGACTCAAAGCCGTTGTATTGGCAAACCTATACCCCCCTGTATCGGTAAAAATGGCAGTATAGAGGCAGGTAGCCATATCAAGGGTGATGGGGACCTCCCACCTTTCCAGGAGACGAAAAATGATCTCCCCTGTGGCAGAGGCCTGGGGTTCCACCAGATTCAGATCCCCCCATCGGGCATTGGTGGGGTGATGATCTATATTGATCACCAACCCAGGGGGCCTCTCCCAAAGGAAAGGAAGACGATCCAAATCACTGGCATCTATGCCCACTGAAACGGGGTAAAAAAAGACATCACCCTGCCTCCTCACCTTGGTTATCCGTTCCCACCGGGGAAGAAAACGATAAAAATAGGGCACCTCATCCCAGCAGTATATGAGGGTATCTTTAGCCTGGGATTCCAAAGCCATGGACAGGGCCAAAGCTGAGCCCAAAGCATCACCATCGGGGCTTTTGTGAATGAAAAGGGTGACACCTGGAGCCTTCTCCAGCTCATGGATGATGGCGTCGTATAGATCCAAGGTCAGTCCCCTTTCCGTATCTTCTCTAAGAGTTCCCCAATCCTCAGGCTGTGCTCCAGATTCTTGTCCACCTTAAAACGCAAACGGGGAATCTTCCTGATCCTAAGCCCCTTACCCAACTGGCCCTGGATGTAGCCCGAAGCATGTTCCAAAGCCTGTAATGTTTCCTCCTTCTCCTCCTCGGAACCCATCACGGAAAAGTAGACTGTGGCAAAACTGAGATCCCGGGTCACATCCACCTTGGTGATGGTTACAAAACCCACCCGAGGGTCCTTGATACGACCCTCCACCAGCATCCGGGAGATCTCCTCCCGAAAAAGCTCTTGCAGCCTTTCTATTCTATGAGGTCCCTTCATCACAGTATCTCCATAACATAATCCACCAAATAGGCCCTCCCTTCAGATTCCACAAAGCTGATCACCTGATCCATCACCTGATTGGCATGCCTCTTAGTGTTGGTAACATAAGCCACCCCCAACACAGCCCTCCGGTGGTTATCCATCTCTTCCACCTCGGCCACTGAAACCTGAAACCTGTTCCTCAAGCGGTCCTTCAAACTCTTGACCACCATCCTTTTGCCCTTCAAGCTACTATTACCAGGAATCTCTAATACCAGCCTGCAGCTCCCGATAAACATGGCACCACCCAAATAAGGAAAAAGGGCCGTTAAAGAGAAAACCAGACTACTGGAGCTTTCTGGCTATCTCCTCCAACTCGTAGGCCTCGATAACATCCCCTTCCTTTATATCATTGAAGTCCTGAAGACCCATTCCACACTCATACTCAGCAGCCACTTCCTTCACGTCCTCTTTGAAGCGTTTGAGGGAGGCCAAGCCGCCCTCGTAAACCACCACCCCATCCCTGATTAGGCGTACCTTAGCGCTTCGGGTGATCTTTCCATCCTGAACATAGCAGCCCGCCACCTTACCCACCTTAGGCACCTGGAACACCTGCCGTACCTCTGCCCTGCCCAAAACCACCTCCTGATACTCGGGCTCCAGCATGCCTTCCATGACTTTCCCCACATCCTCCAAAAGGGCATAGATTACCCTGTAAAGGCGGATCTCGACTCTTTCCTTCTCTGCAGCCTTCCTGGCCTGGGCATCAGGCCTCACATTGAAACCAACGATTACCGCCTTAGAAGCCGAAGCCAGCATCACATCTGACTCGTTGACGCCCCCCACCCCGGCATGGACCACATAAACCTTCACCTCATCGGTGGAGAGCTTTTTCAGAGAGTCTTTCAGTGCCTCCAAGGAACCTTGAACATCGGCCTTGAGAAGGATGCGAAACTCCTTGGCCTCCCCCTCTGCCAGCTGACGCATAAGTTCCTCCAAAGAGACCCGGGGTTTACCCATCTGAATCTCCCGGGCCTTCTCCTGGCGTTCTGCACTAATGGCCCTGGCCCTGCGTTCACTTTCCACCACCATAAAAGGTTCGCCCGCCAAGGGAACCCCTGTAAGACCCAAGACCTCTACAGGTACAGAGGGGCCCGCTTCCTTCACGGGTTTCCTCTGAAAGTCCAGCATGGCCCGGACCTTTCCCCAATGGAGTCCCACTACCAAGGCATCACCCTGGTGCAGGAACCCTTCCCTCACCAGGAATGTGGCCACAGGTCCCCTTTTAGGATCCAGCTTCGCCTCCAACGCCGTCCCCCTGGCAGGCTTATGGGAAACGGCCTTCAACTCCAGCATCTCCGCCTGGAGAAGAACCATCTCTAAGAGCTCCTTCACGTTGGTCCCCTGCTTGGCCGAAATCTCCACGAAGATGGTCTCTCCCCCCCATTCTTCGGAAATGAGACCATGCTGAGCCAGGTCCTGTTTCACCCTCTCAGGGTTGGAATTGGGTTTGTCGATCTTGTTTATGGCCACGATGATGGGCACTCCAGCCGCCTTGGCATGGTTGATAGCCTCCACGGTCTGAGGCATCACCCCGTCATCAGCCGCCACCACCAGAATCACTAAATCTGTGACCTGGGCCCCTCGGGCCCTCATAGTAGTGAAAGCGTGGTGCCCCGGGGTATCTATGAAAGTGATCTCCCCTTCGGGAAGGATCACCCGATAAGCCCCTATATGCTGGGTGATACCCCCAGCTTCCCTTCCTGCAACATCGGCATTCCGGATATAGTCCAAAAGGGTGGTCTTTCCATGGTCTACATGGCCCATCACCGTGACCACCGGTGCCCTGGGCTCCAACCCCTCCTCTTCCTCCACCTCTTCCCCCGGCTCTCCTCCCTCTTTCAACACTTCAAAGCCAAACTTCTGGGCCACAGCGGAGGCCAGATCAAAGGGGACCACTGTACTCTCCTCGGCAGCCATCCCTTTCTTCCAAAGAACCTCTATCACCTGGTCTACATCCTCCTGGAGGATAGCAGCCAGCTCCCCCACAGGAAGGGCCTCGGGAAGGTAAGCTATCCCTGCTTCCATATCCACCTTCCCGGGAAGTATCTCCTGCTCCTCCATGTACTCCTCCTCCCTTCTCCTCTTCTTTTTCCTCTTTGGCCTGGCCCTGGGTCTATAAATAAAGGGAGAACTCACATCCTTGGAAGGAGCAGCCTTTTTCCCAGGATGGGCCTTTTTTGCTGCCTCCTTCTTCTCTTTGGGTTTAGCCTTTTGGGGTTTTTTCTCTATCCCTATCACCTTAGAGGGCTCTACTCTCTTTTCAGCCCCCACCGGTTCCTCTTTCTCTTCCGGAATCTTCTTCTTATCCTCAACCTTCTTGGGCACCCTCTTCCTAATCTTCTCCACCTTCTTAGGGGGAGCCTTCTTCCTGACCGAAGGCTTGGGTTTAATGGCATCAGCCAAGAGCTGGGCCTCTTCCGCAGTCACAGAACTCCAGTGGTTGGTTAACTCAATGCCCAACTCTCTCAACTTTGCCAGGGCCTCTTTGCTGGTGATACCCAACTCCTGGGCCAGCTGATAAACCCTTACTTTACCTGTGCCGCCTTTGGCCATGTTCCCCATTCCCCCTTTCCATCTGCCGCAACTTTTCTGCCACAAAGAAAAGCCTGCGGGCAAGGCCCACTTCTGTGACGGCCAGGACCCCCACAGGTCTCGTGGAGAAGGCTTCACCATACTCCTCCAATCTCCCTACCTCCACCAAAGGAACCATAGGATTCTCAAAGATCCTCTTACTCCGGGCAGAAAGATCCTCAGCCAAGAGAAGGAGGCACACCCTCCCCCTCTTCAACTCCTTCTCCACCGCTTCTCTCCCCATGATGAGACGACCCACCTTCCTGCAGAAATGGATAAGAGAAAAGAAACGATCCCTATGGGTCTCATAAATCAGCGACTCCAAAGCCTCAGGGGTTATCCCTTCCAACCTCCTTTTTAAAGCCTTGGGTATCCTCTCCTTTTTCACAGCCTCTCTCATGCACTCCCTCCTGGGGCAGAGATAAACACCTCTGCCTTCCAGCCTTTGATCTACATCCACTAACAAACCGCCCCCTTCAGGAGCAACCAGCCTCACCAACTCCTCCTTGCTACCCCTGTTTCGGCATGCCACACAGGTCCTCTCAGGCCTCCTCTTCAACCTCCTCCATCCTCACTTCAGAAGCAGGCCTAATATCGATCTTCCAGCCTGCGAGCTTGGCGGCCAGCCTCACATTTTGACCTTTCTTTCCAATGGCCAAAGAGAACTGATCGTCATCCACCACCACAAAGGCCTCTTGGTTCTCCTCGTCCAACTCAATCTTCTTCACGGTAGCGGGTTTCAAGGCATTCATGATAAAGGTCTTGGGATCATCAGCATATTGGACAATATCGATGTTCTCCCCTTGAAGCTCCCGAACAATCCCCTGAATCCGGGCTCCCCTTATACCTACACAAGCCCCCACACCGTCTATGTCAGGGTCTCTGGACACAACAGCCACCTTGGAACGCTCTCCAGGTTCTCGAGCCGTAGCCTTAAGCTCCACCAAACCACTCATCACCTCAGGCATTTCCCTCTCGAAGAGACGGGTCAAGAGTCGGGGGTGGGTCCTGGACAACACTACCCGGGGTCCCTTTCCCGTTTTCCTCACCTCTACCACATAAAACTTCAGGGTATCCCCTCTTCTGTAACGCTCTCCCCTCACCTGCTCTTTTGGAGGAAGAATGCCCTCCCCCTTACCCAAATCCACGATGACGCTCCCCTTCTCATCTCGAATGATCTGACCAGAGACAATGTCGCCCTCTCTACCCTTATAGGTCTTGTAGACCATATCCCTCCCCGCCTCCCGGAGCTTCTGAATCATCACCTGTTTAGCGGTCTGGGCGGCTATCCTGCCAAAATCAGAAATGGTGTATGGAATCCTCAACTTATCTCCCAACTCTGCCTGGGGATCTATCTCCTTAGCCTCCTTCAGGAAGATCTCCCTCTCAGGGTCCTCCATCTCCTCTACGATCTCCTTTAATTGGTACACCTTGGCCTCTCCTTGAGACAGGTCAAACTTTACATCCAAATCTATCCCCGGAGGAGCCTTCTTCCTGGCAGCAGAAAGGAGGGCCATCTCAAGGGCTTCCACCAGCACCTCTCTACTAATACCCTTCTCCTGCTCCAGCTGCTCAAAGAGGTAAAGCATCTCCTTTCGTCTCATGGCTCCTCCTATAGGTCTTCAAAATCCAAGCGGGCCCGAGCCACCTCTTCATAGGCCACCCTCACTTCACCCTCTTTTGTCATCAGGGTGAATCCCTCCTCATCGGCTGCTATCAAAGTGCCCAAAAGGATTTTACCCTTGCCCTTTCCCCCCTTAAGCACCACCTTTGCCAGGCTTCCCAGGCTCTTTCTGTAATGATCCCTCTTCTTCAACTCCCGGGTGAGCCCGGGGGAGGAGACCTCAAGAAAATAACGGGTGGTGATGAGATTCTCCACATCCAAAAGATCACTAATCTGGAGGCTCACCTTCTCACAGTCCCCCAGGGTAACGCCACCCTCTCTGTCTATATACACTCTCAGATAGCTGTGCTTCCCCCCAGGGTTCCACTCCACATCGTAAAGCTCCAAGCCCTCCTCCTCCAGGACAGGCTTTACCAGCTCCGCCACCCTCTTCTCTATTTCCTCTTTAGTGCCCATATCCCTTCCTTTCACCAAATAAAAAAGTGGGCCTCGGCCCACTTCCAGGCCTCTATTCTTTGCTATAAGAGATATACGAAAACTCTTTTTTTTGCAAGGTTTCGTCATAAAGCCCCCTCAAGCAACCCTCTCCTTGAAGGGGATTATGGGACAGGCGAGGTTAAAATTTTGTGGGCCAGTCGGCCAAGAAATGTCTACCCATCCCTTGGTCCTTAGAGCTACGAACCATCTCCAATACCCCCACCAGAGACTCCCTGGTCTCCATGGGATCTATTATGTCTTGAGGGTGAAGGGAAAAAGTCCAATCATCCCCACCTAACCTATCTCTCAGGGGGGAGGAACCATAAGGTAACCCTGTGACAAACCACAGGGAATTATTAAGTTAAAGTAGGAGTATGGTTTGGAAATGCCTTTCTACGTGCTGTTGCCCTCTGCCTTCGGCCCTGTCTGGCAGGAGACTTAAGGCTATCCCCAAAATAGGGGCTGCTTCAGTAAGAACTCCCGTTGGTTCTGAATGGCCTTGCCCATTTTAGACTTTGTGAGTCCCTCTCCTTGAGCGTGACAAACTGTATATTATATTTAACTATGAGTTTAGTCTGCTTAAAGGGGGTGAAAAGATGGAGTTGCTGATCGCTATTGGCTCAGACGATGGGGAGTATTTGAAGGATGACCACGTGGGCATGTCAAGGTTCTTTTATATCTATAGATTCTCCCCGGAGAAAGAGGAACTCGTGGAGAAAAGGGAGAATATGATGCCGGAAGGTCACAAGAGGTCAAGGCACGGGGATCACCAAAAGGCCCAGGCTACCTCTGATGTTCTGAGTGGGGTGGATGTACTCGTGGGGAGGAAATTTGGACCTAACCTTCCAAGGTTGTTGAAAAAGCTGGTCTGTGTGGTGGCAAGGGTTAATGGTGTCTGTGAGACTATGGTGAGGCTGAGAGAGCACTGGGATAAAATTATGGAAGAAAAGAGAAAAGGGGAGCATCGGAAGCACATTGTATTGTAGACCTGATGGTAGAAAAGGGCTATGGGAAAAGATGGGGCTTTTCTGCCAGTTCCTGTGCAAGGATTTGGGCTTTTTTGTGGGCCTTGAGCACACCCTCAAGGCTGTCAGCCGACTCGGACTGCCACCCTCTCAGCACCCCCTTCACCACATGAACGATTTGGAGAAAGGGAATCTTTCTTTGCAAGAAGGCCCCTACGGCCACTTCGTTGGCGGCGTTCAGGGCAGCGGGGGCCGTGCCTCCCATCCTCAAGGCCTCATAGGCGAGGTCCAGGAGGGGAAATCTTTTAGAGTCAGGTTCTTGGAAGGTGAGGAAAGGGCAGCGGGTGAGATCCAAAGGCTTCACACCACTCTTTAGTCTTTCTGGAAAACCCAGGGCGTAAGCGATGGGCACCCGCATGTCTGGTGGGCCCATCTGGGCCAGAAGGGCCCCATCTTTGAATTCTACTAAGGAATGGATAATACCCTGAGGATGGATGAGTACCTTGATCCGGGAGGGATCCATAGAGAAGAGCCAGTAGGCTTCAATCACTTCTAACCCCTTGTTCATGAGGGTGGCGGAATCTACAGTGATCTTGGGACCCATGTTCCATACGGGATGGGCCAAGGCCATTTCAGGAGTGACCCCGGTCAACTCCTCCGAAGAGAGATCCAAGAAAGGGCCTCCCGAGGCAGTAAGCCAGAGGTGTTTTACATCCTCCTTTCTGTGGCCCATGAGGCACTGAAAAAGAGCGCTGTGCTCGCTATCAACAGGCATTAGCCCTCCCGGATTCTCTTTCACCAGAGGCATGATCAACTGGCCTCCGACCACCAGGGTTTCTTTGTTGGCTAAGGCCACCCTCTTACCCCCTTTTAGGGCTTCATATACGGCTCTGAGTCCAGAGACTCCCACCATGGCTGCCACAACCACCTTAGCCCTGGGATGGGTGGCGGCTTCCACTATTCCCTCTATACCTGTGAGGAGCTGGGTGCCAGGAAGGGGGGAGATTTTTTTTGCCTTGGAGGGATCCCCCACTACTACCAAGAGAGGCCGGAACCGATTAACCTGCCCCTGGAGCAAATCCATATGCCCTCCCCAAGCGGTTAAGGCCACTACTTGGAACCGGTCCCTGTGTAGGTCTATCACCTCTAAGGTCTGGCGGCCTACAGATCCTGTGGAGCCTAACAGGGTTACGCCTGTCACTTTCCCCTTCTCCCTTTTATCCTGGCAAATTCCTCCATGGCCCCTTCCGCTTCCTCCCTGCCCATGTGCTGGACCAGGGTGAATCCTGCCTGGGGAAGGGCTTTGTGAAAAGCCCCCAAAAACCTCTCTTCTCCCATGTTTTCCCTCAGAAGGGCTATCCAACCTTCCACCGTGGCGGCTTGGGGGATTCCCAAGGAGGCCAGGAGTATTTGAGAAGCCAACAGCTCTGCCAGGGCTCTATCTTCCAGGCCCAGATCCATGTTCACCTGGCCCAGTTGGCCCAGGATCCTACCCAGGGCCTCACTATCGGTGCCTGCCTGCTCTAATGCCTCTTCCAGGCGTTCTTTCATATGCAACAGGTTTTCTCTCTCCATGATTCTCGTCCTTTAAATAAGGGAGATCAGTACCGTGATCAGGGAGTAAAAGGGAAGGGCTAAGAGGAGGCTGTCTATCCGATCCAAGACGCCCCCATGGCCGGGGAAGAGGGTCCCCGAGTCTTTCACCCCAGCCACCCGTTTCAGGAGGGACTCCAAGAGATCCCCCAGTTGACCCGATATGTTCACTAAGGCCCCTAAGATCA